>ERZ506993.732-NODE-732-length-12573-cov-7.54985_pt1 | contig 12573 bp, 15 predicted proteins | sample MGYA00513167_ERZ506993 | MGnify/ENA metagenome assembly ERZ506993 | reverse complement strand
GCTTCCGTCAAAATCACAGGGATGGGAGTGTAGAACGTCAGAGAAAGACGATTCAATACGAAAAGGAGATTTTGATAATGACAGAAAGAGATTATGCGATCAGATCGTTTAAAGAAGTAACCTTAAATGCAGCACGCCATACAGAAGAAAGAATGAACCTGAACTATGAAAAAATCAGGGAACTGATGAACAATTATCAGGACTTGATTTTGGAAAATCAGATGGTTCTGGATGAATTAGAGCAGGAGTGTCAGGAAAAGATCAATGAGAACATGGCTTATGCCCTTCAGTATATGGATTCTTACGATTACCGCATGAATTTAGGAAAACTGAAAAAAGAAGTAAACAATATCATTCTAATCTATGGACTTTGCGATATGGTCAACCGGGCAATGACATTGGTAAAATATTTCACCCCGAATTTTGGAACCGAATATTATGATGTGCTTTATGGCTGCTTCTGCAGGCACAGAAAAATGACAGATATGGAAATTATGCTTGAACTGGGGATGAGCCGGGCAAGTTTTTACCGAAAGAAAAAAGCAGCTCTCCGGTATCTGGGATATTATTTTTTTGAAATCGTAGTGCCACAATCTGCAAACAAACGATATAAGCCGTCTTTTCCGGAAACGGAAGAGTAGATTTGAAAGAGCCTGGTGGAATCTTCCCTTTCCATCAGGCTTATTAATATGTACGATGAAAAAAATTATTGCAGAAATAAAAATTTGCTACAACCAAAATCATCCAATAAATTCCGATAAAGTAAAGGAAATTATACTTTTAAATAATAGGAAGTGGGATTATAAGAGAAAAATTTTATCTTTCATTCGCGCAAAAGATACTAAGAAAGCTACTCATGTTCTCGCAGAATATGAGGATAAATTAAAGGATAACGATAAGATAAACCATCAGTTTATTTTGGTGATGAGGGGCGAAGACCTAAAGCAGGAGTATGCGCCAGAAGAGAAGCTTGCGTGCTGTTATCAAAAAGCCATACTGCTTACCATACCAGAACCAGAAAAGATATGGAATGAAAAAAGACCCCTGTCAGCATTGGAGATTAATCTGTTGTTGGAAGCCCTGTTTTATGAAAATGAAACGGAGCATCTGCACAAATACAGAGTGTTGATGGATTATGTAGAATACGGGTATTTTGACCAAATAACACGAAATAACCCTTTGACAAAAGGCCATTTTTGACCACCTTTTGCAATCGATTTTCCGTTTCAGACTTCATATCATGCGCCTTTTATATGACAAAATTTTGATATTTTTGTAAAAAACATTTTTTGTGCAATCTGCAACCAGTTATCAAAAAGTGCTTATTCTAGTCGCATTCTGCTTTCCAGACGGCTATGGCTGGTATTTTCCTTATAGTGTTATGGAATGACATATTGTGTTACAGGGCTTATTTGACTGTATGTGACATAAACTTATATAAAAATATATTGCCCCCATTTTTTCTTTATGGTAATATCAAACTGTATATTACGACATCCGTTTTAAAGCCTATCTTCCCGGAAATATTGAACCTATACAGCTTATTATCAATCTGGAAATCCAGTTGAATGATACTCCGGGATATCCACTTGTAACCAGAGGTTTTTATTATTGCGCAAGAATGATATCGGAGCAGTATGGAACCGTATTTACAGATGAACATTACGAAAAGATCCAGAAAGCATATTCTATTTGGATCTGTCCGGATCCGGCTAAAAAACGCAAAAATGGTATTTTCAAATATCACACAATTGAGGATACGATACTGGGAAAGTCCTATACAGATCCTCAAAGCTATGATCTGATGGAAGTGGTGATCGTAAATCTGGGAGATGCAGATAAAGAGAGTGAACTGGAGATTCTTGATCTGCTAAATGTCCTGTTTTCAACATCGGCCACGCCAGAGCAAAAAAAGAAGCGGTTACATGAAGATTTTGATATTGCTATGACAGAAGAATTCGAGAGTGAGGTGAGAGACATGTGTAATCTAAGTAGAGCTCTTGTAGATCAGGGAATTGAACAAGGAATTAAGCAAGGAATTAAGCAAGGAATGAAACAGGGAGTTGAAAAAGAAAAAATGTCCCTGGCCCAGATGATGATCAAGGAAAAGGAACCTGCCGATAAGATTTCAAAATATACAGGCTATGCCATCGATAAGTTAAAGGAAATTGCATCGGCAATGGGACAGACACTTGTGTAACATAAGATTTTATAGGAAAGGTGTATAAGACGTAACTGTTTTATGCACCTTTTTATCTTTTGCAAAATGAGTTCTTAATATGAGGTGTTGGCTGGATCATAATGAACGTTCGGTACCATGTTGCAGCAAGCATGCGTGTGGCTTTTCAGAAAGAAGTGATACCCGAAATCTCATGCAGAGAGGAGAAAGTGAATTTGACAGGAAAAAACTACATTACAATTTTTTCTAAGAGAAAAGAGATAGAACTGGATACCGGTTCCATTCTTTACATTATGATGAACAGGGATAAAGCGAAAATTCATGTTTCTGGAAATAAGGTATATGAAACATGGCTCAGCCTTAGTGCGATTGAAAAACTACTGGGTGACGAATTTATCATGATACGTCGTGGATGCCTTGTATCTGCAATGGCGATACACAATATAACAAAAAAAGTAAATCTGGTTAATGGTGATTCATTGGACTATCCAATCCGGAAGAAAAAACAGTTAATTGAGGAATTCCGGTTCAGGCAGAAGAAGATTCTCAGCAATATTATTAAGGATAACAGCCCGGCAACGGAGGAAGAATACCGCAGTTATTACAAAAGCTTTGATAATCTCCCATTTGCATTTACAGATATTGAGATAGTTTTTGACGAGGAAAAACGTGCTGTGGACTGGATTTTCCGGTACGGAAATCAGGAACTGTCAAGACTAGAAAAGTTACCATTGGAAAAGCTGGTCGGCAGTTCTTTCGGGAGCCTGTTTCCCAATATGGATTCCAAATGGCTCCGAAGCTATGAACGTGCAGCCCTTTATGGAGAAAAACTGGAAATGATGGATTACAGCCCGGAAATTGATACCTGCTTAAAGGTGATATGCTTTCCGACATTCCGGGGACATTGTGGGTGTATTCTGTTTGATCTTGCAGATATAAGATATGTGGAGAACAGTGGAGAAGCTGAGTTGTCATGGAGATCCTACTTTGAAAAGCAGATATCGAAAATGACTGATCCCATTAATTAGTTAGAATGTAATTTAGTCGGAAGTAATGTTGTTTAATCGGAAGTATGATGGCTATTAGTCGAAAAAACATCAAAAAACAACAGGGATTATATTGCAAGAACGAAAAAAATTTGATATAATACACCAGAAATGTTGGTTCGCTATCATAATCATAATCGTGAATATGCGTGACATAAGGAGTTGTATTACATCTAAAAGATATTATACAAGGGAGTGACACCATGAAAAAAAAGAATTTGCCAGGGAAAGGTCAAAAGAGATTTACCGCGATTCTTGTGTCTGCAATGATTTTTAGCCTGATTTCCGGTACAGTGTCTGCTGCGGAGACTGAAAGGATGGAGACATCCACAGAGTCGGAACAACAGACTTCGGAAGCGGAACCTTTCCAGTCACCAACAGAAATGCCGGTTGAGGAAGAAACAGAGGATCCTGCGGAAACCCCAACTGAAGTTATAACAGAGAATCCTACAGAAACTCCGACTGAAGCTATAACAGAGAATCCTACAGAAACCCCAACTGAAGCTATAACAGAGAATCCTACAGAAACCCCAACTGAAGCTATAACAGAGAATCCTACAGAAATTCCGACTGAAGTTATAACAGAAGATCCTGCGGTAGTTCCGAATGAGAACGAAATAGAGATCAAAGAGCCAAATGGGGATGAAAATGAAACATCTGCGGAGCCAGTTATAGAAGACCCAACGCCAACTCCTGCAGAAATGACATTTGACCTGTCTGCACGGGTTTCCTTGGGAGGGAATCAGTTGAAACTCAAGGATGGTCAGCAACTGTTCGCACGATCTTTGTTTTCAGAGGATGAGATCAGGCAGGGTGGACAGGGAAATGTTCTGATATACGCTGACCTTCTGGATGATTCCTTGAAGGATGAACAGGAGAAAGCCATTCTGGAACAGTGGGCAGAAAGTAATGGATACACTGTTGAGCAGTATTTTTCCCTGCGTCTGTTCAGGCAGAGAAATGATGAAGAACCTTTGGAAATTGCAGAAAGCAAGGAAACGCTTTCCATGATTATGGAAACAACCGGCGAGCAGACACAGACGGAGGACAGGATGCTTGTCTATGTTAAGGACGGGCAGGCAGTAATCTGTGGTGATGCAGACAGCCGTGGAAACATCATTGACTTTGATACCGGAACGTTTGGAACATATGCGCTTGTTTCCCGTTCCCAGATACCGGAACCGGATACAGAAAGTGAGGATCCCATTGTAATGGAACCGGCCGGGATAAATGCTGTTTATCATCTGGATTCCGGAGATCAGTGGAATCCAGATACACATTGCTATGAAAATGTGACATCCGGGCAATGGGATTATGGAGAGGGCGAGGGAAAAATGAGCCTCACAAATATAGGAAATGAGGATGTGACACTTATTCTGTCTTATAAGCCGTCAGAATCGCACAAGGAAATTACCGGAGGATTCAAGGACCATGAAGGAGAGCCTGTTCAGGAACTTTCCATTCCTGCCGGGAATACGGTTACGGTATATTTTAATCTTTACGGGGAACCAGATCTGGAAACAAATGGTGAGATGATCGGAAAGATATCCTATGAACAGATTGGGTAAGGAGAAAAAAGAAAGTAAAAAAATAAGATGAAAAAAAAGAAAAAGATTATAATCGGAATTCTGATTGTGGCTGTGATAGCAGCCGCAGGAATTACCTGGTATGTTATGAACCAAAAGAACCAAAAGAATCAAAAAACCGGAAATCCGTCTGCAGAAGTAGTAGCCTGGGATGTGGATATCGAGGAGGAAGAACCTTCCCAGGAAAACGGAATCCTGATTCCGGGATATACAAGTATGGTAATGAAGGCAAATACAAAGGAGCAGACAGTAAGCATTGGTAATCCGGCAGATAATGAGTGCATTTTTGTAATTGTATTGAAACTGGAAGACGGAACGAAACTGTTCGAATCACAAGAGCTGAAACCGGGAGAAGGTCTGGAGAATATTACACTTGACCAGGAGCTGGAAGCCGGAGAGTATCAGGCAGTTATAGAATATAAGTGTTATTCATTAGAAGATAAAAGTCCGTTAAACGGCGGAAGCGCAGAGTTTAAATTATATGTAAAAGAATGAATGTGGAGGTAGAATGATGAAAAAAAAATTAGTAGCAGGATTTATGGCAGCAACGATGATGGTATCTGTTATGACAACAGGTGTTTTTGCGAAAGATCTTGTCTCGACCGATGATACTCAAAGACAGGGAAGTACGACAGTGACTGCAACAGTAGAGGAAAAAGCAAATAAAGCAGATTATATTATAAGAATTCCGGAGACCGTTGATTTTGGAACAATACAGCAGCCTGAGGAAGAAGGAGATGCATATTCATACAAAGATATCACTGTGGAATGTGTAAAAGCAGATAATCTTGAGGCAGGAACCGGAATCGCTGTTTTAGTAAAAGATGCGACAGCAACGGAAAATACTCATCCGTTTCTCCTGACACATGAAACAAATACAGACTGTGTTCTGACTTATGAGATTCTGAATAACGATACGAGTATTCAAAATGGGACATGGTATGGAGAAGGATTTTCATTTAATGTATTTACGAGAGATGGTCAAACAGCAACTGACCAATTAAGATTGAATCGCAACCAGTTATATAAGAGAGATCTTTCTACCTGGGGTGGAGCGTACACTGGTACACTTAATTTCTATACAAGGGTTCGAAATGTATCTGCACAATAAAAAAGAGTGGAATGATACAAGAAAAAGCTTGCTAAAAATCTTTTTTATGTCACTCGTTCTTGTATGTATTTTTACTTTATCAGTTCCAAGGAAATCTCTGGCTCAGGAGACAACAGATTCTGCAACTTATGCGGGAAGTATCAGCGTAAAAGCATATGTGACAGGAAATTCTGAAACTGAGCAGGAGAACCATCCCAAAGATGAGGAACATTTACAAGATAAAAGCACAACAAATGCGAAAACAGGAGATGAGAGCAATGCTGCAATGTGGATTGTGATATTGATATTCTCAATGATTGTATTTGGTTGTGGAGTAAAATATAAAAAAGGTAACAAATAACCTGAATCTGTGAAGAAATCAACTTCAAGGATTCAGGTTATAGTAAAACCGTAGAAAGTCAGCAGGCTGGAAGAGGAAAGAATTTCAATACCAGGAACACTCAGACTGAACCAGAGGCAGCTTTATGGAAAAGATATATCTGAAATAGCAGGCAACTACACTGGAGGTATTGTATTTACATCTTCAATAGGCTAAAAGAGGAAGAGAATCTTCTGGAGCTTTATGATCCGGGCAGCCTGGATCTGACTGCAACCCTGGAGCCTTATGAGGCAGACTGTGATGAGGCAGATTACAATCAGACTTATCAGGATATGGGCGATCTTGGAAGCGTTACTGTAGAGGAAGCTACGCTGGCGATTGCTGTGTAGGGACTGAAGTATGTAGTTGAGAATGGAACTGAGATGAACTGATGAATCCTCTTTTATAAAAAACAGGGATGAGAATGCTCCTTCCCGGGTGATGCCCGGGGAGGAGTTTTTTGTAGAAGATAATTAGATGCCTGTACATCATAACTTTCCACCGCGAAAGAATCGCTGCTGCAGCAGGCGAACTTACAGTGAGAGAAAAATCAACAAATAAACCTCAGTCCCATACATTAACACTAAGAGAAAGTGGGAGGTGTAAAATGCCGTCTTTTTTGGAGTGTCGAGATGTGGGATATACGTATCATAGCCTAAATGGAGAGACGAAAGCGTTGGAGCATATCAATTTTACTGTAGCAGAAGGCGAATTTGTGGCAGTGGCAGGTCCAAGTGGCTGTGGAAAGACCACGATACTTTCCCTGCTCTGCGGACTGCTCAGGCAGAGTGAAGGGGAAATTCTATTTCGGGAAAAGCCTCTGATAGATCATACAAAGTTTCATATTGGATATATGCCTCAGCAGGATCAGCTGTTTGAATGGAGAAATATCTATGGTAATATTACGCTGGGACTGGAAATACAGAAAAAATGACAGAGGAAAATTTGGCTTATGTCAGAATGTTGATGGAAGAATATGGATTATGGGAATTTCGTCATGCCAGACTGAGCCAGCTGTCTGGAGGAATGCGGCAAAGGGCAGCGCTGATTCGGACACTGGTCTTGAGACCAGAGCTGCTATTGCTGGATGAACCGTTTTCTGCATTGGAGTATCAGACCAGACTGTCTGTGGCAGATGATATCTATCAGATTATAAAAAAAAGAACATAAAACAGCCATTCTGGTAACGCATGATCTGTCAGAGGCAGTCAGTATGGCAGATCGGGTTCTGGTTCTGTCTAAACGTCCGGCAACGGTATTAAAAGAAGTAAAAACGACATTTGAGACAGAGCAAAGAACTCCGATGAAAGTAAGAAATATGGCTGGCTTCAAAGAATATTTTAACGAAATCTGGGAGGTGCTGCAATGCCAGTAGGACGAAAAGCAGATATTGTGTCAGTGCCAGGTCAGGTATCGGCAGCGCAGATCGCATATTTGAAGAAGCAGAAACAGCATAAGAGATTTGTGAAGACAATGAGAATCCTGATTCTGCTGGCTTTCTTCCTTTTATGGGAATGGTCTGTAAGACAGGGGTGGATCGATGGATTTATTTTCAGCAGTCCGATAAGAATCTGGAAAACTATGATCAGTATGGCAACAATGATAAGAGTAGCTTTTTGCTGCCACGACAGGGCTACTCGATTGCCGGGGAAACCTGGCTTTTTTTTTGCCTTTTTTAAAAAATACATATTATAAATGAAATACATTTTTTGAAAAAAGGAGGAAAACGAAATATGGCCAAAAATGAAAATCTTGTGAAAGAAGTAGAGGAATACATCAAAAGACTTGAATCAAGATTAAAGAAAGTGAAATTTATTCAGCATACTGCCAATATCATATGGGAAGGAGGAACTTATCATTTTTCTTTTAGTGAAAGTGTAAAACTGCCAGAATACGTTGGAAAATTCCAACTGTTTTTGGGTTATCCGGACCTTGAAGATAACGGACTGAATGCTGAAGATCTTAAGAATTTCAGGGAACTCGTAAGCGCATATGAAAATATGACTGACGAAGAAATTCTTGAAAATGCAAATCTTTATGAAGGAGACTTATGGAAATCCAGAAATAATCCATTCGGATTTGATAATAACGCTTTTCTTTCTTCATATTTTTGATGCTCTCCCTCAATAATAAAATATAGTGTACTTAAAACATAAATAGGAAGATCATACATCGGGCTAGTGAGTTCCGGTGTATTTTTATGCCAATTTAAAAAGTATCAAATGATGATACTTTTAGAGGAATCAGTGATACTTTACGGCAGTCATTTGAGATACCCGTGATACTTTGGTCTGTTATACTGATTATGCTGGAAATAAAAGAACAGCAGGAAAACTTCATATGACTATTATAAAAGCTCTTTCTGGTTAGCATCCCGGAGGGGCTTTTTTTGTTGCCCTGGAATTTTGATTTCCGGCCAATAAGCCACAGGTCTGCCTGATCTGGTGGCCTGAAAGGAAATCAGTACGCATGATCAAAGGCATCAGAAAGAGTCGGTCCCCTCCGCTCCTGAATTTGGAACACGAAACAGATTTCAAATTCAGGAGGAACGGACGATGTATGTAGAGCATCCATATAAATTCAATGACAAGTTTTATGCAAAAGTTGATGGGAAATATTATGAAATAACCAGAGAGGTGGCCAAGGCAATGCTTTCCGCTTACCGTAATGAGATTTACAGAAGTAAAAAGTGGCAGCCAGAAGATCCGGAAACCATGACAAGAAAAACAAAGTGGACGGAGCTGTTGGATTGTGTTTTCAGTGAGAATACAGATGGAATTGGAGTGCAGGATTTACCAGATGAGGGACAGAGGAGCGTAGAAGATCTGGTAATTCTGCAGGCTGAATCAGCAGAACTGCATCAGAATATTGCAAAGCTGTCAGAACATGAGCAGTTTATTATCAAATCCATCTATTTTGAGGGCATGAAGCAGGTAGAACTGGCGAAAATACTGGGAATTTCAAAGGTTCGGATGTCTCAGAAGGTTAGCGCAATCTTAAAGAAAATGCGGAAAATGTATGAAATGGATTAAAGAGTGAGAACAGTACTCTTAACTTTTTCACGATTTTTGTATTTAGAAATAAAATCAAAACAGATAGAAAGAGAGTGAAAATATGGCAGAAAAAAGATGTTATACGGTGAAAGATTTACAGGAAATGCTGGATGTAAGCAGATCAACGGTCTATAAACTGTTGAGACAAAATGAGTTCCGTTGGATTCAGTTAGAAGGCGGTGGATACCGCATTTCCAAAAAGAGTTTTGACGAGTGGCTGGATAAAGGAAATGCTTCTGTGACATCCTAAATTTTTTGCAAATTGTGAGATATGATTTAACTGAATCAAGCAAGTTCCTTGCTTCAATTGCGCAAAGCAATAAGCAGTGGGTTGGAACTTGTTTGTATCAGGGGTGGTGCAAGCCACTCCTGATAAGCTGCGAAGCAGAATTCGGTTATGAGCAAGTAGCGAAGCGGATTGCGAATATCCGCTTGACGAAAAATGAATGGAAGGAGCGTGAAACATGGCAGTGATACAAAGAGTTGGATCACCAGCAAAACCCCGAAAGTGGATGAGCGTCCACGAGATGGGGGATATGCTGGGATTAAAGAAGACGGATCGTTACTGGCTGGTTCATAAAAACTATTTTCGGACAGAAACATTGCTTGGAAAGATGAGGATTGAAATTGCCAGTTTTGAAAAGTGGTATGCCAATCAGGACTGGTACCACAAAGTCAATGGGGAAGCACCGGGAAAAGAGTTGAGGCTCAGATCTTATTCCCCAAAAGAAATACAGGAAATGCTGGGGACGGACAACGCAACGGTATATGAGATATTAAAGAAAAACAATATCGAGACGATTACACTGAATGAAAGAATGCGAGTGCCGACGGATGCTTTCTGGGACTGGTATCATAGCCAGTCCAGATACCGTACACAGGAAGATCGTAAGAAAGATGCAGCTGCAGAGGCAGCCAGTCTCAGTATGCCGGAAATGGCCCGGCTGCTTGACGTTCCAAGAAGTACCGTATATGGAATCCTGAGCAGTAAAAAATATGCCCCATTGCTGGACGTCATTGTAATTGCCGGACGGAGAAGGGTGACAAGGGAGAGCTTTGAGCGATTCTTGCAGGCACAGGATACTTATGAGCTGTTTAATTTTGAATATGAAGAATTGGAGTTGGAAGAAAAACTGGAATATGAGAATTATAAGCGAAGATGCCTTGCAGAAGCAGATCACAGCCAGGAGAAAAAATGTCTGGAGTATCTGACAGTGCCGGAAGCGGCAGAACTGGCAGGAGTGGAGCCTGCAACTATAGCTTATTGGTACACCACAGGAAAAATCTCGGTCAGAAAAACAGGAAAGATTATTCGTATTCCAAGAGAAGCATTTGAACAGTGGTTATTAAAGTGGAAGGAAAAGGGGGTGGTATAGCATGGCTTCGATACAGAAGAAAAATAACAAATATTGTGTCGTATATTACTGTAAAGATATAGATGGAAAGCGGAAACAGAAGTGGGAAACGTATGATACAAAGAACGCAGCTAAAATCAGAAAAGCAGAAATTGAACTGAAAGAGAAAAAAGGCGGTATTATCGTATCGAACTGTAAGACGTTGGAGGATCTGATAAATGAGTATGTAGAACTGTATGGAAAAGATAGGTGGGCATTGTCTACCTATGACGGGAATATGTCATTGCTGAAGAATTATATATTGCCTATCATTGGGAAAACTCCACTGACGGATATCAATACCAGATTTCTGGAGATTTACTATAAGACGCTGACAAAGACGCCATCCGTTCCAGACTTGAACGGAAATGTCAGAAGCGAGTTCGTATCTACCAGTGTAATCCGTGATGTACATAAGCTGCTGAAGAGTTGTTTTAATCAGGCTGTGAAGTGGGATATCATGGAGAAGAATCCAGCATTTAAAGCGACGGTACCAAAGCATAAATCAGAGAAACGGGTAATATGGGATGCAGAGACCTTTGCATATGCTCTGGATATGTGTGAAAATGAGTGCCTGAAATTGTGTATGAACCTTGCCTTTGCCGGCTCTCTTCGAATAGGAGAACTGCTGGGGCTTACCTGGGACTGCGTGGATATATCGGAAGAAGCGATCAAAGAAAACCGGGCGTATCTTTATGTAAATAAGGAAGTGCAGAGGGTCAGCAAAATAGCGTTAGAGGAATTAGACCAGAAAGATGTGATCGTCATATTTCCAGAGGAGCGGAAAACGAATAGGACGGTACGCATTATGAAAACACCAAAAACAGAAAGCAGCGTGCGGAAAGTGTTTTTACCCAGGAGCGTAGCTGAAGAACTGATTGCATGGAAAGCACAGCAGGAGGAGATAAAGGATATTTTGCAGGAAGAATACCAGGACTATGGCCTTATCCTTGCTACTGAATATGGACTTCCAAGGGGCGGTGCGTATATCAGAGATTCCCTGAATAAGCTGATCAAACAACATGATTTACCACAGATTGTGTTTCACAGTTTCCGGCATATGAGTGTTACCTATAAGCTTAAGCTGAACGGCGGTGATATAAAGGCGGTACAGGGAGATTCTGGTCATGCACAGGCAGATATGGTTACAGAAGTATATTCGCATATCATAGATGAAGACAGACGGCGCAATGCGACACTGTTGGAAGATTCCTTTTATAACAGGAAGAATCTGAATCCGCAGATCCATGATACAGAAAAGAGGACGATGATGGAAGTTCCAGAAGGAGTGGACGCAGAGTTACTTGCAAAAGTTCTCAGCAATCCGGAAATGGCTGTGTTGCTGACATCATTAGCAAAATCAATGCAAGGGGAACATAATTAGGATAAAAGCAGACCGGTGGAGAGCAAAATCTCTGCCGGTTTTATTTATGAGATCAAATCAGAGCATGTGAGAAAAAAGAGGTAAAATAGTGGTCAAAGCATCTTGCATAAATGGTGGTATCTGATGTATAATTTAGAAGAAATCTGACAAAGAAAATAGTGTATCACACATTTCATCTCCCGCTTTTAAATGGGCAGGATAGTTGGATTTTATGATTTGAAAAATTATAGATGGAGTTGGCGCTTTATATTAGAAGCGTACAATCATTTTCTCAGAAAATGTAAAAATCCGGAATAATTTTCAATGGTCTTATATGAACAGAAATAGTCCGGGAAGGCGCTTTTTTACTGGACTTATAAATGAATAGGTTGTCTCTGTTGGACTAGTCTGAACCTGCATAAAAGTTGCTCCTAAGCGGTAGGTCGGGTGTTCGAATCACCTCAGGAACGTACAAAAGGGGCT
>ERZ506993.730-NODE-730-length-12603-cov-7.97434_pt1 | contig 12603 bp, 9 predicted proteins | sample MGYA00513167_ERZ506993 | MGnify/ENA metagenome assembly ERZ506993 | reverse complement strand
CTCCGAAAGTTCTTAAAGAGGCTGCTTCCAAAGCTGAGGCTGAGGAGATCAAAACTAAACTTGAGGGCGAAGGCGCTAAAGTTACACTTAAATAATTTAAGCGTAGAAAAGCTTGTAAAAATGAATCATTTAAGTCCTGGTATCCATATGGTACCAGGGCTTTTTTGCGTATAGGGTAACCTTGGCAGAGGGATTTGTTTGTCGTCGACAAGAAAAATCATCTGTGATATGATAGAGGCAGATATATTTGTTTCACAGGAGGAGCAGAAATCATGGAGAAACTCTTGACGGTGACTGAAGTGGCAGCGTATCTGAGGACCACTACGACTACGATATACAGATGGCTGAAGCAGGGGAGGCTGTCTGCTGTTAAGATTGGAAAAGAATGGAGAATCAGTGAGGAACAGTTAAAATCTGTCATGAGCAGCGGCAGCAAGATATCCAATTCTCTGTGGGATAAACTGAATAAAAAGGAACACCTGCTTCTTATTACAGAGAAAGATTCTGAAATTACAGAATTTGAAGTCTCATTTTTCCGCCGGGCTCTCAGTGAGGGGGCCGGTATCATGAAAGGATGTTGGTGGCAGGAGACGGATAAGGTCTGTGAGCAGTATGAGAGAAACGGGCTGGATGTGAAGACGCTGGAAAAAGAAGGTCTGCTTAATGTGATTGATTTTCAGTCTTTGTATCGCAAGGAGGGAGTAGAAGGACCACTCCGGGCCTGGAGCGCCGGCATTGAAAGTGCCGTTGCAAAGGGGCATACCCGGCTGTGGGCATCCGGTTCTCCTGCAATGGACTGCATAGGCGGTAATGCGGAAGCCCTGCTTTCTTTTGAGGCCAGGCTGAACCAGGCAATACAGGATATGCCGGTTATCGGGATATGTCCATATTCCCTTGAAAATCCTGGTAACTATAAGAATTTTAGTAAATTGATATCCCTCATGGACTGCCATAGTGGTGTGGTATTTTACGGGAAAAATCAGTGTAAATTGTTGAGACAATGAATATAATAGAAGGAGTCCTCAAATGACAGTTTTGCCATTTGGGGACTCCTTTTATAATGGGGCTGATACTTATGCGGGCGTTGGTTTTGCATATTAACAGTCGGGTTTTTTGCGGCCGGTCATGCCTTTTCTGTAGGCATTGGTAAACCTGCGGCACAGACGGTCCTTTCCCAGCAGCGCATCCATGACAAGTCTGGATGTATACAGCTCTCGGCTGCATGGGTCCAGAATTGCTGAATCCAGCCCCAGAAAAGCGGCAACTGCGTAGAAATGCTGGTTGATCACCTGCCTGAGCGGCATACCAAAGGAAAGGTTGCTGATGGCTGCAGTTATCTTAAGCTTCGGAGATAGTTTTCTTATACCCCGGACGGCCTCTGTAAAAACCACCATGGACTGGTTATTCGCAGAGATTGCAGTGAGCAGAGGATCTATATGTATTTGTTCCGGTTTCACGCTGTACCTGGCTGCTTTATCAAGTATGGCATCTGCAATTTTGATCCGGTTTTCTGCATCTTCGGGAACCCCGTCATCATCCGTTGTCTGTACGATGATCTGCCACTGTGTGTCTGATATCAGGGGAAACAGCAGGTCACATTTTCCCTTTTCCAGAGCTGCTGAATTGAGCAGCCCGGGTTTCTTTGTAAGGGTAAGCATTTTTTCCAGAACCTCTGCGTCCGGACTGTCAATGCACAGAGGAGTATCCACGGCATCCTGTACTTGGGCAATCAGCCATTTCAGAGTTCCGGCTTCATGGGCAGCGGCAGTCCCTGCACAGATATCCAGATAATCCGCACCTGCTTCGGTCTGTCTGATTGCCAGTTCCCTGATGCGCCGGTTGTTTTGAGTGGTGATATATTGTTTGATGCCGGGGATGGAACCATTTATTTTTTCACCGATAATTATCATATGATTTCACTCCTGGTGCTGACCGACCCAGCCAAGACATACGTTCACAGTCTCTGCGGCGTTGGTGGACCAGGCATCAGCGCCTGAGACCTGCATGGCTTCATAGCTTGCACATGCGCCTCCGATCGTGATTTTGATATGTTCTCTCAGTCCGGCTTCTTTTACAAGGTCAACAGTTTTTTTCATAGATTCGACAGCCATGGTGAGGACACCGCTGAGACCCAGAATATCGGGCTGCACTTCTTTTATCTTGTCAAGAAAGGCTTCCGGCGATACGTTGATACCCAGGTCATATACAGTGAATCCGGCTGCTTCCGCCATGCTCTTGAAAATATTTTTGCCAATGTTATGCAGATCGCCCTGGACAGTTCCCAATACAATTTTGCCGACCTTTTGTCTTGCGGCAGAGCCGATTATTGGTTTTAAGACTTCCATTGCCTCTGTGAGGAGTTCTCCGGCAAATATCAGATCTCCTACGAAATATTCTCCTGTTTCAAAACGCTGGCCGACTTTCTCCATGCCTTTCTGACATGCAGTGATGGCCTGGGCTGCTTCCTCTGTCTCAGGAGCACCTGCAACAAATTCCTGCAGCATGGACATAACCTTTTTTTCATCAAGTTCGCCGACTGCACTTGTGAGTGATGTTAAATCAATCATAATGGACCTCCTTTCACGGTTGGGTATAACCGCCATATCTGTGTACTGCCTCTGTCATTGCCAGTACATTTTCAATTTTCGCCGGACCTATGGCATTAAACGGCAGAGTAAATATAAAGCCGGCGGCTTTTTTCATCTCGGTCAGCAGTTTCTTGACCTGCAGGTCAATTTCCTGAACGCTGCCCCCGATCAGCAGTGAGGGCGAGATTCCTCCCGCGATGCACATGTGGTCTCCTATGATGTCTCTGGCTTTGACCGGGTCTGTCCTGTCGAACCAGGCAATCGCTTTACCTGCGGGAAGCTCCAGAAGTGTTTCCAGCAGATGATCATATGTACCCTGTAAGGACAGGAGGGGTGTGTACCCGGCTTTGATCAGTTCTTCGCAGAGGTATTTGAGATAGGGCCAGTGAAATTCTCTGTATTGTTTTTCCGACAGAAAACTGTTATACCAGACAGGGAAAAATACTCTTCTGGATCCGGTGAGCTGATAAGATATTTCACCTGTGGCTTTTCCTACGGCCAGAAGAATGGGAAGCAGAGCCTCACAGGCTTTGTGGACTTTGTCCGGTACCCGGTGGATATCCAGAATGACTTTATCAAAATCTCGCAGAAATGCCCCCAGCACGTCCAGGGGATTGGGGCAGATGGCCATATACCATGGCGGACAGTCCGCTGTTTTCATTTCCTGTGTAAATACCTGCAGGTCGTCAAGCGCTGTTCCGAGTTTCATGCCAAACTTCATGAGCGCACATATAGACTGAGAGCTGCCGGGCTCTTCAAGAGCACCATATACCCTGGGAACCACTTTGCGGTTCAGAAAACCGAGGGGGTCGTCAATAAACTCATCATACTCTTCGGAGGTCATGACCGGATTTTTGATTTTAAACTGGGATTCTGTGTCTGAGGGAATTTCTCTTCCTGGATGTGATGAATAATTGTCTTTTAGAATATCGTGTGCGAATCCGCCTCCTAGAACAGAGGCTACTGCTGTGTTTACTGCGTTTTGCGGATCAGTCCCTGCCAGGGATAAGCCAAGTGTGACTGTTTCAAAAGTTCTGAGCATACATGCTGCGTCCCAGTTGAAATCTTTTGCAAATCTGACAGAAGCATTTTTGTATTTTTCCTGGTCGTAATACATGTCTTCGTAGGAAATATGCGAGTATTTTGCGGGGAAATACAAGGTGGCCGCGCCGATGGGCACCCGGTCAACCTTCTTTAGACCGGCGCATCTGTCGAGCCTGTCCAGTTTGTCGTTGTAACTGCTGCCTTCCATGTTCTTCATCAGATCCCCTCCTTATCTCAGTGATCAGAAGATTACTTGACAATAGTGCACCTATTCAGTCAACTGAATACGTACACAATAGTTACATAAATACTATCTTCATCATATAACATATTTAAATATATGTCAATGTATATATATGTATAAGAAAGTACAATAAAATTGTCTATTTATACCAGTGAATGGAATGGGATGCAGAAAATGTTCTTGTTAAATTAAAGACCGATGATAACAGGATAAAAGAACCTGACATCGCCGGTTTTTTGTCGGTTATGTCAAAAAAACTGTGAGAATTTAAAAAAAATTGTGTAAGTGTTGGCGCGGAAACAGATATTGTTTTCCAGGTGTGTTATACTTTTAACTATCTAAAGGAAACGGGGGTGGCGGCATGGAAACAGAAAAACCAAAACTGGTTTTTTGGGGGACACAGGCATTTGCCATGATGCCCTTTGTGCTGTACATACTGATAGGCGGAATATTTTCGGTGGGGTTACATTATTATTCAATGAAAGGGCTGATTTTTGCTGCAGTGATTTCTCTTCTGACAGGGTTTTTCCTGTGCAGGAACAAAGGGAAATACTGGGATTCTGTTGTGCATGGATTGGCGCAGTACGGAAATTCAAGGCTTATTTTTATTTTCCTGGTCATAGGGATTTTTTCCAAGCTTATGATGACGGGAAATATAGGGGGCGGATTTATCTGGCTGAGCCTTCAGCTTGGAATTACAAAAAGCGGGTTTGTGGTCTTTGCATTCCTGGCTTCAGCAGTGATTTCTATGGGAGCAGGTGCTCCGATCGCGGCATTGTTTGCGGTGATTCCCATTTTTTATCCTCCGGGAATACTTTTGGGGGCCAGTCCCTCTATGCTGAGCGGAGCGCTGATCAGCGGAATCTTTTTCGGGGATGCGCTGTCTCCCAGTTCACAGGTGATCAACACCACAGTAATGATACAACATGAACGGGGAACGGGAAGACCGGCCAAGCTTCTGACTGTTTTGAAACAGAGAACTCCTTATATTTTGGCTGCGGGAGCAGTCACAACGGTTCTGTACTTAATATTCGGTGCCGGGGAGGGCAGTGTGGGAGACATGACACAGCTTTCCCAGTTCTCAGATGCAAGAGGACTTTGGATGCTGGTACCTGTTGTGGTCCTTCTGTGTATCTGCTTTAAGACAGGAAACTTATTTGAAGGAGTTTCTTTTGCAATTATTACGGGCTTTGTATTAGGGCTGATCACCGGTCTGTTCACATTTTCCGATATTGTGAGCATTGATTATGAAACGGCAGGGCTGAACGGAATTATATTTGAAGGTATTTATGGGATTATTGACGTGACAGTGTCCACCATCCTGCTTTACGGACTGATCGCAGTGGCAGTGGACGGAGGAATGCTGGAAAGATGCTGCAGCATTATCCTGTCAGGGAAATTTACAAAGACAAAACGGGGCGCTGAGACAGTTCTGGCTTTAGGAATAGTTATAGTTAACATTCTTCTTGCCGGCTGTGTGCTGCCGTCAATCCTGCTGTTCGGTGACATAGCGGACAGGATCGGACAGGAGAGCAGTATTTCTCCGGAACGACGGAGTATCCTGCTGACAGCCAATGCGACGAACTTCAGCTCCATCATTCCCATTAACAGCGCATTCGTTATGGGAAGTGTGACGATCATTAATGAGATGGTGCAGAAACACAGTTATCTGCCCACTGTGTCACCGTTTCAGATTTTCTGTTCTTCCTTTTACTGCCTGATCCTCACAGGAGTCTGCATCTTCTGGGTGGTCACGGGCGTGGGAAGAGAGGGTTCTTTAAAAACGGTTAAAGTGAAAGAAAAATTAGAATAGGAGATGAAAATTATGGAATCAATTTATGATCTGATTATCGTGGGCGGCGGGCCTGCCGGTCTTGCGGCTGCTATTTACGCAGGCAGGTCGGAGCGGAAAACGCTTCTTCTGGAAAAAGGAAGCTATGGCGGACGTATCAACGATACCTATGAAGTCCGGAATTATCCCGGCACGATCGTGGACAGCGGCCAGCACCTGATGGAGCGGTTCCGGGAGCACGCATCCAGCCATCCCACAGTGGAGCTGAAACGGACCACAGCGACGGCGATCAGCAAAGAAGACAATCTTTTCATTGTCAGCACAAAGAGAAGAGGAGATTTCAAGGCACGCAGTGTGATCCTGGATCTGGGCACCCGTCCAAGGGAACTGGGGATTCCCGGAGAGAAAGAATTTGTGGGCCATGGTGTTGCCTACTGCGCCACCTGTGATGCGGAATTTTTCAAAGGCAAGGAGATCTACGTGCTGGGCGCAGGAGACCAGGCTGTTGAGGAAGCGGATTATCTGACCGGGTTTGCCTCTAAAGTCACGATCATTGTGCTCCATGAGAAAGGCCACCTTGACTGCAACGAGGTGTCCGCAGAACATGCCTATAAAAATCCTAAAATTGATTTCTGCTGGAGCTCCACTGTCCAGGAGATCAAAGGAAAAGACCATGTGGAAGCTCTTGTGCTGAAAAACGTTGAGACCGGTGAGGTCAGAGAAGTTAAAGCGGACGGACTGTTTTTCTTTGTGGGTATGGTGCCTCAGACAGAGCCCGTGCGCCATATGGTCACTTGTGACAGAAGCGGGTACATCAAGGTCAATGACAAGATGGAAACCAGCATCCCGGGGCTTTATGCAGTGGGCGACTGCAGGCAGACATTTTTGCGCCAGGTTGTCACCTCCGCGGCAGACGGCGCAGTGGCTGCGGTGGCTTCTGAGCGTTACGTGAAGGAGCTTGAGCAGATTGAGGGCATTTTAAGCCCGGATTCAGGGAAAATTGCCTTTGTGTTCTACAATCCATACAGCAATGAAGAGATTCAGGCAGTATCAGACCTGGAACAGCAGCTCAGGGGAGAGTGGAAGGTTTACCGTCAGGACATTACACGCCAGAACCTTCTCTATCAGAATCTGAAGATAGAGCACACGGTATCCACTGCGTTTTATGAAAACGGAAAATTATTGGAAGTAAAGTAAGTATTATCAACAGACAGGAACCTATTTAAAAAATATAATGATTAACTTCAGGAGGTAATTGATTATGGGTCAGCCACTTGTTTTTCCACACGGAGTCACTGCTTACAATCCGGAGAAATGCTGGAGCGGATATACGATCGTTCCGCTTATCAACGACGGCGTTCTGCTGTTCGACATGAACGGAAATGAGATCAGACGCTGGAATATGCATGCCATGCCGCCGAAACTTCTTCCGGGCGGGTATGTGATGGGTCTGTCAGGATACCGTCATCCTGATTACGGTATGCAGGACGGTGTCAACCTGATCGAGATCGACTATGACGGAAATATTGTCTGGGAATTTGACCACTTTGAGAACATTGATGACCCGGGCAGGGACCATCGCTGGATGGCGCGTCAGCACCATGACTATCAGAGGGAGGGAAATCCCGTCGGATACTATGTTCCGGGTATGGATGCAAAGCCCCTGGAAGGCAACACACTGATCCTGGTACACCAGACGATCAGAAACCCGAAGATATCCGATAAAAAGCTTCTGGATGATGCCATGATCGAAGTGGACTGGGAGGGCAACATCCTCTGGAAATGGTCCATCAGTGAACACTTTGACGAACTGGGATTTGACGAGGCCGCCAAAAACGCACTGTTCAGAGATCCGAACATGCGCTCCTCAGACGGCGGTGTAGGCGACTATCTTCATGTAAACTGCATGAGCTACCTTGGCCCGAACAAATGGTATGACCAGGGTGATATGCGGTTCAAACCGGAAAATATTATTTTTGACTGCAGGGAGGCCAATATTCTGGCTATCCTTGATAAAGAGACAGGAAAGATTGTATGGCGCATCGGACCTGACTTCAATGCCACCCCGGAACTGAAAAAGCTGGGCTGGATCATCGGCCAGCATCATTTTCATATGATTCCGAAAGGGCTGCCGGGTGAAGGCAATCTGATGGTATTTGACAACGGCGGCTGGGGCGGCTACGGGGTTCCCAATCCATCTGCTCCTATCGGTGTTAAGAACGCTCTGCGCGATTACAGCCGTGTGCTGGAGTTTAACCCGGTAACCCTGGAGGTTGTCTGGAAGCTGACACCAAAGGAACTGGGCCATGCGGTTCCCACCGACGCCAGCAAATTCTACAGCCCCTATGTCAGCAGCGCACAGCGCCTGCCAAATGGAAATACCATGGTTACGGAAGGCTCAGACGGCCGTGTCATTGAAGTGACACCGGATCATGAGATCGTGTGGGAATGGATTTCACCGTATTATACACACAATGAAAAAGGACCGAAGAACAATATGATCTACCGCGCGTACCGTTATCCGTACAGCTATGTGCCGCAGGAGCCGGTTCCCACGGAGGTTCCCATCGCACCCATTGACAATGTGACATACCGGGTACCGGGTGCCGGAGCGTTTGGGGCAAAAAAAGTCATTGATATTGAAGGAACTTTGCCGTATTATCAAGATGTGGCACTTTGTGTGGCCACAGACGACGAAGAAGATGTGACACAGAGGGAGAAAGTCTTTGAGGTGAACAAAGATTTCTTCAAACCGGTGACCATGTCGAGCTGGAATGACGATGTCCTTAAAGTAGAAGGAAAACCCGTGCTTGTGCTCTTCGGTGCAGAGCGCTGTGTACACTGCAAGGCACTTCATCCTGTTCTGGAGGAAGCCCTCACAGAAGAGTATGAGGGAATGTACGAGGTGCGCTATGTGGATGTGGATTCCAACCAGGATCTGCTGGATGCGTGCCATATCGGAGGAATTCCCGTCGTTGTGATCTACAAAAACGGGGAAGAGGTCCAGAGATTTAATGGCGAGAAGGATTATGATGATTTGTGTGATATTTTGGACAGACCATTGGAATAAGCAGAATAAGACGCAGGGAGGAGCTGTTTTGACAGCCCCTCTTTGCGTTTCTTTTTTTGCGGGGAATGTTGGGAGGGGTATAAATGCATAGTTTTTTTGAAGATCCGAAGATAAGCTGTCCGGTACCCTTTGCAGATCTCTGTGTGGGAAGCTGCATTTACCGGCCGTATATGAACCGTAAGACATATCAGAGGTCAGAGATCATATATCCTCAGGGCAGTAAGATCAACTCTTTTGGGATTGTGCTGGACGGCATTCTGAAGGCAGTAAGCCATACTGTCAATGGGGATGAGCTCTGCAACGCTTACTTTGAAAAGAATGATATTTTCCCGGAGCTTCTCTACTTTTCCGGTAAAAGGTATTACACCTATACCCTGGTGGCTGCCAAAAAATCCACGGTGGCCTGGATTCCCGTGGAGATTCTGGAGGAGATGCTGGAGCGTGATAATTTGCTGATGTATTCCCTTTTACTCTATATATCACAGCGGGGGCTGAAAGACCAGCTTTATCTCAACTGTCTCAATTACCAGACAATCCGTGAGAGAATTGCCTACTGGATCGTGGGAATGAATGATATTGTGGCGGGGGCGGCCATTCCCATGCCGGTTTCTCAGTCTGTAATGGCTAATATGCTCCATGTGAGCCGGTCGTCACTGAACCAGGAATTAAAACTGATGGAAAAAGAGGGATTTTTCAGCATACAGGGTCAGGAAATGCATATCAAAGATGTGGAAAGGCTGCAGGAAATGCTGTGAAATTCGACAGAATATATAAGACAATTGTTCCCCAAAAGCGGGAAAATATTTTAACAAAAAATGGTTGACAGGCTTGACAGGGTGTGTTATAGTGAGAAATGCACTATTATGGCAAGTTATGCCTGTCGTTCTATTTATGATTGAAATTAACCTTATTAAAGGAAACTTTCGGTCAGGGGGCTCAGGTATAAGCATAATAAAATTAAAACATACAAGGGGTGAAACGTCAATGGAGAAAAATAGAATCCGTCCCATTACAACCGGTAAGAGCATGAGAATGACCTACCAGCGCCAGAAAGAGGTACTGGAAATGCCGAACCTCATTGAAGTACAGAAAGACTCTTACCAGTGGTTTCTGGACGAAGGTCTAAAAGAAGTTTTTGAAGATATCTCTCCAATCGCCGACTACAGCGGTAAATTGAGCTTGGAATTTGTTGACTTTACTTTGTGTGAAGATGAGGTAAAATACTCCATCGAAGAATGCAAGGAGAGGGATGCTACTTTTGCAGCTCCTCTGAAAGTAAGGGTAAAATTATACAACAGAGAGAATGACGAAATCAGTGAACATGAAATATTCATGGGTGATCTGCCGTTAATGACTGCAACCGGTACCTTCGTAATCAACGGCGCTGAACGAGTTATTGTCAGCCAGCTTGTACGTTCTCCGGGTATTTACTACGCTATCGCTCACGACAAACTGGGCAAAACCCTTTATTCCTGTACCGTTATCCCGAACAGGGGTGCATGGCTGGAATATGAGACCGACTCCAATGACGTATTCTATGTACGTGTAGACAGAACTAGAAAAGTCCCTATTACAGTTTTGATTCGTGCTTTAGGTATCGGCACGAATGCAGAAATTATAGAGTTATTCGGTGAAGAACCGAAGATTTTAGCCAGCTTTACAAAAGACACTGCTGAGAGTTATCAGGAAGGTCTGCTGGAGTTATACAAGAAAATCCGTCCGGGTGAGCCGCTGGCTGTGGAAAGCGCAGAGAGCCTGATCACCAGCATGTTCTTTGACCCAAGACGCTACGACCTGGCAAAAGTAGGCCGTTACAAATTCAACAAAAAGTTACTGCTGAGAAACCGTATCTCAGGCCATATGCTGGCTGAGGAGGTTGTGGACACCACAACAGGTGAGATCATCGCAGAGGCCGGCACAGTTGTAACAAAAGAACTGGCTGACCAGATCCAGAACGCGGCAGTTCCTTATGTATGGATTCAGGGTGAGGAGCGCAACATCAAAGTCCTTTCAAGCATGATGGTGGATATCACCAACTATGTGGACATTGATCCTTCTTCTGTGGGAGTGACAGAACTTGTTTACTATCCAGTTCTGGCTAAGATCCTGGAAGAGAATGAGGATATTGAGGATATCAAGGACGCAATCCGCCGTGAGATCCATGAGCTGATTCCAAAGCACATTACAAAAGAAGATATCCTTGCTTCTATTAACTATAACATGCATCTGGAGTATGGTCTGGGCAATGATGACGATATCGACCATCTGGGCAACAGACGTATCCGTGCAGTGGGTGAATTGCTGCAGAACCAGTACAGGATCGGTCTTTCCAGACTGGAGCGTGTGGTTCGCGAGAGAATGACAACACAGGATATGGAAGGTATCTCTCCCCAGTCCCTGATCAATATCAAACCGGTTACAGCAGCCGTGAAGGAATTCTTCGGTTCCTCCCAGCTGTCACAGTTCATGGACCAGAACAACCCGCTGGGTGAGCTGACCCATAAGAGACGTCTTTCCGCACTGGGCCCCGGCGGTCTGTCACGAGACCGTGCAGGTTTCGAGGTTCGAGATGTACATTATTCCCACTACGGAAGAATGTGCCCCATCGAGACTCCTGAGGGTCCTAACATCGGTCTGATCAACTCCCTGGCATCCTATGCCAGGATCAACCAGTACGGTTTTGTGGAAGCGCCGTACCGTAAGATTGACAAATCAGATCCGAAGAATCCGCGGGTTACAGATGAAGTTGTCTATATGACAGCAGATGAAGAGGATAATTATCATGTGGCACAGGCCAATGAGCCGCTGGACGAGGAAGGGCACTTTATCCATAAAAACGTTTCCGGACGTTATCTGGATGAAACACAGGAGTATGAACGTAATATGTTTGACTACATGGACGTGTCTCCTAAGATGGTGTTCTCTGTAGCTACGGCCCTGATTCCCTTCCTGCAGAATGACGATGCCAACCGTGCGCTGATGGGATCCAACATGCAGCGTCAGGCTGTGCCTCTTCTCACCACGGAGGCTCCTGTTGTAGGAACCGGTATGGAAGTGAAGGCAGCCGTTGACTCCGGCGTCTGCGTAGTGGCGAAAAAAGCCGGTACCATAGAGTGCGCAGCGTCAAAAGAGATCGTTATGCGCAATGATGACGGTACAAAAGATACTTACCGCCTGACCAAGTTCATGAGAAGTAACCAGAGCAACTGCTACAACCAGAGGCCTATCGTGACCAAAGGCGAGCATGTGGAAGCAGGCCAGGTGATCGCTGACGGTCCGTCCACCTCAAACGGTGAGCTGGCGCTGGGCAAGAACCCGCTGATCGGCTTCATGACCTGGGAAGGCTACAATTACGAGGATGCCGTCCTGTTAAGTGAAAGACTGGTACAGGATGATGTCTATACTTCTGTCCATATTGAAGAATATGAGGCGGAAGCCAGAGATACAAAGTTAGGGCCGGAAGAGATCACACGTGATGTTCCGGGTGTTGGTGATGATGCGTTAAAAGACCTGGACGAGCGCGGTATTATCCGTATCGGTGCTGAAGTCCGCGCAGGTGATATCCTGGTCGGCAAAGTAACTCCCAAGGGAGAGACGGAGCTGACTGCAGAGGAGAGACTGCTCCGTGCTATTTTCGGTGAGAAGGCCCGTGAAGTGCGTGACACTTCCCTGAAGGTTCCTCACGGTGAGTACGGTATCGTTGTGGACGCAAAAGTATTTACGAGAGAGAACGGCGATGAGCTGTCTCCGGGCGTAAATCAGGCAGTCCGTATCTATATTGCCCAGAAGAGAAAAATCTCTGTTGGTGACAAGATGGCCGGCCGTCATGGTAACAAGGGTGTTGTTTCCCGTGTGCTTCCTGTTG
>ERZ506993.717-NODE-717-length-12898-cov-3.9462_pt1 | contig 12898 bp, 9 predicted proteins | sample MGYA00513167_ERZ506993 | MGnify/ENA metagenome assembly ERZ506993 | reverse complement strand
TGTGCATATAATGCATCCAGTACTGCATCAGAAACCTGATCGCAGATTTTGTCCGGATGTCCTTCTGTTACTGATTCTGAAGTAAATAATCTTTTCTCCATGAATTCTTTCTTCCTTTCTTTCCTCGGGCTTTTTATGTCCCTGTAAACTGTTAAACGCTGCTTCTGGTACTTCTCCTGAAACTGAAAAACGAGCCCCTCAGACAGGACTCGTAATCTATGTAAGATCCGTAATCCTCTTATTGTTCGACCTGCCGCAAAAGCAGGATAGTCGCTCAGGTTGGCACCTTCCATATCTTACCATATGGGGTTGCCGGGCTTCATCGATCCTATGTATCTCCACCGCTCTAAATAAGGGACATCTTAAATTATTCAGTTAATCATTCATACGTATGTATATTACACAATCTATGGGCATTGGTCAAGTACTTTTTATTGACTTTTTATCCCCTCAACCATATAATGAAGCTACCGGAACATTTATACTTTTGTAAAGGAGATTTCAAGGATGAGCGACAATACACAGGAGAAAAATATTTTTATTTTTGATGCCGCTGAAGGCATGGTTTTATCACAGGATATCATGACTTCCACCGGTCATCTTATTGCTGCAAAAGATACCGTTTTGACTTTAGATATGATTGCAAAAATCTCTGAGTACAATGTCTTAAAAATTAATGTATATGAGGAAGCTGCCGCACAGCCGGAGCAGCCGGAAGTTCTGGAACAGATGACTTACTATGAAAAAGTTAAGCAGAGCCAGAATTTCGAACATTTTAACGAAACTTTTATTGATGGCATTAATGATTTAAAGACTGAATTAAATGACATTGTCATTAACCACGAAACAATTGATACGACTGCGCTGTTAAAGAATACTGAAAAAATTCTTGCAGGATATACGAATACTCTCCAGATTTTCGATATGCTCCACTGTATGCGTGATATGGACGATTTAACATATGTCCACTGCATTAATGTTGCCATTATTGCCTCCATTCTTGGAAAATGGCTCGGCTATTCTGAGGAAGATGTAAAGGTGCTGACTTTATGCGGTATTTTACACGATATCGGAAAGCTTTTAGTTCCAAATGAAATTTTAAGCAAACCGGACCGGCTGACCGCTAACGAATATGCCATTATTAAAGAGCATGTCAACTTAGGCTATCAGATTGTAAAGGATGCCGATATTGATGAGCGTGTTAAATCTGCAATTTTACTACACCATGAAAAATGCGACGGCTCCGGATATCCAATGGGTTTAAAGTCAGATGATATTCCTGATTTTGCAAAGATTATTACAATTGCAGATATCTACGATGCAATGACCTCTTCCCGCATATACAGAAAAGCCCTCTGTCCATTCCACGTTGTACGGGATATGGAACAGGATGCTTTTACAAAATTTGACCCGAAGTTCAGCCTTCCGTTCTTAAAGAATGTCGCCACTTCTTATATCGGAAATAATGTCAAACTTTCTGATGGCCGCACCGGCGAAGTCGTTTTAATTAACGGACATGCCCTGTCACGCCCGATTGTAAAGTGTGACGGCAATGAATTTGTAGATTTATCAAAAGAACGCAATTTAGAGATTGTTGCAGTATTACAGTAACATTTTTTCTAAATCAAACAAGCTGGTACAGTCTGATGTTATTAACAATAGACCGTACCGGCTTATTTTTATATTCATTTTCCGTAAAACGGCGATAAACACTGCGCGCAGGCGGTCGTATCAGCCGTTTATGAGAATCTGCTTTTGCACGGTTATTGTTCGTGCAGGTATTTTTCGCGCGTTGCCAGTCCGCCGCGGATATGGCGCTCTTTTTTGTTGACATCAAGCACCTTGCGCGCTTCATTTGCAAGCGCCGGATTGATTCGTGTCAGACGCGCCGTCACATCTTTATGTACGGTGCTTTTGCTGACACCGAATTTACGCGCGGTCTGGCGCACGGTTGCTTTGGTTTCGATAATATATTCCGCCGTCTTTACTGCCCGTTCTTCGATATATCCTTTCATGCAATATCCTAAAGTTTGTTTGTATATCCTATTCGGACAACGGGGAATATATGACTTATTCTTAAAGCCTGCCAGCCACAAAAATGAGGACAGCCATAAAAGACGTTTTTATTTGCAATTTTGGGAAATATTGTCCTCTACTTTTTGAAGCAATACGAAAAGCTGCTCTTAAATTCCAAATCCTCTAAGAATTTATTTGTGAAACGTTCCGGCAAATACTTCGCCAGTTCCTCCACCAACTCATACACCTTCGTCCCCGGTGCAATCTCCGTTGGTGTTTTTCCCTCTCCGTCTTTTATAATCCTCTTAGCATATCGAATCGCCAGCCTAGGATTCCCGTATTCCATCAGAATCGTAAAAATACCATTCATGTTCTTTTGATATTTTCCGATTCCCAGTTCTTTGAACTTGTCATTCAAGAATGAAATATACTCTGTCCTATGATTATTAGCTGTATAATACGCGAAATGAAGCAAAAACCAGAACTCAATACATTCATTACTCCACGCCGCATGATACTGTAATTCCGGATTAATCTTATTCAAACTGTTAACTCGTTCCTCAACACCGTTGAAATGTTCTGCCGGAAAGCTATCCTTATCATACACACACCAGACTTGTCCCTTCTGAATTTTGTTCTTCTCAACATAGTCCTCAGCCATTCCAATCACCCGCATAGTTTCTGCCTGGCAGGGTTCAATTTCAATCAATACCATATCTTTATAAATCGGATTTTCCTCTATCATTTTCTTAAAGCCTACGAAATAACTAGGTTCCGTCTGCTGTCCTTCACAAAAGATGTAGTACCTATACTGTTTCATCTCCAAATATTCCTGGCGGCGCTTCTTCTTCCATTTTTCAGTTCCGGCTTTTTTAGGCATTCACTTTCCCCCAATCTATAATTCTTCTGAGGTACGGATCAGCGCCGTACTTACCTTCCAAATATTGCTTGTCGAACTTGGCATCCTTTCTGACAGATTCCCCTTTTTCATTCTTGAACTCTACCAAAGAATAAAGTTTAGAATTCTGTGCATTTCCCTTTGCCACGAACCAGATTTCATCTCTACGGAATACATCATTATTCATCGTTGAAAGATCGTGAGATGTAAAAATCAACTGTGCTTTATGTCTGTTAATACTCATATCATTGAACATCATAATAATATGACGAAGTAAAACCGGATGGATTTTTGCATCCAGTTCATCAATCACAAGCACTGTCCCAGTAATCAGACTTTCTGCAATAAACGGAAGTAATCCAAATAATTTTTGTGTTCCACTGGATTCATCAAACAAGTTGATTTCTGTTTCCACATCATCTACGCAATGTTTCGTGAATATATCTATTCTTTCATTTTCTTTTTCTTCCACTCTGAAATCTACAATATCTAAGTCCATCTCCTGAATCATCTGAAGCATTAATTTTTTTACCTCTTCCGATGTAGACACAGCCATTCGTAGTTCTTGTATTGGGTTTCCATAATTCAAGAATTCAATTCCATATTCAAACCAACTTAATACATCCTTAACCACCGCATTTCCCTTATAAGCAATTCCCAAATAAGAAAGTAATGTAAGTGTTCTAGATAATTCATCACTTACTTTCAGTTTTACAAAAGCACCTTTCAAAACGATTCCATTTTCATCTCTGGTAAAAAGAGCCGCTTTTCTGCCTGTTTCGAGTTTGACTCTATCCAACCTCTCATATAAAACGATATCTCTTTTCACATGCAAAATGTATCTGTACTCTGAAACCGCAGTCCGAAAAAACAATTCAAATTCTGTAGGCTCGTCCTTACTCTCTGAAAATGCAAATGGCTCCACAATTATTTTCTTTGGAAGTAATACCTTTTCCTCACTATCCTCTGTCGCAAAGAGAGGACGTAACACTTTTGCCACCAAGGTATGCAATGCAGCCAAAACATTAGATTTTCCTCCACCATTCGGGCCATAAATAGCTGATACTGGTAAATATTTTTCCTCATCTTTATCTATAAAGATTCTATCCTCATGCTCCGATATTGCAGCTGCCTGCATATCAAATGTCACTTCATCTCTTATACTTTTGAAATTTTTTACTGTAAACTGGCATAACATGTCTTTTACCCTCCGTTATACCTTTATTATATCCCTATTTAGAATATTTGCAAGAAATATTTGAGATTTTATCTCATATATTTATTTGTAATGTCGCATTTTGTAAATTTTCGTTGATTATAGTCTATAACCTCATAATGTTTATAGACCCGTACTTTATTGTATTTCATCTACTACTATAATAAGAAAAGCAAGGTCTACACCCTATTCCATTCAAAGCCATAAAAGTGAAAGAAAACGCTTGAATCACTCTGTCTTCATCCTTTTATCGCCTCCATTATCTTCGCAGGTAATCAAGTCTGTTCACCCTTTCATAAGCCAATTCCAAAAACTGACAAATATTTAAATGAGAATAATCCCAATTCATTGGTTCTAATGTTGTAGCTCCCCGGTATCCTGTACAGGCAATTTTCTCCATAACTGTATTCCAGTTAATATTGCCGTCGAATGGTAATTGATGCTGATTATGGCTACCGCCGTTGTCTTGTAAATGAATTGCCATCAGCCGATTTCCATACATTCCTAACAAATCTTCATCTGGTGCATAATTTATGTGATGACAACTATCATAACAATAACCTACGTTATTTGAAGTGAATTTATTTAACACCATTTTCAAATTTTTAATGTTACTTAAATTTTCAAAAGCAATCTGAATATTCTTTTGTTCCGCCTTGTTTATAAGTTCTGCCAACCGTCTGATTCCTATTTGATTTAAAGGGTTATTATCATTCGGTAAATGTATCACCATGGTCGGTATATCATATTCACAGCAATCCGCTACACATTGTAGATAACTTTGAAATACGCTTTCTCCGCTCAAATTATCCAGTGACAGATTATTCTGTTCATGCACAGGTGCATGGATATTTTCTACAAATAACCCTGCACTTCTGGCTAGTCTTACATCCTCTTGATAACCGTCTCCTCTGCCAAACTGATTGCTCCACCATAACATTACGCAATCAAATCCTACTTTTCTAATCAATTTGTACCTTTCTTCAAAAGAGATATCATATCCCGGACCATACCCAAAGCAATCATATATTCCTGTCATTTTGTATCTCTCCTCACAAATGCTCAAAGTTTATCTACAGTTTTGTGAAATATTGTCCGCTACTTTTTGAAGCAATACGAAAAGCTGCTCCGCTTCTTTCTCTGAAAGATTACTGCAATAAATTTTATCCGTTTCTTCAAATATCTGCTGTACCTTTTTGGCGATGTCCGTTCCCTTGTCTGTCAGGGCAATCAGCCATGAACGGCGGCAGTCGGGATTACTTTCCCGCACAAGCAGTCCTGCCTGCTCCATTCGGTCAAGTGTCCTTGACATCGTGGTTACATCTAAAAGGCAGGCATCCGCAAGTTTTTTCTGTGTCATACTGCCTTCAAAAAGCAGTTCTTTTAAAATGCGCGGCTGTCCCTGCCCCACTGTAAGCCCCAATGCGATAAACTGCGGCCGCATTAATCTCTGCCGCAGCACTTCTATCTTAAATAATTCATTCCGAATCTGTTCTTTTTTCATACTTTCCTCTTTTCTGTAGGCATTTATGCCGAAAGAACGCGAACTGAATTTATTCAGTTCTGCGATAAATAATATTTGCGACACCTGCGGCGCAAATATCTGTATGGACGAGTTTACTGTCAATCTACGATAATGGCAATTTGCTTTACCTGAAAGCAAATTGCCGTATGAGCAATCTCTCGCATATGGATTGCTCATACTTTATTCCAGTTCAAACTGTCCCGTATACAGCCTATAGTATCTGCCCCGCTGTTCTAACAATTCCTCATGACTGCCGCGCTCTATGATTTCGCCCTTTTCCAGTACCATGATTGCCTTGGAATTACGGACGGTTGACAGGCGGTGTGCAATGACAAATACCGTTCTGCCTTCCATAATCGCATCCATGCCCTTTTCAATCAGCCGCTCGGTGCGGGTATCTACAGAACTGGTCGCTTCGTCTAAAATAAGCACCGGCGGTTTGGCAACTGCCGCTCTCGCAATCGCAAGTAACTGGCGCTGCCCCTGCGAAAGATTACTGCCGTCTGCATACAGCATTGTATCATAGCCGTCCGGCAGTCTGCGGATAAAGGAGTCCGCATTGGCAATGCGTGCTGCCTCATAAACCTCCTCGTCAGTCGCATCTAACTTACCGTATCGGATATTGTCCGCAATCGTTCCCGTAAATAAATGCGTATCCTGAATAACCATTGCCAGTGAGCGGCGCAAATCGTCTTTTGCAATCTTCTGAATGTCGATACCGTCATAGGTAATCGTCCCCGACTGGATTTCATAAAAACGGTTAATCAGGTTGACAATCGTTGTTTTTCCCGCACCGGTTGAACCGACAAATGCGATTTTCTGTCCCGGTTTTGCAAAAAGAGAAATGCCGTTTAATACGCGCTTTTTATCGGTGTACCCAAAGACTACATTTTGAAAACGCACATCACCTTTTAATTCAACATAGCGGAAGCCGCCGTTTTCCGGCACTTTCCATGCGTAATCCGGTGTGCTTTGTTCACATTCTGTCAGTGTGCCGTCCGCATTTTTTACGACGTGACATAAATGCACGTTACCTTCGTCCACTTCCGGCTGTTCGTCCATCATGTCAAAAATTCGTTCCGCACCGGAAAGCGCAGACAACAGAAAATTGACCTGCTGGGTAAACTGGTTTAACGGCATTGCACTCTGGCGCACATATACCAGATATGCCGAAAGACTTCCCAAATCCATCAGTCCCCGGATTGCAAGCAGGCCGCCCGCACAGGCAGACACCGCATAATTCAGATAGGAAAGACTGACAATGATTGGTATCATCATACCGGCAAAGGACAGAGCATTGGTGGACTGCTTTCTGAAATTTTCACTGAGTTCACAAAAACGCGCATAGTCTTTTGCTTCGTGATTGAAGACCTTTTCGACCTTCTGTCCCTCTGCCATTTCCTGTACAAATCCGTTAATTTTGCCGAGTTCCTCCTGCTGCCGGTTAAAATATTTTTTGCTGTGCTTTCCGTTTAAGCGGATAACCACAAACATAACAATTAAAAACACCACAACGATCAGCGACAGCCGGATACTGAGTACCATCATCATTATCACCGTACCGAAAAGCATCATGAAACTCTGGATAATCATTGCAAAGCTGTTGTTCATCGCTTCCTGTACGGCATCGACATCGTTGGTAAAACGGCTCATTAATTCGCCGTGTGTATGCGCATCAAAATACCGCAGGGGCAGTTTTTGTACGTGTGCAAATAAATCGCTTCGGATTTCACGGATGACCTTCTGCGAGGTCTTCACCATTAAACGGTTGTATCCGAGCGTTGCCAGCGCGCCGCACAGATACATCACGCCCATTGCCGCAACGGCACGCACCAGTCCGTTTAAATCTCCCGGAACGATAAAGCGGTTAATAACCGGCTTTAAAAGATATGTTCCCGTAATATTGGCTCCGGCACTGATAAGTACCAGCAGGGCAACCAGCAAAAAGGACCATTTGTGCATGCCTAAATATACCAGCAGATGCCGGATTGTCTTTTTCGTGTCTTTCGGTCTTTTATATCCTACATATTTTGCCATTATAAATCCGCTCCTTCCTTCTGGGATTCGTAAATTTCCTGATAAATGCGGTTGGAAGCAAGCAGGCTCTCATGCGTACCGATACCGCTTACCCTTCCGCCGTCCAAAATAATAATCTGATCCGCATGGCGCACGGAAGATATGCGCTGTGCAATAATAATTTTTGTCATATCAGGCAGTTTCTCTGCAAGTCCTTCGCGGATTCTGCTTTCTGTCGCCGTATCAACCGCACTGGTTGAATCGTCTAAAATCAGTACCTTCGGCTTCTTTAAAATGGCTCTTGCAATGCAGAGGCGCTGTTTCTGACCGCCGGACACATTGACCCCACCCTGTCCCATTTCGGTCTGATAGCCGTCTTGCAGGCGGTCAATAAATTCGTCAACGCAGGCAATCCGGCAGGCTTCTTCAAGTTCCGTCATGGAAGCGTTTTCATCGCCCCATTTTAAGTTATCAAGCATTGTTCCAGAAAACAGTGTATTTTTCTGAAGTACCATAGCAATCGCATCTCTTAAATGCTGCATCGGATAATTTCTGACATCAACGCCGTCCACCTTTACCGTTCCCCGCACGGTATCGTAAAGGCGCGGAATCAGCTGGACAAGCGTGGTTTTTGCCGCACCGGTCTGACCGATAATTCCTACTGTCTGACCGGCTTTAATATGAAATGATACATCGGAAAGCACATATTCTTTTGCTTCTTCCTTATATTTAAACCACACATGGTCAAATTCAATTTCGCCGCGCTCTACGCTGATGTCCTTTGCATTTTCATCGGTTAAATCTATTTTTTCATCGATGACCTCAAGGATACGCGCGCCGGATGCCAGAGAACGTGTCATCATTAAAAATACATTGGACATCATCATCAGCGAATTTAAAATGAGCAGGACGTAGCTTAAAAATCCGGTCAGTTCACCGATACCAAGCCTGCCCTCATGAATCAGATAACCGCCGAATAACAGCAGTGACAGTATTGTTGCGTACATAACAAACTGCATGGCAGGCATATTTAACACGGCAATGCCAAATGCTTTTTCGGATTCTTTTTTCAGATTAAGATTTGCTTCTTCAAATTTTGCGATTTCGTAATCGCCCCGCACATAGGCTTTGACTACACGGACTGCCGTCAGATTTTCCTGAATCGTGCGGTTCATGCGATCTATCGCAAACTGCATTTTGGAATAGAGCGGACGTACATTTACAATAATGCAAATGAGTAAAACGGCAAGTACCGGCAGTGCCACGAAAAATACAAGCGCCAGTGTTGAATTAATGGAAAATGCCACGCCCGTTGCAAAAATCAGCATGACCGGACTTCTGCCAAACGGACGCATACCGGTTGAAACGGCATTCTGAATATTCGTGACATCGCTTGTTAAACGTGTCACAATCGACGATACCCTGAAATGGTCGATATTGGCAAATGAATACGACTGCAATTTTTCGTATTCGGCTTCACGCAGGTTTGCGCCCAGTCCCTGACCGGCAAGCGCCGCAAAACGGGCGCTTCCGATGCCAAGCACCAGTGCCGCCGCCGCACAGAGTACCATTTGAAATCCTTTTTGATAGATGTATCTTTCATCGCCTGTCGCAACACCGGTGTCAATCAAATCCGCCATAATCATCGGAACCATTAACTCCAGCACCGCTTCCACCGCGATGCAAAACAATGCCAGAAAGGCATATTTCTTATACTGTTTCATATAAGAAAAGATTCTCTTTAACATTTATTGCGCCTCCAACTGTTGTATGTGCAACAATTGTAGATTCAAGTTTTTGAAATGTCAAGAGGATTTTTGCAACTTTTCCAACCTTTTTCGAATAAAAAATGCAACTTTTCCAACTTTTTTATAAATTTCATTCTATATATTGTGCATTGCTTTACCTCTTAAAATACAAAAAGATGAAACTCTGCACTACATTTCTTGCAAAGTTTCATCTTTTAATTTCTATACCACTTTCTGTTCACTCCCCGGAGCTGCCACACCTTCCCCGTCCCATGTACAGGAATAAGCCGAAGTTAAATGGACGAGCGCTGTGGCATTTCCGGTGCAGGATACACCTCTTCACCTTTTTCTGTATTGCAAAGTGACACTGATTTACGGAACAAAATAATGCCTGCTACAAATAAAACTGCAATCATGCCTACACCGGCGTTGATGTTTCCGGTTATCTGCGATACAAAGCTTACAATCGTTGTTCCCATAAATGATGCGCCTTTTCCGCAGATGTCCATCAGTCCGAAATACTCTCCGGACTTTTCGGCAGGAATGATTTTTGTAAAATATGAACGGGACAATGCCTGAATTCCACCCTGAAACATTCCAACCAGTACCGCAAGTATCCAGAACTGAATCTGGCTCTTTAAAAATACGGCAAAGATTGCAATTCCAAGATAAGCAAAGATACACACGGTAATCAGGCGGCTGGTTTCCATTTTACCGGATAATTTTCCGAAAAGTATTGCGCACGGAAATGCAACAATCTGCGTAACAAGCAGTGCCAGCAAAAGTCCTGTGCTGTCCAGTCCCAGTGCAGCGCCGTATGCCGTTGCCATGTCGATAATCGTGTATACACCGTCTATGTAAAAGAAAAATGCCAGCAGAAACATAAAAATATGTTTTTCTTTGCGGATATTGCCAAAGGTCTGTCCCAGACGGCAGAAGCTTTCTTTTACTGCGTGCTTTTGCTTTTTTACATAAAATTTCTGTTCATAGCCTTTTAACAGCGGAAGCGACATCACAAGCCACCATGCGGCAATAATTAAAAATGCAATCATCATTGACATTTCCATGCTGATTCCGATTTTTCCGCTGCCAAGCACAAGCACCAGACAGACAATAAACGGCACACAGCTTCCGATATATCCCCACGCGTACCCTGCCGAAGAAACATAGTCCATGCGGTCTTCGTCTGTCACATCACCAAGCATGGAATCATAAAAAATCAGGCTGCTTGAAAATCCGACTTTTGCAATAATGTAAATAACCAGAAATAACAGCCAACCTTTTGCAAGTCCAAGCAAAGCACAACCGGCTACGCCTGTTAAAATCGCCGCCGTAAAAATCGGCTTTTTAAACCCTTTGGTATCCGCCATGGTTCCGAGCACCGGACCTGCAAGTGCTACAAGAATCGTGCCAACCGATGCCGCATATCCCCAATATGCCAGATAGTCCACCGATGAAATCCCGGCATTGCCTGCCAGATAATTGAAATAAATCGGTAAAATTGTCGCAATCAACAATGTAAATGCTGAGTTTCCCACGTCATACAAAATCCAGTTTCTTTCCTTTTTTGTTAATTTCTTTCCCATTTTCTGCTCCATTTCTAAGTGATATACGTTCTGCCGTTTGTTTACCCGCACATTTCCAGCGGCTCATCTTTTTCTTTACCGCCAAAGGTCAGACCATACCGCTTATCGAACGGAATTTTTCCCGATGCGCTGTCCTCATACTCATCAATTAACCGCTCCGCCAGCTTTTCGGCATCGCGGTAGAGCTGCATCAGCATCTGGGTGCTGTCCGTGCATTGCGGATTTTCGCTGTAATTGACTAACAGACCGTGCATTTCCTTATAATTTCCCGTTGCCTTTAACAGACCGTAAATCAAAAAACGCTTAAAATAGGATGGAGCTATTAAAAGTTTATTATTGGTAATCATGCCCTGTAATGCCTGCTCTGCCTGCTGTGGCGTTACATTTTTATAAAACGGACTGATAACCTCGGCATTTTTCAAAGTAGGATGAATATGCCCCGTCAGATTGTGTGTCAGCGGATTAAACCCGTCCGTCAGCATTAATTTACGGTCGAATTCCACTTCGATTTCCGTATGGCTGACCCCGCTTTCCGCAATTTTTTCATCAATGTAGCCGTGACAGCTGACGTCCAGTGCAAAATGACAGCAGAAGCCGTAAATATACGCTTCACACGATTCCTTATTTTCCGCTTTCTGCATCACCAAGGATGCCTGCCTGAAAAATTCAATGCCCGGACGGTCATGCATCGCATATCCGACCTGATTGACCGGATTTGCAAAGAGCGGCTTGTAATAAAACAAAATATCCGGTCCATGCAGTCCGATATCATATAATTCCTTGTACTTTTCTATAATTTGTTTGGGCTTTCCTGTGAGATTATGATAAACCTCCTGCCCCATTCTGTAATGCGCATATGTTGATGGCATATTTCCTCCATTCTGCAGAATTCCTGCATTTTTATATCATCTATTTTATCCCATACTTTGTAAAATTTACTACCTTATTACAATAAAATATCCGTAAATTTTTTTAAAATGTATGTAAAAAGGCGAAAAAAATATCTTCCCTGCCGGTTTTACCCGGTAAGGAAGATTCTTTTTACACGCTCATCGCCGTTCTGCCTTTGCGCGTGCTTTTTTCCAGCCGCTTACAGCAGTAAATAAATGCCGGTATCAGAAAGATGTCGGCGGCTATCCATGCACACGGATTGGCAAGACATGCACCGGTGTAGCCCGTTTTCGGCACAAGCAGGACTGCAGCAAAGGTTCTTGCCGCCATTTCAAATACGCCTGCAAGAATCGCAAATACTGAAAAGCCCATACCCTGTATGCAGAAACGCACAACATTGACAAAGGTCAGTGGAATATAAAACAGCGCACTATATAAAATAAACTGATATGTCAGATGAATGATTTCCACTTCATTTGCATCGACAAACAGCAGGGCGATGTAATCGGCAAAGAAATACAGCAGTATCAGCGCACCCACGCTGTAAACCGCACCGATAATGCCTGCTGCACGGATTCCTTTTCCAAGGCGCTTTAATTTGCCTGCACCGACATTCTGCCCGCCGTAGGTTGCCATGGTGGAACCGAGCGCATCAAACGGACAGCACGTAAATGTAAAAATCTTACTGCCGGCGGTCATCGCCGCTACATACGTTGCACCGAGCGTATTGACGGCGGTCTGCAAAATAACACTGCCGATTGCCGTAATCGAATACTGAAGCCCCATTGGAATCCCGTTCATGCAGAGATTAATCATATACCGTTTTCCCGCCCTGCGGTCTTTTGCCGAAAGCTTTAAAACCTCGAAGCGTTTATTCATATAAATCAGACAGGCAACACCCGATACAAGCTGTGAAATATCGGTTGCCACAGCTGCTCCCGCGACACCGATTTTAAATCCCTGAATCAATACAAAATCCAGAATAATATTTAACACTGCCGA
>ERZ506993.713-NODE-713-length-12964-cov-5.08901_pt1 | contig 12964 bp, 13 predicted proteins | sample MGYA00513167_ERZ506993 | MGnify/ENA metagenome assembly ERZ506993 | reverse complement strand
GGGGGAAAGGTATATGGTAAAGAACAAAGTGTAATATTGAGGGATAGGGAAGTGGAAAAGAATTTTTGGGGAGGTATTCTATGGAGTTAAGAACAGATGATAATAAGGGAAGACTGTGTGAATTTTGCGGCGGAAAAGCAAAGTCCCCCCTACAGCACTGCTGCTGCAGGAGGGACTTTGAACTAGGGGAGGAATCCTCCCCGCAATGGGAGGATAAGTAATTATTTATCTTGCGTAATCATAAACCGGCGGCAGAGCCGCCTGGTTTATGAATCATCAAAGGAGGGGGTCCGATGATATTAACAGTATGTCCCCGCATTGAAATAATATACACAGAAAATAAAAAAAATAATTTCGTATAGCTTACAAGATTTATACCGATATAAAACAGAAATGACAATTAGTATATGATTATACAACTGCCCCGGAAGCTGCGATAAAATGGGGTATTTCAGAACGATGCGTACAGAAGCTCTGCGAGGATAACGGAATACCGGTTATTGAGCGTATCAGCCATATATGCCTGATACCAAAAGAAGCGGAAAGACCCGCCGACGGGCGACGAAATGAATCATTCAGAGGAAAGGAGTAAATTTGTATGGCTACTATTTTGATTGCAGAAGATGAAAAAAATATGCAGGATATTATTGTGGAGTACATGAAGCGTGGCGGCCATTCCTGCATTACGGCAGACGACGGCATTGACGCTGTTACGATTTTGAAAAACAATCCTGTGGATTTGGCGATTTTAGATATTATGATGCCGCACCTGGACGGCTTTTCTGTCTGTAAGATAGCGAGAGAAATGTATAATTTCCCTATCATTTTTCTTACGGCAAAGGAGGGGGAGGATGACAAGTTAAAGGGCTATGATTACGGCGCCGATGATTATATGACAAAACCGTTTAGCCCCAAGGTGCTGTTAGCAAAGGTCAATGCCTTGCTACGCCGTTCCTCGTCTGAAAATACCCAGGAAACCTTAACTGTCGGCGATCTGACTTTAGCAACGGCTTCACACAGCGTTATTGTAGCGGGCGACGATATTGACTTAACCTATAAGGAGTTTGAGCTATTGCGTTTTTTCATGCAGAATAAAAATCAAGTGTTTTCCCGCGAACAACTGTTAAACCGTATTTGGGGATATGATTTCGGGGGAAATACCCGGACAGTGGATACACACATCAAGACTCTGCGGCAAAAGCTTGGTGCGCAGGGGCATCATATCGTTACGTTGATACGTTCCGGCTACAAGTTTGAGGTATGATGATGAAAAAGATAAATGCGTGGTTTGGATTGAATACGGTTCGGAAAAAAGTGCTGCTGCTTTCAAAATTAGCGGGCGGCATTATCGTCTTTTTTTATGTTTTTACATCGGAATTACCAACCAATCGAAGCATAGCCTTTGTTATTTGGTTTGGGCTATTGGTGGCGGTTATCATCGGCGTGGACGCTATGCTGGGGCGTTTTATTTCAAAGCCGCTCGATGAAATCAACCGCACGGCGAGGCAAATGGCAAAGTTAGATTTTTCAGCGCATTGCAATATACACGCGGAGGATGAATTTGGAGAGCTTTCACAAAACCTGAATACAATGTTTTCTAATCTGGGGGAAGCTCTTGAAAAACTGGAAGCAGCCAATAAGCAGCTTGAAAAAGAAGCGACGAAGCAGCATTTACTATTGACGCAGAGAAAAGAATTGGTTGACAGCTTATCCCATGAAATGAAAACGCCGCTTGGCCTTATCCGCGCCTATGTTGAGGGGCTGAAAGAGGAAACCGATGAACAGAAAAAACAGCATTACATGGATGTTATCTTATCTGCAACAGACCGCATGAATACTATGATAGTTTCCCTGCTTGATTTGTCTGCATTGGAAGCGGGGGCCGCAAAGCTGTCAGAGGAACGCTTTGACTTTATAGAGCTGGCCGAAACCGTCGCCGGACGTTTACTGATAGACACACCAAATGCAAATTACCGTTTTACTTATGAACTGCCGGACGAAAAAGCCTTTATTTATGCCGATAAATACCGCATGGAGCAGGTCCTTAATAACTTGATACAAAACGCAAAAAACCATGTTTGTGATAGCGGTGAAATTCATTTATCTGTTATCCGGAGGGAAAGTAAATTGCGGTTTTCAATCTTCAATCAAGGGGAACAGATACCGCCGCAGGATATTCCAATGATTTGGGAGAAATTTTACCGCGGAAAGTCCTCACAAAATAACACTTTTAACAGCTCCGGCCTTGGCCTTTCTATCGTCGCTCAAATCCTGTCCATGTGTGAAACGGACTATGGTGTTGAAAACAAACCAAACGGTGTTGAATTTTATTTTGATTTCTCCATAATTGCATAAAGCCGAAACGAGGAAACGCCTTGCTCTTAAATGAAGCAGGGCTTTTTTATTTCACACCGATTTCACAGCCGCCACACTTCGATTTCACCGCATTTTCATAGACTGACCTTATTAAAACAGATAGGGGGAAAAGGATATGTTTTTAGGATTGGAATGGTATTGGTGGCTGATTATTATCGTGGTGGCAATCTCTCTTCCATTCAAAGTTAAATTTATGAATTGGTGGAGCAAACGCCAGAAAGAACAAAAAGATAAGCGAAAAGACAAATGGGGTGATGAAGAATGATTGAGGTTGAAAATTTAACTTTCTCATACCAGAAACAAAAACAGACCCTGCATGGGTTGACCTTTTCCGTAGCTGACGGTGAGATATTCGGATTTTTAGGCCCGAATGGTTCCGGAAAGTCTACCACACAGAAAATTTTGACGGGCATTCTACAAGGATATGGGGGAAATGTCCGCCTTTTCGGTAAGGCTTTGGGGTCTCAGCAAAAGAACTTTCGGGAGAAAATCGGTGTGCTGTTTGAATTTCCATATCTCTACACGAATTTAAGCGCACTCGACAATCTTCACTATTTTGCTTCATTTTATCCTGCAGACAGCCGGCGCGACATAAACGAACTGTTGGAGCTGTTGGAGTTTAAAAAGGACTTCTTGAAAAAGCCTGTATCTTCCTGCTCCAAAGGAATGCGGCAGCGTGTTAGCATGGCACGGGCGTTACTGAACAATCCGCAGCTTTTGTTTTTAGATGAACCGACAAGCGGACTTGACCCGCAGGGCGCGGTACTGTTCCGGGGGATCATTGAGGAAGAACGGAAAAAAGGCACAACGGTTTTCCTGACTACTCATAACATGATGGATGCGGATTTGCTTTGTGACAGGGTAGCTTTTATCGCTGACGGTGAAATAAAGGCAATCGACACGCCGAAAAAATTAAAAGAAGAAAACAGCAATCATCAAGTCGAAATTAATTATGTATATCAGGGAAAGCACGGTACAACAGTCATTGAAATGCCAGAGCTGAAGGCGGGTATTCCGTTCCCGTATGACGAGATCATCAGTATTCACTCCAAAGAACCGACGCTTGAAGATATGTTTATCCAGTACACAGGGAGGGAGTTGACATAATGTGGAGAGGGTTTCTTGCTTTGCTGAAAAAGGACTTTAAACTGATGTTATCAGGCAGGTTTTTCCTGCTTGCGCTTGGCTCCCTGATTCTGTATTCGTGTTATATTAATTTTGTCTATATAAACCTGGATCAGAACATATATCCGGTGTATCTCTATGATCCGCGCCATACGCAAAGTACAGCGTCCGCTGAAATAACAGAAGTTGACAGTATAGAGAAATTGCAGGCAGAAAGCAGGGACGGCTATGCCGTCGGCATTGACGCTTCCAATGGAACGCCGGAAATTATTATGGTTTCATCTGGCATAGACAGTACGGACAGATGCCGTGCCGCATATGCAAACTTTTTGCTGTCCCCCAAATTGCAAACTGCGGCAGAGATAATCGGACAGGATAACAAGGAAATGAAAAACCGCAGGGAAATCACTTGTGAATTTCTGTTTTTTGAATTAACGGCGGTGGGCTTCTTGGGACTTGCTTCCCTGCTGTTCAAAGAAAAACAAATGGGGCTTATCCGCGTCCACGGGGTGCTGCCTGTGGGCAAAACGGCGTTTATCGTCTCGAAGTTAGGTCTGTTTCTGCTGTCCGACCTTGTATTTGCAACACTTTTGACCGTCATAAATTTAGGCATTCCGGTGGGGCTGTCCGTGTTGCCGCACGTATTACTACAAACGGGTATTTTGTCCATGTTTATGGCATTGGCAGGGTTTTTTTGCGCGCTGCTGCTGCCCGGTTTCAGGCAATTTTCTTTACTGTATCTTGTTTTGGCGGTTTTCATTACAACTCCCGTATTTCTTGCGGGACAGACGGGGATTGCCTGGGATTGGATAAAGTATCACCCCATGTATACTCTGTTTATGGCAATGAAAAATGCGTATTGGGGTGTATCGGCTGCAAATGGCATTTATTATACAATTTGCGGACTGACAATGATAGCGTTGTTCCTGCTTGTACGCCGGGTGCTTGTCCGTGAAATGGCAAAGGAGGGATAACATGAAAGGATTAAGGTATCAGCTTAAAAATATCCGGCGGGACAAAATGTGTATTCTCTCCTTTTTGCTGCCTGTTATTGTTGGATTTGTTATCAGTCTGCTTTCTGGGGTGAGCCTTTCATCTTTGGGCGAAACAGCATTTTGCATTTTGGAAAATGACCTCACGAATGACACAATAGAATGGTTGCAGACAAACGGCAGCGTTACAGTATTCCCCGATATGATATCTTTGGAAAATGCTGTCAATGACCCTGCGACACAAGCGATTGGCGTACTGCAAGACAGGAATGGAATTAAAACGCTGCTGTCAGGCGACGAGCTGCAAGTAAATACAGTGATTGGCAACACACTCCCTCAGCTTTACGCGGAAAGGGAAAACATGGCTTTATCTCAAACAACTATTATCCCTGCTGAGGACAACAACGACGGTCTTAAATCCCTGTTGATAGTAATTACAATGGTTACGGCTATGTTCATGGGCTGCACCTTTAACGCCATGAGCATAATCAGCGAAAAGGAGGACGGCATTGCCTTTATCAACGAAGTTTTGCCTATGGCAAAATGGGAGTATATGTTTCAAAAAATCACGTTAGGATTTTTGGGCGGTATTTTATCTGCGATTATAACAGCCCTCGTCTGTATGAAAATTACTGTCAGCGGGATTCTGCCGCTGCTGTTAATGATTGCCTTGTCAGCGTTTATTGCCGCGTTAGCCGGGTTGTTTATAGGACACTTTTCAAATGGCCTTATGGCAGGCATTGTATATATCAAGATTGTAATGATTTTGTTCCTTGCCCCGCCTGTTTTATTTTATCTGGCTGTCCCCATGGGTAGTATTACACATGCCTTATCGTATCTGCTGCCGTCCAGCGCAACCTTTTATGGATTGATGGACTTACTGACTGGGAAAATGCAGGATATATGGATAAACATAACAGTTTTGTCAGCACATTGCCTTGTATGGCTTTTGTTATTCTTCGTTACAGCGCATGGCAAACGAAAAAAGGTACTGACAATAGCACGTAAAACCGTTGCCTGCCATTAGATCTGTAACGGCGCGAAGTAAAGGCGGCGGCTTTAAAATAACAATCAAAGCCACTGTTTATCTTTTAAAAGAAATCATATGGAACTTTCCTGTATATGTCGCGCGGCATGGGAAGTCTGGCTGGACTTTATGGGAATTTTGTTATATACTATTTCTATTCTGAGCGAAAGCAAGGAAAATATGCGGTAAATCCTGCAGCAGTATGTTCCATATTGGAAGGTGCTGAATAAAGTGAGCCGGATATAACCGGTGAAAATACACGGATGAGGTGATAAGAAATGGCATTATTAGAACAGTGGAGATCAATGGCTTATTCCGAAACGGCCAACAAGGGAGATTTGCAGAGGCTCTGGGCTGCTTATTTTGAAAAGGAAAAAGAGATTTACGCCCAGCTTTTAAAGAACCCTGACGAGGTGGTTAAGGGAACTGTAAAGGAACTGGCTGAAAAGTATGATGTGGATATCATGACGATGACCGGCTTCCTGGACGGAATCGACGAAAGTCTGGTGGAATCCAACCCTATCGAGGAGATGGAAGAGGATACCGAGGTAAACCTGGGATTCGATAAGGCCCTTCTTTATAAAAATATGGTTGCGGCCGGCGCTGACTGGCTGTATGAGCTGGAAGAGTGGAACGATATTTTTGATGAGGAGACGAGAAAAGCGCTTTACAAGGAGCAGAAGTCTTCCACAACTATCGTAAAGGATAAAAAGGTTTATCCCAATGATCCCTGTCCCTGCGGCAGCGGAAAGAAGTATAAGAAGTGCTGCGGTAAGAATAAATAAGGATGGGAACGGAAATGGAAAGCAGAGTGCAGGATGCGGTTATGCTGTTTGAATCAGGGTTTAACTGTGCGCAGTCCGTCTTTGCCGCTTATGCGGACCTGTTCGGGATGGACAGGGAGACGGCGCTTAAGCTGGCCTGCCCTATGGGAGCGGGCGTCGGGCGTATGCGTGAGGTTTGCGGAACGGTTTCCGCCATGGCGATGCTGTCAGGGCTGAAAATGGGGAATACGGATCCTTCCGATGAAGAAGCCAAAACGCGTTCCTATGAAATCGTCCGGAAAATGAGCGATGCTTTTCGTGAAAAAAGGGGCAGTATTATCTGCCGTGAGCTTCTCGGGATGCCGGCGTCTGTAACGGAAAGCGCCAGGCCTTCCCAGCGGACCGCTGCGTATTATGCCACCCGCCCCTGCAGCCATATCGTGGCGGAGGCGGCGCGGATTGTGGAAGAGATGCTTTTGGAAGATGTAAATGATCAGGTAAAATGAACAGATAAGAAGTATAAATAAGAAGTGTAGAAAAAGTGTAGATAAGACCCGACCGGCTTCGTGCATTGTGGAAATGTACGGAGCCTTTTTCTGTGCAAAAACTGAAAAACAGGAGCCAAAAAGCAGGTAAAGCAATTAAAATAATCAAACCGTTATGGCAATGTTACATTACCCTGAATATTTGCCGGAATCCGTTGACATTTCCATTCTATTAGAGTAGTATGGAAATATGTTCTACTTAAGTAGAACGGACCCATGCCATAACATAATATTACGATAAAAACCGATATTGCAGAATATCACAAGATTAAGCTGATTGGAGGAAAGACATGAAACGATTTATGAAAATAGCCTGCCTGGTTTGTATACTGTCTCTCTGCGCCGCCTGCGGCGGCACAGAAAATGCGGAGGGCTCCCACGGAAAGGAGGCGCCAGCCTTTACGGACAGCTTGACTAAGGATGGGACCGGGATCGCCCGTCAGGCGGAAGCCGCATCGGATATGGTGGAATACTATAAAAACCGATACATAGAGTTGGAGGAGAATTTTGCCGATATCCGCTGGTATGACGGCAGTAAGATGAAACAGACACAGAAAGACCGTCTCGCGGGATGTATACCCAACATCACTTATAATGAAGAAACTGTTTTTCCCAAGGAGCTTGAGAAGGAGTTTCCGGCGCAGCTGATTCTGGAGAAGGGCAAGTCTCCGGGATTGGGCGTGGAGTCCCTCCATGAACAGGGAATTACAGGAAAAGGAGTGGGGATAGCAATTATTGATCAGGTCCTTTATACCGGGCACCCGGAATATGCTTCCAATCTGGCTCTTTATGAAGAAATGCATGTGGTTCCGAACCAGTCCGGTTCCATGCACGGTGCGGCGCTGGCTTCGATTTCCGTAGGTAAAACCTGCGGCGTGGCGCCGGATGCCACCCTGTATTTCTGGGGTATGGATAATGTGAAAAGCTGGGACAGGGAAGACGACGGGAACGTGGCCTGGAAGGAATACGCCCGCGTTATTGAGCGTGTAATAGAGTTGAACCGCACTCTGCCGGAAAATGGGAAAATCCGTGTTATCGCTATCTCAAGAGGCTATAATTTTACAGGCAATGAAGAGGTGGACGCAGAGCTTCAGGTAATGCTGGATGCCATTCACCATGCCAGTGACGAGGGCATATTCGTGATTACCACATCTACGGAGCTGAATTATGATTTCTTTGAGGCTTATGGGACGGATGCGCCCTTTGCAGGGCTTGGGAAGCTGGATCCGCTGGGGGATCCGGATTCCCCGGACACCTATACGCTGGGAAGCTGGCAATGGGAAAGTGCTGAAATGTTTGAAAAAAGCCTTCTTGTTCCCATGGACGGCAGGACTACGGCGGATATGTCGGGAGATACCTATGTATATTATGCCGATGGCGGCTGGAGCTGGACAGTACCTTATATAGCCGGTGTGTATGCGCTCTGCGCCGGGGTAGACCCCGATATTACGCCGGAAGCATTTTACGATGCGGCTGTGAAAACAGCGACCGTAATTACCCGTTCCAAGGAAGAAGGCGGAAAAGAATACACCTTCCATATGATGAATCCGCCCGCCCTGATTTCCTCCTTGCAGAATAATGCTTAGGCTGCTTCCCTTCATGGCCTCCGTCCCATTTTTTCCTGGTATGGGGCGGAGGCCGGGCAATTTTCAAATATGCTGTAGCATGTGTTAAATATGATAAACATAATCCCCGCCCACTCAGGAGCAGCCTTAAATCTGCACAGACACCCCTGCAAAACCGGGCTTTATGAGAACAATTATATACAAATTTTCACATATCTGACCATAGCCTCCGGACGCCCCAGCCGTTATAATAAATATGATGAAGCATTCGGGGGAACGGGGAGGCTCAGGCAGCGCCCTTCCTTCTGACGATACGCGCGGCGAAGGCCGCATGCGCGCAAAGGATGCGCAGATGGGAGCAGATATGCAGTACGGACATTTTGACAATGAAAAAAGAGAATATGTGATTGACAGAGTGGACCTGCCCACCTCCTGGACCAATTACCTGGGACTGAAGGATATGTGTGCGGTGGTGAATCATACGGCAGGCGGCTATATGTTTTACAAAACGCCGGAATACCACAGAATCACCCGCTTCCGGGGAAACAGCATTCCTATGGACCGTCCCGGACATTATGTGTACATAAGAGACAATGCGGACGGGGATTACTGGAGCATTTCCTGGCAGCCCGTGGGCAAGAGCCTGGAGGAAGCGAAGTATAGCTGCCGCCACGGCATGTCCTATACGGTATATGAAAGCGAATATAAGGACATTGCGGCAAGCCAGAAGCTTTCCATCCCGTTGGAGGATCCGGTGGAGCTGTGGGATGTGAAGCTTAAAAACAACAGCGACAGAGTGCGCGAGCTGAGCGTTTTTTCCTATTGTGAGTTCTCCTTCCACCATATCATGATAGATAACCAGAATTTCCAGATGAGCATGTACTGCGCCGGTTCTTCCTATGAAGACGGCATTATAGAACATGATCTTTTTTATGAAGAGTTCGGCTTCCAGTATTTTACCGGGAATTTTGAGCCGGACGGCTTTGACTGCCTGCGGGATAAATTCATCGGCCCCTACCGGACGGAGGATAACCCCATTGCAGTGGAAAAAGGGCAGTGCGGCGGCTCCTTTGAGCTGGGCAACAACCATTGCGGCAGCCTGCAGAAGAACATCACGCTGGCGCCCGGAGAAGAAATCCGCCTTGTTTTCATGCTTGGGGAAGGAAACCGGGAAGCAGGACGCAGGATGCGGGAAAAATACAGCAGCACGGATACGGTGGATCTTTCCTATGCCGCGCTTCAAAAATACTGGAACAGCAAATTTGACAAACTCCAGATTCAGACCCCCAATGAGGGTATGAACACTTTGATCAATACATGGACTCTGTATCAGGCGGAAATCAATGTGATGTTTTCACGGTTCGCTTCCTTCATTGAAGTGGGAGGAAGAACCGGCCTGGGCTACAGAGACACGGCACAGGATGCCATGACCATACCTCACTCCAATCCCGGTAAATGCAGGCAGAGACTGGAGGAGCTTTGCAGAGGTCTGGTGTCAGAAGGTTATGGACTGCACCTTTTCCAGCCGGAGTGGTTTGTTCCTGACAACGAGGTCAAGCCCTTCAAATCCCCCACAGTCATCCCCACGCCGAATAAGGATGACTATGTGCATGGCCTCGCTGACGCCTGCTCGGACGATGCCCTCTGGCTGGTGTCCTCCCTTGTTGAATATATCAGGGAGACCGGAGAATTTGATTTTGCGGACGAAATCCTCACCTATGCGGACGGCGGGGAAGGAACCGTTTATGAGCATATGAAAAAAATCCTGGATTTCAGTGCGAAGCAGGTAGGCGCGACCGGCGTCTGCAAGGGGCTCCGTGCGGACTGGAACGACTGCCTGAACCTGGGCGGCGGCGAAAGCGCGCTGGTATCCTTCCTCCATTACTGGGCGCTGTGTAATTTTATAGATCTTGCCTCCTTCCTGGGAAGAAAAGAGGATGTAGCTACCTATACGCAGATGGCGGAACGGGTAAAAGAGGTATGCAACAAAGAGCTGTGGGATGAGGAATGGTTCATCCGCGGCATCACCAAAAACGGAAGAAAGATCGGAACGAATCAGGATAAGGAAGGCAAGGTGCACCTGGAATCCAATTCCTGGGCGGTGCTTTCCGGAGCAGCCAGCCCGGAAAAAGGGAAAAAAGCCATGGACAGCGTGGATAAATACCTCTACACCCCTTACGGCATCCAGTTAAATGCCCCCTCCTATACGGTCCCTGATGATGATATCGGCTTTGTAACCAGGGTTTACCCCGGCCTGAAGGAAAACGGCTCCATTTTTTCCCACCCCAATCCCTGGGCATGGGCGGCGGAATGCGTACTGGGACGCGGCGATCGGGCCATGAAGTTCTACGACGCCCTCTGCCCCTACTATCAGAACGACAAAATTGAAATCAGGGAAGCGGAGCCCTATTCCTACTGCCAGTTCATTATGGGCCGCGACCATACCGCCTTCGGACGGGCAAGACATCCGTTTATGACAGGCACCGGCGGATGGGCTTACTTTTCCGCCACCAGATATATGCTGGGCATGAAGCCCCAGTTTGACCATTTTGACATCGACCCCTGCGTACCGGCAGACTGGAAGAAATTCTACATGACCCGTGAATGGCGCGGCGCCCGTATGGAAATTTCCGTGGATAACCCGGACGGCGTGATGAAGGGCGTGAAGGAAATCTGGCTGGACGAGAAAAAAGTTTCCCGCATACCGGTCCTTCCGGCAGGCAGCCACCACCAGATCAGAGTGGTTATGGGATAAAAATAAAACTGAGGCGAGAGTGCGTTTTTACAGACGCGTGTAAAAAAGGGAGGAAAAACCTATGATTAAGTTTGGAACAGGCGGATGGAGAGCAGTGATCGGAGACGATTTCACCAAGGCAAATATACAGCTTCTTGCCAGGGCGCTGTGCCTTAAAATGAAAGAAGAAAATGCGGCAGACAAAGGAATCGTCATCGGCTACGACAGACGCTTCCTGGCCAAAGAAGCAATGCAATGGGCCGGCCAGGTATTCGCCGCAGAGGGCGTAACTGCCTATCTTGTGAATAAATCAGCGCCCACACCCCTTGTCATGTTTTATGTGATGAAGCATGAAATGCCCTACGGCATGATGATTACCGCAAGCCACAACCCGGCGATATACAACGGAATCAAAGTCTTCACCGAAGGCGGCAGGGACGCCAGCGCCCAGCAGACGGATGAAATCGAAAAATACATCGCCAGGATCGAACACGAGGAAGTAAAGTCCATGGAATACGACAAAGCCCTGGAAGCCGGACTGATTCAGGAAATCTATCCCCTGAACGAATACCTGGACAATATCATAGACAACATTGATATGCAGGCCATCCGCAACAGCAGGCTCAAAATCGCCCTTGACCCCATGTACGGCGTAAGCGAAACCTCCATCAAGACCATACTGCTTACGGCCAGATGCGAGGTTGACACCATCCATGAACGCCACGATACGCTTTTCGGCGGCAAGCTTCCCGCCCCCACCGCGGCAACACTCCGCCCCCTCCAGAATTTCGTCCTGGACGGAAAATGCGACATCGGCATAGCCACCGACGGCGATGCCGACCGCCTTGGCGTCATTGACGACAAAGGAAAATTCCTCCACCCCAACGACATCATGGTGCTCCTCTACTACTACCTGGTAAAATACAAAGGCTGGCAGGGCCCCGTCGTCCGCAACATCTGCACCACCCACATGCTCGACAAGGTAGCGCAGGAATTCGGCGAGAAATGCTATGAAGTCCCCGTCGGCTTCAAACACATCTCCGCCAAAATGACCGAAACCAACGCAGTCATCGGCGGCGAATCCTCCGGAGGCCTCACCGTCCGCGGCCACATCCACGGAAAAGACGGCGTTTACGCCGCCTGCCTCCTGGTAGAAATGATAGCCGTCACCGGCAAAAAACTCTCCGAAATCTATGCCGACATCGAAGCCGAATGCGGCAAGATATACATGGAAGAAAGAGACTACAAATTCAACCAGGACAAAAAAGAAGCCGTACAAAAAATCCTCCTGGAAGAAAAACAACTCCCCGCCCTCCCCTACGAAATAGACCACGTCTCCTACTTAGACGGCAGCAAAGTCTACTTCAAAAACGGCGGCTGGGTAGTAGGCCGCTTCTCCGGCACCGAACCCCTAATCCGAATCTTCTGCGAAATGCCAGAAGAACAACAGGCAAAAGAAGTCTGCCGAATCTACGAACAGTTCCTCGACCTGAACTAATCAAGTAACTAAAGTAATCAAAGAATTAAAGTCATAAAAATTTTTATAAGTAAAAAATTATAATATAAAAATTTAAAAGATCCCCACGCAGGCCACTGATGTGCCCCCAATAAGTTAGACTTTATTGGGGCCACATCATACATACCTAACCTGCTAAGGGATTTTTTTACCTCTATATTAAATTATACTTTTTTAGCTTTACATCAAATCCTCTTTCCATACAATATATTATAAACACAACATTTCGAGTGGCCGAGGATACAGGTATCAGACCCGGGGGCCCTTGTCCTTCCCGGAGCGGTCGTGCCCAGCCTCCCTCCTTGGCCGGTGCGGCAGGG
>ERZ506993.678-NODE-678-length-14011-cov-3.85153_pt1 | contig 14011 bp, 24 predicted proteins | sample MGYA00513167_ERZ506993 | MGnify/ENA metagenome assembly ERZ506993 | reverse complement strand
GGCAACCATGAGCGGCTGATGATTGATGCGTTAAGCCCCGATGGCAACGTGAATAACTGGCTAATGAATGGCGGACAATGGTTCTTCATGCTCGACACTGATCAGGAAATATTAGCCAGGGCGCTGGTGGAGCTGGTAAGACGTCTGCCCTATATCATTGAGCTGAACACCGGGCGAGAAACTATTGTTATAGCCCATGCCGACTATCCGGATAATGAATATCAATTCGGTAAGGAGGTACCGCTTTTCAATGTTGTCTGGGCGCGCGAGCGTATCAGTGATTCGATGGATGATATTGGTGGCGAAATTTCGGGAGCAGATCGTTTTATCTTTGGTCATACCCCGGTGAAAAGCCCGAAGACATTCTGGAATCAGCATTATATCGACACTGGAGCCGTATTTTGCGGAAACCTGACATTGATGAAAGTGAAAGGTGATGGTGCAGCATGAAGATTGCTTTAGTTCTTCGCTCTGGTGGCGACTATAACGCTTCCGATGTGCAGTGGCTGGTTAATCAGCTGCCAAAAGGCTATGAAATTATTTGCCTGACAGACCTGAAGAGTTTACATGTGCCAGGCGTTAAGGTTGTCCCATTAATCAACCAGTGGCAAAAGTGCCGTGGCTGGTGGGCGAAAATCGAGTTGTTTCGACCGGATATAACCGATGATCTCTTCTACCTGGATTTGGACACGGTTATTGCCGGTGATATACGCCCAATTCTTGAGAATCCACCAACCAGCTTCACCATGCTTAGGGATTTTTACCATCCACAATATCGTGGCAGCGGTGCTCTGTGGATACCAAATAGTGTAAAAGCGCACATCTGGAGTGCATTCTGGCAAGATCCGGAAGGTTGGATTGCTCGTTGTGTTACTACTGAGTGCTGGGGTGATCAGGGGTTCTTGCGGAAGGTTATGGGCGATGACACACCAGCATTTCAGGATCTGTATCCGGGATGGTTTGTAAGTTACAAGGCCGATGTTGTGGAACCTGGTTCTAAATATGCAAGCGCGCGTTACTCCAGGGGGAATGGGGCATTACCAAAGGACTGCCGAATAATCTTTTTCCACGGCAAACCGCGACCTCGCGAAGTGTCAGAGGATTGGCTTCCCCTCATTAGCGCGTTTTTTGAGCAAGAATCAGAATAATATTGCTCTAATAATTCCATATTTTTAAAACGTGATGTACACTCATCACGTTTTTTATTAGAGCAATCCATAAGGTGCACTATGTGGCCATTCCGACGGAAATATCACTACTGGCTGATCGCCTTTGTTACACCGTCCGGCGATATCAGGCATGTCATCACCCGGTATCGCAACAAGAGACTCACCTTAGCCAGAATTTTACAGGCTGCCATTGGTGAGGGACTGGATACAAATTGCGTAGTCCTTCCACCTTCATACTTAGGAAAAATGACCGAAGCACAAGCTAATACGGAACTTTGAAATGAGCACTTCAGCACAAAACCAATCAATCGAAAATGTATCTATCCCTGACGTCCTGAATGCCGGTATCCCGGCCATTATTCAGAACATCCGAGCCGCGCAACGCCGCGTTAGTTGTGATGACCTCACAGCACGTTTTTTTGATAATGCGGTTCAGTCAGCTGAGATGCTTCACGCACAGCTTATTGATGTTTATAACGCAGAAGCTGATAGCCATAACGACCTGGTAGATGCAGCTGAAAATATGCAGCTGGATCTCGGTCTGAAGGGGAAAGAAATTGAAGAGCTTCAGCTGCAAATTGAGCATTTGAAACGCCAGCAACAGGACGCCATCGACGATGCGACGCATGACGCCAACCAGCGTGCTGATAATGCCGAACGTATAAGCATTGAGTTGGAAACAAAACTCAATGAAATGACTGCGATGGTTGAGCTGCGGAACTCACAGATTTCAACGCTAAAATCTCAATATAAAGAGATCATGAAACTTGATCCTTTTAACCTTGAGAAACGCTATAACAAAGCCAAAAGCGAGCGCCAGGAACTGCGTAAGCAGGTCGCCGACCTTAACCAACAGCTCAAAAAGGCCATTAAAGATGCAAGTGAGGCGCGCGTGGCATTTGCTAATAAAAAAGCAGAGGTTACCGAGCTGGTTAATGAAAATGCCAAATTTGCGACACTCAAGAAGGAAATGTATGGCATTACTGAGCGCCGTTTCCCTGCAAGTAAACTCCATCCGACGTTAGGGCAAATATCCTTCTTCCCGCGCCTCCTGGCTTATGGGATCTCATCGCCTAAAGAGTTCAATAACGAGCGCCCTTATATCGTTTCTAAGCTGGACTTTGCTTATCAGTTCTGCTGTGACATGGGCTATGCCATTGATATCCGAATCAACGAATGGTTGATGCCAAACTTCCAGCCGCTGGCCATTTTCCGCGAGTTCCAGCCGGAAGGTTGGGTAGAGTTCTTCCATGAATTGATCTGTAAAGAGATGGAAAGCCGCCGCCCGGAACTGGTCCGCCGTGTCGAGTGGGCGCAAGAGGTTATGTTGGCAGATGCAGAGCTACCGTTCGAACCGGAATTCATTGATGAACTGGCAACTAAAGGGCTGCATACGTTGTTTGATGTGGTTACCCGCCGTCATGAACAGTTGGTTGTCGAATTGGGTTTAGAGGAAACAGCGGCAAGAAGACTTCTCGATGTTTGCTATGCACGTAGCGACGCATGGGAAAAAGAGAACGGCGGCACTATTTACGTTCGCTGATAGTTACAGTGTCACTTTTAATGCTGGTGGAGTGCGTCCCACCAGCATTTTTTTCGTCCAATGAGGAGGGCATTTGAGTATTTTCAATAAACACGCACACCAGGAACGTCCGTATATCGTCATAGTCGATATTGATGGAACAATATCGGAGGCAACGGAAGACAGACTGCATTTGCTTCCGCCACCAGGTAAAGGTGCATTAACAAAGGACTGGAACGAGTTTAATCTCGCCTGTGACACTGATACTCCCATAACTCCAGTTATTGATATTGTGCGCCAGTTATTTAACGTTTACACGGTCTGGTTTGTAACCGGGCGCTGTGAGATCGCAAGGGATAAAACACGAGCTTGGCTGCGGAAGTACGTAACAAACGGGGCTGAGCCTTTGCTATCTATGCGCCCTGCCACCGATGACAGAAATGACGGCCCAGCAAAGATTGATCTCCTTAAGAAAATTGGTCTAAGTAAAATTGCGTTCGCGCTGGAAGATAAGATTGAAGTGGCGCGTGTTTTCAGGAGACACGGCGTGCTTACGTTAATGGTCAGGGAGTATGAAAATGCGCTTCTTCATCAGCAGTAATTGCTCTAATAAATCTTGATTTTTAAAGCAGGGAAAGTGAAAATAAAAACATGCCGCAAGGCGCGGCATGTATCTAATCAATCACAGGAGCTGAAAATATGAACACGGCATTCAAAATCATTATGGCCGCGATCTATTTCTGGCTGTTCTCTATCACTTTTGGCGGCATCGTCGCGCATGGGTAAGGGGGATGCATGAAAGGCGAAGTGAAAGAGCGCGGCATGATTTTCAACGATGAGATGGTCCGGGCCATCCTCGAAGGAAGGAAAACGCAGACGCGGCGGATAATGAAAAATCAGCCTGCGGAAGTTGGTCCAGAAGCACCAGTGATGGTTAGAAAAATTGGTGCAGGTTTTCAGTGGTACGGGGCTGATGGTGTAAGCAGTGTTTTCAATTGCCCCTTTGGTATCGTCGGCGATCGAATTTGGGTTCGTGAAACATGGGCGATATTAGGCAATGAGGATGGTTGCAGTGTGGACTGGAACGACAACCTTTGTCGTGGCGATGAGAAGAGCGCAGCAAGGATTTATCGGGCCAGTTGTGAGCAAAAGCCTGGTGATTACGGCTTATGGTCGATACCCGATGATGCCGACTGGAAACCTCACACTGTGAATGAAAAGTTTGATGGTGGGTGGCGTCCATCAATTCACATGCCGCGATGGGCATCACGCATTCTGTTGGAAATTACCAACGTGCGCGTTGAGCGGTTGAACGATATCAGCGAATGCGATGCAGGGGCTGAGGGCGTTCCGCCTGCTGGAAGTTTGCTTCCTGATTACCCGGGAACATTCCTTACTCCCAATGGGGACTTCGCAATGGCAAAGGTTGCGTTCCAGCGTCTGTGGGAGTCCATCTACGGCGAAGAAAGCTGGAGTGCTAATCCCTGGGTTTGGGTAATCGAGTTTGAGCGTATTCAGTAGGGCGAGCGTATGCAATCAGTTATTTGTGAGGAAGTCGGCCTGAATAAAGCATCCCCAGCAGAGTTAAGAGCAAGTCTCGAAATGGCGCATAGCCTTGCTCAAATTGGTGTCAGGTTTGTACCAATTCCAGTTGAAACAGATGAAGAATTTCACAGGTTAGCGGTATCGGCAGCACAAAAGCTGGAAATCATGGCAGCGAAAGTAGAGAAAGCTGAAGGAGCGACAAAATGAGCAAGCCAACCGACGAAGAAATAGTTCGGGTGTTGGAAGAACACGGGCGCTGTATGACTTACGTCGTGACCAACTGGCTTAGGGATAAATATCGCACACTCAAAACGGCATACGTTTTGCGTCGTCTAAAGAAACTGGAGTTCGACGGGAAAGTAAAGCGCGTTAACAGTTCTTATATAAGACAAATTTGCTGGGAGGCGACCAGTGAATAACCGCTTTTACATGATGTGCTTGCGTGAAACTGTGGGTAATAACGCTTCATTCCATTGCCATAACGGCAATGGTTACAGTTCTGATATCGATCGCGCTCATGTTTACACGCTGGAAGAAGCCCAAAAAGCCTGGAATTGTGGGCGAGATATCGATCAGCCTGTTTGTGCCGATAGTGTGGATGCAATGGCTGTGTGGCACGTTGATTGCCAGTACATCCCTACAGAAAGCCTGATTGAGTCAGATTGCACTGCGTATGTGGCCTACAAAAAAGGTAGCTGGAACGGCAACGATGTTTACTGGCTTCAACACGGTGGATTGCCAACAGATGACTTCAGTAAAGCGACCATCTTTAGCGTCGCCAACAAAAACGAACCAGGAATAGTTTGGTTGCCATTTTCCATTGCTGATTCAGCAAAGCGTCGGACGTTCAATATCAATAACTTTAACCGCAGAACAATGGTTCAGGGCGCAGGTTTGGTCATGCCTGACTGGTTGAAAGAGCAGAACAGAAGAAAGAAGTCGCGAAGCGGGAAGGTGCGTTGGAATTGTCCGCATTGCGGAAAAATAACCTGGCAGTACAGCCCATATGATTTTGAAGGCTGTAGTGATTACAACTGTGAAGGATGGCGAGAATGACAATTGACTATCAGGTACTGCGTGAGGCGGCAGAAAAGGCAACACCAGACGAATGGGTCGCATTTATTTCGACGGATACTGGTACTTATGCGGTGCACACGCCCGGTGATGAACGATGTGAAGACGTTATCAAATGGACCGGCTTTGATGGACAGAAAAATGCAGAGAACAACGCTCGTCATGTTGCCGCGTTCAACCCAAAGGTTGCACTGGAGCTGCTTGGTGAAATTAAGTGCCTGGAGGACACAAATATTGATGCTATGTGTCGAATTGCAGAGCTTGAGACTAATCTCGCGGCGCTGGTGGCCGAGAATGCGGGGCTAAAGGCGATATGTGATGACCGTCGCAGGTTCATCATGAATGGGGTGCAGATGGGTTATATCAAGGTGCCAGCAGCGGAAACAGATCCAGACCTTGAGACAATTCGCATTGCTATATCACCACAAAAGCCCATTCCAGCCACCGATGCTTTCCTGGCTGAAGTACGGGCGCAGGGCGTGGATATGGCTCGTAACGCGATGATTGATTTTGTTGATGGTGAAGTTGGGCCAAACAAGAACGTTCCGGGGCTGATTAGAGGCGCAGAGATATGCGTAAGTATTGCTGAACAGCTTCGCAAAGGAGGCAACCAGTGACTGTATGTCTTATTGATAAACGTCGACGTGGGCAACAAATACCATCTGTTGAAATGCCGAATCACACATGGTTTTGCGTACTTGATATCGATGGTATGGATGCGTTGGTTGACACTCGTCATTACTGCGATACCGCAACAGCTACTCCGGCGAAAGCAAAGAAAATGGCTGCTCTGATAGAAAACTGGACTCCACCTGATGGTTGGTGCAATGGGAATGATCGAGATTGGCATGAAAAAATGAAGGGCTATATCTGCGATTTCTTACGTAAATGCAACGGATTCAGGGTGATGTGACATGAGCAAGATTGACTATCAGGCACTGCGTGAGGCGGCAGAACGTGCAATTCCGGCAATGGAACGCCTGTTAATGTTGCCAGTTGATGATGATTTGTTAAGTGAACAGGAACTTAAAGATTACGGTGTGGATATTGATGCGCTCAACGCCTTCAAATTTCTGGCCGGACCAGAAACCGTGCTGGCACTACTGGATGAACGGGAAAGAAACCAGCAATACATCAAATCACGCGACCAGGAGAACGAGGATATTGCGCTTACGGTTGGGAGGCTGCGCGTTGAGCTGGAAGGCAAAGACAGCAAAATAGCCAATCTTACCGCCGAACGCGATGCTCTTCGTGAAGGTGAGATGGGCGACGCTAGGCATAGCAACACACGGGCCGCAGCTGATATCTACTTCCAACTGGTCGAGGAGTGCGAAATTCCTGCTGGCGGTTCTCTGGTCGAGTACGTTGACGATATGCGCGAGAAGCTGGAAGCCTCAGAGAAGCGCATTGCAGAACTGGAAAGCAACGAAGTCCGTGAAGTCGGAAATCAGTTTCTTGTTGTTCGCCATCCTGGGAAAACTCCTGTCATCAAGCACTGCACTGGTGACCTGGAAGAGTTTCTGCGGAAGTTAATCGAACAAGACCCGTTAGTAACTATCGACATCATTACGCATCGCTATTACGGGATTGGCGGTCAATGGGTTCAGGATGCAGTTGAGTATCTGCATATGATGTCTGACGCTGGCATTCGCATCAAAGGAGAGTGACATGACCACTTTTACCGACAAAGAACTGATTAAAGAAATCAAAGAGCGCATAGGCAGCTTGGACGTTCGAGACAATATTGAGCGCCGTGCTTATGAAATTGCACTGGCATCGCTGGAAGCAGATCCAGTTGCTTATATTTTCAAACATCCTGCCGGGAAATTATTCTGGGCTTTAACGGATGAAAGCAATAAAGAGCAAGCGGACGTTATTCCTGTTTATGCCGCCACTCCAGTGCCAGTAGTACCTGAAGAAAAACCAATGCCCAACCCTCTTAAAATGTACGCGGTCGATGCTGTTGCCGCTATTGCAGAGGTGAGAGGCTGGAATGCCTGCCGTGCTGCCATGCTAAACAAGGAGAAGAACAATGGATAATCGATATGAAATAGCAGAACAAAATGGCATGAGCCTAGAGTTCGCTGACTGGTTCTTTGATAACAAAAAAGATGGCTGTGGAAACGCTTGGTTCGTGATGATGGCTGCCATGTGGGAAGGCTGGAAAGGCCGGGCAGAACCGCCAGTTCCGGAAATACAGGCTGATGTCGCGCAAGCAATTGAAAAACTCAAACGGAAATTAGTGGAATGCAATCGCTATAACTACTGCGCAGATGCAGTAAAGGGCGTAGAGGATGCCTGCCACGCTGCCATGCTTCAGGGTAGCCAACCTGTAAGCCAAACTTACAAGTTGCCAGTTAATACACCTTGCCAAGATGCGCCAGCCCATATCTGGCTGCAAACAGCTGGAGTATGGCCAGAAGATGGCGAGTTAAGCGAATTAACGTGGTGCAGCCACAATCAGCACCATGATGACACGCTATATGTTCGAGCTGACCTTGTGAATGGCAACTATCCGGTAACTCCGGATGGTTGGATAAGCTGTAGTGAGCGAATGCCAGAGGATGGTCAGCACGTAATTATTTTATGTGATGGCGCATTCGTTCTTTATGCGCAATATCGAGACGGAGAGTTTTTCGATATTGTCCGCAATGGTGATGAATTTTTCGAAACACAGAGTCGCAATGTAACCGACTGGATGTCGCTACCAGAACCGCCGCAGGAGGTCGATCAATGAGCTGGCCTGAGGCATTCACCACGGTCGGAATTGCAATGGCGGTAGCACTGGTTGTGTATTCAATTTGTCGCAGGGGGTAACGATGGGAAAATTAACTTTTGTAGTCGAATTTGAGGATGGCAAAGAGCCACCTGTTAGCGCCAATCTTGATGTTGCTGGTGGCAGGCTGGTTTCGGTTCTATTTGGTGATTACCGCGACGACTTCCTTCAGCCTGAAGAGGTTGATGTAGTGCGAGAAGCATTAAACGAGCTAAGTGTTGATAACGATGATGCTCATGCGGAAATCATCAAAAAAATGGAACTGCTAACTCACTAAATTATCAATTATGGTGCTATCACCTACTGCACCGAGAGAAATTTTATAATGTCAAAAGTAAATATTTTGATTTTTTCAGCAATTGTTGGCTTTGGTTTTACTGCCGGAGTGCAGATTTATATTGCGTGGGAAAAAATCATCAACTACGCATGGAGTTGTTTTATTAAGTGAGGTAAGTATGTGGAGAGGTAATAGTCATGGCAAAAGCCAGATGATACTTACCGAATATACGTTCGACCACAAAACCAATGAATCACATTCAGTATATTTGCTTCGGCACAATAGTCGCGCAAGGAATACCGTGCTGGAGCAAAATCTGACCGTTGAAATGGATAATTTCGGGAACTTCAAGCCAACAATATCGCTTGATGATTTCCCGCGCGGGTTAAGCGAAAGAGAAGCAATGCTGAAATTAGCAGAATGGCTACAGAGATTAAGTATTGTTATTGAAGATAACTGGTCTGAACCTTAAATTCATATGATGACATTCAAACATTTTCTTGACCGCCCATTATGGGCGGCAGCCGCAGGCTATGATTTTAATTATATGGATTGCATGTCTTATACCGCCACTGCATACGACCATTCGTTCAGTCTGCTGTTTAACTCTTTAAAGATATTGCCTGAAACAGAAGTAGGAGAGCTTCATTTATGGCTATTGGGCTTTATCGCGGCTGTCGTTGGCATTGCTGTATGGCCTTTTATTTTCTGGTTGGTGGCTATTGTAGTGTGGTTTAAGTGTAAGACATACCGGAAAAAGTATTTCTTAGGCGATGGAATGACTGACATTGCCAAAATGAACATTAAAAATTGGACTAAGGAATGCGAAAAGAAATGGAAGAGGATGTCACGCAATGAAAAATAATAAGTCCTTTGATATTACCCCATTATTACATGCGGCTTGTGCCGTTTTAGCTCAGGTGCTTATGGGCACATTAACTGGCAACTGGATTTATGGAGCGATAGCAGGGATCACGTTCTTTATTGCGCGTGAACACACCCAGGCTGAATACCGATGGATAAACAAGTTCGGGAACGGTAAGCGCAGCAATATGCCCTGGTGGGGCGGTTTCGATCCACGCGTATGGGATATGGCGAGCTTGCAGGATTTTACCGTCCCTACTGTCGCCTGCCTTTGGGTTTTGGTTTTTGTGTATCTATGATGGTGAGCGATATGAGGATAACTAAAACTCGTTTATTGGACATTATCGCACGAATAGAAATGTATGGTCACGGTGCTGGATATACGGCAGATGAGGTGTTGGAGCTTGCCAAAATAGCGTTAGCAACCTGCAAGGATGGTGAAACAATAAAGCTGATTGACTTATTGGTGCAGGAGCTGCCAAAGCGTGGAGGGTGGCCTGATGATGTGCTCGATTGTCGCATGGTTAGAGAGGACGAGTATGAACCATCATATGGCCTCTTTGCTTTTGGCTCTGACCCGGCAAAAAGCCTGCGAGGACGCCATTTTTGCCTTGAGGTCAGACTCCCGATAAGTAACCTTGATCGTGAGGAATACACGGAAATAATTTCGCGCAAACAATACGAAGAGGCTCTAGAAGCATCCAACAAGTTAAATTTTGAGCAGTGGCTGGGGCAGCAACACGAAAAAATCGACCAGGACTGCGGTTGTGTGTCTACGGAAACATTCATGCACTGGCTGCGGGTAGCCTATGAATCTGGCAACCGTCTGGATACCCATCCACAAGCGCCGAAGCCAAGAGTGAGTACAACTCTGGAAAGGGGCCATCTTGAAACCGCATTAAAGATTAAGGCTGGGCATACGCTTGGGGTAATAGATGCTATGTTAATTCATGAAATGGCTAAGGCTTTGCTACCAGAAATCCCCGCAAATACGCCAACGCACGTGCTGGCGCAAATGAAAAAACACAATCTGCCCAGGGAAGTATTCTGGTGCTTTGACCATGAACAGTGGAGATTCGCATGTCATAAGTGCAAGTATTAAAGATGACCTGTCAGAAAAAATCACATAGCTGGTGGGTAAAATTCTGAATAAAGCTGATATCTGATCACCATGCTAAAATCCCCTCAATTCACAGAGGGGATTTTTGTATATGTTGCATAGAGTTTTATGGAAAAGCGTTATTGTCGGCGCGATCTTGGCTATGTCTGGGTGTGCAATGGTGCAATACAACGACGGTGAAAAGGTAAGCATCCAGTCAGATGGCTGGTATGGGCTGGATAGTCTGCAAAAAACCGCAGATAAAGCCTGTCAGCAATATGGAAAGTCTAAAGCCGTATATCAGCATAGCGCGAACGCTAATCCACATCTCGCGCCCGGCACGGGCGTTCAGAACACCATTTGGAAATGCGAACCATAATGCTGGTGGCATCTTTGTTACAAAGAGGAACACCTGCTCTCAATGCAGGGGATGAGATTTAACGAAATCGATCACCTTATCTTGAACTTCGGAAAGAAGGTATTTTTCACGAGCCAGGACGTCAGGATATTGACGTTCTGGCCTTACCAGATGCCGGAGCTTCCCATTAAGCAGAATGGCCTCAGAAAACACTTTTACGCTGTGCTTTACCCCCTCTGCTTCACTTTTAAGCGTCAAAATAAAGCGCAATTGCTTAATTGCATTGGCATGATTCAGGTTCAATACACGAATTTGCAGTTCGTCTATGCTATTTCGCAATGGGATTGATGCCACCACACTGGTGCAGTCTCTGATTGTCTGAATTGAACGGCTAACATTGAGAACGTTATTGTGCATGTGCCTGATCCACTAACTCCGGGAGGTTCTTATGTCAGATCGAAATATAGCAGCTAAAAGCCAGGAAGAGCGAGACAAGGTGAACGTAGACCTTGCCGCCAGCGGCGTTGCTTACAAAGAACGGCTGAATATACCTGTGATTGCAGAGCAGGTGGCCCGTGAGCAACCGGAAAACCTGCGCGCCTATTTCATGGAACGGCTACGGCACTACCGGCAGTTAAGCCTCCAGTTGCCAAAAGGGAGCGATCCGGTGTATCAGAACGAGGATGCACCAAAAAAATAACGGCAAGATGGGGGAGAAATGTGATTAGCCCCCAGCGTGGCGCGCCTACAAACCCCGCTTTCACAAACTATGCCTTTTCAATGTATACTGTATGAATAAACAGTATCATTAAGGTAAAACGCTATGGGCTTCCCTTCTCCTGCGGCGGATTATGCAGAGAGCCGCATTTCTCTTGATCAGCAACTAATCAGACATCCTTCCGCGACCTACTTCATGCGGGCGGCAGACAGCCATCACCGTGAGGGAATATTGCAAGGTGCTTTGCTGGTGGTTGATTCCTCACTTACTCCGGTTGATGGTTCACTGCTTATATGCGCTATGGAGGGTGAATATCGCATAAAGAGATACAGGAAGTATCCGCGCCAGCACCTGGAGGATTTAAGCACCGGGAAGAAAGAGGCGTTACCAGTAGATGACGATGGATGCACGGGCAGTAATGCTGTTTTTGGTGTGATCACTCATGTCATCAATGATGCCCGAAGTGGGGAGTTTGATGATTGTCCGGTTATTTAAGCTGCAAAGGGCTGGTGCTTTATGCCTGTGAGGTTTATAATTGTGTACACATAACGAGTACACGAGGTGTTTATGCAATCCATTAACTTCCGTACCGCGCGCGGCAACCTTTCTGAAGTGCTCAACAATGTTGAAGCCGGGGAAGAGGTTGAAATCACCCGCAGAGGCCGTGAGCCAGCAGTAATTGTCAGCAAGGCTACTTTCGAAGCCTACAAAAAAGCGGCGCTGGATGCTGAATTTGCATCCCTGTTTGACACCCTGGACTCCACCAACAAGGAACTGGTTAACCGATAATGAGGCATATATCACCGGAAGAACTTATTGCGCTTCATGATGCGAATATAAACCGCTACGGCGGCCTGCCGGGAATGTCAGATCCGGGTAGGGCAGAGGCCATTATCGGGAGAGTTCAGGCCAGAGTTGCCTACGAAGAGATCACCGACCTTTTCGAAGTCTCCGCCACCTACCTGGTGGCTACTGCGAGAGGGCATATATTCAATGATGCCAATAAGCGTACCGCGCTAAACAGTGCGCTGCTATTTCTACGCCGTAACGGGGTGCAGGTATTTGATTCACCTGAACTGGCAGACCTTACTGTAGGGGCTGCGACTGGTGAAATCGCCGTATCTTCCGTCGCAGAAAAGCTACGTGAACTATATGGTTCCAATACTTGAGTAGTGGAGTAACGAAACTATGACGAGAATTAACTTAAGAACTGAATCTGCGGCGTTTAAGGTTCCTACGTTTAACGTACCCAAACAAACGCTTGATGAACTTGTGCCGATTGATAGCAGGTTTGTTATTCCTGCGGAACTGGTCGAGAGCTGCAAAGAGAAGCAGAAGTCATTAAAGGAAATATCGCCTTCTGAAATCCTCTCCCGCAGTGATGTAAGTAAGGAGGAAGTTATAAGGGCGATATCTGCATCTACTGCTATGACGTTACGTAGATTGTATGGTTCTGCGGAGTAGATTAATGGCACGCAAATACAACAAATTGTCCCGTAAAGCGTTAAAGATGCTTCTTGATGGCGTGAGTCGCCGCAAGGTAAAGCAATACCTGGTTGGTAAGCAAATTGGAGCCAGGACTGCTATTGCTGTGTTATGCCGTCAGGAAATGGTTGTGCTTAAACAGAGAATGCCGGGCAGCAGATAAAGCCCAATCAGTGATGAAAGGTGTGATGTGAAAGCCGTAATTACTCCCTTTGTTCAGAAAGAGCTTGGCCTCGCCACGTTCAAAGTGGATCAGGAGGTCAGAAAGCTGGTGGAGGCTGGCCGTAAATTTATTATGGAGCCGGTGCCGCGCGAGTTAATCGAGCACATGGAAGATGGCCTCGTTGTTACCGAGCAATCCATGGCAACAAACGAAGCATTGCAGCCGTTTTTTAACAGCGATGAACTGTTTCGTCGTCTTGGTGGAATTGACGCGCTGGTGGCGTGGTTGCGTAGGAAAGAGGGGCAATGCCAGGCCGCAGATCGTAGTTGGTGTGACAACCATATTGTCCACGCTGAACGAGACAATAGCGCGGTGTTGTTGTGCTGGCATCACGATAACCATTACCGGATGCGTGGTTTTAATGAGCTGACAGAAACGCTGCATAATAATCGCGTTAACTGGATACTGGATGTAGCCCGTCAGGAAATGGGCCTTTCAGATGGGCATGATTTAAGTATTCAGGAGCTGTGCTGGTGGGCTTTCATGCGCAACATGATGCACCTGATGCCGGAAGAAGTCTGCCGCATATCAATAAATAAGATGAAGGCTGCACCGCAGGATAGCGGACCTCTGAAAGAGGCGGATATTCGCCCGTATGACGATCGAGCTACAGCATATGTTCAGATGATGGAAGAACGCGCCGCGCCGATGCGTGCAAAAGTATGTCCTGTGGATGTTGACCCCGATCCAGGTATGGCGCATTTCAAAATACCAAAACTGCAATCGCTAAAATTGCCCGAATACATGGACTTTGTTGCTTCTCGTCCATGTTGTGCTTGTGGAGCTGCGGGGGATGGTGCTCACATTACGCCCTATATCGTTCGTCATAGTCGATTATGCGCGCATGACATTTACGCGATTCCGCTATGTCAGTCATGCCAGCGTGATATTGAGCGTGACC
>ERZ506993.665-NODE-665-length-14284-cov-4.33853_pt1 | contig 14284 bp, 10 predicted proteins | sample MGYA00513167_ERZ506993 | MGnify/ENA metagenome assembly ERZ506993 | reverse complement strand
CAAATGCTGGACACCCGCCGACTTAAGCTGAGTGGACGGCACGCCGGTCTTTTGTACAGTCTCTGTAATAAAGGAATTGATGTAGCGGAACTCTGCCTTACTGATATCGATTCCATCGATACCGCCCAGCATATTGATGCCATCTGCCACAGATTTCCAGTTAAAGGTCACATAGTCCTCAATATTTAAATCCAGGTTCCGGTTCAGTGCCGCCAGCGCCTGCTCGGCGCCGCCGTTCGCATAGGCGGAATTGATTTTATTATAAGTTCCGCCGCTGCTGGTGTTTAAATACGTATCACGGAAAACGGATACCAGCTTAATCTCTCCCGTATCGCGGTTGATGTTGCAGAGCATGATCACGTCGGTATTCGTTCCCTTATGTACGTTTCCATCTCTGCTGTCCACACCAAACACAGCAATTGTCATATATCCCTGCATATGTTCCGTCTTAGCGACAGGCAGTTCTGTATTCTTTACCTTGCTCTTGTCAAAATCGTTGGAATGAATCAAGGAACTGTTTAATCGCAGCGCATAACCATAAAACCCAATGCAAATCAGTGTCAGTACTTCCGCGACTGCCATAACAATGATTCTTCTGATTTTTTTCTTCTTCGCAGCCTGTGCCGCCGAACGGCTTGCTGCTGCCCGGTTCGCTGCGTCCTGAGGCTTCCTTCCTCCCATTCCGCCTGAACCGCTTCCGCCGTCACCGATCTGAAGCGAGGCTCCCTGAAACGTCTGACGCCTCGGCTCATAGCCGGAGGTTCCTGAGGATCTCCCGGCGCCGCTCTGAGACTGTCCATTCCCGGAAGGTCTTCCAGTTGTTCTCGACATTCCGCCCTGAACCGGATTTCCTCCGTCCGGTCTTCCGCCTTCCTGTCGGGCCCTGCCATTTCCATTACCCGCCGCTCCGGCCTGTCTCATACCGCCCTGGGTCTGTCCGTTTCCTGCATTCCTCGATCCGTTTCCTAAACTGCCCTGCGGCGCACCGTTTCCTGCATTCCTGGCAGTTCCGCCCTGGGGTACGCCATTTCCAGATTGCCTGACGTTTCCGTCCTGCATTCCGCCATTTCCTGCGGCCCTGGAGTTTCCTCCCTGCATTCCACTATTTCCTGCAGCCCTGGAGTTTCCTCCCTGCATTCCGCCATTTCCTGCGGCCCTGGAGTTTCCTCCCTGCATTCCACTATTTCCTGCAGCCCTGGAGTTTCCTCCCTGCATTCCGCCATTTCCTGCGGCCCTGGAGTTTCCTCCCTGCATTCCACTATTTCCTGCGGCTCTGGAGTTTCCTCCCTGCATTCCACTATTTCCTGTGGCCCTGGAGTTTCCTCCCTGCATTCCGCCATTTCCTGCGGCTCTGGAGTTTCCTCCCTGCATTCCGCCATTTCCTGCGGCTCTGGAGTTTCCTCCCTGCATTCCGCCGTTTCCTGCGGCCCTGGAGCTTCCACCCTGCGCACCGGCACTTCCTGCTGTTCTGCCGCCCTGCATTCCGCTGTTGCCCTGCATCCTGGTGTTCCCGCCCTGCGGTCCGCCGTTTCCCGATGCTCTGCCGGTACCTGCGGAAGGCCGGCCATTTCCCTGCGCACTCTCAGACGGGCGGCCCATGGGTCTTCCCGTCTGCTGTCTTCCATATGTGTCACCGTCCGCATCGCTATATCCTGCGGTACTTAAGTCATCATCCAGATAGTAAGCATCTTCCGAAGTTCCGTGTTCACTGTTTCTGGCCCTGCTCCGCCCATTCGGGCCGGAAGCGCGGTCTAACTCATCATCGTATTCCTTGCTCATGTAAATAACCTCATCCTCTGGTGCCTGCTGTACCGGACATTACTCAGTACGCATTTTTATTGATAAACCCTTTGAACACAGTAAGAAACAAAATCTTAAAATCAAATCCAAGGGTCCAGTTCTCGATGTAATATAAATCGTGCTCGATTCGTTTCGTGATGGAGGTATCTCCACGGTAGCCGTTGACCTGCGCCCAGCCGGTAATCCCCGGACGGACCTGATGCTTAATCATATACCGCGGTATCTCCTCTTTAAACTTCTCTACAAACAGCGGACGCTCAGGTCTCGGTCCCACCAGGCTCATATCGCCCATCAGAACGTTAAAAAACTGAGGCATCTCGTCAATACTGGTCTTTCTGATAAACCGGCCGACCGGTGTCACACGCGAATCGTGGGGCGTCGTCCATTTGCTCTTCTCCTCAGAAGGCGCCTGAACCACCATGGACCGGAACTTGTACATCTTAAATGGTCTGTTATGAAGTCCCACCCGTTCCTGGCTGTAGATCAGCGGTCCCGGGGAAGTCAGCTTGATAAGCACGGCCGTCACCAGCATCACCGGTGAAAACAGCACAAGCGCAACAATGGCGCCGAAGATATCAACGATCCGCTTCATGATGGCGTTGACCGGATCGGTCAGCGGCACATGCCTGATGTTGATAACCGGCAGCCCCTGTAAATCCTCCGTATAGGGACGGGTCGGTATGATATTATTATAATCGGGAATAAATTTGGTATGGACGCCTGATTTTTCACAGGAAGCCACGATTTTTTCCAGGTTTGCATATTCGTCAATGCTCAGCGTGATGGCAATCTCATCGAGAGAATTGAGCGCCAGGATCTCATCCAAATCGCTCACCGTGCCGATCACATGGATCGACTTATACTCGGTTCCCCATTCCTTATGGTCATCCAGGATGCCCTTGACCTGATAGCCCCACTCCTGATTCTGCTGCACCCGGTCGATAAAGCCTTCCGCGGCGCGGCTGTAACCAATGAGCAGAATATGCTTCTGATTATAACCCTTGGAACGCATGGAATGAAGTACGTAACGGATCAGATTCCGCTCCAGCGTTTCCAGTATGATGTTAATCGCGAAGAAATAAAATACCATTCTCTTCGAGAAGTTCCAAAAGTATGGGTTCTTGTTAAGAAGAAACAAGACCATGGTAACAAGCAGAAACCCAATAAGATTGGCCTTACAGATATTGGCAAACTCATATCTCCTCTGCTGCACCCGTTTCGGCGCATAGAGGTGGAATATACCGTAAAGCAGCAGATATCCCGGTACAATTATGATGAGCGCAGCAAAATAATACTGCGGTGCCAGCAGCTTCTTTTCAGGGCTGAATAACCGGTTTCCCATAAGCAGGATAAACCACGCCAGAGCATAGGAGGCGATAATAACCAGCCCATCCAGCACTACATGAAATCCGTTCAGTTTTTTCTGATTGTCCTTTATCATAGCAGCATAACCTTCCTGTCGTACGACGAAAACCTAACTTGTCCATGATAATTTCTCGTATATTATACATGATAATGTACCATGATGCCATTAAATAATTCTTAAATCGCCGTAAGTTTTTTTAATCTTCTCTTGAGAAATTCCCACACATAGAGAAGTGTGCCGGTAAAAAGTTCCCACTCAATCTGCAGATAATTCCCGATATGTTCTGCCCGGAACGGCACTTTTTTACATTTTCCCAGGGTCTTAATTCCCTCGGAAAAGCCTTCCGCGTAATCGGCAGCAAAGCCCATCTTTTTGAAAAACAGGTATTTAATACCGGTCCCAATCAAAAGGAACGGCAGATTAAACAGCAGCTGAAGAAGCGGCATGTTCTTATAATTCAAATAGAGATTGTTTCTCGCCGCCAGTTTTACCTTAAAGGAATTGTACTTGGAACCGCTGGTTCCGCTTCCCACGTGGTAAAGCTCTGCGGCAGGGCAGTAAACATTGTCGTATCCGTAGATCCGCGCCCGGTAGCCGACATCAACATCCTCCAGATAGGCAAAATGCGACTCGTCAAAGTATCCAATCTCCTCGAAGACGTCCCTCCGGTAGATCGCCGCCGCCGCGCAGGCCGCAAACACCCGGCAGGGCTTTTTATATCCGGCAACCGGCTGTCCGACGCCCCTCTGGAACGCCCAGCCGAGCAGGCTGTACATGTCCCCCGCATCGTCCATCAGCTCCTTATGATGCAGCTGGATGATCCGGCTGCTCACAGAAAATATCTTCGGAGACCGCTCGATCATCCGGATCATTTCCCGGATATAATCCGGCTTCGGCTCCGTATCGTTATTTAACAGGATGACATAGGGCGTCTCCGCTTTTTTTATGCCAATATTGACCGCGCCCGGAAATCCAATATTCTCAGGAAGAAATACCGAAGGAATTCCACTCTCCTTCAGCCACTCCACGCTTCCATCCGTCGAACCGTTGTCCACCACCAGCACATCAAAGTTTTTCTCACTCTGTGCCTCCAGTGCTGCAAAACACGGTTCCATAAATTTTAGGCCATTATAGTTTGGAATAACGACTGTTACTTTACCTGCCATCTCATACCTCCAGCCGATAAGGCTCCCCGATTTTCTCCTTGCGCAGGTCGCGTAAGGCAAAGTTGGATTTGCGAAGCGTCAAGTTAGGATTGTAATATGGGTCTCCGTCCTTTAAAATATCCGGCCACCTGTCCGCAAACAGCTTAATCTCCCGGTTAAACCGTTCCACCTTCTCCGGCGTATCCTCCAGCCCCCGCGATTTGGACTCATAATGGTAGAAAAGCGCATACGGCGCATATACCACAAGCTTGCCCAGGGACCGGATCTTCATACAGTAATCGATATCATTAAACGCTACGGCTAACTCCTCCGCGAAGCCGCCAGCCTTTTCAAACAGCGATTTTTTACTCATCATGCAGGCCGCTGTCACCGCGCTGTAATCCTGGGCACACATAGCCCTGTTGAAATAGCTGCTCTCCGCCCGGTGCAGGCCGATAAAGGTATGACCGGCGATGCCGCCGAATCCCACGACCACTCCCGCATGCTGAATCGTATCGTCGGAATAGAGAAGTCTGGCTCCCACGATTCCCACGTCATCTCTCTGACAGAAGCCCAGCAGCTCCTCAATGCTCTCGGGATTAATCAGCTCCGTATCATTGTTTAAGAACAGGAGATACTCTCCCGAGGCCGCCGTCACACCGAAATTATTGATTGCAGAATAGTTGAATTCCCGCTCCCATTTTACCACATGTATGAAATCAAACTCTTTCTGAATCCGCTCATAATATTGGAAGGTCTCCGGTTCCGTGCTGTTGTTCTCCACGATGATGAATTCCAGATTTTTATAGGTGCCCTTCTCAATCAGGGAACGCATGCAGACATCGAGATCCGCAGTATGATCCTTGTTCGGAATGATGACTGAGACCAGAGGATTCCCGGTTATCTCGAATTTCGTATGGTAGATTCCGTAGTCCACGCCCTTTTCCACAGACAGCGCCCGGATTCCCATGCGTTCATAATGAGCCTGAATAGCCCGCGCCCCCGCCTCGAAGGCGTAGAGCTTGCTCTCCGGATTGCTGGAGGTGGAATTCTGATGGCAGCGCCAGTGATACAGCGCCTTCGGCACATGGTAAATCTTTCTGGCCTTCTCCGTGCAGCGGAAAATGAAGTCGTAATCCTGGGCTCCGTCAAACTCTTCTAAAAAGCCCCCGACCTCATCTAATAATTCCCGGTTTACCACGAATAAATGGCAGATATAGTTCACACTCGTCAGCAAATCCGGATTAAAATCTGGCTTGAAATGCGGTTCAAACAATTCCCCGCCGTCAATATCCAGCTTATCCTCATCCGTATAGACCACGTCGATCTCCGGATCACGGTTGATCGCCTTCACACACTCAAACAGCGCATCCGGCGCCAGCGTGTCGTCGTGATCGGCCAGAACGATGAAATCGCCCTTCGCCATATCGATGGCAGCGTTGGTATTTCCCGCGATTCCCTTATTTTCACCCAGAACCACGTAGCGGATTCTCTCGTCCTTCATGGCATACCGCTTAAGCACGCGCTCCGCGCTCTCGCCTCTGGGGCTTCCGTCCGCCACGCAGACCTCCCAGTGCTTATAGGTCTGTGCCCTTAAGGAATCCAGCATGGCCGCCAGATACCGCTCCGGCGTCTTGTAAGCCGGAATCACCACGGACAGCTTCGGCATATAATCGAATTCCACCGATTTCTGCGCCTCCAGCTCTTCGTCACTCGTCTTCGTCAGCTGGTACCATTCCGGATAATCGTAATCACTGTCAATCCCCTGAAGCTTGTGGCTCGACTTCAAAAGAAACGCTTTTAAGCCGTTTTCCTTCCAGAACTCGATGGCAGAATGGAGCGTCTCCTTATTCATCATACTCTTTAGCTTCGCGTGCTTCTTATGCGCGGAGCTGTTGTGCTTCTCGATGATCTCCGTGTTCAGCTTCACCCTGGAGGTCTTTCCGTCACACCGAATCACCAGAAAACGGTCCTCGTTATCATCTCTCACGTAAGGAATGCGGATGTCAAATCCGAAGTCCTTCTCATATACGGTCTTAAAATAGTTCTGGCTGACGTCATCGCGGCGCACCGGAACGTACTTAAACTCCACGTTCTTCTGATTCTCATCCTGGACAGTGAATAAAACCTCTGCTTCCGGACTGCTTCCGATCACCCAGCCATTTAATACGATTGAATTTTCGCGGATACGCGCCACATCGATCTTGTATTTCATACGTTCTCTCCATCCTCTAAGGAAGCCGCGAAAAGGTCCGCGTCCTCACAGTTTTCCAGGCCGTCTTCCTCTTTTTCCGCCGCATTTCCCGCCGCAAAATTAAGTCTCTCTTCCTCAATGACGAGCGGCCGCTTCATCACCCTCGCATTGATGGACAGAATATATTCTCCCATAAGGCCGATAAAGAATATCTGCACGGACCCCAGGAAACACATGCCTATGAGCACCGGCGCCATACCTGCCGGAAAACGGTCCCAGTACATCAGCTTCATGACCAGATAGACCACAGCCACCACCATGCTGATGAGAGAACAGATGCTTCCGAAAATAGTCGCCAGACGAAGTCCCGCCTTCGTATAGGAAGTAATGCTGAGCATTGCCGCATCGTAAAGCTGGTAAAAATGATTTTTCGTCTCACCCGCCCGCCGTTTTGGCTGCTCATAGGGAATCTGTTTGATCTTGAAACCGAGTTCCGCGACGATACCTCTGAGGAACGGGGTCGGATCGTCCAGATTCCGCAGCACTTCGATAAAATCCCTGTCATACAGACCGGAACCGGTAAACTGCTCGATCTGCTCCACGTCAGACAGCTTCTTCATCATCTTATAGTAACAGCCCCGCAGCCAGTACATCAGCCGGTTTTCCTTGCTGCTGGTCTTGATTCCTATAACAATTTTATATCCCTTTTCCCACTCATGGACGTACTGCGGAATCAGCTCCACCGGGTCCTGGAAATCCGCTACCATCTCGATCACGCAGTCTCCCGTGATCTGAAGCATCCCGTAATACGGGGAGTTAAACTGCCCGAAATTCCGTGCATTAAAGATCGCCTTAATCTTCGGATTCTCATCACACAGCTGTCTGATTAAGCTCCTTGTATGATCCTGCGAGTCATTGTCGATGAAAACAAGTTCGTAATCGTACTCCGGAAGGTCCTTCTGAAGCGTTTTAATGACCGCCTCGCTGATCGGTACGACATTCTCCTCCTCATTGTAACATGGAATCAATACGCTAATTTTCTTCATCCTGGTGCTCCATTTCTCTCTTTATCATTTCCGTAATGCCGCGGCCAAACGTATAGCTCTCTCTAAATCCGCCCGTCATGGCCTCCATGCGGCTGACATCCGGGCGTATGGACAGCGCGCCTTCCTTTGCCTGAACAAAGGTGCCGAACTCCAGCGTTCCGCGCTTTCCGGCAAGTTCAAAAACCTCTTCCACAAAAGATTTGAGTACCCTTGTGTCACGGCTGGCAATATTGACTGCCGCGCCCTTTTTACAGGGCTTGTCCTTCATCTGCTCATACAGGCGGCCCACCGCCTCCACGGCATCATCGATGTACATAAAATTCCATTCGTGGAGGCAGGCGCTTAAACTCACCCGGCCTCCACGCGGCAGTTCCCTCACAAGCGTGGATATGATGGACCACGGATGGTCCCCGTACCCATAAACGCTGAAGAATCGCAGATGGCAGAAATTCATGCCATACCTTTCGCAGACCGGCACAGCCTGCCGGAAAAATTCCAGCTTGGCCTTCCCGTATTCATTGACAGGACTGCATTCCATCTCTTCCGTCATCACACCGCGGCCATCTTCGATCACTCCGTATTCCACCCGGGAGCCCGCATCCATGAATACGCGGCATCCCAGCCGGTGCGCCGCTTCCACACAGGCCAGAGAGCCTCTTATATTCCCCGCCTGAACCTCCGGCGAGTCAATCTCTTCCCGGTTCACCCCGCCCCAGGCGAAATGAAACCACGCATCCGCATGGCCGATTTCTTCCACGCAGTCCGCCGCCTCTTCCATGGTTCCGTACACGGGAATCAAATTCCTGTGCTCCGGTAAATACTGTAATTTAGCCGATCCCGGCCGCACCAGGGCATAGACCCGGTCTCCCTGCTCCAGAAACCACTGGGCCAGATGGCTCCCTAAAAATCCGGTAGCCCCGGTGATGACGATATTCTCCATAAACGTAATACGCTCCTTTGGTTATTCACAACTTTTTCTCAATATGTCTGCTCCGCAGGGTCATAATTTCCACATTGCTTCCAAATCTTTCTCTTATGATTCCCGCAATCTCCTCCGTATATCCCGGAGCTACGATAAGTATGCCATCCACAGGCTCTTTTTCAAAATGATCCGGAGCTACGATGGGAATGTGAGATGCCGGAGCAAAGCGCCCCTGTTTAAACGGCGCCGAATCGATCATGTATTTCGCACGGTCCTTAAGCCCGGTGGTCGCCGCCAAGGTAAATCCCTGATGGCTGGCTCCCCAGATCGCGAGCGTCCGGCCGGTCTCATCAAACTGATTTAAAATGCGGTCCACTTCCAGATTCAACTCCTGGCGGCTCTCTACGAAGCCTGCAATAGCTGAGGAAATGCCGCAGATTTCCGAATCTTCTCCAACGTGATCCGCGTCCCCAGTCTTTCCAGTCGTCCTACCGTCCGTCTCGACGCCCTCCGCCACCGGCCGTTTTCTCACAACCACCGACAGCGTATCCCGGTTTACCATCTCCTCCTCCAGCACTTCAAAGCCCGCCTCCGCAAGCACAAAACGCAGGGTGTCGAAGGTGTAATAGGCGAGATGATCACGAATCAGCTCATAATATCCGTCGTATTTCAAAATGTATTCCAGACTCGGAACGGTCAGAAGTCCCAGACCGCCTTCCGTCAGATTGTTATAAAGACATTTCAGCATCCGGACCGGATGGGCCTGATGCTCCAGGAAATTAAAGGACAGAAATACATCGTAAGGCCCGTGACAGCCGTCTTCCGTATTCTCCAGAACCGTATTCTCATCTTCCGTAAACTGTCTCCAGACCTTTAAGCCACGGCTCTTCGCCAGCTCCACCAGGTCTGCCTTATGCTCAATGCCATAAGCCTCCACCGGAAACTCCGTGAGTACGGACAAGAATTCTCCCTGACCGCATCCGGCCTCAATGAATTTCTTTCCTTCTAAATGATACGTCTCAATCAGGGCTCCGTACTGTCTTCTGCGCAGATTCACCATGGTGGTGGAAAATCCGCCGGAGCGGATGACGTCCTTATAATAGCCGACAGGCTCACAGTCAAACTGCACCAGACCGCAGAAATCGCACTGGTGCAGATGCAGGGAAATCCCTTTGTCCTCATTTCTTCCTTCCGCATCAGGGATATCCTGTGCGGAGGCCGGCATATCATCCAGAACAATCAGCGGCCGTTTCGGAAGTGCTTTCCCGCATGCAATACAAATCTTATCTCTCATACCATAAAAACTCCTGTTTGTCAAATATTTTTGCTTTGGATCAGACGCCGGATTCCTTCCTGAAAGGGTATTTCCTGCCTCCAGTCTGTCGCTTCCATCAGCTTTTTCACGTCGGGAATCAGGTTGGCCGGCCCTTCCGCATTCTGAGGCCGCCTGCCGTAGCTGTAGCATCCATGACAGCCGCACGCCTCATACATCAGACGGACGTAATCTCTTAAAGGCCTCGTCTCCCCACGCTCTCCCGCGACGTTAAAGATTCCTTCCGCGCCGCTTAGCCAAAGGGCGGTGAGCGCTTCCAGCAAGTCGTCCAGATACAGAAAATTCCACATCTGTGTGCATTCGCCAAGAGAAAGGTATCCCCCTGCCGGAAATGTCTTAAGACAGCTTTCCACCAGGGACCACGGATGATCTCCCGGTCCGTAGATGCTGAAAATTCTGGCATGAATGTACCGGAAATGATCACTCGCATGCTCTGTGCACGAGTCACCGTGACAATCATAGCCTTCCTGTCTCCAGCGGCTGACCGCTTCCATGGCCTGCCTGCCAAAATCCACCTTCGCTTTCCCATATTCCGATACGGGATTTAGCGGAGTGTCTTCCGTCATCGCTTCCCGGTGGATCCCGTACTCCGCCTGGGAACCACTGAACAGAAAAGTCCGGCAGCCCAGCTTCCTCGCGCCTTCCAGCGCTTTCAGGGAGTCTGACGCGTTCTTCTGCTGCACGTCCCGGTTCATCCGGTTTTCACTGCCTGCGCCGTCCCAGCCAAAATGAAAAAATGCCTCGCACGGCACCAAAATCGCGCCGTCCAGGCGGTCGGCCTCCTCTAAATTCATCTCAATCACATGGAGGCGTTCCCTTCCCGTATCGAGCCTTGCAATATTCTTTGACGCAGGACGCACGACTGCGTAGACATCATGTCCCATTCCCATCAGTTTGTCAACCATAGGCGCGCCGATAAAACTCGTCGCGCCCGTCACTACTATATTCAACGTTTAAACGTCTCCTTATTCTTCACACTTTCGCTGCTCATTTATCACAATTTCATCATTCCCTGATCCGCGGAATTATCATATTCTCATCCATCTCCTCATCCGGAAGGAATGGAGACAAATCTTCCAGCGGCGGAGACACCATGGTTCCGTCGGGAAGGCGTTTCGCGGCTGATTTCGGTTCAAAATTCTGATCGCGGCTCACAAAGATCTCACAGATCACAGGACCGTCCGTCCGAAGGGCTGTCTCAATGGCCGAAACCAGTTCTCCGTTATGGCATGCCCTGCAGTAAGGATATCCGTAGGCGCCCGCCAGCTTCTCCATATCCGGGAAGCTTAAGTCGTAGCTGTCCACACCGATTCCCACCAACGGCTCGCCGAAGAAATTTTTCTGCGTCTGCCGGATCGAATGGTAGCCGCCATTGTTGATCAAAAAGATCTTGATCGGCATCCGGTGATGAATGATCGTCTGAAGCTCCTGAAGATTCATCTGAATGCTGCCGTCGCCGGTGACCAGAATAATATCGCTGCTGGTAAGCTGCGATACAGGTTGCTGCATGTGGCCTTCCTGCGCACCGTTTTCCTGCACATGGCCTTCCTGCACAGCCATGCAGGCCCCAATGGCCGCCGGCAAATCGTATCCCATGGAGGCGATAGCTGAATTCGAGATAAACCGCTGCCCCTTCTTTATGATACACGCATGCCCGCCGACAACGCAGGCGGAACCGTTGCCCACAACGATCACCTGTTCTTCATTCAGGCGGCTGCTCATTTCCTTCATGAACGCATAGACATTGGCGTCCTCGTCTTCCCCGTGGTCATAATGCTTCGGAAGGACAACCGGATATTTCTCCTTCCACATGCGGCAGGTCTCCGTCCATGTTCTGTCCTTCAGCCCGGTGCCGCCGGTAAACACAGGCTGTCCGGCTCCGTACTCTTCATCCAGAACCAGCTCCATCTGTTCCAGCAAATCCTTCACATCCGCATGGACCGTCATGTCGATGTGAACGGATGGCTTCTTCAGCTCTTCCGGATCAATGTCGTTGACAATGGTATAGGCAGCTCTCGCCCATGTACTGTAATTATATCCCACCTGGCGGATGCTTAAGCGGCTTCCGAGAGATAAAACCAGATCACTGTTCTGTATGGCAAAATTGCCCGCGCGGTCTCCCATACCGCCGCCGCGCCCCGTGTAGAGCGGGTGGTCATCCGGCATACAGTCCTCGCTGTCCCAGCCGGTCACGACAGGAACGCCAAGCTTTTCCACGACTCTGGAAAAGACATCGAAGGCATGTCCGATCCGGATTCCATTTCCTGCGTTGATAACAGGCCGTTCGGAGTTTTTAATCTTTTCAATAATTTCTCTGGCCGTTTCCCGCGTTACGGATGGCGGAAGTACCTGTCGCTTCTCGCCCTGCCCCGCATTGTCGGCCTCTATCTTTGGACAATCGCTCACACGCTCACCGCACGAATCACCGTGACAATCGGAAGGCACGGCCCAGCCATCGCCTCCCGCTTCATAATCTTCCGGTGAGAAACCGATCAGTTCCTCTGTCTCAATATAAGCGCCCTGAACGTTCAACGGAATGTCGAGCCACGCCGGACCCGGGCGGCCGGAATAGGCCAGATAGATGGCCTTCTCCAGGCAGTAGCGAATTCTCATGGGGTCGATGACCATCTCGCTGTACTTTGTCATACAGTCGATCGCCTTCGTGATGTCAAACTCCTGGTCTCCCATGGCTCTGATTCCCACTCCCGACCACCTTGCCGTCGTGTCGTACCGAACCTGTCCGGATAATACCAGCATGGGTATGGAGTCCAGCCATCCTCCCACAACCCCGGTGATAGCATTGGTGCCCCCCGGGCCTGTCGTAACACAGACGGCCGCTATGCGTCCCTGAACCCGCGCATAACACTCTGCCGCGATGGCGCATGCCTGCTCGTGATGATTATAAAGGCAGGTAAGTCCCTCCTGATGCCCCAGTGCATCATTTAAGTGCATCGCTCCGCCTCCGGTCACGGTAAATACCTGTGTGATACCAAAATCCACAAGTTTTTGGGAGATGTAATTGGATACTTTCATTCGCATGATGGATTCTCCTTACATAAAAAATAATAATTGTCTGTTTAAGTACGAAAATACCTCGCTAAGTACTCATAGTATACCACACCCCTTATAAAATGCATATTGAAGTTTTTCTTACTTTTTACCCCCTTTTCTCACCAGTCTACTACCTGGTCTACAATCTGCTGTTGTTCGGAACTCGTCCTTCTCAAGTAAATCCTCGTTGTCTCGATGCTTTCATGCCCCATTAAGTCGGCCAGAAGCGCGATGTCTGAGAATTTTTCCAGGAAATTCTTCGCGAACCGGTGGCGAAAGGAATGGGGATAGACCACCTCCACGGGGATCCCGTACCGGGCGGCAAATTTTTTCAGCTGCCCGGCAATTCCCCTCGTGGTGATACGATCACCCGAACGGTTTAAAAAAAGAAAACCGCTCTCGATTCCACGGTATTTAATCCACTGCATAGCCTCTTCCCGCAGGGCGCTCGGTATGTAAATACGCCGAATTTTCCCTCCCTTGGAATAGAGATCCAAGTAGCCCGTCTGCACATGTTCCGCCTTAATCTGAACCAGTTCGCTCACCCTGGCTCCTGTGGCGGCCATGAAACGGATGACAAAATACCAGAACCATTCCCCGTCCCTTCTTAAGCACTCCTTAAAATACATATAATCTGCGTCGCTGATTACATTTTCCAGATACGTCTTCTGTTGTACCTTGACAGAAGATAATGCCAGTTTTTCCTTGCCGATTGCTTCCAGATAACAGTTTACTGCCCTTATCCGCAGGTTCACGGTTTTCGGTTTGTAGTTTTCAAGCAGGAACAGTTTGTATTTTTGGAGATTACTTTTCGTCACTTTGTCATACCGGCCGCAATACTGTTTCACCGCATATACATAGGCTTTTATCGTATTATCGGCCAGATTGCTTCTACGGAGGAACCCCTCAAATTCTACATCCATCTCCATGTTCTGTTATCTCCTTCCATATCTGCCATCAACCCACACTTTCGCTACCCACCTAGCGTACGTTATAATCGCAGAGTAATGCAACTATGGATTTTCGGCCACGACAAATCAAAGTGAGAAAAAAGGAGAGAAATTTTTTATGAAAAAGAATTTAAAAATGATGGCTGTATTATCCGCTGCGGCAGTAATGACCGTAGCAGCTCCAGAGATGGGCTTCACCGGCGGGTCTTCCACCGCATATGCAAAAACAATCGGCTGGGTAGAAGAAAACGGTTCCTTCAAATATTACGAAGAGGACGATTACTTCTTAACAGACACCTGGAAGAAGCGCGGCGAAGACTGGTATTACTTAAATGAAGAAGGCGAAATCGCCACAAATGCACAAATTGATGAATATTACGTTGATGAAACCGGCAAACGGGTTATGGACCAGTGGATCTCCATTGAAAATGAAGACGCATGGGACTCCCCTGACGCTGCCGAGTACCACTGGTACTA
>ERZ506993.663-NODE-663-length-14345-cov-4.09797_pt1 | contig 14345 bp, 14 predicted proteins | sample MGYA00513167_ERZ506993 | MGnify/ENA metagenome assembly ERZ506993 | reverse complement strand
GATTGAATTGATAGATTCTGGAGACTAGCCATATGGCACGTTATTTCCGTCGTCGCAAGTTCTGCCGTTTCACCGCGGAAGGCGTTCAAGAGATCGACTATAAAGATATCGCTACGCTGAAAAACTACATCACCGAAAGCGGTAAGATTGTCCCAAGCCGTATCACCGGTACCCGTGCAAAATACCAGCGTCAGCTGGCTCGCGCTATCAAACGCGCTCGCTACCTGTCCCTGCTGCCGTACACTGATCGCCATCAGTAATCGGTCACGGTCCATTAATACGACTTTGAGAGGATAAGGTAATGCAAGTTATTCTGCTTGATAAAGTAGCAAACCTGGGTAGCCTGGGTGATCAGGTAAATGTTAAAGCGGGCTATGCTCGTAACTTCCTGGTACCGCAGGGTAAAGCTGTTCCAGCTACCAAGAAAAACATTGAATTTTTCGAAGCACGTCGCGCTGAACTGGAAGCTAAACTGGCTGAAGTTCTGGCAGCTGCTAATGCTCGCGCTGAGAAAATCAATGCACTGGAAACTGTTACCATCGCGTCTAAAGCTGGCGACGAAGGTAAACTGTTCGGTTCCATCGGTACTCGCGACATCGCTGACGCTGTAACTGCAGCTGGCGTTGAAGTGGCTAAGAGCGAAGTTCGTCTGCCGAACGGCGTTCTGCGTACCACTGGCGAACACGAAGTGAGCTTCCAGGTTCACAGCGAAGTATTCGCGAAAGTGATCGTAAACGTAGTAGCTGAATAATTCGTTATTCAACGAGACGTAAAAACGCCGACCACTGGTCGGCGTTTTGCTTTCTATTTTTCGTTAGGTATTAGTTTCGCAAGTAGATCCATTCACCATTCTCTTGTGTCCATAATTCAGGATGGTTTGCTGGCGTTAGATGCATACGATCGCACCTTATGTCTCGGTCCTGCGGCACTCGCTCGAAACCCAAACCCGAGTAGATTGCTGCTGAACTTGATAAGGAACGCAGACCAATTTTCAAATCATGGGGTAAATCAGAATACGCGTTTAGCAATGCAGCAATGATGAATCCGAGGGCATTAGAAACGCCTGTAACAGTGCGAAGTTGGTCGATATAAAGATCGATTGTTGGTAGTTCAGATGACCAGCAATTAGGCATTTGGGCAGGAAGGGTTACAACGTATCCTATCGATTGGCCGGTATAGTCTGGAGTACCATAACCTGGACCCAAAACAACCTCGTGTATTGTGTATTTACTGTTGGGTTCGAAGGATTCGACATCTTGCAATAAATATTTCAGTTCTGCGGTTAACCTCGCACCCGCGTAAGCTTTATTGTATTTCTGGGCGTGAATATTATCTAATGTAGCTTCATGGTTCCATCCAAAAGAATTATCACCATTCATTGTTATTCCATCGTAAGCATTACACGCCATCGCTAGTTTATTGAATGCTTGCCAGTCTGAGAGATCTAGTTTGTGGATCTCAACAGTATGTCTGCCATCGCAATTATGATCTCTTCCACGATTTGAAAGTAATGTAGCGCGTGCGTATTGATGAAATTTTAATTTTACTGGTTTGTCGGTGGACGAAAAACGGGGTGAATATGCAGGAAATGAATAAATAGTCGTTGGTAATGTCATTGTATTTTTGCCTGTTTAATTTTTTTATAAATATCGCAGCTGAATGTGCACAGAATAAATAATCGATATTAATAAAAATAAGTTTGTTTTCTGAAGTAGTGAAGATAGCGGATGGTGAAAGATATTAATATCAAAAATCGCTCATCACGGATATAACGATGCATCCAGGGAGGGAGATGACTGACAACGCTTTACACCATACATTCTTGTTGTGCGGTATGTAATTATTCTACGCTGTCGGTATCGGTGCGTTCGTTAATCAGCAGGTTAACCAGCCACAAAAATCCATTGAAAAAATCATCGATTTTACCTGGGGTTATTATATTGCTAATCCCAGGTTTTTAAAAATTGTGCATAGTGAAAACCAAAGTAAAGGTGTGCATTATGCAAAATCACAGCGTCTCTTAGAAATTAATCATGCGCACTTGCATTTAATGGAATTATTGGATGAAGGGAAGAAACACAATATTTTTAAGGCAGATAGCGACCCATTGCAGGTGAATATTAATATTGCTGCGCTTGGGGGATATTATTTGATCAACCAGCATACGCTTGGCCTGGTTTATCCAGTGCGCCGTAAAACCCCGTCCTTCAGGGCGGGGATATAAGGCGCGGTTTTCCACCTAACCAGGTGTTTGCTGTTGTTCAATGTATTGACGGATGGCGGATATTGGCGCACCTCCGCAGCTACTGGCAAAATAGCCAGGACTCCACAAAACGCCTTTGTAGTAATACCTGACTGCAATATCTGGTCGATCTCGTCGCAGTAACCTACTCGATACGCCTTTGAGGCTGTTTACCAGACTGGATATCGCCAGTTTGGGAGGATAGTTAATTAACAAATGGACGTGATCTGGTTCGCCATCCATTTCAACCAGTTCAGCTTCAAAATCAGCACATACCTTTGAAAAGTAAGTGCGTAGTTTTTCTTTCGCGTCATGGTCAAAAATCTGGCGTCGGTATTTGGTGACAAAGACCAGGTGAACATGCATCAGGAAAACACAATGCTTTCCACGCCGGATATCGGTTTCTTTTTTCACAGACCAAAGTATCATTTGACCTGTGAAACGATTACAGGCATTTAAATTCCAGTTAAGACCAGGTGGTCAACAGGAGTGTGAAATGAGGCGCTTCGCAGGCGCATGTCGTTTCGTTTTCAATCGTGCTCTGGCGCTTCAGAATGAGAATCATGAGGCCGGTAATAAATACATCCCTTACGGGAAAATGGCTTCCTGGTTGGTTGAGTGGAAAAATGCCACTGAAACGCAATGGCTTAAAGATTCTCCCTCACAGCCATTGCAACAGTCACTGAAAGACCTTGAGCGGGCTTACAAAAACTTCTTCCGGAAGCGGGCTGCTTTTCCCCGATTCAAAAAGCGGGGACAGAATGATGCATTCCGCTACCCGCAGGGCGTTAAGCTCGATCAGGAAAACAGCCGTATTTTTCTGCCGAAACTTGGCTGGATGCGCTACCGGAACAGCCGTCAGGTCACGGGTGTTGTAAAAAATGTCACTGTCAGCCAGTCCTGCGGTAAGTGGTACATCAGTATTCAGACAGAAAGTGAAGTATCAACTCCGGATCACCCTTCAGCATCAATGGTCGGGCTGGATGCTGGCGTGGCTAAACTCGCCACGCTGTCAGATGGCACAGTCTTTGAGCCTGTAAACAGTTTTCAGAAAAACCAGAAGACGCTGGCGAGACTTCAGCGACAGTTAAGCCGCAAGGTCAAATTCAGCAACAACTGGCAGAAGCAGAAACGCAAAATACAGCGACTGCATTCCTGTATCGCAAATATCCGCAGGGACTACCTTCACAAAGTCACAACGACCGTCAGCAAAAACCACGCAATGATAGTCATTGAGGATTTGAAGGTCAGCAACATGTCAAAGTCAGCAGCGGGTACGGTCAGCCAGCCGGGGCGCAATGTCCGGGCAAAATCAGGTTTAAACCGTTCGATACTGGATCAGGGCTGGTATGAAATGCGCCGCCAGCTTGAGTACAAGCAGCTCTGGCGTGGCGGTCAGGTGCTTGCTGTTCCGCCAGCGTACACAAGCCAGCGTTGCGCGTGCTGTGGTCATACAGCGAAAGAAAATCGCCTGTCACAAAGTAAATTCAGATGCCAGGCATGTGGATATACAGCGAACGCTGATGTAAATGGCGCTCGTAACATTTTAGCGGCGGGGCACGCCGTTCTTGCCTGTGGAGAGATGGTGCAGTCAGGCCGCTCGTTGAAGCAGGAACCCACCGAAATGATTCAGGCGACAGCCTGAACGTAGCAGGGATCCACGTCCTTCAGGGCGTGGAGGATGTCAACATATCAGTATGGTTTCCCCCCAGGCACTGGAAGCCAGACGTAAGGTCATCAAAGAGACGCTCCTTAGCTGGCTTTTGGTTGATTCTTCATCTACCGCGCACGAATAAAACTGCCATCCGGCTGGCGGGTAAACAGGACCTGTTGATTATTCCCCGTATCAATGGTTAAGCCCGTCACCACGCCGCTGGCGTTCTGGCGGATTTTCACCATCTGCCCGTTTTGCAAATTACTCAGCGGCTTACCCGCGCCTTCTACCTGCGCCATTGCATAGACATCGGTAGCGGGCAGTCCGTGGTCGCGGAACAGCTGCGCCATCGTTTTACCGGGTTCGACACGATAGGAGCGCCATTGATTATCAATTCCGCTATCTGGCTGGAATGGTTGCGTTTGGGTGGTTTGCGGCTGCTCTTCTGGCTGGCCTTCCTGTATAGGTTCTGGAGCGAGCGGAGCCACCTGATCAGGATCATTTTGTGGCGTGACTAATTGCGCCCGCAGCTGTTCTTCTGTCGGTGGTTGTGATTGCGACTGAATATCTAACTGTGCTTCACGCGTCACCACCGGCGCGTTGGGCGTATCATCAGATGGAAGCAGAAATCCGACCACCAATACAATGGCGGCAATAATGATCCCCCGACGATGCATCTGCGGCAGCGGGTCCATGAAGCGAAAATTGTCCGGCGCGTGCCAGACTTTCTCCAGGGTTGGTTTTAGTTCAAAGCGCCCGGGCATGGTTTCCTCCTGCTCCGCGTCTTGTTCCTCAATCATAGCCTATGAATATGCTAACGCTATGATGTCCGTGGTAAACCCGCCTTTATTATATTCATACGGGATATTGCTATTGTTTCTTTTTCCCCGGGATTTGTCATCATTCCCGCGACAAAGTTTTACCCAAAGAAGTGTGGCTGATATGCTGCCCGCTACTTTATACCCTAAGAAAGGAAATACGATGACCACCCCAACTTTTGACACCATCGAAGCGCAAGCAAGCTACGGCATTGGTTTGCAGGTAGGGCAACAACTGAGTGAATCTGGCCTGGAAGGGCTGCTGCCAGAAGCACTGGTTGCAGGCATTGCCGATGCGCTGGAAGGCAAACATCCGGCTGTTCCGGTTGATGTGGTGCACCGCGCGCTGCGTGAAATCCACGAACGCGCCGATGCCGTTCGTCGTCAGCGTTTCCAGGCGATGGCTGCTGAAGGTGTGAAATACCTGGAAGAAAACGCCAAAAAAGAAGGTGTAAATAGCACCGAATCTGGCCTGCAATTCCGCGTGATCAACCAGGGCGAAGGCGCAATTCCGGCACGTACCGACCGCGTTCGTGTTCATTACACCGGAAAACTGATCGACGGCACCGTGTTTGACAGCTCCGTCGCTCGCGGCGAGCCCGCTGAATTCCCGGTTAACGGCGTGATCCCTGGCTGGATTGAAGCACTGACTCTGATGCCGGTAGGTTCTAAATGGGAACTGACTATCCCGCAGGAACTGGCATATGGCGAGCGTGGCGCAGGCGCGTCCATCCCTCCGTTCAGCACCCTGGTGTTTGAAGTCGAACTGCTGGAAATCCTCTAAGCAGCGCATTCTGTTCCCCTCGAGCCAGAGGGGAGCAGACATTCAGCAATAAACCCTTCAGTTTGCCAAACGGCGCTATTTTGTGTTGCAAAGACCCCGTAAGCGTGTATTTTTGTGAGCTGTTTCGCGTTATCACCGTGATATGACACTCACTTTAAACATAAAATTAACATTAGATCTAAATCTTAGTATTCATCCCGCGTATTGTTACCTAATATCGATGAGTCCCGATACAGATTCGTCGTATCATAGATTGACTAAAGGCCGTAGAGCCTGAACAACACAGACAGGTACAGGAAGAAAAAAACATGGTAGATCAGGTAAAAGTCGTTGCCGATGATCAGGCTCCGGCTGAACAGTCGCTACGGCGCAATCTCACAAACCGACATATTCAGCTTATTGCCATTGGCGGTGCCATTGGTACGGGGTTGTTTATGGGGTCCGGCAAAACGATTAGCCTTGCCGGGCCGTCGATCATTTTCGTTTATATGATCATCGGTTTTATGCTCTTTTTCGTGATGCGGGCAATGGGGGAATTGCTGCTTTCGAATCTGGAATACAAATCTTTTAGTGACTTCGCTTCCGATTTACTCGGGCCGTGGGCAGGATATTTCACCGGCTGGACTTACTGGTTCTGCTGGGTTGTAACCGGTATGGCAGACGTGGTGGCGATCACGGCTTATGCTCAGTTCTGGTTCCCCGAGCTCTCCGACTGGGTCGCCTCGCTGGCGGTGATAGTGCTGCTGCTGACGCTCAACCTCGCCACCGTGAAAATGTTCGGTGAGATGGAGTTCTGGTTTGCGATGATCAAAATCGTCGCCATTGTGTCGCTGATTGTCGTCGGCCTGGTCATGGTGGCGATGCACTTTCAGTCACCGACCGGTGTGGAAGCGTCATTCGCGCATTTGTGGAATGATGGCGGCTGGTTCCCGAAAGGTTTAAGTGGCTTCTTTGCCGGATTCCAGATAGCGGTTTTCGCTTTCGTAGGGATTGAGCTGGTAGGTACAACAGCTGCGGAAACCAAAGATCCAGAGAAATCACTGCCACGCGCGATTAACTCCATTCCGATCCGTATCATTATGTTCTACGTCTTCGCGCTGATTGTGATTATGTCCGTGACGCCGTGGAGTTCGGTAGTCCCGGAGAAAAGCCCGTTCGTTGAACTGTTCGTGTTGGTAGGTTTGCCTGCGGCTGCCAGCGTGATCAACTTTGTGGTGCTGACCTCTGCGGCGTCTTCCGCTAACAGCGGTGTCTTCTCTACCAGCCGTATGCTGTTTGGTCTGGCGCAGGAAGGTGTGGCACCGAAAGCGTTCGCTAAACTCTCTAAGCGCGCAGTACCCGCGAAAGGGCTGACCTTCTCTTGTATCTGTCTGCTCGGCGGCGTGGTGATGTTGTATGTGAATCCCAGCGTGATTGGCGCGTTCACGATGATTACAACCGTTTCCGCGATTCTGTTTATGTTCGTCTGGACGATTATCCTTTGCTCGTACCTGGTGTATCGCAAACAGCGTCCGCACCTGCATGAGAAATCAATCTACAAGATGCCGCTCGGCAAGCTGATGTGCTGGGTATGTATGGCATTCTTTGTGTTCGTGGTCGTGCTGCTGACACTGGAAGATGATACCCGCCAGGCGCTGCTGGTTACCCCGCTGTGGTTTATCGCTCTGGGGCTGGGCTGGTTGTTTATTGGTAAGAAGCGGGCTGCTGAACTGCGGAAATAACCGCATTATCATGCTGGATGGCGCAATGCCATCCAGCTTTTAGATCACTCACCCGCCAGTGCGCGCGGGAACAGCACATTATTTTCCAGGCTGATGTGCTCCATCAGGTCATCAATCAGTTCATTAATGCCGTTATACATCGCTTTCCAGGTGGTGCAGGCTTCCGGCGGCGGTGTGACGTTATTGGTAGTGTGTTTGATTACTTCCAGCAGTTCACCCGCTTCATCGTGCTCGCTTTCCATTACGCTGATTGGCCCCATAGCCTGGCTGCCCATGCCTTGTTTGATCATCGGGAAGAGGATCTGCTCTTCTTTCATCATGTGGCTGGAAAGCTCTTCATGCAGCATAGTCAGGTATTTTGTCAGCCCTTTTGGCACGCTCGGTTTGTCGGCGTGAACGCGCTCGACTTTAGTCGCTTGCAGGATCAGCTCCGGCAGTTGCTCGCGGTGACGATCGTGGTAGCGCACGATGATATGGTCGATGATTTCTGCCAGCGGGGCGCTACGCCAGTCTTTCTCAATCGGTTGTTCAGCAAGCTTTGCCAGCTCAGCTTCAATGACCTCAACATCCAGTTCTTTACGTGCCGCCGCACGCGCCAGCGTTTGCTTACCGCCGCAGCAGTAATCCATATCATATTTACGAAACAGAGCTGAAGCGCGAGGAATAGAGAGCGCCAGTTCACCTAAAGGTTGGTCGCGATAAGCCATAGCTGATACCTCATTCTTAATAAGATAAGATGCATTTTAAATGCACCTTTAAGGCAAAAGCTATAACCCTTACGTAGCAGAGGCTTATTTAACTCACTGCCAGCGTGTCAACTTTCTGAGACAGATTCAGTTAAAGGTTTTTCTGGTTTTGCTCTGACCGCAATGACCACGCCAACCACTAACATCGCGATACCGCTCAGCGTCATTAGTGGCGGCATTTGCTGGCGTAACAAAAAGGTGTACAGCAAACCTGCCAGCGTTTCGAAGACAATCAGTGGCCCGAGAATCACCGTTGGTAATCGCTGGCTGGCGACGTTCCAGCAAAGTGCGCCGACCCATGAGCAAAGCACAGCTATCGCAATCATCAGGCTAACAAATACAAGCGGACGGGGGCCAAAAGGTAGGGAGAAGTCCGGCGTTTGCGTATTCAGCCAGTAACAAGCGACGAGATAGCCGATAAGCGAAACCGGCAGCGTGACCAGCGCCTGCGCCGTCGCCCACATCATCGGATGTTTGTCGGGATTTTCCCGCAGCCAGCGGGCGTTGCGCAGGGCATACCATGCCCAGCAGACCACGGAAACTAACGCCAGCACGATGCCAGAGGTATAACGTGCCCAGTCAAAATCGGGGAGTCCGTGGTTTAACTCAGCAATATTCACACTCGCCAGGCCGATGCCAATACAAATCAGTGCCGGGGCGAGTTTTCCCCACGCGAGTTTGCCGTCGCGCTGGCTATAAAGCAGATTGGCAAAGACAGGAATGACCACCGGCAGGGTGCCGATAATCATCGTGGAAACAGGCGCGCCAGTACGTTGAATGGCACTGGCAAGGCAGAAGTAATAAATGAGGTTGCCCATCATAGTGAGCATCAAGGCGGTAAGCCAGTCCCGACGCGCCAACTGACGCAGACGCACGCGTCCCAGCCAGGCAATGGGTAGCGCAATTAACCCTAACGCCAGATAACGCCCCATCGACTGCAACATCGCCGGGTATTCCGGCACGATCAACGGCCCGACAAAAATAAGCCCCCACATCAACCCTGCTAACAGGGCGTACAGCACGCCGCTAATCATTACTGGCATCCATTGGTCTGTCAGAAGAAACGTTCAGGAAGCAGACATGATTGCTCCCGGCATCCCGTCATTATCAGAGAGGATGCGGGAGGATGCCACTTTAATTAACTAGTTATTAACATTAAAAAGATGGCTTACGCTTTCGGCTAACGTTGTCGTTGGGCGGCCAATCAATTTGCTAAGCGTTTTGCTGTTATCAAACAGACCACCTTTCGATGCGCCAACGTCAGAATCCGCCAGCATATCCGCCAGTCCGTCGGGCAGTCCGACGCTTTTCAGTGCCGCGGCGAAATCGGCTTCGCTCAGATTTTGATAGGTAACGGATTTTCCGCTCTGTTTGGTCAGCTCTGCCGCTAACTGTGTCAACGTCCAGGCACTATCGCCCGCCAGTTCGTAAACCTTGCCTTCGTGACCGGCTTCGCTAATCACGCGTGCCGCAGCTGCCGCATAATCTGCCCGCGTTGCTGAGGCGATTTTGCCATCGCCCGCCGCACCGATAAATACGCCGTGTTCCAGTGCTGCCGGGGCGCTGGCGAGGTAGTTTTCGGTGTACCAGCCGTTGCGCAGCAGGGTGTAAACGATGCCAGAATCAGCCAGCATTTTCTCCGTCTCGATGTGCTCATCGGCGAGGCCGAGCGGGGAGGTATCTGCATGTAGCAGGCTGGTATAAGCGATAAATTTCACGCCAGCCGCCTTTGCGGCATTAATAACATTACGATGCTGCGGGGCACGTTGACCCACTTCGCTGGAAGAGATCAGCAGTAGTTTTTCCACTCCCTGAAGTGCAGATGTCAGTGCGGCTTCATCGCCGTAGTCAGCCTGACGCACGGTAATGCCTTGTGCTGTCAGTGCCTGGGCTTTTGCCGGATTACGAACGATAGCCACTATTTGGCTGGCAGGAACCGTTTTCATCAAGGATTCAATAACATAGTGACCAAGTTGGCCAGTGGCACCAGTAATTGCGATCATAGGAAGTCTCCATCGTTTTGTCTTGTGTTTAAATACGCTAACACCTAAACTTACTTTTAGTAAGTACGTACAAAAAGGTAAGTATGAGATGAGTCAGGTTAGCCTGTCGCAACAACTGAAAGAGGGAAATCTCTTCGCTGAACAGTGTCCGTCGCGCGAGGTTTTGAAACACGTCACCAGCCGTTGGGGGGTGTTGATTCTGGTGGCGCTACGCGAAGGTACTCATCGCTTTAGCGACCTGCGGCGCAAAATCGGCGGGGTGAGTGAAAAGATGCTTGCGCAGTCGTTACAGGCGCTAGAGCAGGATGGTTTTCTTAACCGTATCGCGTATCCGGTGGTGCCGCCGCATGTGGAATATAGCCTCACGCCGCTGGGCGAGCAGGTGAGCGAAAAGGTTGCTGCACTGGCGGACTGGATTGAGTTGAATTTGCCCGAGGTGTTGGCGGTGCGGGATGAACGTGCGGCGTAACTGCAGGATGCGCGGCCTACGGTGTATGACTTGTAGGACGGATAAGATGCGCCAGCATCGCATCCGACAAAAGTGTCGGATGCGGTTGATGATTTGCAGGCCGAAAAAGAAGTGTATTACTTACTCAAATCCACCTGATAAATCGCAAACCCGATATCATCGGTCGCGACTTTATTCATCGGGTATTGCCCTTTCTCTTTAATAAACGCTGCGGCTTTATCTGACGGAGAGGTTTCGAAACGGATATCCAGTTTCTTATCGCCAGCAATCGGTGCTAAACGCCAGTTGTTATCTGCCGCCGGGAGAATTTCCCCCGCACGTTTCGACTCATCAGCAATCCACGCTGCCAGCACCGAGCGGTTCTCATCCGGTGAAGCAAAAGCGATATGGCTGTCGCCCGTACCGGCAAATTTGCCGCCGTAAGCGCGATAGTTATTGGTGGCAACGAGGAACATGGCGTTCGGATCAATCGGCTTGCCGTTAAAGGTCAGGTTCTTAATCCTTTCCGCATTGACATTAATCATCTGGCACTCGCCGTCATAACGGGCGGGCTGGGTAACATCAATCTGATAATTCACACCATCAATCACATCAAAGTTATAGGTGCGGAAACCATCCCAGTTGATAAGTGACTGTGGTTTCGTGCTGTTAGGATCAATCTGGTTAAACTGTCCGGCGGAGCACTCCAGCCACTCTTTCACCTCTTTACCGCTGGCTTTCACCACAATCAGCGTATTCGGATAGAGATAAAGATCGGCGGCATTACGGAAAGTCAGCTGACCTTTTTCCACCTCCACATAGCTTGCCGGGTCATTTTTGCGACCACCAACTTTAAACGGTGCGGCAGCTGAAAGCACCGGCAGTTTTGCCAGATCCGGATCGCCCTGAATGTAATGCTCGACATACGCTTTTTGCGCGTTGTTCACCACCTGCACGGTCGGATCGTCCTGCACTAGCGCCAGATAGCTATACATATTGTCGGCGGATTTACCGATTGGCTTGCTGACGAACTGGCGTGTGGCATCGTGATCGGCTTTGAGTGTTTCTACCAGCTTGCTGTCTTCCGCCGCGAGGGATTTTTTATTCGCGATGTCGTAAATCGGTCTTGCTTCCGCTTTCGCCTGCGTCACCTGCCATTTACCGCTGTCATTACTGAGTTGTAAGTCGACCACACCAAGATGATCGCCCCACATGCCTGGCATTACCGCCGGAACACCATTCAGCGTGCCTTTCGCGATATCAGCCCCTTCGATATCAGCAAAATCTTTACCTGGGAAAACGGCGTGAGCATGGCCAAACATAATGGCGTTAACGCCCGGAATTTCACTGAGGTAATAAACTGAGTTTTCCGCCATCATTTTATACGGATCGGCAGACAGCCCGGAATGCGCCAGAACGACAACGACATCGGCACCTTTCTCGCGCATTTCAGGCACGTATTTGCGCACGGTTTCGGTAATATCATTCACCGTCACTTTCCCGGATAAATTAGCTTTATCCCAGCCCATGATTTGCGGCGGCACGACGCCAATATAGCCAATCTTCAGCGTCTGTTTTTTTCCGTCTTTATCGACCACTTCGGTGTCTTTAATTAAATACGGTGTAAACATTGGCTGTTTGGTTCTGGCGTCAATGACGTTGGCATTTACATAAGGGAATTTCGCTCCCGCCAGCGCATTTTTCAGGTAATCCAGACCGTAGTTAAACTCGTGGTTGCCAAGCGTGCCGACGGTATAGTCCAGCGTGTTTAATGCCTTATAGACCGGGTGAATATCACCTGCTTTTAAACCTTTCGCCGACATGTAATCTGCAAGCGGACTCCCCTGAATCAAATCGCCGTTATCCACCAGTACGCTGTTTTTCACTTCATTGCGGGCATCGTTAATCAGGCTTGCGGTACGTACCAGTCCGAATTTTTCCGTGGCGGTGTCTTTGTAATAATCGAAATCCATCATGTTGCTATGCAGATCAGTGGTTTCCATGATACGCAGATCGACCGTCGCTGCATTCACACTGGCGGCAATCAGCGTGGCCAGGAGCGTTGCGCTAAACTTAATCATCAGGGACATCCTTTTATCATCGGGAATACGAAAGAAAAGGGAGAATAAACGTCTTACTTATAGAACAGTGAAGAATGCCACAATTTTACGCTTTGAAAATGATGACACTATCACAGTTGGCGCATTCATTAACGATAGGGTATAAGTAAAACAATAAGTTAACACCGCTCACAGAGACGAGGTGGAGAAATGTTAGATCAAGTATGCCAGCTTGCACGGAATGCAGGCGATGCCATTATGCAGGTCTACGACGGGACGAAACCGATGGACGTCGTCAGCAAAGCGGACAATTCTCCGGTAACGGCAGCGGATATTGCCGCACACACCGTTATCATGGACGGTTTACGTACGCTGACACCGGATATTCCGGTCCTTTCTGAAGAAGATCCTCCCGGTTGGGAAGTCCGTCAGCACTGGCAGCGTTACTGGCTGGTAGATCCGCTGGATGGTACTAAAGAGTTTATTAAACGTAATGGCGAATTTACCGTTAACATTGCGCTCATCGACCACGGCAAACCGATTTTAGGTGTGGTGTATGCGCCGGTAATGAACGTAATGTACAGCGCGGCAGAAGGCAAAGCGTGGAAAGAAGAGTGCGGCGTGCGCAAGCAGATTCAGGTCCGTGATGCGCGCCCGCCGCTGGTGGTTATCAGCCGTTCCCATGCAGATGCGGAGCTGAAAGAGTATCTGCAACAGCTTGGCGAACATCAGACCACGTCCATCGGCTCTTCGCTGAAATTCTGCCTGGTGGCGGAAGGACAGGCGCAGCTGTACCCGCGCTTCGGACCAACGAATATTTGGGACACCGCCGCTGGACATGCTGTGGCCGCAGCTGCCGGAGCGCACGTTCACGACTGGCAGGGTAAACCGCTGGATTACACTCCGCGCGAGTTGTTCCTGAATCCGGGGTTCAGAGTGTCTATTTACTAAATTCAGATGGCAGAAACAGTGTATTTCCTGATTCTGCCATCCTGATTTCTCCCAACCTAAAAAGTTATAAATAAAAAGAGATTGTATTTAAAGTGCAAAAGTTCAATTGCTAATAAGTTATATTTTAATAATGAGCGTTTTTTGATAGTTTACTTCTATAATGAGATATTTAATGGCGACATAAAATAACCAAATAAAATAAGGTAGCCATATGTTACCCAGGATCAGACACAATAATTTTATTGGTGCGGTGGAGTTATTCGTAAAATCATCGCATACAAAAACACATTCAAACAATTTTTTTAACAATATCCAGCATGCATTTAATAAAAAAGATTGGATTTCAAATTATGATAGCCTGTTAACTTTGAGGGAGTTCTTTCGTTGCGCAACTCAGATTGATAAAAATAGTTATCAGGTACTTTCATCAAAAAATGAAACTGTTAACGCCATGGATAAGTTTCTTATCAGTTTCAGCCTTAAAGATAACGGTGCCGAATATATAATGACATTGCGAGGCAGTGGATTTGAATACGAAGAAATTCCCATAACAATAAATGAGTATAACTCATTCATGGATTTCAAAAACCGCGAGTTTCCGTTAGAACAAAACAGAAGATTGTATGCCTGGGATATTCTGCAGAAAAAACAGTCTGACATACCGGAAAGGATTAAAGGTTATATTCGCCAGGCGTTTGGTGACGTGTCTTTAGGTTATGCTGTATTGGATGATATAGTAAGTAAATTAAAACGGGGTAAATTTGACCCCCAAATTCCAGGAGGTGGAATTAAAGAATGCGATGGATGGTATATTTACGAAAAAATAATTGATGATAATTTTGCCATAGTCATAGAATCTTTGGGCTTTGCGCTTAAAATCTATGGAGGGGATGAACGTTTTCGTAATGGTTCCTCTGT
>ERZ506993.631-NODE-631-length-15489-cov-13.0392_pt1 | contig 15489 bp, 20 predicted proteins | sample MGYA00513167_ERZ506993 | MGnify/ENA metagenome assembly ERZ506993 | reverse complement strand
TAATCGACTGGACTACTGATGAGATCGTCGATAACGTGCTTAATGGAACCTTTTATAAGAGTTCGGTTTACAACTTCTTGCGCCGACACAAAGGAGAATACCCCCACGTTGAGGCGGCAATAGTAAAACTTAATTACATTAGCTTTGAGCGTTCAATGGCTAAATACACCAACAATATTAATAAATAATAGGAGATCACTATGATTGATATTAGAAGAGTTTTACCTTTAACTTTAGAAGACGAGATTGGTGTCATCCTCCCAACAATTATAAACAAATCTGGACTATTAAAAAGAGGCGACGCAAGGGATATCTATATTTACATGTGGAATACTTACTATCTTCACGCTAAGAAAGATCCTGATTATCTATTCTCTAGAGATTTTATCTACAGTAGAGAATGGTGCGCTATTAAAGATAAAGGATCCTGTGTGGAGATCTCTTATAAGGATATAGAGGAAAGAATTGGAATACTGCGACCAAATGCAGTAAGGGCAATTAAAAAGCTGGAATCTGGAGGAATTATCACCTGCCTTAAAAAAGGCAATCGCTGGAATCCTAAAGCAACATATCAGATTAATATTGGCATCTTTGAAATGTTGGCAATGACAGATATTGAAAAACTTTTTGTAGTGTTGGATTTCTTTGAAAGACCAGACTTAAAAAGAAGACTGATCTCATGGTCTGAAGCTATTTAAAATTTGTTGGAGATAATTATGGCAAACAATAAACTGGGGGCACATTTCACCCCAATTTTTAAACGTTTCATCAAGTATAATTTTGAAAATCCAATTGCAAAAACTACAACAGGCAAAGAGAGATTTAATTTAAATGCGACGGAATTGATAATTTACGGGGAAATGGTTGGCTTTCATTTAAACGGCAACGAAATATTCATCTCGGAGCAGACCTTAGCAGATGATTGGGATTTTTCAAGACCGACGATTATTAAAGCTATTAAATCTCTAGTAAATGCTGGGATTATTTCTAAAGATAACCGGAAAGGCAAATCTAACATTTACAAACTGTTAATTACACCTGAGCAGTTTGATAAAATGTGCGATGAGCAGGGTATTAAAACCTTAGACAGTGTGGGAGACAGCAAAGAGGCACCTGCTACACAGGCCCAAGATAATCAACAGGAAGCCCCAAAACAAGCCACACAGCAGCCTGAAAAGTCCGAGGCAATGCAATCCCCTTCCCAACCTAAAAACGAACGCAGAGAACGCCGTAGAGACGCTGGCAAACGTGAGAAAGATTTTTACGGTTATCCAGTTCTGACGAATTCTGAAGCAAAGGCGGCATATCTGGCAGCTAAAGCCAAATACAAAAGCAAAGGAAGAGTAAAACTTAGCGTATTGCGTGATGAAATCTATGGCTATGAGGTGATGAAAAATATTAAAGGCACCATTGATGGCAAAATAATGAATTCTGCCAAATACTGGCATCTCACTGATCAAGCCTTTCGTCTAGCAAATCTATTAAAAGAAAACGAAGGTATAGAAATTATTGTGGACACTGAAGCCAATCCCGGGGATTTATCGAAACCCTTCCCAGCATGGCAAAATTGCCGCTTAAGAAATGGCAAAATGGTTTTACTTGATAAATAATTTTTATCTTTCAGTTAATTAAGGAAAACTCTTATGATAACTTTAGATTTAACCGATATGGTTGTCAGCAAAGAATATCTTGATGATTTGGCTACTGATAAACAGACTCAAGAATATTATGAACACACCGCGAAAGACGGTTATATTGCAGAGTTAAGAACATTTGATGACGATGATTATTATGATGAAGATTATTAACTTCTGATTATTACTCATCCCCCTGTTATCCCCAAATAAACTAATTACATATAGAACTAGAACTAGATTGATTTCTCTTTAATGTTAAATTGACTGGAGAATTAATCATGTTCAAATCTGATCTTTCTGATTCCCAATTTGAAAAACTGGTAGCACTGCAGAAATATCTCCCCAGTGATGATCAACCAACACGACAGGCTAAACACTTATTAGTCGAGGGCTTTACCCCTGAATTCGTGGCGGAATATACAGGCGTTAAACTTGAGAAAGTCCAAAAACTATATAATGAGTCCTGGAATCCACGGTGTCGAGTTCCCCTCAGTGTCTACAACGAAATAGATAGAGATAGAAATGTCTTCGAAGATCGCCGCCGCAAATCTCTTTTAATGTGGAATTGTGGGATGAATATTGAAGAGATAGCAAAAGAATTAAAAGTAACCTGCTTTCATATCTGGGGCTTGTTGAGTGAAATCCTGCCACGTAAGGAGCTTAATCAACGTTTGCCTAAGCCCGGTAGTCGTGCTTATCGCGAATTTATATTCATCTACCGCCGCCATAGAAATAAAGTCCAGAAAGCAATGGCCCAGAAAGCCTAAGTTTTATCTCTTCGATTTATTTATTTTCGACTCACTTTAACCCCTTCCGGGGCTCTAATTTAAGGAATTCCAAATGTCTCAAATCGCTAAATTATTATCCCAGGTAATCAAAGCTTTCGACGCTGAAGATTCAAAAGTTCGCCAGGATCTTTTAGATGGCAAGTTTACCAACACCCTGGCATTTACCCGTGACAAAGAGCACTTCTTAAAACACAGACACCACGCTTTTGCTGAATGCAAGTCCGCTAATGGTGATGTTTTCTATGTCGATTTGGTGGTTATGGCATGTAGGCTGTGGATGATTCAGGACCTTATGCGCCAACACGGTGATGATCCTCTTATCAGCATGTGGAACAGCGCCCAGGATGGCTTTGTGATTGCTGCCTTATCCAAATCAATGATTGAGGCAGAAGGGGCAAGCCTTCAGAACATGGCAGATCTCTTTGAAATAAGCGTAGGAATGATGCAGACCATGCTCCAAGCTGTCAAACCTCTCAAACTGGTTAATCTTGATTAAGCTATTGATAAATAAGCACTCCCCATTTTTTGGGGGGTGCATCAATGAGAGGATATGCCTATGAATATTGAAGAAATGATAGTTGAATTCGAAGAGGGTGATTTCCTGGAAGAAGGGGAGTTTAGTTACTCCCATTTTAAACAGGCGTTATTTAGCAGCGATGATAAACCACACGTTAGTGATCTTAACGACGATGATTTATGTCGTTGGGTATGCACCCGCTTAAATGAAGATGGAAAGTATACAGGCCAAAACTTTCCAAATCTCTATTTCAAAGCACAAACATTTGAGGAAGGGCAAAGAGTGAAAAACCTGGTCGATAAAATGCTGTCAGCCGGATATTTGCATAAAGAATTATTAAATCCTAAAGCTGAAAGCAAGCGCCATTATATTTTTGTGTGGACTATTGGCGATAAGTGTCCACTAAGACGCAAAGGCAAATGATATGAATATCTACGAAAAGATTTATCAAAAACTGGTTAAGGACTCCGAAGACACGCCCGAAGGGGTGACAATAGGTCACCTGCCAGAGGCAGCGAAAGAGGGGTCCACCATTATTAAAAGTAGCTCCCACACAGAAGGCCTCTCAATCGAAGAGCTGGCGGAGAAATATAATATTGATAAAGAGGCCCTGAAAAGGGCTATTTCATTATCAAAATCTTTAAGACAGGGCGAGGTATAAAATGGCAATGAAGGAAGTAGCCAGACTAACAAACGTTATTTACTGGGACTCTGATAAATCCTCCTGGCGAAAAGAAGTTAAACGGCTTGAGGATTATAAAAAATCCTGGAAGAAAGCTACCGACGATATAGCTAAAGCTGATTTTAAATCTAATCAGGCTGTGCTCAGAACACAAAGAACACGCGCTAAGGTGGAAGAGCAGATAGCCAGAGCTCAGAGGAAACAACAGGAAGCACAGAAGAAACAACGTGCTCAGGCTGTCAGCCGTCTGACCGGGGGCAACAATGCCGAACTTAACTCTATGCGCAAGTTCTACCAACAACAAGCCAGAGAAGCCGCCAGACAACAAAAACTGTTAGATCGTAGTGTTGGAGATGTTCAGCACAGAAAAGCACGTGTAGGGGCCAACAGTGCACGAATCAGCAGCATGTTTGATGGATCCCTGGTTGCTCAGTTCCAAAGCAGAATCCAGAGAGTTAATGCTGATTATGCTAAAGGGGCTATTAACCTGCAGACCTATAATCAGAAAATGGCCCGACTCAGAGCTGAAATGAAGATGGCCTCTAGAGATGCCACCACCTTTCAAAGCAAGCTAGATAAACTGGCAGCAGGTGCGAGCAAGGTGCATAACAATATCGGCAAGCTTAACAGTGCTTTAGGCAAGATAGCCATTGGCCTGACCGCTGCAGGATGGGGTATTCAGAGAGCTGTTAGTGGTGCTATGAGCGCTCAATCTGACCATAACTCAGCCTATTATGGTTTGCTTGCTCAGAACAAGGATGATAAAGCCAAGACTGACCAGCAGATGGCTTTTATCGAGAACACAGCCAACACCTACGGGATGGATCAGCGTGAGATGGAGGGTGGCTATATGCGTTTTGCTGCCGCTACTCCCACCATGAAGGAATCTGATAAGCAGGCTCTTTTTGAGGCTATGGCGATTAAAGGCCGCTCAGTGGGTGCTACTGGCGAGCAACAGAACAGGGCGCTTGTTGCGGTCCAACAAATGGCTTCAAAAGGAAGAGTAGCTGCGGAAGAGCTGCGTGGCCAGCTGTCAGAAGCCTTTGCAGGCTCACAACAGGATTTTCAACAGGCCGCTATTGATGCCGGAATCATCAAGAGTGCCCAGGAATTCGATAAAGCCATGGCAGATGGCAAAATCACCCTGGACAAGCTTCTTCCCTCTCTAGTGAAAATCTGGGGTGCTGCAAAAGAAACTGACGCTTTTGCTAAATCTATGCAACAGCCTGAAGTGGCACTGCAGAGAATGAGCAACCAGTTTTTTAAACTAAAGCAATCCTTTATGGGTGTTGTGGATCCTGCGGATGGCGTCATTACCCTGTCAGAATCCCTTATTTATATCTTTGAAGATTTATCCTCAATTTTCAGTAGCTCAGGTGAAGATGCCAAATCTCTCGGAGTTATGTTAGGCGAGGCAATGCATGAAATTTATTTTTGGGTCAACTGGGCTTGGTGGTGGACTAAGAAGATCGCCAAAGGCATTGGTGAGACGTTAGGCTGGACCGCACAGGATGCAGGCGAGAAGATTGGCCAGGTTGTGACCGCCCTGTTAGGCCTGAAGGTTGCAACAAGCATTGCTGGCATGGTTGGCGGCCTTATTTCCATGCTGTGGAAACTTAAAGCGGCGCTTAGTGCTTTAGTCGGTGTTGGTGATATCAGCACTGGAGGCACAGCAGGCAAAGGCAGACCAGGTAGAGGCGGCTTTATCGGGAAAGCAGGCAGACTTGGAGGAAGATTTGCAGGTCCGGCAGGGATTGTTTTGACAGGATTTGACATTGCAAATAGCTTAGATTCCTACTGGCAGAATCCTGATAATCAGCGGCAGGAAGGAGCTAAACATCCTGAATGGTTAACCAGTATGGTTAATAGTGCTTCTAGCTTCCTTGGCCTTGATTATCGTCTGGACGCAGGACGCTACATTACCAGACCAACACCAACGGGTGGTATTGCTATTCAGAATGGAGGCTATCAGCCGACTCAAATCAGTGTAGTTCCGCAGGGTGAGATCTCCGGCAAGTGGGAGATAACCATTGATGAGGGGGGAATTGCCAGGGTGATCCAGAAGGAAGTCAGCGATCAGCTGGATTGGAAAGCCACACAGGAAGCTAATCAGCTTTTCTAACTGGTTGATAATAAAAGCCCCTCGGGATTTGTCATCCTTTGGGGCTCAACTTCTCGCCTGGCAAGTGTGATCATCTGCAGAGAGAAAGTCAACTCTCTTTCTGTTCACGTTTGATCATTCATACCGTTTGTTTTATATTCATCAGTGGAAACAGATCCCAGAGGTTAACGCGACCTCTAAGAGAAAATAAGCGTCTATGATCTGGAGTATCTTGTAGAGCACTGGGCTTGATGCGGCCTCACCCTAACCAAGGTGATAAACAGGCAAACGTTGGTGGTTCTGCTCTCTTACCCGGCAATAAGTGATAAGCCAAAACTAAGAGATGCCCACACGGTTTCACCGCACCGGAATATAAGCAGGTACCTGATAAAGCTGATCTACATGAAAACCTGAAAACCCCTAAATGATGCTAGTGTTTCTCCTTACCACCAACACGGCATCAAAAAGAGTTCTATTGTCTGAATTCAGGATTTTGGCTATAATGTAGGCGTAGCAGGTCATAAGAAGGGGTGACACTATGAAGAATGCCAATGCCATTAAGCGAAATAACCGCAAGATTCACGCTCGCAAGTTTCTCAAGACTGAAGAAGGCCGGAAATGGTTAGAAGAGAAGCAGAAGGAACGGCAGGAGATAAAGCTTGTGCGGGAATTATCCCAGTTTATCTAATCTCAGAGAGAGGGGCTATCAGGCCCCTTTCTTGTCTATGTCTACCCAGTATTTGATTGCACCGATCAAATCATCATAGTGGCGCATTGCATCATTGAAGCCTTTATAGCTTGCCCATTGTGGGGAAACCTTGTTATTGCTGAATTGCCCACTAATCAGGATAGTCTCCAAAATGTCGGCGTATCGCTTGCCAATTCGCTTTCTGACGGCCTCAGAGCTCCCACCCTTTACGATTGCATTAATCAGGGCTTTTGTGTGTCTCAGGCTCTCATAGAGCATTGCAGCGTGGGCAGACTCCATAAATGAGCGCTTAGGCAAATCACCCCACCCCTCAGAGTGGATAGCCGCCAGTGTGGCGTAATTCAGGCCGCTATAGTGTTTCCCGTCATCCCAGCCAACCGCTACACCTTCCATCTGTGAGAGCTCTTTATGCAGCTTATCCATCATGCGCTTGTCTATGGTGCACCGGACTTTCATTTTGTAGCATCCTTGGCAAATTTGGCTTGCCTTTGCTGATCATAAATGTCTTTTGTGCTCATAGCCCCATCATTTTCATCGAGCAAAGTTTGTAAATTTTTAGGCTTAGCCGATGGGGTGTTGGTTGAGTTCCCGACGTTGCTATTCTTCTCAGCACTGTTAACAGCACCCTTTTGCTGTGTTTTATTCACCTTCTTACTGTTAGTGAAAACTCCGGCATTTTCGACCATCTTCACCTTGAAGGTGCGGAATTCTTCAAAAGTGCAATCAATAGTGATGCAGTCGCCAGAGGAAGAGCTACGCTTAACTTCACATTTCGTCATGATGAAGTTCTCAAGAAGTCCGGCATCTTCACTAACCAGGCTAACCAGCTGGCGCTTGTCTCTCATTTCCATAAGTGCCTGAACAGCGGCAGCAGGGCGCATAGATTCACGGGGATTATCTGGATCAGTGTTCCGGTCGATGTAGTTCTCTTTCCGGATGATATGAGGGGAAGAGGTAACAATACCCGTAAAGCTGACAGATTTATCTTTAATGACGGCATGGTCTGACATGGTGGTGCCATCCTCGACCGCATAGCTCGATTTCTCAACAGGGAACGAATAGCTGACATCAGAGATAGAGTCAAAGAAGATAGCCACATTATCGGTATAGTTGAAGCCATCCATTATATTTTTGTTTTGTGAATATCCCCCACACATAACAGTGAATGCAGGAGATCTCGACTCAGCTTGTTTTGCAGCTGTTAGAGCATCATTAGCCATATTGAACATGCCTCAAAAATGAATCTTTTCGTTGCCCTGCTTAAAATCTGCAGAAAATACAGGGCAGTTATTCGTTAGAATCGCTTATAGCTCTTCCCGAGAGCGTTATTTTGCAAAACGATTATGGGCATTCAGGGCTTTTTTGCGGTCCTGTGCCTGTTTGCGTGCAATAAAATGTTCGAAAGTCTCGGCCCAGGTGCATTTATTATATTCACGGTATTTATGCATAGCCTGGCGGCTAACGTCATAGCAGGCGGCAAATGTGGAGATACGCAGGAATTCCGGCAGATCCTCGTCATCGATATGGATAATATCAAAAGGCACGTCGTCACGGTCGCCGTATAAAACAATTTTCATAAAAGACACCTCAAAAACTTAAGACGGGGATAATAAAAAAGGGAAGAGGGAAAGACCTATCCCCGATCTCTCACCTCTTCCCTTTGCTTTTATTTGGCCTTCGAAGAAGGACCTTATTTAGCCTTGGCTTTTGCCAGAGCAGCGGCGGCGGAGTTACTAACACTCACTTTAACCACAACCTCAGGCATCATGTTCATGAAAGCATAAGAGGATTCAATGAAGATTTCTCGTTTACCTCTGGACTCTTCCATATACATGAAAGCTTCACGTGCAGCGCCGTTTGCAAGCTTCAGGTTGCGAGCGCAAGGGCCGAAAAATTGAGTATAAACGCCCACCATATCGCCTAACGCATGCGGCTGGAACTGTGGGACCAGATAAGCAGTATTCTCTGGCAGACTATCCATTTGCACCACACGCAGAGCTAAGCCCGGAATGCGGAAGGTCGGGAAGCCCGGCAGAATATCCTCAGGGAACATCAGACCTTTGTCGGTAATATTCTGATTGCCGAACAACAGCACTTTACGGAGCAGTTCATCAGTCTGAATTGCAGCAAAGAGCTCAGCACGGCAGAACAGGGTGAAACCACGCAGAGCGCGAACAACACCACGCTGTTTAACCTTGCTCAGTGCAACCAGGTCCTGCAGCTGTTTAAGGATATCTTGAGCTAGATCCACTTCTGAAGTGGTTTGCTGTGCGCCCAGCAGTTCGCACACATTCAGTTCTTTACCCTTGGTAAGGATAATTTTGTTCTCAAAGAGAGCAAGCTGGCGTGCTTCTTCATGGGTCGCGCGTAGTCCTTCACCCAGTTGAATAACACGACGAGCGGTTACAGACTCTAAATTCTCTTCGGAATCTTTGCCCGGAACACGGATACCTTGCCAGTCAGAAGGATAAATAGCACTTGATGCGGCAGTGAATGCCATATCACCCGTGCCCGTTTCACGCTCATCTGCGGTAATGGTAGCCATCTGTTCACCGTAGCGCGGATACTGACCGAAAGCGGTTTGTTTCACCTGGCGAACTTTGTCATATTCAAATTTAAAGGTATTGCACAGGGCTGTAGTGTTGAAGATATCCATTGCTGAAATAATCTGGTTATCCAGCGGGATGTCTTTAATCAGACCACACAGATCGCGAACTTCAAATTCTTTCTTAGCCATCTTCAACCTCCTTATTGTGCAACACGCAAATCGCCATTGCTGGCAGCAATAACAGCGGCTAAGCCTTCTTTATCCACGTAGGCCGGATTGATGTAGCAACCTTTGTTCGCAACAACGATAAAAGCGTCACCAACCTCAGCACGTTCTACAACCAGCAGCGGAGTTTTACCGGTGTGCGTTGCTTTAACGAATGTTTCAACCTCGCCTTCCTCAGTCACCACAACAACAGTGCCAGCCGGAATCTCAGCCTTAACTTTGTTTTTAATTTCAACGTCGCGAATAGAAAATTGCTCATCTGCGGCGTATGAAATGATGTGTCCGCGTGTGCGGATAGTCATATCTCTCATTTGATCACCTGCGATTTAAATTAACTCCCCTCAAAGAGTTCCGGTATAACCTCTCAAACCACGACAGGCTCGGGCCGAAAAGTTATGCCGGAAATCTAAAGGGAAATTGATACAAGGAGAGGGAGATAGCCCCGCACCGTAGCCAAGCGGGGGCTATTCCACATGGGGAAACCGACAACAGTCGGATGATAGTTCACAGTATGGGTTACGGTTACTAGAGAGCACTATCACGAAAGGCACTCCCCCGGATCAGTTCAGGCTGCGGTCACATCAGCGGGGAAATACCTTTCGGGATAGCTACCCACACAGAAAACCCGCAAAAGAAAACTGTGTGGATAACTAGCCCAATAGGAGAATTAATCGACCACTCAACGATGATCAGGGTAGTGTTATTTATAAGGCGGCACCGCTACCTGGTCGCCTTTACTTTGGAGGAAAATACGGCAAATCACTTTCACCATTGATTTACGGTATATGTATATTATATCAGTATTCTCTCAAATTGTCAACCCCCTTATTATATAAATTCTAATAATTAGCGTAGTAACGGTATTTTCAGACCTCTATCAATCCCATCAATACGTCATCTCATCGCATCTATCATAACTTTTTCATTCGTGATAGATATCTTTTGATCAATATCAATGTTTTCCGGGGATTTACCCGGTTATAGTTCGAATCAAGGAAGGGTAGCATTGATAGAGACACCCAAAGGGGTGACTGAAAGTCACCTGGCATAGCCAGTGAAAGCACCCAACCGAGCAAACAAATCAACTTCTCGCAAAAGGTGATAGTTATGGGTATCAAGAACAGTGCCAGCGCATGGCAAAAGGCCAGGTTTCATCACCCACACATTGTTAAGGCAATTGAGGTGGTTGGAGTTTTAGCCCTGATGTTAGCTCTGTGTGTGGAGGTGTGAGATGGGCAAAGGAGGCAAAGTATTTTTAATAGGTCTGGCAGTCTTAGATTTTGTATTAATCATCATTGAGCGGAGTTTATGACGGGAACTAAAGATATTAAGAGACTGAGGGAAGAGCTGATAGCTGAAATTAAAGCTAAGGCAAAGCAAATGGAGATAGCCGCACAAATGGATGTAGCGGAACAGATGTACAAGATGGTTGAGGAGGGAACGCCACGACAGGTCATCGCTAAAACCTTCGGTGTGGGGATCGCCACCGTGCACAGAAGGCTAAAAGCCTATGCCGACTACCACAATATCGAAAGAAAGGAGGATGGGAGATTTAAGAAGAATAAATAGTGTGAACAGTCCACCAGGTTATTAACTTAAATCAACTTCTCGCAAAGGGGTACCACTATGTTTAAGGGAATTATTGTTACACTATTAGCTTGCATTGTATTTGGTCCATGGGTGTTAGTAATTGCTTTGCCTCTATTACTAGTGATGAGTGTAGGGAAAGATATTAAAAAGCTGCATGCACAATATAAAGAGCACCCTGGAGCAGTCATAACAAGTCTGGTTATAGTCGCGGGGCTTATTGGCTGGGCCTACTTCTCTCTTCCCACAGGAAATACAGCTGCAAATGTGGAAGAGGTGAACTCACAGCATGAAGAAGTGGTTAACGTCTCCGATCTTACATGGGAGGACAGGGTAAAAGCATATAAATATATTTATGGTGTGCTAGATTGCGATCTCTCTAAAGATATAGGATGCACAGATAAATACCAGATTCACGCCTGGCTGTGGAATCATGCAGAAAAAGGTGCTTGCAACCAGATTAAAGTGGCGGTTAACAGTGGGGCACCTACTGGGAAAAATAAAGATGTTCTGACGGTATGGTGCAAGGATGTAAAAGGCAATGATCGTTGGCTACAGATGCGCCACATGGACGGTGTAAGCATAGAAACTACACGAACGGCTCGATGGTATAACGGTGAACTCGTTCACGAAGCATGGCAGAATAACGCCTGGATCACTGAGGGAACACTCCTGAATGTTGATATGGAAGCATTGAAGATGCTTAATGAGATGTACGGTGAAGCCGTAGAAACCTCTCCTATGAAATAACCACACCAACCCACCAGGGGGCCATCACGGCCCCTTTTTTATTTATCCCCTATTTAACCCCTATTTAATGGGTATTTAATGCCTATTTATTGATTTAATGGTTTTGGGCATTGTTGACAGTGTAAGAGAGAGGATGTAACCCTTTTTTGCAATACTAATAAAATCAATAGCTTAGCTCAATTGGCCTTTTCTCTATTTTTGTCAAATTTAACATACCCTCAAAAACTGCAAAATCTGGCTGCAAGATTATCTGCAGCTGGATTTCTTACACCTCAATTTGTAGTATCACCCTGACTAGTTTGTGCATAAAATGAACAGTTTTTAACATTTCCTATTCACCTGGTAACCACACAAAAAGCTAAAAACGAGGCACAGATAATCTTAGAGGCCTGTTTTCTTGTTATCACTCTGGGAACGTCGTAGAAGTGATTTTGATGAAAGATGACCTACCCTATTACACCCCCATTTTTTGTTATCACAATTGCATCCTGTGCGGTGTATGGCTGTGTGCTGAAAGCGGTCTTGGGTGTGGGTGTCAGAAATATCCATTAGCGGTATTAATACCCGTCAGATGTTCGTCTGAGGTGCCAGGCAGGCGCTCCCCCACCTCCCTTTTTTCTTCTAACAATTCTCAAATATCACACCACTGCCGACCACGTTGCTATTATGTTAATTCTTAAGCTTTGCTGTATGTTGTGCACATTATTTATTCAGGTGGCTGTACGTAAATTCTGTGCCCACTGATCATGATTTTTAAATCAGATTTTGTAGTGCGCTTTATTAGTGTAGATAAGATCTATTATGTTAAATGCAATTTTCCCAACCCTTCAAATCAATGACTTACATGTAAGCATGCACTAACACCCCACACAGCACATTAGACGTATAGATGGCTATATCCCACATTTTTGATTGTTTTGTAGTCATTCCCCTGATCATTTAACCAGTATAGTTTGTTCTCTGTAGACCACAAAACCGGAATTTACATCTGATTAACATAATCTGTTAGCATGATCACCATTACCCACACAACAATAACCCCATGCAAGCCTCTTCAGGCAATTTATCGGCGTGTTGGTGTGAACAGTCTTTCATGTTCTTTATGTATTCATTGTCCTGTGTGAGGGAAGGATGGACTGCCCCAGGGGCCATAGTTATGACACCCGGTCAACATAACTGTTGATAAAATCAACGGGTGTTGATCTGCATATTTCCCACACATGAGAGAAAATCAAAGCAAAGAGAGAGGAGAGAGGTTTGCTAGTCAAAATAGGTCAATTGACGGCTAATACAGAGTAAAAAATCAGATGCAATCACTCCCCCACCTGTTGGGATTTCCTACAACCCCTTTCAGTCATACTCAGGCACCACACCCCGGTAAATATTACCGCACTAACCTGTAAAGAATTTTCACACCTGTGTGTTTATACAGTCATACTCTCCTGTTTTGCAGTCATTGCACCCATGATACACAGCCCCTAACCTGTCAAAATATTTTACTACCCCACCAATAATACGGCCCATACCTGTAAAATATTTTTACTACTACCTGTCAAAATCTTTTACTACTACCTGTAAAAATATTTGACACTAATAGATAAAGTAATAGACCACACAATAGATCCCCCCCTAACCCCCCAGGGGGGAATGGGGAGGGATCAGAGAGTGGGGAAGGTTTTCTAAGGGAAAAGCTTAACCCACAAATGAAAGCCTAAAGAGCATTAGCGACTCTTTAGGCAATATGTGTGTGGGGGTGACAATGTATTCCATACATGACACGTCACCCAATTGTGTGTGGGAGTGCCTACGGCACCTTAGCCCATGGCTAAGCCCTTCGGGTCTGTGTGTGGTCCGGCGAATGCGTCAGCATGAGGCCCACATGTGGACCGCTGCCGAAAGCTTGCCAGCGCCGGAAGGAGGCAGCAAAGAGTCTCCCGCGCGGGTGCACGCACACATATATAAAGGATACACTCATAAATCGAAAATAAGCCCCCTAAATGGCCTTCTGGCTGCATTAACTAGTGTGAGTAGTGCAATTGCATTACCTGACCTCTAAATCGCGTTAGAATCGATTTTAGAGCGCTTAAGGCAAAAAGTGCCCTCCCTTGTGGGCTTGCTTGTGTCTGCTGTGCAGGCTATGGCACCTATAGCACACCTAAATGATAATAATTCTCATTGACAATTGGTTGACAATATGATAAGATTATAAATAGGGGGAGAAACAGATCCGGAGGTCAATGTGGAAATTACTGATGCAATAGCGATCATCAACCTGGCTGTACTGTGGTGCGGTGTTGCCTACATAGCCGGAGTAACTGCAATCGACAATCTTGAAGAAAAAATGATAGATAAATACAAAAAGATTGTTGACAATTTGACGAATGTCTGATAAAATATAAAGCATAGGGTAATTCTCATCATAGTGAATTTCCTTTAGTAGACTGGCGGGGGCTTGTCTTAAGTTCCCGTTTCTTTTTAATCATATATCGCACAGGTTAGTGAGCTAACAGGAGGCTTATACTATGGCTAAAACCGGACCGATCAGCCAGCTGGTAAACTGGACTACTGACGAAATCGTCGAGAACGTACTTAAGGGGAACTTCCGCAAAACTTCCGTTTATGCATTCATTCGTAAACATAAAGGAGAATATCCACACATTGAAGAAGCAATTTTAAAACTAAATTGCATTCGCCTTGAGCGGGAACTGGCTAAATACACCAATAACATTAATAAATAATTATGGGGGAATTATGGCAAGTAATTACGGGGAAAATTTTACTCCCCTTTTTAAACGTTTCATCAAATACATTTTTAAAAATCCGATTGCAAAAACTACAACCAATAAAGAAAGATTTCACTTAAACTTGTTGGAAATGACAATTTACGGTGAGATGGCAAGTTTTAATGCTGCAGGTTGTGAAATATTTATCTCTGAACAGAGATTAGCAGACGATTATGATGTTTCAAGACCGACAGTTATTAACTCGATTAAATCTCTAGAAAATGCCGGGCTTATTTCAATAGTTAAAAGTAAAGGCAAATCTAATCATTACAAACTGCTAATTACCCCTGATCAGCTTGGCAAGATGTGTGATGAGCAGGGTATTAAAACCTCCGACAGTGTGGGATCTAGTAAAGAGGCCCCCGATAATCAACAGGAAGCCCCAAAACAACCCACACAGCAAGCTAAAAAGGCCGAGGTGGTGCAATTGCCTACCCAACCTAAGAACGAGCGCAGAGAGCGCTTTAGAGACGCTGGCAAACGTGAGAAAGATGAGCACGGTTATCCGATTCTGACAAGTGATGAGATGAACGCCAAATACAAAGGGATTCAGGCAACATTTAAGGATCGGAAGAGCATTAAACTCTCTGAATTGCGAGATGCATTTTACGGGCCGGAGGTGATGGATAAAATTAAAGGCACCGTTGAGGGTAGAATCTGGAAAGAAGATGATTATTGGCATTTAACAGAACAGGCCCTTAAGGTGGCTCAACATGTAGCTAAAAGAGGTAAAACAATTATCATCGATTATATTAGTCATGGCTATGATGCCCCGAAAGAAAGATTGTGGAACAACTGCAAGCTTGTAAAAGGCGAATTAACCATTACAAAATAAACATTCTTATTTTTTACAGTATTCTAAAGGAAATTTAAAATGTATGGCGATCTTGATTATTACCTGGAAAAGGAAAAATATTTTGAAGATGAACTATCACAACATTTTTCATATTGGGAAGAATATTGTGGTTGGTTAGCTGAAGATCCAGCAGATGAAGAAAATGATTCTGACATCCCTTATTAATTAATATCCCCTGTTATCCCCAAACAAACTAAATAAACAAACTAAGCACTAGAACTAGATTGATTGCCCTGATCTTTTAAACGTTCGGAGAATTAATCATGTTCAAATCTGATCTTTCTGATTCCCAATTTGAAAAACTGG
>ERZ506993.616-NODE-616-length-15898-cov-5.1999_pt1 | contig 15898 bp, 12 predicted proteins | sample MGYA00513167_ERZ506993 | MGnify/ENA metagenome assembly ERZ506993 | reverse complement strand
TGAAAGATTCTCTAAACGCTCTTAAACGTCCGTACAGGGAAACCTGCGGCCAGGTCCGGCTGTTTTTCTGGGATGGGACATGTTGAAAAAATTGGGCGGCAGGTTTAGTAGTACGGATAAAAAGTGAGAAGAAAAATTTTTTACGGTTATACTTGACTAATTTTATCTAGATTGTTATAATATTAACAGTCAAGGAAATATTTAGGTAAAAGGATAGTTATTTAATTATTTATTTTTAGGAGGATATTTAAGATGAATCAGTGTTTTGGTTGTAACACATGTGCTAGTGCGGATAAGAAGCTGGAAGGGTATATCCGGGAGCTGCCGATGGAGACTTCACATCACAGGGTGGAAGGGCAGAGTACGAAGTGCGGGTTTGGTCTGCAGGGTGTCTGCTGCAGGCTTTGTGCAAATGGGCCCTGCCGGATCACACCTAAGGCGCCGAGAGGAATCTGTGGTGCTACGGCAGATGTGATCGTGGCTCGTAACTTCCTGAGGGCTGTGGCAAGCGGGTCAGGGTGTTATATACATATTGTGGAAAATACGGCGCTGAATGTGAAGAAGACAGCTATGGCAAAAGGGGAGATCAAAGGAGAAAAATCCCTGAAGAGGCTGGCTGAGATTTTCGGTGTGGAAGGCAAAGATAAATGGGAGACTGCGCAGATCGTTGCCCAGAAGGTGCTGGATGATCTGTATAAACCGGAATATGAGAAGATGGAGCTGGTTGAGAAGATGGCTTACGCTCCCAGGTTCCAGAGATGGCAGGAGCTTGGAATCCTGCCGGGCGGCGCGAAAGGCGAGGTGTTCCATGGAGTTGTAAAATGCTCTACTAACCTGAATTCAGATCCGGTGGATATGCTGACAGATTGTCTGAAGCTGGGTATTTCCACAGGTATTTACGGACTGACACTGACGAATCTTCTGAATGATGTGCTGCTGGGTGAGCCGGAGCTCAGACTGGCGCCTGTGGGACTCAGGGTGATCGATCCGGATTATATAAATATTATGATCACAGGACATCAGCACACGATCTTTGTAGATCTGCAGGAGAGGCTGACTTCAAAAGAGGCTGTGGAGAAGGCAAAGGCTGCCGGAGCAAAAGGATTTAAGCTGGTTGGATGTACCTGTGTGGGACAGGATCTGCAGCTTCGCGGGGCGCATTACACAGAGGTGTTTGACGGTCATGCGGGAAACAATTACAGCAGTGAGGCTGTGCTGGCTACAGGCGGTATTGATGCGGTGCTCTCTGAGTTTAACTGTACACTTCCCGGCATTGAGCCTATCTGTGAGGAGCTGAAGATCAAACAGATCTGTCTGGATGATGTGGCGAAGAAGGCAAATGCAGAGCTGAAACCTTATGTATTTGAAGAGAGAGAAAAACAGAGTGAAGAGATCATAGATGAGATCGTTGCGGCTTACAAAGCAAGAAGAGGCAGTGTGCCCATGAATCTTCTGCCCGAACATGGAAATGACAACACCCTTACAGGTGTCAGCGAAGTGTCCTTAAAGGAATTCCTGGGTGGTAACTGGAAGCCGCTGATCGATCTGATCGTTTCGGGTGATATCAAGGGTATTGCCGGTGTGGTTGGATGTTCCAATCTTACAGCGGGCGGCCATGATGTACTGACAGTGGAAATGACAAAAGAGCTGATTGCAAAGGATATTCTGGTACTGACAGCAGGCTGTTCTTCAGGAGGTATTGAGAACTGCGGACTGATGACTCCGGAGGCTGCGAAATATGCAGGTCCGAAGCTGCGCGCTGTATGTGAGAAACTGAATATTCCTCCGGTATTGAACTTTGGACCATGTCTTGCGATCGGACGTCTGGAGATTGTTGCTACAGAGCTGGCAGAGGCAATCGGTGTTGATATTCCGAAGCTTCCTCTGGTACTGTCTGCTGCACAGTGGCTTGAGGAGCAGGCTCTGGCGGATGGATGCTTTGGCCTGGCTCTGGGACTGCCGCTGCATCTGGGACTGCCGCCTTTTGTGACAGGAAGCAAAGTGGTGACAAAAGTGCTGACAGAGGATATGAAATCCCTCACAGGCGGGCAGGTTATTATCAATGGTGATGCAAAAGAGAGCGCTGAGATTCTGGATAAAATTATCGAGGAAAAACGTGCAGGCTTAAATATCTGATACAGGGGGGATGCGGTTATGAAGAGAATTATGGTGGATGCCAGCAAATGTGACGGCTGTAAAAGCTGCTCCCTGGCCTGCATGCAGGCGCACCGGGAAACACCGGGGACAATTTACGACCTGGACGTGACAGACATTTCCAACGAGACCAGAAACTTTATATATAAAAATCCGCAGGGCGGCTATACTCCTATTTTCTGCCGCCACTGTGATCAGCCGGAGTGTGTGATGTCCTGTATGAGCGGGGCACTTACAAAGGATGAGAAGACCGGGCATGTGCTGTACAATGAGGAAAAATGCGGTTCCTGTTTCATGTGTGTCATGAACTGTCCGTACGGAGTTTTAAAACCGGATGAAAAGACGCATTTAAAAGTGATCAAATGTGATTTCTGCATTGACAAAGGCGAGGAACCCAGTTGTGTAAAAGCCTGTCCAAAAGAGGCTATCTGGGTAGAGGAGGTGTAGCATGGGATATGTGATTTTAGGCGTGGGTGCTGCAGGCATTACTGCGGCAAAGACCATCCGGAAAGCAGAGAAAGAGGCGGAGATCACCATGATCTCCACGGACCGACAGGTACATTCCCGCTGTATGCTGCACAAATATTTGAGCCATGAGCGGACAGCCGAAAAGCTGAGCTTTGTACCGGAAGGTTTTTTTGAGACCAACAGGATTCACTGGATAAAAGGAAAAACCGTTACAGGTCTCGATACTGCAAAAAAGAAAGTTATATTGGAAGACGGCGGGGAAGTTCCCTATGATAAGCTACTGATCGCCACAGGCGCTGAGAGCTTTATCCCTCCTGTGGGAAATCTGCGGGAAGCTGCCAATGTATTCGGGCTGCGTCATCTGCACGATGCGGAAGCAATTGATAAAATGGCAGAAAGCGCAGAGCAGATCGTCATCATCGGTTCCGGCCTGGTGGGGCTGGATGCGGCTTACGGTCTGATGGAAACAGGAAAGAAGGTATCCATTGTGGAGATGGCAGATCAGATCCTGCCTATTCAGCTTGATAAAACGGGTGCTCTCGAATATCAGAAACGTTTTGAGGCGGCAGGTGCTTCCTTTTACCTGGGAAGAAAAGCTGCTGAGACAAAAATGGATGAAAACGGCAGGATCACGGAGGTGATTCTTGACAATGGAGAGTCACTGCCGTGTGATATGGTGATCGTGGCGGCAGGTGTGAGAAGTGCCACTGCAGGTCTTGATGGTGAAGGAATCGTGGTTGACAGAGGCATGAAGGTCAATGATTATCTGCAGACCGGTGCTGCCGATGTCTATGCTGCCGGGGATGTGACAGGGCTTTCCGGTATCTGGCCCAATGCCCAGAAACAGGGAGAGACGGCTGCCCTCAATATGATGGGGGGAAATGTGGAATATGAGGATCGGTTTGCAATCAAGAATACCATTAATTTCTTTGGGCTGGTATCTCTCTGTGTAGGTCTGATCGTTCCGGAAACTACCGATGTGGTGATCGCCAGAGAAGATGCAAGCAATTATAAACGCGTGATAATCCGTGGCGGAAAAGTAGTGGGTGTGCTTCTTCAGGGAGATATTTCCCATGCAGGTATCTGGCAGTATCTCATTAAAAATGAGATTTCCATTTCAGGGATTGAAAAGGATATCTTTGATCTGAATTTCGGTGATTTTTACGGAATCAGAGATAATGGGGAATATACCTGGCGCACAGCGTGATGATGACCTGTGATTTTTATAAAAAAGGGCTTGACAAACTGAAGTTTTAACGGGTATACTTGGTGACATATACAGAAATGCTGTGATGGGAACAAGTAATCCCCGTGGGCTTCCACAGAAAGCTGCCGGCTGATGAGAGGCGCGGAAGGAAGCGGACGATGAATACCTCCCTGAGCTTCACACCGAACAGTGGTTATGCTGCGGACAGCAGTGTAAGGCTTAAGTAGGCTGTGACGGAGTGGCACACGTTATCGTGCAGATGAGTATCGCCTTGTCAAAAGGCCGTACTTACTGAGGCAGACGATGTGAATCGTCTGTGAAAAAAGGTGGTAACACGGAAGCAGATACAGCTCCCGTCCTTTGTAAAGAGGACGGGAGCTTTTTACTGCGCGCAGGTGTGCGGATACCGCTTTCGTCCGGTTAGAATTTACAGATAAGTAAAGGAGAAAACACTATGAAAATCTATGAAGAACTGACTGCCAGAGGCCTGATCGCACAGGTGACAGATGAAGAAGAGATCCGTGAGCTGGTGAACAATGGAAAAGCAACATTTTACATCGGTTTTGACCCCACAGCCGACAGTCTGCATGTGGGACATTTTATGGCACTGTGCCTGATGAAACGTCTGCAGATGGCAGGCAACAAGCCGATCGCCTTACTCGGCGGCGGTACCGGCATGATCGGAGACCCTTCTGGGAGAAGCGACATGCGCCAGATGATGACAGAGGAGACGATCCAGTATAACTGTGACTGTTTCAGAAAACAGATGAGCCGTTTTATTGATTTTTCAGAGGGAAAAGCCCTTATGGTAAATAATGCAGACTGGCTTCTGGACCTCAATTATGTGGAGATGTTGAGAGAAGTGGGCGCTCATTTTTCCGTAAACAATATGCTTCGCGCAGAGTGCTACAAACAGCGCATGGAAAAGGGACTGAGTTTCTTTGAATTTAACTACATGATCATGCAGAGCTATGACTTTTATATGCTGTACAAGAACTACGGCTGTAATATGCAGTTCGGCGGGGATGACCAGTGGAGCAACATGCTGGGCGGTACAGAGCTGATCCGCCGTAAGCTTGGAAAAGACGCCTATGCCATGACCATTACCCTGCTTCTGAACTCAGAGGGCAAGAAGATGGGCAAAACCCAGTCAGGAGCTGTCTGGCTGGATCCCAATAAGACATCACCTTTTGACTTTTATCAGTATTGGAGAAATGTCAGCGACGCAGATGTGCTGAAATGTTTGCGCATGCTTACATTCCTGCCTTTAGAGCAGATTGATGAGATGGATAAATGGGAGGGCAGCCAGCTCAATACAGCAAAAGAGATTCTGGCTTATGAGCTGACCAGCCTGGTACATGGCGAGGAAGAGGCCGGAAAATCCCAGGAGGCAGCAAGAGCTTTATTTACCAGCGGAAATGCAGCAGATATGCCGTCAGCCGTCATTGAACAGTCAGATCTGCAGGACGGAAATATTGACCTTATTTCACTTCTGCACAAGAGCGGATTGGTGGGCAGCCGTTCCGAGGGAAGAAGAGCCATCGAACAGGGCGGCGTTGCCATTGACGGTGAGAAGATCACAGATGTAAAATATCTGGTTCCGGGAGAAAAACTGGACGGGGACGGAATCGTTCTGAAACGCGGAAAGAAAAACTTCCGGAAAGTGACAATAAAATAAAGCCATAAGGATTCGGTCAACAGAGCCGCAGCAGGTATTCGTCCATAAGAATTATCTTATAATAGGACGGATATCTGCTGTGAACTGTGTCAGCCGTTACGTTTTGTGCAAAATCATCAAATTATTTTTTCTTTGTTAATGCCATTGCATTTTAACTCAGAATATGGTAATCTGGATTTACGAAAAGGTCAGCGCTGAACAATCGAAAACGCGCAGAAAACAATTCTAAAATTAAGACAATATGACACACATTTCCAAATTCTATGGAATTCCCATATTATTTCCAATTATAAAGATTCAGAGCAAAGGAATACCAACATTGTTTTTCTGATTGCGAAGCGCCTGCCGGAACAGAGAGGTTATGAGAATGAACAAAAAAGGAATGATATTTGAAGGGCTGAAAGTGCGCAATGAGATTAAAAAGGCAATGTATCAGGAGGAAAATCTGCCGGACCGCATACAGGAGGAGAACCGTTACCTGACAGAAGCGGAAGGCGAGGACACAGGTAAAAGTGTGCTTAAATGTGAGCGGGAACTGACACGTGTTCTTGAAAAGCTGATGAATGAGGATGGGGAGGAAATCTGTCTTGATGTGACCTATTTTCTGGTTTTTGCAGCAGCGCAGAATCCTGTCTGCCAGGAGGAACTGAAGACACTTACACCGGAGCAGATTCTTGAATATCAGAAGATTTTTTTGGACAATGGGTATCATGGAGAGTATTTCTTGTCCTGCCTGGGCTATGAGGAATATTATTATGCACAGGTGCTCTTTGGCATGCTGGAAGTGATGCGGGAGGGAAGCAGAGAGAAAGCGGAGGATGCTTACAGGCTGTTTATGGGGCTTATCCGCAAAGGCTGGCACAGTGCCAGAAAGGAACTTTTTAAAGAAGAGACCCTGGAGTTTCAGTGTATACAGGAATGGGCAGAACCTTATACAGAACAGCCGGCCATGGGAATGAGCCAGATATGTGTTATTTATCTGCTGGCAGAAGCCTGTCATGTGGAGATAAGGAAGAATGTGAATTATTACCTGATACTGGAGTGTATGATTGACAGAAATACGATCTGGGACAGCAAAAAAGAGGAGATTTTGGAATATGAGGTCTGGGGAAGGCAGGGATATGCGGACAGCAGTTTCAGCAGAATGCTGGCGGAGACTGTACGGAATCCGTTTCAGGCAGCGCTGGGATTTCAGGTGGAAGGATATGAAGAGTTCGATTGTTACCTCCAGAATCTTTTCCATTTGGGAGGCATTGACAGAAATGTGCTTGGCGGGGAAGTGCTGGATGAGAGGACACGTGAGATTCTTCTGGAGATTGGTGAATTTGAAGAAAAATCCGGTTTGGAGAAGTACATTTACTCCCTTTACATTGTTTTGCTGTCCGGTTATGTAAAAAAATGCCTGGATAAGATCCTTGAAAATAATCCGGCCAGATGGCAGAGGTGCGTAGACCGGGAGGCAGAAGAAAAAGATACTTTAAAAAAACAGATAAATGAGCTGGAAGTATACTGCAGAAGCGTAAAGAAGAGAAACCGTGAACTGGAAGAAAAATTGGAGCAGGCAGAACGAACCGTACGCCGCAAAGAGAACCAGATGCAGCGCGCAGTAAAGCAGCACCAGTCTGAAAAACAGGAATTGATAAAGCTGAGAGAGCGCCAATATAATACCGGAAAAGCGGGCTGATGACTTTTGCATAATAGTCTGCAAAAGGGCAATGCTGTAAATTGCGAAAGCAATATTTTTAGCAGAATTAACAAAATATTATATGCAAAAATAGGCACTATTTTTTAACGGTATAAATGGATTTTATCAGCAAAGTATGATATACTTTGAATACAAGAAAGGTCAGTAAAACAATATGAGAGAAAACCAATTGTTAGAGTTAATATATGAGGAATTGACTGTCGTAAAAAATAATACGGAATCTATGAAAGAGGACATTGTTACATTAAATGAAAATGTCAGTATTTTGAAAGAGGATGTCAATGAACTAAAGGGAGATGTAAATGCCCTGAAGAAAGATGTCAGTGTCTTAAAAGAAGACGTCAGTGAGTTAAAAGAAGATGTCAGTGTCTTAAAAGAAGACGTCAGTGAGTTAAAAGAAGATGTCAGTGTCTTAAAAGAAGACGTCAGTGAGTTAAAAGAAGATGTCAGCGTCCTGAAGGAAGACGTAAATGGATTAAAAGAAAATGTTAGTGTCCTGAAAGAAGATGTAAATGGGTTAAAAGAAGATGTCAACGGTTTAAAGGAGGATGTCGGAATCCTGAAAGTAGATGTCAGCGGATTAAAAGAGGACGTGATTCTTCTGAAAAAGGACGTCAATCATTTAAAGGAGGAAGTCACCAGAATAAAAGCAGCGCAGGCCCGTACGGACCGCCGGATTTCTTTCATTTACAAAGAATTGAAAAATATGGATGATGCCATATTGGGAGAGGTTGAAAGAGTACATGAAATCCTGGACCGCCATGCAGCGGACGGGAGTAAACATTTCGCATAATTTACACGTGCACTTCTAAACGGGCAGTGTTTCATTATTCTATGAAATGCTGCCCGTTGTCTCTGCTCTCTGCAGAAAATTAAAATCAACTATTGACAAATAAAACACATGGCATTATAATTGAGAAAAAGTTGAATTGATTAACACTTTAAACCGATGAACAAGAGGAGTAGGTAAGAATATTTACTTCCAGAGAGCCGTTGCTGGTGGGAATGCGGCAGTAAGAGTTTTTACTGAATGGACTTGTGAGGGCAGCTTGAAACCTTTGTGATCCGAATAGGATTTGGGAGAAGGAAGTAGACGCTGACGGGGAGCTTATCCGTTATCAAGGAGCAGTGTATGATAGTACATGAAAGAGCGGTTCATATTACGTAAAGTATATGAGCAATATGGGTGGTACCGCAGGAGTTTTGAATTTACAGCTCTTGTCCCATTGGAGAAATCTGATGGGGCAGGAGCTTTTTTATTTACAGAAAAACCTGATCTCGCTCTTTGGAAAGGGAGGAAAAACATGACGATTACACCAGACTGCAACACAATCCTGAAACTGGCAGAAAAATATTCCATTGTACCTGTATGCAGAGAAATCTATGCGGATGTTACAACACCTATTACGCTGCTCCGCAAACTTACAGGGTTCTCGAAAAGATACTATCTTCTGGAGAGTATCGAGGGCGGGGAGACTTGGGGAAGATATTCCTTTTTGGGATATGACCCGGTCATGCGGGTAACCTGCAGGGACCGCAAAGTATATATAGAAAAGCAGGGGAAGACAGAAACTGTGGAGACAGAAAAGCCTCTGCATGTACTGAGAGAAATCATGAAAGATTACAAGTCTCCGAGGCTTTCCGGTATGCCTCCGTTTACCGGCGGTTTTGTGGGATATTTCGCATATTCCATGGTGGGATATGCGGAACCGGTACTCAATATTAAAAAAGGCACATTTCCGGATTATGATGTGATGCTTTTTGACAAGGTGATCGCCTATGACCATCTGAAACAGAAAATCTGTATCATTGTCAATATGCGGACTGATAAAGTGATGGAGAATTACGGGGAAGCCACAGCGGAGATCGCCAGAATTGCCGGACTGATCAAAAGTGCACCGGTGCCTGCCATAGCCGGTGAACCGGAGCAGATAGATTTCACCTGCAATGTAAGCAGAGAAGAATTCTGCAGCATTGTGGAGAAAACGAAAGAATACATAAGAGACGGAGATATCTTCCAGGCTGTCATTTCCAGACAGTTCAGCAGCCCTATGAAGGGAAGTCTCCTGAATGCCTACCGGGTCCTGCGCACCACGAACCCGTCCCCATACATGGTATATCTCCACTTTGATGAGGAGGAGCTGATGAGTACCTCACCGGAAACACTGGTCCGTCTTCAGGACGGCAGACTGACAACCTTCCCGGTGGCAGGCTCCAGACCAAGGGGCATGGATGCAGAGGAGGATGAAGCTCTTGAGAGGGACCTTCTGCAGGACGAAAAGGAGCTGTCAGAGCACAATATGCTGGTGGATCTGGGAAGAAACGACCTGGGACGTATCAGCCGGTTTGGCTCTGTGGAAGTGACGAAATACATGATGATTCACCGCTACTCGAAAATTATGCACATCTGTTCCCAGGTGGAAGGTTCCATCTGGGAAGATAAGGATGCACTGGATGCCATTGAGGCTGTGCTTCCGGCAGGAACTCTTTCCGGAGCTCCGAAAATCAGAGCCTGTGAGATCATTGAGGAGCTGGAAAGCACAGAGAGAGGTGTATATGGCGGTGCCATCGGTTATTTGGATTTTGCCGGCAATCTGGACACCTGCATTGCCATCCGCATGGCAGTCAAAAAGGACGGAAAGGTCTATGTGCAGGCCGGCGGCGGAATTGTGGCAGACAGTGTACCGGGGCTTGAATATGAAGAATCGGCAAATAAAGCGGCAGCGGTTATGCAGGCCATCCAAAATGCCGGGGAGGTGGATGAGTTATGATAGCATTGATTGACAATTACGACAGTTTTACTTACAACCTGGTACAGATGATAGGAACTATTAACCCTGACATCCGCGTGATTCGGAATGATGAGATGACAGTGGAGGAAATCGCCGCATTACAGCCTTCCCACATCATCCTCTCACCGGGACCCGGATACCCAAAAGATGCAGGCGTATGTGAAGCCGTCATTCAGAGACTGCAGGGCAGAGTTCCCATCCTGGGGGTCTGCCTGGGACATCAGGCAATCTGTGAGGTGTATGGTGCCAGGATCAGCCATGCCAGACATCTGATGCACGGCAAAAAAAGCAGGGTGCACATTCAGACGGAAAGTCCTGTCTTCGCAGGCATGGAGGAGGAGATTGACGCAGCCAGGTACCATTCCCTCATAGCAGAAGACGGTACCATCCCTGACTGTCTGCAGGTATTATCCACAGATGTGGAGAACGGGGAAATCATGGCAGTGGGCCATAGGGAATATCCGGTGTACGGACTCCAGTTCCATCCGGAATCCATACTCACACCAAAAGGAAAAAGCATATTGGAGAATTTTTTAAATATAAAAGCCGGAAGAGGAGATAAGATCATGATCAAAGAGGCAATTCACACACTGATGGACGGTAAGGATTTAAGCTATGAAGTGGCAAAGGCAGTTATGCACGAAATGATGGACGGCATTGCCACACAGGCCCAGATGGGAGCTTTTCTGGCTGCGCTGCGCATGCAGGGCGAGAGTATTGACGAGATCACGGCATTTGCTGAGGTCATGAGGGAAAAAGGAATTAAGATAAAGCCGGAGAGAGAGGTCATAGATATTGTGGGAACCGGCGGAGATGAGGCGGGAACATTCAATATTTCCACAACTGCCGCATTTGTGGTTGCAGCAGGCGGTGTACCCGTGGCAAAACACGGAAACCGCAGCGTATCCAGTAAAAGCGGTGCTGCGGATGTTCTGGAACATCTGGGCGCCAATGTGGCTCTGGATGCAAAGCAGAATGAGACGATCCTCAATAAGACCGGCATGTGCTTCATGTTTGCGCCTGTTTACCACTCCTCCATGAAATATGCCGCTCCGGTCAGAAAGGAGATGGGGGTTCGTACAGTCTTCAATATTTTGGGCCCTCTGTCCAATCCGGCAGCTGCCACCATGCAGCTTCTGGGTGTATATGACAAAAACCTGGTGGAGCCGCTGGCTAAGGTGCTGGGCAATCTGGGCGTGACAAGAGGTGTGGCCGTGTGCGGCGAAGATGGCCTGGATGAGATCACCCTGACCGGGGAAACTACAGTCTGCGAAATACGTTTCGGCGAGACTTCCTGCTACACCATTTCACCGGAACAGTTTGGCATGGAGCGCTGTGAGCTGGCCCAACTGGTGGGTGGTTCCCCTGCAGACAATGCCCAGATCACAAGAGACATTTTATCAGGCCGTGAGACCGGTCCAAAGCGCGACGTGGTTCTTTTAAACGCGGGTATGAGTCTCTATCTGGGAATTGACGGCATTACTCTGCAGGAGGGTATTAATATGGCAAGAGAGTTGATAGAGAGCGGAAAAGCGCAGGCGAAATTCGATGAGTTTGTTAAGGCCACAAGAGAACAGTAAAGGAGGGGACTGCAAAATGATTCTGGAGCAGATAGCAAGAGATACAGAAATCCGCGTGACAAATCAGAAAAAGAAGGTTCCCCTCGGAACACTGAAAAAAGCCGCATACAGCATGGAGACAGAGACAGGATTTCCTTTTGAAAAAGCACTGGCAAAAGAAGGTCTCAGTTTCATTTGCGAGGTGAAAAAAGCGTCTCCCTCAAAGGGAATCATTGCAGAGGATTTTCCTTATCTGGATATTGCCAGGGAATATGAGGCAGCTGGGGCAGACGCCATTTCCTGTCTGACAGAGCCGAAATATTTTCTGGGCCGTGACAGCTATCTGAAGGAAATCGCGGAAACTGTAAAGATCCCGGTTCTCAGGAAAGATTTTGTGGTGGAGGAATACCAGATTTATGAGGCAAAGGTCCTGGGAGCCGGCGCTGTGCTCCTAATCTGCGCCCTCATAGAACCGGAGCTTTTAAAGCGTTATATCCAGGTGTGCGACACCCTGGGGCTTTCCGCTTTGGTGGAGGCCCACGACGAGAAGGAAATCTCCCATGCTGTGTGGGCGGGAGCCAGAGTCATTGGCGTAAATAACCGCAACCTGAAAGATTTTAGTGTAGATGTGGGAAACAGCACAAAGCTTCGCGCTCTGGCGCCGAAAGAAGTTCTGTTTGTGGCAGAGAGCGGTATCAAGGGACCTGAGGACATTGCTCGTTTAAAAGAAAATGAAGTGGATGCGGTGCTGATCGGCGAGACACTGATGAAGAGCAGAGACAAGAAAAAAATGCTCTCTTACCTGAAAGGGGAGGGAACATCCGATGGGCAGTAAAGTGAAGATCTGCGGTCTTGTAAGGCCGGAGGATATTGAAACGGCAAATCTGTGCCGGCCGGATTATATCGGATTCGTCTTTGCGGACAGCCGGCGCCGGGTTTCGATAGAGCAGGCGGAGTGTTTGAGAGCAGGACTGGCGGACGGGATTCTGGCAGTCGGCGTCTTTGTAAACGCCCCGGCACAGGAAGCGGCCCGGATCGCCGAAAAGGGAATCATAGATATCATTCAGCTTCATGGAGATGAGGATGAAGCCTATATTCGGACTATAAAAAAATATACCCGGAAACCGGTCATAAAAGCTGTCCGTGTACAGAGCCGAGAACAGATTCTAAAGGCCGAAGAACTGCCCTGTGAATATCTGCTTCTCGATACATATACAAAGGGGCGGTATGGCGGAAGCGGAAAAGGGTTTGACCTGTCCCTGATTCCAAGCCTCAAAAGACCTTTTTTTCTGGCCGGCGGCCTGAATGCTGAAAATGTATCAGGTGCACTGAGAGAAAGCGGCGCGTTTGCCGCAGATGTAAGCAGTGCGGTTGAGACAGGAGGATATAAGGACAGGGAAAAGGTTGAGGCATTTATCCGGGCAGTACGGGAACAGCAGACAGATACCTGCCGCCACTACTCTTTTGCACGGTCAGCGCAGTAAATGCGCAGACCTGACTGAACAGTTACAAAGGATCAATCATATAAGGAAGAGGATGAAGAGATGAGTAAAGGAAGATTTGGTAATTACGGAGGGCAGTACATTCCGGAGACACTTATGAACGCAGTACATGAACTGGAGGAGGCATATGAAAAATACAGCAAAGACCCGGAGTTTAACAGGGAACTGGACGATCTGCTGAAAAATTATGCCGGACGTCCTTCCCTGCTGTATTATGCAGAGAAGATGACAAAAGATCTGGGAGGCGCTAAGATCTATCTGAAGCGGGAGGATTTAAATCACACAGGTTCCCACAAGATCAACAATGTCCTGGGACAGGTGCTCCTTGCCAAAAAGATGGGCAAAACAAGAGTCATCGCTGAGACGGGAGCAGGACAGCACGGGGTTGCCACAGCTACGGCAGCAGTACTTATGGGGCTTGAATGTGAAGTCTTCATGGGACGCGAGGACACGGACCGCCAGGCTTTGAATGTATACCGCATGGAACTTCTGGGGGCGAAGGTACACCCTGTTGACAGCGGCACCGCGACTTTGAAGGATGCGGTAAATGAGACCATGAGGGAATGGACCAGAAGGATGGATGACACCCTGTATGTGCTGGGGTCTGTTATGGGGCCTCACCCCTTCCCCATGATTGTCCGCGATTTCCAGAAAATCATCGGAAAAGAGATCAAGGAGCAGCTGCAGGAAAAGGAAGGCAGACTTCCGGATGCTGTGATCGCCTGTGTGGGCGGCGGCAGCAATGCCATGGGAGCCTTTTATGAATTTATCCGGGAGGAGCAGGTACAGCTTATCGGATGTGAAGCGGCAGGCCTTGGCGTGGATACAGAAAAGCATGCTGCCACCATCGCCAGAGGTTCAGAAGGTGTCTTCCACGGCATGAAATCCCTGTTCTGCCAGGATGCGTACGGACAGATCGCGCCGGTATATTCCATCTCCGCGGGGCTTGATTACCCCGGCATCGGACCGGAACACGCCAATTTGAATGAGACAGGCAGAGCAGAATATGTGCCGATCACAGACGTGGAGGCAGTGGAGGCATTTGAATACCTCTCAAGGACCGAGGGCATTATCCCGGCCATAGAAAGCGCCCATGCAGTGGCATACGCAAGAAAACTGGCACCGACTATGGACAAAGATAAAATCATTGTCGTAAATATTTCCGGCAGAGGCGATAAGGATGTGGCTGCCATAGCACGATACAGAGGAGTGGAGATCTATGAATAAAATACAGCAGGCATTTGAAAACAAAAAGGCATTTATTCCCTTTATCACAGGCGGGGACCCCACGCTTGACGTGACAGAGCAGCTTCTGTACGCCATGGAGGCGGCAGGGGCTGACCTGATCGAGATCGGCATACCGTTTTCCGATCCTACAGCGGAAGGCCCTGTGATCCAGGAGGCCAACGAGAGAGCTCTGAAAGCGGGATGCACCACAGATAAATTGTTTGACATGATACAAAGGGCGAGAAAGAAAGTCACTGTGCCTATCGTATTTCTGACTTACGTGAATCCTATTTTTACATACGGCAAGGAGCGCTTCATGAAAAGATGTGTGGAGTGCGGGATAGACGGCATCATTGTTCCGGATATGCCCTATGAGGAAAGACAGGAGCTGGCACCTGCCTGCGACGCCTACGGGATTGATATCATCCCCCTCATAGCGCCCACGTCAAAGGACCGCATCACCATGATCGCAAAGGCAGCAAAAGGCTATATCTACTGTGTCTCCTCCTTGGGAGTGACCGGGGTGAGAAGTGAGATCAGGACAGACATCGGTGCCATGGTGGAGCTGGTCCGTCAGGCTACGGATGTACCGTGCGCAGTGGGGTTCGGAATATCTACCCCCGAGCAGGCGTATCACATGGCAAAGGTTTCAGACGGAGCCATCGTGGGTTCTGCAATTGTTAAAATTGTGGCAAAATACGGAAAAGATTGTGTGCCTTATGTGGCTCAGTATGTAAAAGAAATGAAGGCGGCAGTGGACCGGGCAAAGGGTTGAAAACAGCGGAGGATGGGCAGTTCCATCCTCCCTTTTTATGCAGAAAAATCCATATGGCGGAACATTACCTGCGCGTATTATGCAAGTCTGACAAAAAACATACACAATAATTAAATATTTCACAAATTCTTGTTGAAAAATTCCCGGAAAAAGGGTACAATTATAATCGGCAGAAATTGGTTTTGTCTTTTAACTCAACAAAGTAAAACCAGGAGGCGATTTCTGCATGAAAGCCGGATTATCACGCAGATTTTTCGTGCAGAATCCAGGTAAATAATAAAAAATGGAGGGCTGATAAATGAGTAATACAGCACAAAGCTTGGCAAGTAAAAGAATTGCTTCTTTACTTGATGAGAACAGTTTTGTTGAAATCGGCGGCTGTGTCACAGCCAGAAACACAGATTTCAACTTATCTGAAAAGGAAACACCGGCAGACGGTGTCATCACCGGTTACGGTGTCATTGACGGCAGCCTGGTGTATGTGTACAGCCAGGATGCTTCCGTTCTGAACGGAACCATCGGTGAAATGCATGCCAAAAAGATTGTCAGACTTTACGACCTGGCAATGAAGACAGGCGCTCCGGTGATCGGACTTGTGGACTGTGCAGGTCTGAGACTGCAGGAAGCTACAGACGCACTGAACGCTTTTGGCGAAATTTACACCAAACAGGTTATGGCGTCAGGTGTGATTCCGCAGATCACAGGTATCTTCGGGACCTGCGGCGGCGGTCTTGCAATCGTTCCGGCTCTTACCGATTTCACCTTCATGGAGGAGAAGAGCGGTAAACTGTTTGTAAACTCCCCCAACGCTTTAGAGGAGATCGGAAGAGC
>ERZ506993.605-NODE-605-length-16123-cov-5.58196_pt1 | contig 16123 bp, 19 predicted proteins | sample MGYA00513167_ERZ506993 | MGnify/ENA metagenome assembly ERZ506993 | reverse complement strand
TTTTAATATGGCGTTCCGCATTATACTCTGTCAGTATCACGTCTTTCACCTCTCCTCGCTCTTTCTTCAGGAAATCTGCAAGAATACCTTCCGCAATACATTCCTCCACCGCTCTGTCCACTGCACCCTCTAAATCTTCGGGGTACATTTCCAGATACCGCCGCACCTTTGATACAAAAGAAGCATACTGCCACAACAAGCTGCAGTCTTCCATCAACTGTCTGTTATGTCCTGCATTAATATTCAGAACCGTGGCAACACATTCCAGGCAATAACTGTCCTGCTTCTTTTCAAATGCGTCACTCAGACGGTACTCCCGGCGGTCTGGTTCTTCCTCCGATCCGTTATAAAATACAATATACCGCGGAAGCGGGATTTTGATACGGCTGCCGGAATACAGATCAAGCTCTCTCTTTTCCACATATCCCTGATATACTCTTGCGAAATAGATCAATCCCCGCAGAGGCATATTGGGATTTCTGGTAGATTGGGCTTCATACAGATTCATCACACTGTCGATCAAAAAGGACAGGTCATTCTTTACGCCCATATAAATGGCCCCTTCGATCGTAGTGATCTCCAAATCCTCCGGATTTTGATAATTGGAATGATTGATGGCATTATAAAGCTTCAGTGCAGCCTTTCTGTTCCCGAAGATCATGCGGAACAGGCTATCCTTGTAATTTCTGTTTACTTGTTTCCTTCTGATGGCTCTGCTTATCTTTCTCCTTCTGTTTCTGTTCATATTTCCTCGTCTTTCCGAAGCAGCCATAAGCCTCAGGAACCTGTAAACATTATAACAGAATTATACCTGCTCCACAACTTGCCGCTTCCGCTGTTTTTTATTCAGTTACTTTTACATAGTGAATTCCGGCAGAGATTGCCGATTGGATTAATATAGAAAATAAATTTTCAGAATATCTGTTAATTGAGTATAACAGAAATAACGCTCTGTTGCAATCGAAATATCCCCCAGCTCAACAAAACAGATTGTTAAATCCATCCGCCCCGGAACTGCGGCAATAAGGACACTGATTCGCAAATACTTTCTTGAATCCCATCCTTCTGCCGCATTTCCCGCAGCACCATCCGTGCGATGCCCACATACACATAACAGGAATGTAAGCCCGATAAAACCGCCCGTAAATATAAAACAGATACCTTTTCCCGTTATTTTTTCCAGATTAGTTCTGATTCTTCTAAGTCTGCCGAAAGTTCTTCAGGACGTTCAATCCTAAACTTACCGTAATACACCTCATCTATCTCATCTGCATTCCCAAGAAAAATCAAATGATCCTCTGTATCCTTCTGTAACAAAGCTCTTAATTCAGACCAGGGTGATTTATAGATATAAAAAAATGTCACATCTTTTTTCTCTCCGTCCCTTTCTAATGGAAAAGAGTTTCTGGCAACACTTCCTTCTAAATTACTGCCGATATATCGTGCATAAAGTTTATCATCAATTTTTTCAACTTTTATACATGTGCTGTCATAAGGAATGAAGAGTTTTGGCGTTACCAGTAAAGCATATGTGCCCAGCATTATGATAAATGCAAGAAAAACAGATACCGCAGAAACCACTGCTTTTTTATTCCGAAACTGTTTCTTTAAATATTTTAATGTCTTTATTTCTGCATCCTGTGCCCCGGACCCTAACGGCAGGATCATATCTTCATTAAGGAGTACCGCCTCCTTTCTGCAGGATTCACAGGATTTTAAATGCTCCTCTACCATATTCTTTGTATCCTCACTCACTACATCATCCAGATACAGAGGAAGCACATCTGTGACCCGGGCCCAGCCAGAACTTTTCCCGAAAAGTAACCCTATTTTCTCAAACGGCAGTTCTCCAAAAACCCTAAGGTTAAATACTTCCTTATAAGGCTCTTTCATATTGTGAAGAAACCGATGAATCAGAAAAGCCCTTTCTTCATCCACAAAATTTTCTTCAAAGGATGCCCCCGGATTTCCTGCATTATCAGGCAGTTCCTCATATGCATACATTTTTTTGCGTTTGCAATATGTGTAATATGTATTCTTCGCAATGGTAAAAAGCCATGCCCGTATATTCTTAGAGCCATCAAAGGTATCTATTGCTTTCAGGGCTTTGACAAATGTCTCCTGTGTGATTTCTTCTGCCATATCTTCACTGGCGGATAAACTGCGTAAATATAAAAAAACATCTTTGAAATAGGATTTATATATCTGCTCAAAGTCCATATCTTTCACCCCCTCCTATTCTATTAACTTCCGTGCCACAGAAACGTTACATTTTTTATTTTCGATTTCTTTTATATTTCGTAACTGAAATAATTCACCGCAAAGGCATTATAGCAGAAAAATATCTTCCGTTACAGAAGTATAATTTTTGTACCCCTTCGACGGTCTGATATTATTAGTATTTCCTGCCTTTTTATAAAATTGACGGACTTAATCCCAACGTGGTAAAATAAGCACATACCGGTTGTCAGGACATATAGGAAAGGAGTATGTTATTATGAAACGAAGTACATTACATGCTATTTCTATAGTAATGCTGCTGCTTTTAATCGTTGCTAATAAATTTATACATGTGAACTCCACTATAGCAGCAGTTTGGATCATACTGGCCCTCATTGTCTTTGCAGTGGGATTTATAAAAGGCAGATTATAAAAGAGGTTCCAGATGAGCGATAAATTAAGAACATTTCATTTAGAAAAATATGAATAGTAGTATATCATTTACCAGGAGCTGCCTTTTCAAAAGGAACAAATATTTTATTCTATGGAGGTATTTATGAAAATCAGAAAAATGGAAATCAGCGATTATGACTCTGTTTACTCCCTCTGGATGTCCTGTCAAGGCATGGGTTTAAACAATATTGATGATGCAGAAGAAGGCATTGAAAGGTTTTTGAAAAGAAATCCAGACACCTGCTTTGTGGCAGAAGAAAACGGCCGGATTGCAGGTATCATCTTGGCGGGAAATGACGGAAGAAGGGGATATATCTATCACACAGCAGTCAGCCCATCGGCACGCCGGAAGGGAATCGGAAGCCAGCTGGTCCGTGCGGCGCTTGACGCACTAAAAAACCTTGGTATTATCAAAGCGGCACTTGTCACTTTTTCCAGGAATGAAGAGGGAAACCATTTCTGGGAAAAACAAGGATTCACTGTGAGAGATGACTTATTATACCGGAACAAAACACTGATAGAAATGACCCGGATTGATACCTGATATCACACCCCTGCGGCCTCTATATCCAAATACAACAGAAACTGTACCTCCTCATCCGCATCTCCATAATACGCATACCGGTTGACAGCGCCCAAATGGGCCCCCTGTTTAAAATAAAACGCAGCTGCCGGGACATTATTATTCTGGCATTCGATTTTAAGCTGGCAGAGCCCCATCCCCTTTGCTTTTGTCATTACCATATCAAACAGTTTTCCTCCGACACCTCTGCGTTTATATGCGGAATCCACACGGATATCCCAGAGAATCCCCAAATCCTCTCTGCCCTCCAGCATATGAAGCTCCGCGCTGTTGCAGCACAGAACAGCTCCGCCCACCGGTTTTTCTCCGTCAAAAGCCATGAAAAAATGCCAGTTTGACAGATCAAACTGCTGATTCCACCTTTTATAATTCGCATGGCCGGAAAAATCTTTTATATATGGGGCTACGGCTCTTTTTATAAAACTGATACCGTCCAGATCTTTTATTACCACCTCATAGATTTCTTCAACCCTTACCTTCATTTCAACTTTATCATAGATGTAAGCATCTGTTTTCTCTATTTCTGTGTAACGAATTTCCTGATCTCGTTCCATATTTTTCCCCCTCACTCTTTACCCTGCAGCATATCTTACCCCAAACCCATAAGCCTGCATCTTTTTCCAGGTCAAGGAAACAGTCCAGCTCTCCCCCTTTATCATGGGAATATCCAGATCATCCATGATAACAGCGTCGCTTCATTTTTCCCCATTTTCCATTCACCAGACTAATATTTACCTATATCTTAACACAAAACAACAGGGATATACAGTATGGTATTCCTTTTGTACAGTGGAAGGCTGAACGGTTACCGACATCCCTCCTTTCATCATCTGCTTCTGGACAAGGACAGAGCAGCCTGATACAATGGGAATATATGAGAAGGAGGGATCCGTATGTGTGGAAAAAAGACCGGTTTCTAAGTTAACTTATAAAAATCGGAGGTAATTATGAAATATACAATTAGGGAAATGTATACGCAGGAGTATCCGCTTCTGGCAGATTTTTTGTATGAATCTATTTTCCAGCGAGAAGGGGACGATCCGTTTCCGAAAACAATCATCCATCAGCCTGAACTGCAAGTCTACATCAAAGATTTCGGGACCGGGAAAGATGATGCCTGCCTGTGCGCAGTGGTTGACAATAAGGTGGTTGGCGCAGTCTGGGTCAGAAATATCCACGGATATGGGGACCTTGATGATGAGACACCTGAATTTGCGATTTCTCTCTATAAAGAATACCGTGGATACGGCATCGGGACAGAACTTATGAGACAGATGCTGGAGTTATTAAGAAAAAAGGGGTATAAAAGAGCTTCCCTGTCCGTGCAAAAAGAAAATTACGCGCTGCGTATGTATCAAAAATGCGGCTTTAAACCCGTCATTGACAAAGAAGAAGAATTCATAATGGAATACCGCTTCTGAGATACCGCATTATAAAAAGGACTGCATATGATTGCCGGTGTGCAGCCCTTTTTTCTGCTTTAGGCAGCGCACATGCCAGTGCACTTAGACTCTCTGTCATCCCGGAACTCATCCATCTTTCACGCAACGTTCATGTAAATATAATAAACGTTAGTGCATGAACAGCGTTTACCGGAACAGCGGATGATATAATATAGACCACATTAACTGTTTTAGCCCATACACAGAATGACCATTCTATCACCCTTAAAACTCGGAAAGGAGATAACGCCAAATGGAAGTAACTTCTTCATTGTTTAACTCACTATTTAGCCTTAGTTTGATTCTTATATTTTGTTTTGTCTTATATCTTGTGATAAAACGAGCTGTTAAAAATGGTATTCTTGAAGCACATGATGAAATCCAAAAAAAGAATGGAAAAACAGAATAAGACTTATGGTATACAAAAAACCGCACCAGAACATTAATCCTTCCGGTGCGGTTTTTGGGAGACTGGATAAATATCGCAGGCCTGTAAAAACAGCCTGATATTCTCTTCTTCCTCTTTTCTTTTACTGCCTGTTCTTCCCAGTCTGTCGCACAGCCCCAGAAGCGCAATCTCATCTGCATCGGTATGATACTTCATTCCCTCAATATCTACAAAGCGAAGTCCTTTCACAACGTACAGAATCTGCATATGATATCGAATCAGCTGTGAAACTTCCTCCACAAACTCCTGATCCTGCACAAACTGTGACAGAAATTTATGTGCCAGAACCGCGCCGGCTTTATCATGGTCATATGCCGTGATCCTGCCTTTTCTTCTTCTGGTCGTTACCGCTTTTCCTATGTCATGAAGGATGGCTGCCCACATAAAAACCAACGGATTTTTGCTCCTGTTTTTTACTTTTGCCGCTTCATCTACAACGAGCATCGTATGATTCCATACATTACCTTCGGGATGGTGTATGGGAGACTGGACAGTATTTTTCAGCTTATGCAGCATATCAAACGGATACTGCTGAAAATCCGGATTCTCATAGATTTCATTTAAATAAATCGATGGCTCTCTATCCCTCATCAAATGGCATTCTATATCAACATAGAGATTCTGCATACTTTTTGTTATATCACTCATGTATTTTCCACCTCTCAGTCAGTATTCCACTGTAATAAATCTTTATTCTATTATCTGAAGAATACGGTTATATCAATCCTTCCGTAAATCCCTCGAACTTCCATCCCCAAAGAACAGTTCACCAAATTTACACACTTCCTCCTCAATTTTATCACAGAATCACGACAATTTCGCCACAATTATCCGATATGCTATAGACATAAACAAAGAGATACCAAATACAATAACAAACACAAAAAAACAAAAAATAAATAAAAAGTTGAGGAGGAATTCTTATGTCAAACTACTACGATTTTAATTCAGATAACAACAGCGAACTGTCCCATTACCCAATCTTTTCCGAAGGCCCGGCATCTTCTCCGAATCCGGATAAAAAGCCGTCCAAACGAAACCGGAACAAAAAGAAAACTCTGGCAAAACGCATTGGCTCCCTGACTCTGAGTGCTGTTCTGTTCGGTTCTGTGGCAGCCGGTTCTTTCCAGGCAGTCAATCATATTTACGCTGCCAATTCACCTGCCGCAGCCGCGAGCGCATCTGCTGGCAGCACAAGTGATACAAAAGCCGGCCTTCTGAAGACCACAGCAGTTTCCGGCGGTTCCGGCAGCAATACGGGAAGCCTGGATGTTTCCGATATTGCAGCGGCAGCCATGCCCTCCATTGTATCTATAACCAATAAATCCGTACAGGAGGTGCAGAATTATTTCAGCCAGTTCGGATACGGCGGTTATCCCCAGACTCAGGAGACGGAAAGCCAGGGTTCCGGTATCATCATTGGGAAAAATGACACGGAACTTCTGATTGTAACCAACAATCACGTTGTGGAAAATGCAGACACCCTCTCCGCATGTTTTATTGACAACAATGTACTGGAAGCAAAAGTGAAAGGCACTGATGCGGACAACGATCTGGCCGTTATCGCCGTTCCGCTGGACAGCATTTCCGACGAAACCATGTCCGCCATCGCGGTTGCCAATATCGGCGATTCCGACTCCCTGAAGGTGGGCGAGCAGGTTGTTGCCATCGGCAATGCCCTTGGCTACGGACAGTCCGTCACAACAGGCATTGCAAGCGCTGTGAACCGTGCACTCTCCGGCTCTTCCTCAGAAGCAGGTACCGATGATTCTAACGCTGCCACTTACATCCAGACAGACGCTGCCATCAACCCGGGAAACAGCGGCGGCGCGCTTCTCAATATGAACGGCGAGGTCATTGGCATCAACTCCGCCAAACTGGCTTCCACAGAGGTGGAAGGCATGGGATATGCCATTCCAATGTCAAGGGCATCAGATATCATTGAAAACCTTATGAACAAAACAACACGCGAAAAAGTTGCGGAAGGCGAACAGGGCAGTCTCGGAATCAAAGGTGCCGATGTCACAAGTGAGGCAGAAGAAATCTACGGCCTTCCCAAAGGCGTATATATCTCAGACGTCACCCAAGGCAGCGCAGCAGAGAAAGCAGGCATCACCCCGGGCAGCGTCCTGACTAAATTTGACGGCGAATCCGTCACTGCGATCAGCCAGCTTCAGAATCTGCTCCAGTATTATAAGGCAGGCGAGACCGTGGAGGTAACTCTGCAGGTTCCCGGCCAGAACAACAGCTATGAAGAAAAGACGGTCTCCATCACACTCGGAAGCAGCACAGATACACAGAACAGCCAGGAAAGCAATGCTCCCTCTCCTGCAGGGAATAACTTCCGCTGATACAAATGTCTCATATCATACAAAATGCTCCGGCCGCGGTATTTAAAAACCGCGGCCGGAGCCTCTTTTATCAATCACTGAAAATTTGATATATAGATATACGCATCCTCCAGTGTCACCTTTGCCGGGCTGCAGGGAACATCCGGCTTTTCCGGACTGATCACCCGAACCGTCATCCCATCCTCCTGAATCTGTTTGGATGAAACACGGTATTTCTGTTCCAGAGAGCGCACCTGCGCCTCCTCATTCATCCTGCATATCCACGTATGTCCCTCTGCCCTTGTTAACAGCTCTTTCACAGAACCGCTGTAAAGCATTTTCCCCTTTTTGAGCACCGTCAGCTGGCTGCAGGTGGCCGCCAGATCCTCCACCACATGAGTGGAAAACAAGACGGTTCTCCCCACGGCAAACTCCACCAGTAGATTTCTGATACGGATTCTCTCCTCCGGGTCAAGTCCGGTCGTAGGTTCATCCACAATGAGAAACTCCGGTTCATTTAAAAGCGCCTGAATCAGGCCGACTCTCCGCTTCATTCCGCCGGACAACTGTTTCATTTTCTTCTTCTGGTGCTCCTCCAGACTTGTCTTTTCCAGATAATAATCAAGCCTTTTTTTACACTCATCTTTTGGTATACCGGACAGTCCTCCCAGATATTCCAGGCATTCCCGTACCGTCAGGTTCGGATACAGGGAAAGCTCCTGGGGCAGATACCCGATCTTCTTCTGTATGGAAGGATAATTGCTCTCCCGATACACCAAATGATTCATTAATACATCCCCGGATGTGGGTTTTAACAGTGTTGCCAGCACCCGCATGAGCGTTGTCTTTCCCGCTCCGTTTTCACCCAGAAGTCCGTATACGCCGGAGGGAATTGTAAACGAAACATCATCCAATGCCTTCACATTCTTTTGAAACGCAACGGTTACATTTTCTAATCTAACTGACATATTATCACCTTTTTCCTTTCATTCTCTTCTTACCAAAATGTCTGCCGAAATTTCCGACTGCTCCAATGCAGACAGCTCCCAGGACCAGTGCGGTAATCTTCCCGTAAATCCACCGTAAGTCCCCATCCCCCATTTCCGTCCCTCCAAATGCAAAGATCTGAAGAAAAAGGGGCAGTTTTAAAGCTCCGCTCGATATAAGAAAAAACCAGAGTGCTGCTGCTGCGCCAATGCCCCCCCAAAGGCTCCCGGTTATTTTGGAAATAAGCACCGGAAGTGCTCCGAACAAGACGATACTCGCTGCTGTTGCCGCCATTGCTGTTACAAAATGATAAAGTTCATTCTCCCGTATATATGGCTGCTGTATAAGATAAAATAATCCGTATCCTGCTGCTGCCGTACCGATCAAAAAAACATACTGAACAGCAAATCGTTTGAGAATGGTCAGCCTCTGCTGTTTTCCCGGCTTTATGGCAAGTATTTCCCATCCGCCTCCCGGAATCTCCTGATAGCAGGTATCCGCACACAGGACAAGCGCCAGCAGTGTAACATAAGTATCAATGGTCAGCCCGATTTCGTTTACGCTTGAAATCCCCCTCACAATTGCCAGAATGAGGATGAAAAACAGAGCACATATCATTTTATACGGCGGCAGGCTTATTTTTATTTCTTTCATCCAAATACCCTCCTCTTCTTCCATGTTCTCACGCAGACCCATATAATCACCGCTGCTGCAATGAGAAGCGCAGTCTGGTTCATAAGAGCCAGCGGAGGCGGCGTGGTATCCAAAAACAGTCCCGGAAAGCGGACTATAATAGCCAGAGGCCTTCCGAAATAGCCGTAATTTCCATCCGGCCCGATACTTCCCATATTGGAATAGAGCATATACAGAATCAGAAGCGGTGTTGCCGGCAGCGGATTCTTAAAAAAGAAGGCAGTCAGAGCATACACACAGATGACCATAAGAAGATTGGGAAGGATATACACCGCAGCCGACGCGAATACATCCCACACGGCAACGGGAAACCCCTGTTCCATTCCTCTGTGCATACACAGAAAAGTAAATACCCCGGTCATAACCGTAAGCGGCAGCAAAAGTGCCGTAAAACCGCCCGCTATTTTCCCGGTCACATACTTCCATGCGGAAACAGGCTTTGTGTGAAGCAGTTCATAAGTATTCTTCCTGGTATCCTGAAGGAATAAAAATGCCATCAGTATAGATGAAAAAAACACGAAGAAAAGCCCTGCAAAATCCGTATATTTCTTGGCAAAGTATTCTGAATACCGCATCTGGCTGAATTTTTCATCCATATACGCGTTGACTTCCTCTGCAGTCCCCTGTCTGAGCTCTGCCTCCTGGAAATAATAATCCGCATTGGGATAATCATAATGTTCAATCAGGTAATTCATGATTTCTTCCTGGCTGTACCCCTCTTCCAGAAACATTTTTGTCATCTGATCTGTTTCCTCTTTGCTGATTCCCGAATCCTTATTGAGATCTCTGCAGATATCCGGCATGGCGATCTCAATCTGTTCTTTTTCTGTGGAAGGAAAATATCCATCCATCACATCCGCATCACCTATATGCTCTAATTTTGCCGCCTCCACCTGTGCATCACTTTCCCAGTAATGCAGCTGCAGATAAGGCTGCATGATCTGAAAAACTTCAAAGAATATCAGCAGAATACCTACATAATAGATGGGATTTTTGAAATAATTTTTAAGCTCTCTTTTCATTATTACCTTCATATTGTTTTCCTCCTGTCTTGATCTTATTGTAAAACAGAAATCACAACAAAAAGACAACAAAAAAAAGAACTGCCAAATATGACAGCTCTTTTACGGAGCAAACACACAGGCCGTGTGAGCATTTTTTTCTGCTGACACGGTCACCACCACATATTCTGAATGTCCTCCTGTGCGTATGGGATATCCCCAGCCGCCTATACCGGAACTTACGATCACCTGAAATCCGCCAATCTCTTTCCACCCATAATTCAGCTCTGTAAACCCGGTCAGCTCTCCCACCTGCCCGGTAGGCCAGATCTGTCCCGCATGGGTATGGCCGGAAAGCTGAAGGTCCACACCCGCCTCTGCATTTTCCGAAAGTTCTGTGGGCTGATGGTCCAGAAGGAGCACAAATGTATTGCTGTCTGTCTCCCTGCACAGCTCCTCTATCCCGGTTCTTCCCTTTGGAGAGACCATGCTCCCGACAGAGGCGTCTGTTCTTCCGATGACAGTTAGCTCATCGTTTACGGTATAAACCCGGTCCTTTAGTACAACGATGCCGCTGCTTTCCAGTGTACTGCAAAGCTCCTCCGGTGAATAGGCCGGGATGCCGGTATACGCATTATAGTCATGGTTTCCGAACACATAATACGTGCCATATTCAGCCCCAATATCACCCAGAACTTTTGCCGCGGCTTCCATATCCTTCCTGGATGTATTTTCATCAAATATATCCCCGGTCAGGGCAATCAGATCCGGCTTTTCCCTCTGCATCTTATCGCAGCAGTCTTTTAATTTTCCTATATCCATGGTGGTACCCATATGAAGATCCGAAATCTGGAGAATTTTCAAATCCCGGCTCAGTTGTTTTTCTGTCTCAATCCGGTATTCGGTCCTTCTGATATCATTTATATTAAAATAACCGTATCCCGCGATCAAACCCATCACCAAAAGAGGAATCGCACCGCTTGCATGGAGGAACCCCCATATCTTACGGGCTTTTTCCTTTCGGAACTTTCCTCTGCAGATAAAATAAATGCCATCCATCAAAATACTGAGCACAAAAAAATGAAGGATGATCACAGCTCCCAGCCCATACAGCATCCACCCCTGGGCCACACAGGCAAGTGTTATGAGCAGAGACAGGATCCGCACCGCCTTTTTCTGCTTTCCCAGTCCAAAAAGCCCAAGGAAACGCCTGAAAAAGAAATAGAGGTATGTCCCCACCGGGATATAAACCACCAGAGGAAACAGCAGATAACTCATGGATTCAGCCTCCGATGATCAGCCGTTCAGCTTCTCTGCAAAATCAGCCATGGCCTCTGAAATCTTGATCTGCTGCGGACAGACTGCCTCACAGCTTTTACATCCGATACACGCACCGGGCTGCTTCTCCTTTGGTACCGCCTGCAGAGCCATAGGCGCCAGAAAGCCGCCGCCTGTAAAGCAGTGCTCATTATACAGCTCCAGAAGCATGGGAATGTCCAGCTCCTGAGGACAATGGCTGGTGCAGTAACGGCATGCCGTGCAGGGCAGAGCAATGTGATTTACCATGCTGTCAGCGATCTCAAACAGAACTTTTTTCTCCTGTTCATCCAGAGGCTTATCCGTCTCAAAGGTATGTATATTATCCTGCATCTGCGCAAAATCAGACATGCCGGACAGGATCATCTTCACTTCCGGGATTCCCTGCAGGAACCGGAAAGCCCATGCCGGAACATCCTCATCCGGACGCAGCGCCTTTAACCTGTCACTGTCTTCGGCGGACAGGGAGGCAAGGCGTCCTCCGCGCAGAGGCTCCATTACCCATACCGGAATATGATGGGCATTTAACAGCTCCACTTTGTCTTTTGCATTCTGAAAAGACCAGTCAAGATAATTTAACTGAATCTGGCAGAACTCCATATGCTCTCCGTATGCATCTAAAAAACGCTTCATAACGTCATAACTTCCATGAGCGGAAAAGCCCAGGTGACGGATTCTTCCCTTTTCCTTCTGCTTCATCAGATAGTCGAAAATACCGTATTTCTCATCCAGATACGCGTCAATGTTCATCTCGCACACGTTGTGGAACAGGTAAAAATCAAAGTAGTCCACCTGGCATTTTTCCAACTGTTTTTCAAATATCTCTTCCGCTTTATCCATATTGGAAAGGTCATACCCCGGGAATTTTGTAGCCAGATAATAGGTACTGCGTGGGTATTGATTTAAAATCCTGCCCATAACGGTTTCTGAATTTCCCTCATGATACCCCCAGGCGGTGTCATAATAATTGATGCCGTGTTCCATGGCGTATGCCACCATCTCAGCGGCTGCCGGTTCATCAATCCTGGAATCCTCTCCGTCAATGACAGGAAGACGCATGGCTCCCATTCCAAGCGCAGATAATTCCATATCCTGAAAATTTTTATAAATCATTTTGTACGCTCCCTTCTTCTGTTTATTGTATCTATTTTATATCATTGCTGCACATGACGCAAATACTTATAACGTATGTTTTTCCATAGCTGCCGGTTATGAATAAGCACTCAGCCTGTCTGAACGGCTGCAGTTATAGGGCTGTATCCGTCCGGGATTCTTCTATGCAAAATCCTGCTTTTACATAGGCGCCGCCCAGATCGGCGCTGCCCAGAAGCAGTTTTCCTCCATGCTTCTCGCAGTATAATTTGCTCAGATACATGCCAAGGCCAAAGTGTTTCAGGTCATCTGCCAGATTATCGTGATAGAAGGGTTTCGTGATTGCTTCCGCCTCGGCGTGGAACCCTTCCCCGTCATCCCCCATGGAGATAAACAGCATATTGTCCTTCACTTCCATGGTGATCACAACTATATGGCGGGCATACCGCACGGCATTCCCCAGCAGATTGTCGAACACCTCGCAGATGATAGAAGAATCCCCCCAAAAGTGGTCCGGCATCCCCTCCGCTTTTATGACCGTATGGCACGGTTCCCGGTCTGCCAGGGCCTTTGCTGCCTGTTCCATATACCGAAGCAGAACAGCAGTCTCTATTTTCTCTGCATGCATCTCCCTCTCCTCAATACCGGAGAGCTGTCTCATCTGTTCCACAAAGGCATTCATTCTGTCGATCTGCTGCATTCCTTCCGTCAGCATTTCCTCCATATCCTGCCGGCTTAACTGCTCTGTAGGCAGAAACTCTATAAGTGTTTCCTGGTATCCCCGCAGCACCGCAAGAGGGGAACGGATATCATGGGCAATGACTGCCTTCAGCGTCCGCTCCTGTTCCACTGCGGACCAGAGTTTTTGGTTGTTTTCCCTAAGCTGGGCGCGCATACGGTCAAATTCCCGGCACAGGCTGCCCATCTCATCCTTCTTCCTGTAATCCACAGGAAAATCCAGGTTATTCTCCTGTATTTTCCTGGAGCCTTCTGTCAGTATCTGAAGCGGTTCTTTTATCTTGTCACGATAGAAGCAGAATACCGCGATCACACTGCCGATCATGGGAATGACAAGCATGGTCCAGGTCTCCACGGCATCGCAGATTTCCGTTATGACATGGTCCCTGTGCAGCATATCATTCTGCGCAGGCCTTGTGATCTCAGCGATGTATCCTGTCTTCTCCTCATAATCCGATACTTTGTCCCCGTCCATATAGCCGGCCCAAATCTGCTTCTGCGTCTGTTCCGCCATCCTGACGATTCCCGCAGACAGGAAAAAGGAGATGACAATTGCAAAAGACATATAGAGCACGATAGTTTTTCTGAGCGAAAGATTTCTTATTTTTTCCATCGGTATCCACTTCCCCACACGGTCTCAATATATTCTGTGCCGGTGTACTCTCCTATTTTTCTGCGTATTCTCCGGATCAGCTCTGTGATCACCCTGCTGTCTCCCTCTGCATCATAGCCGCAGACTTTTTCGTAAATTCTCTCCTTGTCAAACACCTGGCCCGGATTCTTGGAAAGGAATTCCACAATGTCGTACTCCAGCTTTGTAAACTCCAGCTCATGGTCATCATAGAGGACTTTTCTGGCGCTGTAGTCTAAAAGCAGGCCCTCCCGGTATCGAAGCTGCGGCCTTTTCCTGTTTCTCTCTTCTCTCTTTATATGCGCCGCGATCCTGGCTTCCAGCTCTTTCAGGCTGAATGGCTTGACAATATAATCATCACCCCCCGAAAGCAGGCCGTTCACCCGGTCCTGCTCCTCCACTCTGGCTGTCAGAAACAGAATGGGACATGAGACAAATTCCCTTATTTTCACACACAGCTCCATTCCATCCATGCGGGGCATATTGATGTCCAGCAAAATCAGGTCCGGGGTATCTTCAATCCTCTTCAATGCCTCCAGACCGTCCTCTGCCAGCAAAATACGGTATCCCCTTAGGCGGAAATAATTCTCCAGCATTTTCAGGAGAGCTTTATCATCATCCACAAACAACAGTTTATACATATATCTTTCCTTTCAGGCTCTATGGGCCACCTGTTTTTAAGACAGGGCCTCGATTATTTTAAAACAGAACGAAAAAAACGGCGCACTTTTTCAAGGTGTGCACCAGCTTTTTTGTATCTGCTTATTGTTCCTTCCATTCAGTTTCCATCTCTTCCACAAGATAATGATCACTGCGGCAGTGCATATCAGATATCCCTTCACTCATCTCCTGATACAATTCCGAATGATAAAAAAAATCCAGTGCCTGTTCCAATGGGATGTTGGCAGACCGGGCAAACATTTCAATGATTCTGGAATATTTACGCTGGAGTAATATACGGTTTGCCTGCATCATAACACCTCACTTTTCTGATAAATCAAGTATTTATCCAATATTTCCTGTGAACAGATGCAATATTGCAAATTAGGTTTCTCATACATTAACCGCTGGATTGCCATATTTTTATCTATTAACCCGTCAAAAAACAGCTCAATTGTATCAAATACCTTATCATTTGCAACTCCTCCGATAATAATATCATACTGCCCCGTGTTCATGCCTCCTCTGCAAGTAATAATATAATCCAGCCATTCCTCTGAATAGCTGGAAAATTCTTTTATCCTGGCCTCATGACGCAGTTTCTTTTCATCCAATTCATACCAAGAGATCACACTTTTCCCTTTTTTTCGTTTAAAACGCAGAAACCATTTTTTCGCCTGTTCATATATGGGTGTAACATAAAATCCTTTTCCGAAATCAAGTGTGTCTCTTGAATAGGAGATATCCGGTTTTCTCACCTCTGTAAAAGAACCATGATATAAAATCATCCCACCACCCCTTCCTGCTGCATATAAGCGATAATATCATCCACTATATATTCTTTACCCAGCGTATGCAGAACTTCATAATTAGGAATAATATATTCTTTTAAAATACTGCTTTTTTCTGTCAGAAGCTCATATACTCTTTCTCCTTTGCATCCAAGCCTTTCAGCTACACTCTCGATGCAGAATACAGAAAATTCCAATTCCTTATCATTCATTGCCAATAACCCCGCTTCCGATTTTACAAATATGCTGCTGTTCAGTTCTATAACTAAAATTATACTATAAAAAACTGCAACATACAAATCAATCCTCCGAAAATCCTCCTGCATTTACCGTATAAAGTCAAGCTGTCAGCAAAACAAACGGCAAAACGGCATAGCCGAAATTGACTATGCCGCCTGCCGGAACAATACTTCTTTATTGAGGGACGCCTTGTCAGCCTCCCGGTTATCCTCATGTATTTTGTTTTATTTTGTCATAACCCTGCAGCCGTTTACCGGCAGCTTGGGCAGGTATTCAAAATACCAGTTCTGCCGTTCACCGGAATATTTCAGTATGGCAGGTATCCACGCATTGGAGACCTGCACATACACATATTGTTCCGGATGAACGGGTATCTTTTTACTGCCGCCTTTCTCTTTGAGAACACAGGTGCAGCCATGATTCATTAAAGTTCCTATCATGTATGAAGCCTCCTTTACTCTTTTTATAATAAGAGTATACATGGTAATTATGACCAT
>ERZ506993.601-NODE-601-length-16256-cov-4.51497_pt1 | contig 16256 bp, 15 predicted proteins | sample MGYA00513167_ERZ506993 | MGnify/ENA metagenome assembly ERZ506993 | reverse complement strand
TTGATGCTGGAAAATGCATTATAGCTCTTAGTTCGTTCCTTTTTTCCGCGGGTACCCGCAATTGCTTTTCCATCGAAGACAATGGTGACGCCGCAGGAACGGTCGTCGCTGGCAAAACGAAGGCTGTCACACAAGTTGATTCTGGCATCCGTATTTTCCATATCGATCGGCTTCTGAGCGCCTGTAATGACAATGGGCTTGGGGGAATTCTGAATCAGATAGGAGAGTGCGGCGGCCGTGTAGGCCATGGTATCTGTTCCATGACAGATGACAAAGCCGTCGTATTCTTCATAGTGCGCCTCGATGGCCTCCGCCATGGTGAGCCAGTGTTTTGGCTGCATATTGGTGCTGTCTATATTGAGTATCTGAAGGCTGTCCGCCTGGCAGAACTGCTTTGCATCCGGGACGTATGAGAGAAGCTCTTCCGAAGAGATCAGAGGCTTTAAGCCGGATTCACCGCGTTTGCAGGCGATGGTGCCGCCAGTGCCGAGCATTAATATTTTTTTCATGGAATTTCCTCCTGTTATGATGCTGAAAACGATTGTATCACGACTTTTTTCGTTCGTATAGGCCTTTTTAAAATTCTCTTCGTAAATTGATGTCAGCAGCACCGTAATCGATTTCTGCACGTTGAAAATACCGGAAATATATGCTAGAATGAATTGCATTGATATAGAACAGGAGAATCGGAAATGGCAAATGTACCTAAAGACCCGGTCATGCTGCTCAGTTTCTTAAATACACAGCTTCGCGACTATTACCCCTCTCTGGAGGACTGCTGTCTGTCGCTGGGCCTTGATAAGGAAGAGATAACCAGTGGACTGGCCTCGATTGACTACTATTATAATGAAGAAAAAAACCAGTTTATTTAGATGGGTGAAAAGCAAACGAAAACGTATGCAAAAGGATGATGCGGGCTTTACCTTAATTGAGACGCTTGCGGTGCTCTCCATCATTGCGATTCTTGCAGCGAATCTCGTTCCCGAGCTGAATGCATTTATCGATGATGCAAAGAAAAAGTCGTATGTGGCGGAGACGTTTATGGTAAAGGCAGCCATGCAGTCGTATGTCATTGACCGGCTTGCTGCCGACGGAATGATCGATGATTTCGTAATGTATAACGAGATATTTTACCCGGAGGTAGGAAGTAAAGAGAACGCTTTATACGATATGCTGAAAGGCAGTGTTACGAAAGGCGGACAGATCCGGGGCATTTTTTATGACCCGTCGACAGGCAAGATAAACGGTATGATCTACGATGTGAAGGATTATCAAATAGAGATAAAGAATGATTCCGAAGTGGAAGTCCGTGACAGAAAATGAAAAAGGGATACCAAAGATGAACAGATGGAAACACATTAGAGAAGACAGAAATGGATTTACGCTGGTAGAAGTGCTTGCAGTTCTGGTCATTATTGCAATCCTGGCAGCGGTTGCTATTCCGACCATGAGTGGGTTTATCAGTGATGCCAGAAAGAAGTCATATACTTCGCAGGCCCGGAATGTCTATGTTGCAGCACAGGCTGCGGCTTTGGAACAGGAAGGCACGAATAACGGAATAGCTGTGGCCTCGGTTGTCGAGTATACCAGAGGTGACGGTTCTAAATACATAGCCAGAGTGGAGGCGCTTCTGGGTAATGACGTGGAGAGCGGAAGCAGCTTTAAGATAACACTGGATGGAAACAAAGTTGAGGAAATAGAGTATACCCCGGAAGATGGGAAGAAGATTACGATCACCGGCGGAAAGGGCGTTACCTATGAAGACTGAAGAGGAGCATATGGGCAGAAGTATTCCCAGGAGGGTCGTCGCAGCTGCGGTGGCCCTTTTTCTGGCGGGTATAACCTGGTATCACTGTGGTGGCTTTGGCCTCCGTGCAGTCATGATATGGCTGGTGTGTCTGATTTTAGCGGCGATCGCATATACGGATTTTAAAACCATGCGCATTCCGAACCGGATGACAGCCGCGCTTCTCATTCCTGCGTTCCTGTCTCTTGTGACGGAGCCGGGAATCACTCTTTTAAGCAGAGCGATGGGAGGGCTTGCTGTCAGCCTGCCCATGTATCTTATGACGCTTGCCGTTCCGGAAAGCTTTGGCGGCGGTGATATCAAACTGATGGCTGTCTGCGGCCTTTTACTTGGAGGACCGCGGATCATTGCTGCCGCCTTTCTCTCTGTGGTGTCTGGAGGTGGTTATGCAATCTGGCTGCTGGCGTCACATAAGGCCGGGCGCGGATCGCATTTTGCTTTTGGTCCATTTCTGGCGGCGGGTGTCGTGCTTTCCCTTCTGTATGGAGACAAGCTGCTGGCCTGGTATCTGGGATTTTTAAGAGGATGAGCGGCCGGAAGATTATTAGGAAAGCTTCTTGAACGTGGTAAGATTTTAGAAACTGCTGGAACTGCCGAATGAGAGAAAGGGTGATTTTGTGGCGGATTACGAATATATAGCGAAAAGTATAAACGGCAGGCGCACGAGAGGGAAGATTCAGGCTCAGGACTTTGATCAGGCGTGGACAAAGATCCGGGCCATGGGTCTGTATCCGGTGAAAGTTAAAGAAGAGCGCGGAAAAGTCAGAAGGCGTCCATTGGGCTATGGACTTCTGTCTCGATTTATGGGTGAATTGACAGTCATGCTGAATTCCGGAATACCTTTGGCGCAGGCGCTGAACTTAATCAGTGTCAAGGAATCGAGAAAAGATTTAAGGGAGATCTATGGAAAACTCTATCATATGATCGTGCACGGCGTGGATTTTTCTCAGGCGATGGAGATGCAGGATGGCGTATTTCCACCCATTCTCATCGGCATGGTGCGCGCCGGGGAAGCGGGAGGCGGCCTCGCAGAGGCGTCAGAGAAAATGGCAGAGTACTTCGAACGGGAAGATGAGACGAGAAAGAAGATCGGGACCGCCATGGTCTATCCCGCCTTTCTCTTTCTGACCGTTACTGCGGTGGTACTCCTGTTGTTTACCGCCGTCCTTCCCAGCTTTTTCGAGCTGTTCGAATCCATGGAGCAAATACCGGTTTCCACGCAGATTCTGATGGCAGTAAGCCGCGGGCTTCGAAGTCATTTTACAGATATCGCCGCGGTCATTATTTCAGCTGCAGTGATTCTGGCCGGAGTATTTACCCGGCCTGGCGCAGTGGTATGGAAGGATAAAATGTTGCTTCATATTCCGGGGATCGGGACACTTCTCAGGACGATCATGGCTGGCAGATTTGCAAGGACCTTCAGTTTCCTGTATGGCGGAGGCGTTCCATTTATTCATGCACTGGAACTGACTGCGGATGCACTGGGCAGCCGCTATATGAAGAAACGGCTCTGTCAGGTAATGGAGGATATGAAAAACGGAATGCTTCTTTCCGACTCACTGTCTCAGATCAGAGAGTTCTGTCCCGAACTAATTCACAGTATTTACATAGGAGAGGAATCCGGTAATTTGGGTTCCATGTTGAAACGCACCGCGGAATCCTTTGAAGTAAGGTCAGAGACAGCGATAAAGCGGCTGTTGTCGCTTCTGGAGCCGACCATGATTATTATCATGGCAGTCATCATTGGTTATTTGATGCTGTCTGTGATGGTTCCCATTTACCAGTATTATCAGAGTATCGGATAAGGCCTTAAACAGGAGGGCACATATGAGATTATCAGTCTATTTAGGGGAAAATGAGATAAGGACTGTGCTTGGAAGGTCAGGGAAAAAGATAGAGATTATGGACTGCCTTAGCATCCGTTTAAAGGAAGGCGCCTTAATCAACGACGTTGTGACAGAAGAGGAAGCTGTAAAGGAGGTACTGAACGGAATCAGGAAGCGGTATGGTAAATACCGCAGGCATGTGTATTTGACTATGGGCGGAAACCAGATTATCACGAAGGTGCTGCGAGCTCCGCGGATGCCTCACAGCCAGATGCTGGAACTGGTGAGACGGGAGATTTCCGATCTGATTCTGCCCTCAGAGAAGGGCAGCTACGTCTATGATTACAGTATTATCAGGAGGAAAAACAGGGATAACAAAGGGTGTACCATCCTCTGTGTGGCGATGAAACGCAGTGTAATTCTTGAGTACCAGAGCCTGTTCTCCGAATGTGGTATGAAGCTGAAATCGATTGACGTCGCAGTAGATGGTTTGAATAATCTGGTTGATTTCCTGCCGTCTTTCCGGAATAAGACATTTATTATGGCAATCGCGGATGGACGGAATATGATGACATCGCTTTACATCGATGGTGTCTATACGTATACGAACCGCATGCGTCTGGTCGATGAGAGAGGAACTGAGGAGAGTACGGCAGAGATGGCGAAGGTGATCCGGTCCGTTATCCATTTCTGCAAGATGCAGAGAGATGAATTTGAACTGGATTTTGTCTGTCTCTGCGGGCTGGGGAAAGAAGAACTGGACCGCCTCATTCCCAGCATTGTGAAAAATGAGGATATTACCGTGACGGTACCCGGAGAGGAAGCGCTGATTACATCGAAAGACGGCATCAGCTATTCCATGGGCCAGTATCTGTATGTCACCGGCAGTCTGCTGGGAGGCCGTAAGTCTCTGGATCTCATTGGAGCGGCGAAACAGAAGGAAAGGCGCAGGGAAGAGGAAAGGTCCCGTTTTCTTGGAGCATGTCTTTTACCTGCGGCAATTCTCAGTATCTTTCTGGGGATTGCGGCCAATAACGAGATTGCTGTAAGAAACATGAGGGAAGAGATACACGTTCTTGAAGAACGCCTGTCTGAAAAAGGGAGAAAAGAGGCGCTGGCAGAAGAAAAACAGTTGAAAGAGAAACTGATGTCCCTGAGAACCCTGACGGCCGGGCAGGCTGCAGTAAAGAAAGAGGCGGTAAAGACAGCGAAGATGAACAGCGCTGTGCGGAAGTATATCTTTGACGCCGCGGGCGGAAGCCTGGAGCTCTCCGAACCGGAATACATGGATGGCTCGCTGATTTTTAACGGAAATTCACAGAACTATGAGGAAATATCAGCTTATGCGCACAGACTGGAAGAGAGCGGACTGTTCTCAAAGGTAGAGTATTCCGGATTTACCAATGTCAATCCGGTGACAAAGGAAAAGGATGGCTGGTATTATTTTCAACTGGAGTGTGTATTAAAAATGCCGGAATAAGGAGGGAACCATGAGAAAACTGACGCAGAGAGAAAAGGTACTGGTTTATATTGCGGTAGTTCTTCTGCTTTTAACGGGAGTCTACTATCTGGTGAAAATTCCATCCGATATGAAACGGGTAAGGACAGAGGCGGAACTGAAAATTATACAGCTTCAGGAACGCGAGTCCGAGAACGATCTGACCGGGAAATCTGTCCTGGAGCAGGAGATTGACAGAGAACAGGGCGTGATCGGTGAAAATACGGAGGATTATCTGCCGTACCGCACCAATTCCATGCTGATTCCGGAACTTGCAGAGTATCTGACCTCCTTTGAAATTGTACCCGAGACCATTGAGGTTTTAGATGTTTCGGTTTTGGAGACAAAGGAGGCGGCGGAAACAGGATATAACATCCATAAGGCGACTGTCCATGTAGAAGCATCAGGAACAATGGAAGATTTATACCGGCTGCTGGACTGGGCATACGACAGAGACTGGATCTCTGTGACTTCATATTCCAGAAACAGCATAGAGGATAAGGCCGATGGAACGGAAGAAATGACGGATAGCAGCGTCAAAGGTGAAACGCTGTCTATGACGGTGACTTGCTTGATGCTGGAGTTGAAAAGCAGTGAGGAAGTAAAAAGCAGTGAGGAAGTAAAAAGCAGTGGTGAATACAGCGATATGAAAATCATCAGTGAGCCCTGAAAGACAGAAAACTGAAATGAGGTGGTTAAATGGCAGGGCGCAAAAACGGGGAAGAAGGGTACGTACTCGGCTGGGTCGTAGTTATGGTCATGATACTGATGATTCTGGTGACCGCGATTCTGTTTGCAACTTCAGCGTATTATCGGCAGAGTCTTAGGGAGTACAATGACAGGCAGGCGTATTTAACGGCACGTTCCATCGTACAGACTGCGGCTGCAGACTTTACAGGCAACGGTTCCGGAGAGCTGCGGGATGCCATTTTAGATGAAATTTCGGAATTTATGGGTGGCGGATCAGATGCGGAGCTGGGAGACGAACCGAATGAGGAGTCAGGCGCGGAACTGGAAGATGAACCAGATGGAGAATTCAGAGCAGAGCCTGGAAACGAATCAAATGGAGAATTTGGCACAGAACCAAAAGCAGAACTAAACGCGCAATCCAACACGGATTCGGCCAATAAATCAGATTCCAAAATCAACACAGAAGCAGGCACCACTTCTCCCCAGCCGCCTCTAAAAGACAGCGGCAACGATTCAGACATCATCAGCATGATTCCCATCTCCGCCATCAAGTTCCAATTAGATGCCACCATGGGAAGCTGCACGATGACCGGATACTACATGCCGGAAGAGAACTGTCTTATGTTGACCGCTGCTGCGAAGAAAGGCAGCAGCACCGAGATCATGACAGTTTATCTCCAGAACGATCCGGAATCGGAGGAAGAGCCATGGATCGTCCTCGGGTATGAACGGGGAGAACCACAGCTTATAAATTAACGGGAGGGCATAAGTGGAATAACCGCGAATGGGAGGCAAATCGTGAAATGTGGTAAAACGGCAAGGCGCAGTAATATGGATAAACACAGTAACATGGCAAGACACAATAATACAGAAAACCCCTGCAAATCAAACGCTGGTTTTACTCTGATCGAGTCTCTGGCGGCATGGACCATTCTATTGATTGCGGTCACGATATTCTTGAAATGCCTGGGAATGGCGCATTCTTCCCTGGGCAGGGGAACCGTGATGAGAAAACAGTATATGACTGCGCTGGAATGCGTGGAACTGGAAAAGGAGCCGCTCAGAACGAAAGAGACAAAACTCAGATTCAAAATAAACAATCATACAATCTCCATGGATGCAGTGATCAAGGAATATGGGATGTCATGGACCGGTAAGGATGAGACCTCTCCTGTCACACTGAAAGTGATAGGGTCGGTGCCGAAATCCAGGGAGTGAGGTGCAGCGTGAGTGGAAAATGGAATGGCCGTCTGCGCGGCGACCGGGGAATGACGCTGACGGAATTGATCGCGTCCCTGGCAATCGCATTCATTCTCATGAGCTTCCTGATCCGGATGTATACCTACACAGGAAACATGTTTGAAACGAGCGCCTCCGCCGACGACTTAAGGAGAACGACTCAGGTGATTGTCGATTATCTGGAGGACCGGATTTCCTGTGCGGAGAGTCTGGTGATCAGCAGAGAAGAATTAACCGGTGATGAATACGGCCATGAAATCCTGTTTTCAAGGGATGGCCGGATCTACTGCGACGGAGAAGCGATATGCGAAGAGGAATTTTACCGGAAGAGAAAGGTCTTCTTCGAGATTCTGCCTGCATCGCCAGAGGCAAATGCCCCGGTTTTAAAGTACCGGATTACGTGGAAGAACCAGACGAATACGGCTTTATATTCCGCAGACTCTGTGGTAAAATTAGTTAATTTAGAGCTGAACGGCAAAGATATAATCCGCCGTGATCTGGAAGGCGGAGCCGGCACAGCCGGAAATACCCTCTATATTTACTACACAGATCCGGGATATTTAAGCAGGCAATGAGTCTGCGTCATGGGAATTGATTGAAAATACAGTTCGAGGTTGGAGAAATGAAGGGAATACACATTGGAGAAGTGCTGGTAGAACAGGGCGCCATCACGAAGGAACAACTGAATGAAGGTCTGAAGCAATTGAAAGCGGAGACAAATGACCGGCGTCTGGCCGAAGTTCTGACGGATCTTGGGTATGTAACGGACCGGGAGCTTATGGAAGTGCTGGGACGCAGTATGGGACTCGAAGTCATTGATCTGGAATTTTTTCATATCGATGAGCGGGCAGTGGAGAAAATTCCGAAACAGCTGGCCATAAAATATAATATTATGGCAGTTTCCATGGAAGGAAGCTGTTTAACCGTGGCGACAGCGGATCCTCTGGATTTATATGCGCTGGAGGACATCCGTCTGGTGACCAATATGAGAATCCTGCTGATTCTGGCGGAACGGACGCAGATCCGCCACGCGATCGAGCTGAATTACTCAGGGATTGATGCCAGAGCGGCGGCGAGACTGGCCAGCGAACACGCCGTATTTTCCAGAACCTTTGCGGAAAACCTGATGGTAAGCTCCGATGAGGATCAGGCGCCGATCGTTCGTCTGTTAAACAGCCTGCTTTTAAAGGGCTACAATACAAACGCCAGTGATATTCATATCGAGCCCTACGAAAATGAGACGGTTGTCCGCATGAGGCGCGACGGAATGCTGATTCCATACATGACGCTTTCTCCTGCCATTCATCAGGGTATTGTGGCGCGCACCAAGATTCTGGCGAAGATGGATATTGCCGAGAAACGGAAATCGCAGGACGGTCACTTCAAAGTCACACTGGATGGCAGGGAGATGAACGTGAGAGTATCCTTCGTACCTACCATTTACGGCGAAAAGGGTGTGCTTCGGTTCCTGACGACGAATACGCCGATTGACCGCAGCGCCGCATTTGGCATGTCCGGTGATAACTACCGGAAGATGAAACAGCTTCTGCGTATCCCGCACGGGATCATTTACTTTACCGGACCGACCGGAAGCGGTAAGACAACGACATTATATTCAGTTCTTCAGTATTTAAGCAGCCGCCTTGTGAATATTGTTACAATAGAGGATCCGGTGGAACGCAATCTGCCGAAGATCAATCAGATACAGGTTAATGACAGAGCGGGGCTGAACTTCCAGACAGGACTGCGCTCCATTCTTCGTCAGGATCCCGATATCATCATGATCGGAGAGACAAGAGACCCGGAGACTGCTGAGATTTCAGCACGCGCCGCTATCACAGGTCATCTGGTATTTTCCACACTTCATACCAATGATGCCGCATCATCGGTTACGAGGCTGATGGATATGGGAATTCCCGCGTATCTGGCTGCGGCCTCCATAGCCGGAATCGTATCCCAAAGACTTATGAGAAAGGTTTGTCCCTACTGTCAGGAAGAGTATGAGGCGCGTCCCGAAGAACTGAAGATTCTGTACGGAAAGCCTGCGGCTCCTGGCGAACACGTGCGTCTGCGCCGGGGAAAGGGCTGTTATCTCTGCAATGAGACAGGATACAAGGGCCGCATTGCCATCCATGAGATTTTAAGCGTGGATGCGGAGATGAAGCGCATGATCTCAGAGGGCAGAAAAGAAGACGAGTTGAAAGCGTACGCAATTCGCAGCCATGGGATGACGACTCTGAAAGAAGAGGCGGTGAAAATGGTTCTGGCTGGAATTACGACATTTGAGGAGATGGAACGTCTGATCTATACGATTGATATGGATTATTTCGGGGAAGACTGAGGAAGAATAAGGAAGGGGAAAAAGGAGGACTTCATATGGAGACAGCATGGATGGCGGTCACAGCCGTCTGGTCATGGATCATGGAGCATTTAATTTACATCAATCTGATTTTTTCAATCATAATCGTATTTTTCCAAAGGCGTGATCCGAAATCCGTCTGGACCTGGCTGATGGTCCTGTATTTCATACCCATTTTTGGCTTCGTGTTTTACCTCCTTCTGGGGCAGGACATGGGGAAAAGCAAGATGTTCCGCGTCAAGGAAGTGGAGGACCGCGTCTATTTTACCGTGCGGGGCCAGGAGGAGTTTTTAAAGACGCACGATACCAGCCTGGAGTCCCATCTGACCCGTGACTATGAGGATTTGGTGCTGTACAATTTAGAGACCTCAGGAGCGGTTTTGACCATCGACAATACTGTCCGTATTTTTACGGATGGCGAGGCAAAATATACGGATCTGCGCAAGGAACTGAGAAAAGCCGACCGTTTTATCCACCTTCAGTACTATATCATCAAGGACGATGAGCTGTTCGATTCCATCAGCCCGATCCTGGCCGAACGGGCCAGAGCCGGAGTGGAGGTCCGTATTCTCTGTGACGGTATGGGCGGCCGTTTCATGCCGAAGAAGAAATGGGAGGAACTGAAGCAGTGCGGTGTGAAGGTAGGGATTTTCTTTCCGCCCATCCTGGGACGGCTTCAGCTTCGAATGAATTACCGCAACCACCGGAAAATCGTGGTTATTGACAACAAGGTCGGCTACGTGGGCGGATTTAACATCGGGCGCGAGTACATTTCCAGAGACCCCAAGTTCGGCTATTGGAGGGATACGCACTTAAAGCTGACGGGCGGTTCTGTGCTGAGTCTTCAGATCCGTTTCGCGCTGGACTGGAATTACGCGGCAGGAGAAAACCTGTTTAAGGATATGAGGTATTTTGAGACCGGAGCTGATTTATTCCGTCTGGATCAGGTGGATCCAGGTATTCATCCGCTGGGTATTCAGATCATTGCCAGCGGTCCGGACGCTGTCAGCAGGCAGATTCGGGACAATTATATCCGGTTGTTCGCAAAGGCGCGCGACCATATCTATATCCAGACGCCGTATTTTGTTCCGGATGATGCCGTCTTATCTGCGCTTTCTATTGCCGCCAGGTCAGGAGTGGACGTCCGCCTGATGATCCCGTGCAAGCCGGATCATCCGTTTGTATACTGGGCGACCTACTCCTATGTGGGCGATCTTCTGTCAGCGGGAGCCAGGTGCTATACGTATGAGAACGGCTTCCTCCATGCCAAGGGCGTGATGACAGACGGGCGCGTCTGCTCCTATGGCACGGCAAACATGGACATCAGAAGCTTTGAGTTGAATTTTGAGGTCAATGCCGTCATTTACGATGAGGAGACCACGAAAGAACTGGAAAATATCTTTATTGAGGATTTAAAGCTTTGCAAAGAGATAACCAGAGAGGGCTATGCGTCGAGAGACTTGTGGATCCGGGTGAAGGAGCAGTGCAGCAGACTGTTGTCGCCGCTTCTATGAAATCCGCTGTTTATAGCGGAGACTGTCCGGATACCGGTCGATCCACGATCAAAAGGGGAAAAATGCAGGAAATGCATTTGCCCCCTTTTTTTGTTCATAAAATTACCGCTTTGGGTACATACTGGTACTTATGAAGACGACAACATTAAACACAACAACATTCAAAAAATTTACAATCAGCAGCACGGCGCTGCAGCTGAAACAGCTCCCGGTCAATTTTTGCAAATGCGGAATCACAGGCTGGTGCCTGGAGGTCCTGTTTACGTCTGCGGAATCAATCATGAGGCACGACTGGAGGCTGATGGGAAGGACGTCCCTTTTGATGTTCCCCATCTACGGATGCGGAGCGCTTCTGGGACCGATCGGCAAATGGATCGACGACTGGCTCAATCCGGGGAAATCACTGAGCGTAAAAAAGTCGGATCTGGCGGTCCGCCACGGTATGCTTTATATGGTCCTGATTTTTGTGGCGGAATACGCCTCAGGAGCGTGGCTTCGGTCACGGGGAATGTGTCCCTGGGACTACACGGGACGGAGTACGAATATCGACGGCCTCATACGGCTCGATTTTGCTCCGCTGTGGTTCGCCACAGGGCTTTTATTTGAGCAAATTACGAAAAAGAAAGGCGGGTAAGTCTTGTAATTACACTCTTCATTTTATATAATAGTAAAAATGGAGGGGAAGACCAATGATACGTTTTATATTTGTAGCAGCAACTGTTATTCTGTTTTTAATTTTAAGTATTCCGCTGATGCTGGTGGAATTTCTGATTGGTAAGAAAAACCGCCGCCTGCGTGATGTACAGAGCCTGGCCGTGATCCAGTGTGTATTCCGGCTGATCCTCTGGATGGCGGGAGTGAAGATCACGGTAAAGGGAAGAGAGAATGTCCCGGCTGACCAGGCGGTACTTTACGTGGGGAACCACCGCAGCTATTTCGATATCCTGGTGGGATACGTGACGGTTCCGTCTCTGACCGGTTTTGTAGCCAAGAAGGAGATGGAGAAGATTCCGCTTCTTTCATCCTGGATGAAGCTGGTCAACTGCCTCTTTCTCGACCGCGTGAATTTAAAGGAAGGCTTAAAGACCATCCTTGCAGGAATCGAACAGGTGAAACGCGGCGTCTCCGTATGGATTTTCCCGGAGGGAACGAGAAATAAGAACGACGACCCGCTGGATATGCTGACATTCAAAGAGGGAAGCTTAAAGATTGCGGAAAAGAGCGGCTGCTATGTGGTGCCAGTGGCTCTGACAGGGACCGCAGAAGTCTTTGAACAGCATTTTCCGAAGATCAAACCATCCCATGTGACTATCACCTTTGGGGAGCCATTCCACACAAAGGAACTGCCTCCGGAAGTGAAGAAGTTCCCGGGAGCTTACACGGAAGAACAGATAAAGGCCATGCTTAGGCTTCAGCTGGCAGAAGGACAGAATTTATGAGTACATTCGATTTACAGGAAATCAGAAAACAACTGGATCAGGTCGACAGGGAGATTGTGAACCTGTTCGAGGAGCGCATGCGTCTATGCGGCGACGTGGCGGAATATAAGATTGAAAACGGCAGACCGGTCTACGACGGAGAGCGGGAGAGACAGAAGCTGGAATCCGTGAAGGCCATGACAGACGACAGCTTTCAGAAGCAGGCCGTGGAAGAACTGTTCAGCCAGATGATGACGATCAGCCGCCGGTATCAGTATAAGCTGATGGCGGAACACGGACTAACAGCCAGGATGGATTTCAAGGCCGTGAAGGAGCTTCCCCTGAAGGGAATCCGTGTAGTGTACCAGGGAGTGGAAGGTGCATACAGCCATGAAGCCACACTGCAGTATTTTGGCAGTGATGTGGACGCTTATCACGTGCAGTTCTGGGAAGACGCCATGAAGGAGGTCGAGGCCGGCCGGGCCGATTACGCGGTCCTGCCCATCGAGAATTCCTCGGCGGGGGCGGTCAGCGATAATTACGACCTGCTGATCAAATACCATAATTACATTGTGGCGGAGAATTTCATTCCGGTCAACCATGCGCTTCTGGGACTTCCGGAGGCGGAGCTTTCGGATATTACCACCGTATTTTCCCATCCCCAGGCGCTGATGCAGTCCTCCCGATACTTAAACTCCCATCGGGACTGGGCGCAGTACAGTGTGGAGAACACCGCAGCGTCTGCAAAGAAAGTCTTAAATGACGGGAAGAAGAATCAGGCGGCGGTGGCCAGCGAGACAGCCGGAAAGCTGTACGGCTTAAAGGTGCTGGAGCCATCCATCAATCATAACAAAGATAATACGACCCGGTTCATCATCCTGTCCAGGGATCCCATATACCGGGAGGATGCGTCGAAGGTGAGCATCAGCTTCGAACTCCCCCACACGAGCGGTTCCCTGTACAATATGCTGAGCAATTTTATCTATAATCATGTGAACATGCGCATGATCGAATCCAGGCCCATTGCCGGAAGAAACTGGGAATACCGGTTCTTCGTCGATATCGAGGGAAACCTGGGTGATGCGCAGATTCAGAATGCGTTAAAGGGAATTGAAGAAGAAGCGTCTAACATGAGAATCTTAGGCAATTATTAAGGGACGAAGAACGGTCAGGCGGCTGTAGGCTGCCTGGCCATTTCGAAAAAATAGGGAGGAACTTATGAAATCGCAGGAACTCATTATCTACCGAAATCTGCAGCACCGGGAACTGTTTGATCACGTTTCCACACTTCTGGCCGTCGGGCCGGACGACAAGCCGGGAACAATGCCGGATTCCTATGCCTGTGCCAGCCAATTGATCGACATGGCGGTGAATTACGGCTTTGAGGGGAATCTCTGGCATTGTTTTTTAGCATTCTGCCTTGCAAACAACGAAAATGTATACAGTACTTCATGTGAAATTGTGGGCCATATCGAAGGCTCTCTGAATGAACTGGCCGCCCATGATTTCAACGTGATCAAGGAGCTGTTTGATTACGATATCCGCACACTGGACGGCGGGGCTGGTCCGACGGGCGGCGGTGTCTGGTCCGCACTCTCAGACTACCATGCGGCCAATGGCAACAGCCGCGTGTTCAACAAGAGAATCCGGGACCAGATCGTGGCGCTGGCGGTGGAGCTGGAGCGGTCTGAGGATGTAGCCGCCTTCGGAAAAGCCGTGACAGAGTTTTACCGCCGGTTCGGCGTCGGCAAGTTTGGGCTTAACAAGGCGTTTCGAATCGAGGAGATCGATCACGAGGTCCATATTAATCCCATCACCAATGTGGAGCACATTTATCTGGACGATATCATCGGCTACGAGCTTCAGAAGAAGAAGCTGATCGAGAATACGGAGGCATTTATCCAGGGAAGAGCGGCCAACAATGTGCTTCTGTTCGGTGACAGCGGAACGGGGAAATCCTCCAGCATCAAGGCTATTTTAAATGAGTACTACGAGCAGGGGCTGCGCATCATCGAGGTATACAAGCACCAGTTCAAGAGCCTGTCCGAGGTGCAGGAGCAGGTGAAGGACAGGAACTACAAGTTCATCATCTACATGGATGATTTGTCCTTTGAGGATTCCGAGCTGGAATACAAGTATTTAAAGGCCATCATCGAAGGCGGTCTCGGAAAGAAGCCTGGGAATGTGCTGATTTATGCGACCTCCAACCGGCGCCATCTGATCCGTGAGAAGTTCAGTGATAAGAGGGAGCTGGATGATGAATTACATAATAACGACACCGTACAGGAGAAGCTGTCACTGGTAGCCAGGTTCGGCGTGACCATATACTTTGGCTCTCCGGATAAGAAGCAGTTCCAGAACATTGTAAGGGAGCTGGCGGAGCGGTATCATGTAAATATGCCTTTGGAGGAGCTCTACGCGGAGGCCAACAAATGGGAGCTAAGCCACGGAGGACTGTCCGGAAGGACGGCCAGCCAGTTCATCACACACCTGATGGGCACCCGGGAAGATTTTACGTAAATTTGACACATGTCCTGACAAAAGGAGAGTATAATGGAAAGGATGTTGCCCGTACTGGGCGGTAAGGAGGACAAGTATGGCAATTAAACTATTCGCAGCCATCGACGTGGGTTCATTTGAACTGGAACTCGGTATCTATGAGGTTTCGCCCAAATACGGAATCCGCCGGGTAGACCATGTGCGCCACGTCATCGCCCTTGGAAAAGATACCTACAATAATGGAAAGATCAGCTATGAACTGGTGGAGGAGATGTGCGGCGTCTTACAGCAGTTTGCGGAGATTATGGAGGCCTACAAGATTTCAGAGTACCGCGCCTATGCCACCAGCGCCATGCGTGAGGCCCGCAACAACCAGATCGTGCTGGATCAGATTCGGGTTCGGACAGGGATTGAAGTACAGATCATCAGCAACTCGGAACAGCGGTTTATCAGCTATAAGGCCATTGCCTCCAAGGACGCGGAATTTAACAAGACAATTCAGAAAGGCACAGCCATTGTGGACGTGGGCTTCGGCAGCATGCAGATATCCCTGTTCGATAAGGACGCGCTGATCTCCACCCAGAACCTTCTCCTGGGCGTCTTAAGGATACGGGAGATGATGTCCAATATCCAGGCCGACATCCGGATGGAGAATACTCTTATCGAGGAACTGGTAGATAATGAGCTTGTGACGTTTAAAAAGATGTATTTAAAGGACCGTGAGATCAAGAATTTAATCGGCATCGGGGAATGTATCCTCTATTTATCCAGAGGAAGCGGAACGGGGAAGCCTGTAGACCGGGTGACCGCAGAGGATTTCAAGGCATTCTATGAGAAGCTGGTGGATATGCCCCTCTATCAGATCGAAGAGCGTTTCGGGGTGAACAGCGAGTACGCGGCCCTCTTAATGCCGGCGGCCATTATTTACCGGAGAGTCTTAGAGCTGACCGGGGCCGAGATGTTCTGGATACCCGGAATCCGTCTCTGCGACGGCATTGCCGCGGAATATGCGGAGGAGACCAGGGCGGTAAAATTCACCCACGATTTCACTGAGGATATCCTTGCGGCGTCCCGCAACATGGCGAAGCGCTACAAATGTCACGCTTCCCACACGGCGGACATGGAAAAACACGTTCTCGATATATTTGACAGCATGAAGCGGTACCACGGCATGGGAAAGAGAGAGCGTCTCCTGCTGCAAATCTCCGCCATCATCCACTCCTGCGGAAAATTCATCGGAATGAAGTACACGGGAGAGTCGGGGTATAATATCATCATGTCGACGGAGATCATCGGTTTATCCCATATGGAGCGTGAGATCATCGCCAATGTGGTGCGCTATAACAGCATTGATTTCGATTACAATGAGGTCACATTTAATGAAGACCTGTTTCGTGATACAAAGG
>ERZ506993.596-NODE-596-length-16388-cov-7.0098_pt1 | contig 16388 bp, 19 predicted proteins | sample MGYA00513167_ERZ506993 | MGnify/ENA metagenome assembly ERZ506993 | reverse complement strand
ATCTCATTTAACGCTTTGAAATTCTTGTACTGTTTACAAAGCGCAGCAGTTGTCAAACAATAATCCATTAGTTTTTCCTCCTTGCGTTCGATGGCCTTATTGTACTAATATATAGTCAAGATAATGGTCAAGAAAACAGTCAAGAAACAGTCAAAATTTCATTTTATCTTAAAGCCGATTCCCCAAACCGCCTCTATATAATCTTTATCAGTCACATCACGCAGTTTTTTACGAAGATTACTGATATGTTGTTTTAGGGAGCGGTCTGTACAGTCAGGTGTATCCTCACATATTCTCTCTAAAATTACAGTCTTTGAAATCGCCTGATTAGGATTTTGCATCAACAATTTCAAGATGGCATATTCAGTCTTAGTCAACTTGATCGGAATATCATTAACTGTAACTTCATGCGATACCATGTTCAGTTTAAGTTCATCAACATTAAGTATAGGCGCAAGCTTTTGCCCGTTATCTTTACGAAATTGTACCGTAATGCGGGCAAGCAACTCTTTTATATCAAATGGTTTTGTAATGTAATCCGCAGCGCCCCCCAGTAACAAATTTACTTTTTCATCAATACCGACTTTTGCACTGACAACAATAACAGGAATATCGTTTATTCTCGGTAAAATTTCTTCGCCCGTCAGTCCCGGAAGCATTAAATCTAAAAGAATTAAATCAGGTACAGTATGGGAAAGCAAATAAACTGCTTCTGTACCCGAGTACGCTCTAAGAACTTTATATCCTTCTCGTGTCAAAGCTCTTTCTAAGATGTTACCGATATGCTGGTCGTCTTCTACAATAGCGATTGTTTTCATCGTGTCTATTCTCCTTGTCTTAATCCTGCCTTTGCTTTTTGAAACGCCTGTCTACAGGCTTTTTCGCATTTTTCGATATCAACCAGATCGTCGCCATCTTCACAGCGCCGGGAATACGGCCACCAGCGCAATAATAGTTCACCCGGCGCGTCGCGGGGCTGGCCGTGGACAGAGGGCCGAAGCAGACGCAAAAGGGCGTCACCCTGCGAATTGATTTGGAGAACAGCATCAAGGCCCAGCAGAACGCGGGCTACGCACGATGGGCGAAGCTCCACAACTTGAAGTAGGCCGCAAAGACGCTGAACTTCCTGACGGAACACGGCATATCTTTCCGTTCTGCATTTCTAAAAGTTAAATTCATTTGTGATATCCTCAATAAAACGAAAGTGGTCAGAGTATCTTGTTTACACTTTCAGGTTATCCAAAGCTTCGGGACAATTTGAGATAATCTCGCCAACCGTCTGACATTTTTCCATGTCTGAACAGTCACCGCATGTCGTCACACCTTTTTTCAATGCGCACTGGCGAATTCCGCAAAGACTATCGCAGAATACAGTTTTAATTCCATCAACCCGACATCCCTCACAGTTGATATGTTCAGGTAAAATGGGAGCATTATTTAACTCGGCCCATCGTTTTGCAGTTTTCTCACGCAACGCCTGGTCGTCATTGATTGTTGCAAGATATGCGTCGCATTTTTCACAATCCAGCCCACAGTATGCAATCATATTTCTCATGGTTATGTACCTCCTTAAATTCCCTTTTATTTATTTGTAACTTAGCTGTTCAGAAGTATTGCGATATTCTCACTAATTTCTGAAAAGGTAACATATGGCTCATAGCAGGTTTAGCAGTTCTGTATGGATATTCCGTCTGTTCCTGCTACGCTGCCGCCTTCCCTGTAATCAATCGGCTTTCCCCATATTTGTTGGCCTACTTCTCGATAATAAACGGTGAAACGTACCGAAACTATCGCTACGCTTCATAGTTCGGTCGTCCACTTAAAACACCGACCATCGTATTCATAGCGCAGTATTCCGTCCATGCAATAAAAACGATGTTCCGATTGAATATCGGCTGATCTCGATATAAAGCCTGGTCTTCCGATAATTTAGCACACCGTTTTCAGGACGCACATCATAAATCCCACATATAATAGCCTCTTCTGCTAAATTATTTCCTGAAGCAGAAACAAAACAAAAGCAACCGGTGAATGCGTTCTTGCTTTTTCACTTTGCCAATTCAAAACGAAACAAGGATACAGCGCTGAAATCCTTTATTAATTTCTCTCGTTGTCTTTCCTGACCAATCAGCCATATTTTCTCGTTAGAAACAATAAAATATCTATTTCAAAATCTTCTTGATTATCCAAGTGCTACTACCATCTATGCTATAAACAGTCGTTCTGTCATTCTTTTACCGCTCATAGACGGACAGTGTTATACTATCTTCCATGATTTCTGAGTCTGTTATTTGGAACTTAGCTAAAAAATCCTAATACAAAGGTAACTATTATAATAACAATCGGAATATATACTGTGAAATCCCGTTTCATAGAGTCATCACTTAAATGTGGTTTTACAATTCGCAATTTTGCAATTAGTTTATAGCAAAAATACCCTATTATTGTTCCCATTACATTCGTAAGTAGGTCGTCTATATCGGTTGCTCTCAGTAACGTAAAGAGCTGAACAATTTCAATAGTGAGGGATAGCCCAAATCCAATCAATACTGTATTTCTCAAACGTTCAAAATTTTTACTGATAAGTGGACATACAAAACCCAATGGGACAAAAAGAAAAATATTCAAAATAAAACTCAAACTAAACCCATCGCTAAAAGGGATAAGATTTATATTTGGATTAAAAAATGTTTCTCCTAACTGTGAAATCCTTCTATATTCACTAAATGTAGGAATGCCAACAATATGCGATAGCATTACACATAAGTAATAATACATTGTCAGTGATAAAGTAGCTGTTTTGACCTTAGGAATATCTCCATTTTTCTTGAATATCATAACTAGGAAAATGCCAATCAAGACAATTCCCAACAAGAAAATAGGCTCAATCAATAATAAGTCTTTTATTGCCTCAAACAAGCCGATTTGGATTTCTACACTTGATTGATTATTTGCTACAGTCTCCATTTGTGTATACCTCTTCTGAAATTTTAATTATTATAAATCTTATAATCATCCTATCAAATTTCGTGACATGCTCCCACCACTCAAATCACAGATTTTGATATGAGCTTCTTGCTCAATGGCTATCATGAGTCAATATCCTCTCCATTCTTTGTAAAGAAAACACGCGGCTTACAGCAGATTTAACAGTTCTGTATGGATATATCCGTTTGTTCCCACTACGCTGCCGCCTTTTCGCGGATCAAGCGGCTTTCCCGTAAAATCAGTTACCCGCCCTCCCGCCTCCTGAATTAACAGCATACCTGCAGCATAATCCCAGGGATTCAGATATATCTCGAAATAGCCTCCCTGTCTGCCACATGCGGTATATGCCAGTTCCAGAGCGGCAGACCCAATCCTGCGGACATCCTGGCACTGGCCGAACACTCTGCGGAATCGGGCAAAGTTTTCATCAGCCAGCTCTCTTTTTGCTGTCCCCAGCCCAACCATCGTGTCGGATAGTTTTTCTGCGGTTGATACATGTATGGGCTGTCCGTTAAGGAAACTGCCCTTTCCCTTAATCGCTGAGAACACTTCTTCACGGAAAGGGTCGTATACGATTCCCATATCAATTTCTCCCTGACGGCACAGCGCTAACGATACAACGCTATGCTGATAGTCGTGCATGAGATTGGTAGTCCCGTCAACCGGGTCTAAGATCCAAAAGCGATCCGCCTTTATTTCCTGCAATCCGGTTTCTTCTCCGAGAAATTGAATATCCGGCGCAAGGGCAAACAGCTCCTTCTTTAAAAAATTTTGCACGGCAATATCTACCTGCGTTACGTAGTCTGCAAGACCCTTCTCTTTTACATGAGCGGCCATTTCACGGTTTTTTATTAATACCTGCGTTTTTGTTACTAAACTGATAATTTTCTGGATATCCATATTCGTTTCCTCCATTGGCTACAGTCACTGGTTACAAAACATCGTTAGAAAAAAGGGTTGAAAGAACTCAGCAAACTGGAATTGATTGGCTTACTTCTCGATTGAAATAAACGGAGGGAATGCATCGCTACTATCGCAACGCTGCATAGTTTTGGCGTCTACGTCAAAACTTCTGCCATCATATTCATAGTGCAGTTTTCCGTCCTCGCAATAAAAACGATGTTCTGATTGAAAAGCAACAGGCTTAAAACGCTCACCTTGTATAGGCTGATCCCGGTACAGCGCCTGATCTTCCGACAATTTCAACACACCATTTTCAATGCGCACATCATAAATTCCACTTACAATAGCCTCTGCCGCCACATTTTTTCCTGAAGCTGAAATAAAACGAAAACAACCTGTAATTGCATTCGTGCTTTTTCGCCTCGCCAGTTCAAAACGAAACAGGGATACAGCACTAAAATCCTTTCTCAATTTCTCTCGTTTCCCATCCTTACCAACAAGCCATATTTTCTCGTTAGATACAATAAACATATCTATCTGCAATCCACTTTGCGAATATTTCAGATTAGAAAAGGATATTTGGTCAGCATATACGCCCTGTAACGCACCATTTTCCAGTTTGTAAACCAATTCCTTTGTAACCAGCGTTCTGCCATCCACATTCATTTCAATAAAGTTAATAATTTCTTTCATTTACATTCGGCCTTTCTTCCATCTTGACATACGCTTTCTCCGCCTAAGGCGGCTCATCGTTCTTTGCCAATAAGGCGACATTAAATTAGTTCTGTAACCAGAACTTACAGCAATGCTTTTATTTTCATAGCAACATCATCTGTACTCTTCAATCCAATCATTTTATGCAAGTGCAGCTTATACACAAGAAGGTATACTAAAAATAGCTCTACAAACTGGACACTATCTCCTAAACTTCATCGGGGTATATCTCATACCGTCAGTTAATTGTTCACAATCTGTATCCACGAATCCGAACTTATGATAAACAGGAACTGCATATGGAGAAGAATTGACTGTAAATTCTTTATTTTCGCTATGATTCAAAAGGTATTCCCATAGCTTTTTACCGATACTTGTCTGCGATATTGTGCCTTTACGAAAAAGCAGCAAATGTGTTTTCGATTATCATTTGTAGCTAAAATCCCCTTTAGTTCTTCATTTTCATACGCCCCAAAAAATTCTAGTGATTTCAAAATGGCTTTATCTTCAATAAAATTTCTAAACGATTGTATTTCTTCATCAGAATAATCAGGGGCTTCAAACTGAAAAAATGTTGTCCATATAAGTGCAACTGCATCAGCTGTTTGTTCATTGTCTATCGTTCTAATTTCCATATAGATACCACCTCTCCAACTTCCGATTTGTTTATTCGTCCAGCATGTATTAGCTATTCAGAAGCTTTGTTAAATCCTCAACGGAAGCATCCATTTTCACAGAAACTTCTTCCATGGTCATGCCGGAAGCAAGAAAACGCTTTATCACCATTTTCATATCCTCGCCGACCTCAATGATATGGCCATCCAAATCGTAGAACCGGATTACCCGCTGGCCCCAGCTATGATTGATCACTTCTCCCCAATATTTAATGGCCGGATATTCTTTCAGTTTGTTCAGGAAACCGTCAAAATCCTGTTCCTCAAAGACGATTTCCGCATTGTTAGATTTCTTTAATATCTTTTCTTTCGGCAGATTCACAAGCCAGTCAAAATATTTTTCTGAATACCCATATATGTTTCCTCCATTGGCTTCAACTACCTGGTTGCAAAACTTCCATAGATCTATTGCAAACGATGTCTCTTAACTAAAGGAGTTAAGAAAGGTTTGAAAGGACTTGACAAACTGGAATTTTTATTTATACAGGTTTAATTAAATGATGTTCAAAAAAGGTTTCAAAGGTATTCGCAGCACCGCCATGTTCAACAATTTTTCCGTCTATGACTTTATCAATATCCACCCCTGTAATTTCCAAAACCTTATTCGTAGGTGTTATTCCAATAAATTTTCCTTTGGGCGTTCCCCTCATAATAAATTCCGAAATAACATAATCATCTGCTACATATTGGCGAATAATTTTCATGGTGTAATCGGGATATGTTTTTTTCAGTGCTACAAGATGTTGTTTCATTCCGTCTATTCCTATGAAAATTTCTTTTTCGCCAGCTCTCTGCACACAATCCTCTGATATGTATTTAGAAAGTTCCTCAAGTAAATTTTCTGAAACAATTACTTCATAGAAATATTTTACAATGTCTTTATTCTTCATCATATATCTCCACAACTTTCGATTTTTCACTCTCTGTACCTTCCCGAAAAACGGGAAGTTATTTATTTGGCAGATTCGTTTATCCACTCATCAAGAAATTTCATTTGTTCTTCAGTATGAAACCAATGCTCTCCATTTTTCATGATAGAAAGTGTTGAATTAGTTCTCTGTGCAAATTCAAATATCGTTCCATAAGCGGTAAGATTATCTTTTTCACCATACAAAATATGCGTTGGGATTTCCCATGTAACAGGATTTTCTCTTACATAGCAAAGATAATCCCATGAAAGGGTCTCTCCAAAGGTTGTCTGAATTTCTTTTTTCTCTTTGAGTTCATCTTCTGTAACATTTGCCCAAATCATCATATCAGCAATGAGCCTTTCCATATCTACAACGGGCGAAATAAAATATGCTTTTTCAATCTGCTGATTTGATAAGGCATTGATAGCAAAATATGCTCCAATGCTATTGGCGATTATTTCAACTGACCTGTAGTTTTTACAAATCGAACTAAAAAGTAATGGAAATTCTTCTTTTGCTTCCCATGGAAACTGTGCACTATAGTCAAGACCAATCACATCACAATCACTAAAGAGCGGTTTGTAATGAATAGCTTCTTCAGCATTTCCACCTTTTCCATGTATATAAATAACTGCTTTATCCACAATAGTTGTCCTCCACAAATTTTAATTGAATAAAATCTCTGCGCGATGGTCTGCCAGGGCTGTGGCGCAAATTGGAAGTTATAGCCATATCCCCCAATCACCATAGTCAAACTTGCCGCTTCCATGGTGCAGTTTCCCGGCAGTCTTTAGCTGCTCTAGTGTATCCCGCATACGACATAAGATTTCCGACTGGACATCCAAGGAATGATGAGCGGGGAACACTCTCTTAACAGGCAAAGACGCAACCTTTTTCAACGAGGTGAGATATGCCTCCGGATCAGTGGATGGATAGTAGGCAAATAATACATCTTTATATACCAAATCGCCAGTAAAAAGATATCCTGTATCTTTTTCCCAGAAACACAGGTGTCCTGGCGAGTGTCCAGGGGTGTGCAGTACCTCAATCTGCCGTCCACCAAGATCAATCATATCATGGTCGGCTACAATCCTTGTCGGCGTTCCCTGGAAAAACACATAAGAACCGACATCAAATCCGTCCGGCAAATCACAGCGATCAACTACCATCTCCCGAATTGTTTCCATCGACAGTGGAAATTTACCGTTTAGCCAATCTAATTCAGCAGCGTGAGCGTAGAAATCAGGAAAATATTTGTGACCTCCAATGTGGTCCCAATGAATGTGTGTTGCAACTGCCGTAATAGGCTTATTTGTGAATTTTATAACTTCATCGTATATGTTTGAAATGCCCAGTCCTGTGTCAATAAGTAGGCTTCGCTCGCTTCCATTTAATAAATAGCAATGCGTTTCTTCCCAATGTCGATATTCACTGATAATATAAGTATTATCATCTACTCTATCTATTGTAAACCAGTTATCCATAGCCTGCATGCTCCCTTCAAATTCTGAGTTGTCTATCATTTCTATACTGAACCAGTTATATTACCCTTTGATAAAAAGAGACTTTCTATAAAGGGTATTATCCAAATATATTTAATACTCCATGTGCAAGGATTCCTAAATAGCAGTTCTTTGTTTTAACTCTGAAGCACCTATAAACAAACCATACAACGTTCCCCATAAGACCTTCATAAAAATACAGTGTAACATGCTTCCGCCTTGCCATAAATAAATCCCAATAGCATATCCGATGTGCCATAACCCAAATAGAATAGTCACTAATAAATAGGTTTTCCATTCTCTTTTGATATAACAACTTAACTTGTTCCAAATAATTCCTCTAAAAAGCAATTCTTCAAATATCGGCGTAACAATTCCACCATATAGAATCATAAGCATATTCTGTAATGAAAATCCTCTTATTAGGAACAAAGTAACCACAAAAAACAACATTGAAAAAATAGTAGCGACAATATATACTTTTCCAAATTTTACTGGCAGCACAGAAAACTCAGAACTTCTCCATTTGCTATACACCCATAAGAATATTATTCCAATGAACATCGATACCATCGTAACCATACTTCTTGAAAAAAGTTCCTCAGCTATGAAATGAAATGTTATCTGCTTAATTCCAAGAAATATCGCTTGAATAATTATCAGATACAATACGATATCAAACAAACACTTGCTAAAGTTTTCTTCTTTTTTCATTTACTCCCTATGGATTTTCTGTTTGCTATCGCTTTCGATTTTGTTCCAACAAATCCCGATTTTTTGTTCTCTGTAACTTCCCGATAAACGGAAATTTGTCATTTTCGGTTCGGTTTTCTTTTGATAGCCAACAATTTCATATAATCATCAAAATCAGCCGTATTGGTTGGTTCAAACATGACCCATTTCCCGTCACGATAGGTTTTTGCCTCATCATATTTTCTGCAAACAACGTCAGAAAGAGTACCTCTTATATCTTCAAATTTTGTTCTTTCATCCTTCCCAAAAATAATCATGAAACCAACGCAACTACTTTTTGCGTATAAGCTGCAGAGAGTTTTTCCGCCTCTGCGATACTTATACTCGTAAGTCCAATTCTTACCCCCGGTATTCCATAGCTGCTCCATCTCGTATTTTTCATCAATAGCCGAACATAGCGCTTGCCAAATCTCATACAAGGATTGTCCGAGCAATTCAGTCATAATTGATTGAGTTGGTATATTTTCAAGCATACTATCTCCTCCACAAATCCCGATTTATTTATTCACCTACCGTGATTTTTATACTCCCTTTTGCCTTTTCTCCTGTTACAGTTACTGTATATGTACCACTTTCTTTTACTTCAACATCAAATTCTTCCGAAAAGAAAATGCTTTCACTTTCAGCGATAGGTTCATCATCATTTTTCTGAATTTTATATGACAAATGACCGTCCTCAATTACAATTTCCACATGAATGGTGTCTCCAGCTTCAACAACTAAATCTTGAGAATCAGTAGTATTAAACGCTGTATATTCCATAATTAGTTGATTGTCATTCCCTGTTCTGCTTCCATTGAAATCTGGTGAACAAGCAGACAGTGATATGATAAGTAACATGACACTAAAAATAGTCATGATTTTTTTCATTATTCTTCATCTCCACTTCTGATTTGTTTATTCGTCCATCATATATTAGCTATTTAGAAGTTTTGTCAAATCCTCCACGGAAGCATCCATTTTCACAGAAACTTCTTCCATGGTCATGCCGGAAGCAAGAAAACGCTTTATCACCATTTTCATATCCTCGCCGACCTCAATGATATGGCCGTCCAAATCGTAGAACCGGATTACCCGCTGGCCCCAGCTATGTTCGATCACTTCTCCCAGGTATTCAATGTCCGGGTATTCTTTCAGCTTGTCCAAAAAACCGTCAAAATCCTGTTCCTCAAAGACGATTTCCGCATTGTTGGATTTCCTTAATATCTTTTCTTTCGGCAGATTCACAAGCCAGTCAAAATCTTGCTGCAATGCCAGGCCGCAGGTAAAGGCGATGTTCTTACCGTAATCCTGAAACACCTCTAATCCAAACAGATCCTCATAAAATTTTCTTGCGGCGTTAATATCAGCCACAGATATAAGCATACATACGTGTTTCATGCAAATACTCCTTTCAAACTGTGGTTTCCCATTTTCATAAAAGTTGATTGATAATTTATTCAAATCCAACCGAATTGTCACTGGTCTTCACGGTTGAATGTTTATTATACCATAGAGCAGCCTGTATCTCCACTTTTTCATCTCCTGCTTTGTCCAAGATTTGTCCTGTTTTTGTCCAAGTTTAACCCTACGGGTATTTCCCGCAGTTCTTTCCTAAATTGGTGCGCAAAGCGGATCGTCTTAACTGTACCGCCTTTTTCCCGTCCGTCATATACTGCAATTACACGGTCTGAATGTTCCACCATGTAACGGTTACGTTTGGCATAGACGTTGGGCCTGTATTCTTCCTGAATTACGATAACCTCTGCACAGGCATCCAGAAGGGCGTTTGTATGTTCTTTCTGATACAGACTGTCCATCCGTTTCTGGTATGGAAGCACCGCAATCAGCTTCAAATTTGGATTTTCATTCTGCATTTCCAAAATAATCTCCGCAAAGTTCTGATCCACGCCATCAGCAAATCCAGAAAGAAAGGCAGTAAAGCCATCGTTAACTGCTTTTTCAATTTCTTGGCGCAGAGCCTCCTTTACATGGGCTGTTTCATCAGCAAGTATATCTCTGTGTCCCGAGACACAACAGGTCTTTCCTTCCATCAAGTTCCTCCGGCTAAAATCTTTAAAAGTAATGGCATATATAAAAAACTGAACAGCAACGGTCTCGCAGATTTTCTGTTTTCTTCTTACTATTATTTCTTATGTGATCCTATATTGTTCCCCGAAGTACTCTATTTGCATTCTTTTTCACCCAAAATAGCCCCCTCAATAGCTCTCGATAAACCTGCGTAATCGGGATACAAAGGATCCCCGAACTTTTTTGATCCTATCTGTAGACTCAAAAGCTTTGCTTCACCACTCCATCCATATCATTACTGATAACGACTTGTAGTTCACTCCATTTGACAGTTAATACATGACCTTACCAGTAAGATTAGTCCCATGATCGGTACACAAAATGGTGTCATCTGCAAAACTGCAAATGACACTGTGTTTAGCTCTGTTAATCTGTGTTCAGTTGAGGTCAAACTTGATACTGATATAATCCATATAGCTGACTTTATTATTACCTTTACTGGATACACAATGCCTTACTCGTATTTGATTTCTTTGAAATTCCCAATTGAAGTAAATAGTTCCATGAAAGTTTCATTAATATTGGCCATATAAAAATTCTCTCTCAGAAATTTCACTACCGTGGGATTTATTATTTTCATTACAAAGCGTTCTTGTTTGTTGATGAGGAAGAACTGTTGCGTATCACTAATATAATAAAACCGTTGGATATCATTTCCCCATCTGTCAAGCATATAATTGAACGTATCTATATTTGCATTTTTGCACCAATCATATGCCCAGCATTCTTCTCCATCCCTGATAATCTTTTTGTACGTTTCCCGATTATAATCAACAGCCATATGACGCCTCCTATCCATAAATATATGTGCATAATAGCAAAAAACTATCCTTCCTCTATATCGATTTAGGCACCTGGAAGATGCATCCGAAGGACATCCCACGCCTGACACCATACCTAATCAAGTCGTTAATCTTCTTGCGAGCCAATTTACTCAAATACAGATCACGTCTAATCAAGTGGACAAATCATCCCTTTATACACCGTAGCAAAAGTAGAAGGCTGTAATAAATATAAAAGTGTGTTCTCTCGGACAGGTACTTTTAGGGATAGATTTATATTAAATATCTTTTCAATAATCGAGTCAATTCTATGACATCGATTGGCTTTGCTATATGGGCATTCATACCACATTCCATACAATGCTGTATGTCATCAGAAAAAGCATCTGCACTCATAGCTATGATTGGAATAGATAAGGCATCCGAATGATCCAGTCCCCGAATCGCTTTTGTTGCCTCATATCCTGTCATATGCGGCATTCGTATGTCCATAAGAATGGCATCATAATAACCTTCTGCTGATTTTTCAAACTTATCCAGACATATCTGTCCATCTTCTGCCCAATCCAGTTCTACTCCCAAATCTGATAACAATTCTCTTGCGACCTCCCAGTTAAGCTCATTATCTTCAGCGAGCAGGATACGCCGTCCGGATAGATCAATATTTTGATTCAATGTCTGGTCATTTTCTGTTTCAATGTCCATATACTGACGCAAAGCATGATACAGCGTAGATTTAAAAAGGGGCTTGGAAATAAAACCACTGATACCCGCTTCACGGGCCTCCGCTTCAAATTCACTCCAGTCATATGCAGAAATCAGCAGAATCGGTACTCCATCCCCTAAATTACGTCTGATTTCTTTTGCAACCTGAATCCCATTCATGCCAGGCAATTTCCAATCCAATAGAATGATTTGATAATCATCTCTCTTTTTATGGTGTTGGTTTACCAGTTCTATCGCCTTTTCTCCGCTTAAAGTCCATTCAGCTTTTATTCCGATAGATTTTAATGTGTCCGTGGCTGTCTCACATAATAATTCGTCATCATCAACCACCAGCATATTCCAGGAAGGAAGAACCATATCCATTTCCATTGCAGCTGCCTTTTCAAAATCAAACATGAGAAGAAATTCTGTTCCTTTATCAGGCTCACTTTGTATATCAATGGCTCCTTCCATTGCATCCACAATGTACTTTGTAATCGCCATTCCCAAACCGGCGCCCTCAGTTTTATGTATTCTTGCTCCATCCGCACGGCTATAGGATTCGTATATTTTTTTCAGAAAATCTGGTGACATACCAATTCCGTTATCCTTGACCTTGATATGAATTCGGACATAGTTTTCACCTTTCGGAGATTTTTCTTCAGAAAGGGATAATTGTATCGAACCGCCCTCCGGTGTATACTTCGTTGCATTTGATAAGAGATTTAGTAAAACCTGATTCAAGCGGACACCGTCGCACCACACAGTTTCTGTTAAGATATTTTCAACATGTATGTCAAAGGTTTGTTTTTTTGTCTTAACCTGTGGCTGCATAATATTAACAATTCCTTCAACAACTTCTTTTAATGAAATTTGTTCTGTTGTTAAAGTTAATTTCCCACTTTCGATTTTAGACATATCCAAAACATCATTAATCAGTCCTAAAAGGTGTTTACTTGATAATGTTATTTTTCTAAGGCAGTTCTGTACCTGTTTCCTGTCATCTATATGGGCTGTGGCAATGGCGGTCATGCCTACGATCGCATTCATGGGTGTACGGATATCATGGCTCATATTTGCTAAAAATTCACTTTTGGCTTTGTTCGCTTCAAGAGCAGTCTGCCGGGCCTTCTCCAATTCATGCACCTGAGAACGGGTTATGGAGAAATACCGAAGAAAAATCAATGTCAGAATGACCAAAATAGCGGCACAGGACAATAATGTCATGAACATACGCTGGCTACTCAGATTATTTATGGCATCGTCCAATATACTATAAGGCATTACCGACACTAAATACCACTCAGAATAGGGTAATGAGATACCATATATTTGCCGTTCCTCACCATTTACTTCAAATGTTGTAGCATATTCTTCGTGATTTCTTAGTGCATCACCAAATTCTTTAATAGAATTATCAGCAGATAATTCATCTGCTTTAGAATCAAGCTGCCCTTGTAGTTGTACAAAAAAATTCCACAACTCAGTGTTGGGGTTTTGTATTACAAAACTACCGTCTGACCTGATAACATGATAATACATCAGCTGCTCATCATCCTCTAAAGAAAGAAAATCAGTAATATACTCCAGAGGAACGGCTGCGACGAGGCCAGTACTCCTATCTCCATTGTGCATCGGATAAGCAGCGTCAACGCCAAACAATACCACTTCATTTCCATCAGCATCAACGCCAACGGCAACTCGTTGTTCCCCTTGTAATAATGCTTCTACAAAAGGTTCTGGGTTAAGTGGCTGTATGGATCGTCCATAAAGTGTCTGAAAATCTCCCCCAGCAGAGCAAAGCGCTAAATAGTCAAAACCCCTGACCTGCACCCTGTAAGTAAGTTCTTCATATAGACTCTCCCTATCTTCGATATCTGTTGAGACAACCGAAACAACACCGCTGACCTGATCAAAACGTAATTTCATCACAGTTTCAAAGTGCCTGGACATCTGTTCATTCATTCCGGACATATATATGTTACCAATTTCATAAACAGTATTTTTACTTTTTCGGCTCATATAGACCCCGAGCAGACTGAAAATAATAATACTAAAGACCAAAAGCCCAATGAAACTGCATATTAGAAAACGTGTTGTAGAATTCTTTTTTTTACTGTTTCCCATTGATGTTATTCCTCCCTGGAACTCTTAAATTCTTTAATGACATTGATTATTTCATAGTAATCCTTTGATAATTTGGGCATCATTTCGACAGCCGTATTCCAATCGTTTTCTTTTAATGCTTTTGTTACCAAATTACTACTTTCAAACAATCTGGTAAAAGAAAGATTTTGACAAATTCCTTTGAGTGTATGAACGGCTCTTAGAGCCTCTTCATAATCCTTATTTCCCATAGACGTTTCAAACAAGTAAAAGCTTTTATCGTCCAAGAATTTGTAAACAAATTTCTGAACGGTTTGTTCACGCCGCAGTCTACCCAATACCTCATCAAAATCGCCGCCGAATTTAATATAACAATCTTTAAGATTCATAATCCCAATTCCTCCATATTAAATGTTGTCTGTGCTGCCTTCTCTCTGGTTTAGAAAACATATGGTCACTTTATTTTTTACTTTTTTTGATTGATACATCATATTGTCTGCAGCTTTGAAAAGTTCTTTTGTGTTCCCTATTCCATATGCTCCGCCTACACTTACAGACATATGTAGTTCGGGATGCTCATCAATTACCAGGCAATCAACAGTATGCCTGATCCTCTCCAATTTTTTCTCAAATATATCTGCAGGTATACTGAAAAAGATAATTACAAATTCATCGCCACCATAACGGATAACAGCATCTGTTTTTCGTACACAGGATAAAACGCTTTGTGCAATTCTCTGCAATACGATATCGCCAACATCATGGCCGTAATTGTCATTGATATGCTTAAAATTATCTACATCGATTACCACCATTGCCTGAATATTGTCTGCTCCTTGAAAATGCTCGTCATAATAACGGCGATTGTAGACACTGGTTAGGGAATCAATATATAATAATTTTAGATGCCGCTGTTTGCGAGACAGGAAAGCGTATTTTTCATAGGAAAACAGCCTGTCGTAGTCGATTTTATTTCTTATATCCTGAATATTTTTCGTTTCCTGTTCAGGGGAGACTTCCATAAGCTTACTTTCAAGAGTATCTGCAATTTCTTGTAGACACAGTAAAAGAGAAGGATTAAATGCACCGCATTGTCCTTCTAAAATCATTTTCAAAGCTTCTTCATGTGAATAAGCTTTCTTATAACATCGCTCACTGGTCAAGGCATCGTATACATCGGCCAATGCAACCGCTTGAGCGGCTATGGGAATTTCCTCTCCCTTTAATCCATCTGGATAACCATTGCCATCGTACCTTTCGTGATGCCACCGGCAAATCTCAGAAGCCACTTTGACAAGCGGAGCTTCCTGCTGCTCAATGGGCAGATCTAACAGCATGTTGGCACCGACGACTGAGTGTGTTTTTATGACTTCAAATTCCTCTGCTGTTAGTCGTCCAGGTTTATTCAGTATTGCATCCGAAATTGAGATTTTCCCAATATCATGCAGCGCAGAAGCAGTGCTGATCAATGAAATATCTGCTTTTGACAAAGAATATTGATCTGTAAGCTGAACCAACTGCTTTAGCAAATATTTTGTAATCGTATTGACATGCAGTATATGTAGGCCACTCTCTCCATTACGGAATTCCACAATATGAGACAGGATTGAGATCATCAGCTTATTATTCTTTTCCTGTTCGTGAAATTGTTCTGCGATAATTTTTTCAAGACGCTGCTGCCGTGCATATAAAAGCATCGTATTAGAAATTCGACGCTGGACAATGGTCGAATCAAAAGGACGGCTTATATAATCAAAAGCTCCCAAATCATAGGCTCGTTTAATATTCGTGGGGGAATCATCAGCAGAAATCATGATAACTGCGAATGTGTCATTCCAGTGATATTTGTTTATGTAGGCTAATACTTCAAAGCCATCCATTTCAGGCATCATAATGTCCAGAAGCAGAAGAGAAAAATCTGATCTTTGCTTTGAGAGGAGTGATATTGCTTCTACACCATTATCAGCCTCAACTACATCATATTGCTCTTCCAGGATGTCTACCAAAAGAGCGCGATTCATTTCTGAATCGTCCACAATCAAGATTTTTTGTTTTTCCATGATTTTAAACTCTTTCAAAATAATTTTACGATTTTATTATAAATGTATACTTTCATACTAGCAATAACCATATTGGTAAGGTAAGCAAATAGGTTGTGTGTAGATACTGACAGAAATAGTTCGTCATGATATAATTCGGACAGATAGGAGGCGAATTATGAAACCAAAGGAAACAAAATTTACATTTGTTTATAACGAAATTAAGCAAAGATCGGAAGAG
>ERZ506993.588-NODE-588-length-16569-cov-3.88077_pt1 | contig 16569 bp, 14 predicted proteins | sample MGYA00513167_ERZ506993 | MGnify/ENA metagenome assembly ERZ506993 | reverse complement strand
GACGTGTGCTCTTCCGATCTGATTAGTGTGGGGGTTGCGCCGCTGAATCCACAAATGAGTCACTATCGCGAGTGGTTGAAATCGGCAGATTTGGCGCTCTACAAAGCAAAGAAAGCCGGACGTAACCGCACCGAAGTGGCGGCCTGACGTCCGGCAAAAATCATCAGGATTTGCTGAGTTTTTCTGATTTTTCCATACACTTCGTCATCGCTTCGATCACTGCGGCACGGAAGCCTTTCTCTTCCAGTACGCGTACCGCCTCAATGGTGGTGCCTCCCGGTGAGCAGACCATATCTTTCAGTGCCCCCGGATGTTCTCCCGTTTCCAGCACCATTTTTGCGGAACCCATGACCGCCTGAGCGGCAAATTTATACGCCTGGGCGCGTGGCATCCCGCCCAGCACGGCGGCGTCGGCCATCGCTTCGATAAACATAAAGACGTAGGCTGGCGAAGAACCGCTCACACCGACCACCGGGTGGATCATCGGCTCAGCAATTACTTCCGCTTCGCCAAAGCAGCGGAAAATATTCAGCACATCAGCGGTATCTTCTGGGGTTACCAGCGCGTTTGGCGTTACGGAGGTCATCCCGGCATTAACCAGCGCGGGAGTGTTCGGCATGGCGCGGATAATTTTCCGGTCATGGCCCAGCGCGCGGGCAAGCTGGTCGAGTGTGATACCTGCAGCAATAGAAACGACCAGAGAGTCTTTATTCAGGCTGGAGGTGATTTCGCTAAGCACTTTAATCATGATGCCAGGTTTAACGGCGGCAAAAATGATGTCGGCGATTTGCGCCACTTCTTGCGCCGATTCTGCGGCGTTGATGCCGAACTGGTCATGCAGGGCGGCGACTTTATCCGGGGAGGGGGTATATACCCAGATTTGCCCTGGAAGCACCTGACCGCTGGCAATCAGACCGCCGAGAATGGCTTTTCCCATATTGCCGCAGCCAATAAAACCGATTTTCTTTTCCATTGCCTCACTCCTGCCGTGAAATTCATTGTTTTGATAATCGCTGGCAGAAGCATAAACAGAACTATGCCGGAAGGCAAAAGCGCGACACAATAGAGGATTACCCAACAAAGGATGACTTTATGACAATTTGGGTGGATGCCGACGCGTGTCCCAATGTAATTAAAGAGATTTTGTATCGCGCGGCGGAACGTATGCAGATGCCGCTGGTACTGGTAGCAAACCAGAGTTTACGCGTGCCGCCATCGCGATTTATTCGTACGCTGCGCGTCGCGGCAGGTTTCGACGTTGCCGATAACGAAATTGTCCGGCAGTGTGAAGCGGGCGATTTGGTGATCACCGCAGATATTCCTTTGGCTGCTGAAGCCATCGAGAAAGGCGCGGCGGCGCTTAATCCTCGCGGCGAACGTTATACGCCAGCGACCATTCGTGAGCGCCTGACGATGCGCGATTTTATGGATACCTTACGTGCCAGTGGGATCCAGACCGGAGGACCAGATAGTCTTTCACAACGTGACCGCCAGGCCTTTGCCGCGGAGCTGGATAAGTGGTGGCTGGAAGTGCAACGTAGTCGTGGCTAAATGTAATTTATTATTTACACTTCATTCTTGAATATTTATTGGTATAGTAAGGAGTGTATTGAGATTTTCACTTTAAGTGGAATTTTTTCTTTACAATCGAAATTGTACTAGTTTGATGGTATGATCGCTATTCTCATGATACCGGCTTTCGCCGCATTGCGACCTATTGGGGAAAACCCACGATGACACAACCTCTTTTTCTGATCGGGCCTCGGGGCTGTGGTAAAACAACGGTCGGAATGGCCCTTGCCGATTCGCTTAACCGTCGATTTGTCGATACCGACCAGTGGTTGCAATCACAGCTCAATATGACGGTCGCGGAGATCGTCGAAAGGGAAGAGTGGGCGGGATTCCGCGCCAGAGAAACGGCGGCGCTGGAAGCGGTAACTGCGCCATCCACCGTTATCGCTACAGGCGGCGGCATTATCCTGACGGAATTTAATCGTCACTTTATGCAAAATAACGGGATCGTGGTTTATTTGTGTGCGCCAGTATCAGTCCTGGTTAACCGACTGCAAGCTGCACCGGAAGAAGATTTACGGCCAACCTTAACGGGGAAACCGCTGAGCGAAGAAGTTCAGGAAGTGCTGGAAGAACGCGATGCGCTTTATCGCGAAGTTGCGCATATTATCATCGACGCAACAAACGAACCCAGCCAGGTGATTTCTGAAATTCGCAGTGCCCTGGCACAGACGATCAATTGTTGATTTTCGAGCGCCTATACTTAACGTTCATCCCGTGAAATAAGGAAGAACGATGCCAACGAAACCGCCTTATCCTCGTGAAGCATATATAGTGACGATTGAAAAAGGAAAACCAGGACAGACGGTAACCTGGTACCAACTCAGAGCCGATCATCCTAAACCAGACTCGTTGATCAGTGAACATCCGACCGCTCAGGAAGCGATGGATGCGAAAAAACGCTATGAGGACCCTGACAAAGAGTGACCGCATCAGACTGCTCGGAAGGGATTCTGAGTGCCACCACAAGGGATCTGCGTCACATTTTTCACAATTCATGTTTTTCAAATAATTAGAATATTAAACAATAACAATCCATTACTGGAATCATTTGGAATCTTTACATTATGCCGTGTAGGTCTGCTGCTACGCTTTTTGTCATTTGTAGCACAGGTAAGTGTCAGCAGTGGTGCTTAGCGCTTGCCCGGTAATTAACGACGAAATAAAAGTAAGGTGGAAGAACAATGAGTGCGTCGTTGGCGATCCTGACCATCGGCATTGTACCTATGCAGGAAGTTTTGCCGCTCCTGACAGAATACATTGACGAAGATAATATTTCCCATCATAGCCTGCTGGGGAAGTTAAGCCGCGAAGAAGTGATGGCGGAGTACGCGCCAGAAGCAGGCGAAGACACAATTCTCACATTATTAAATGACAACCATCTGGCCCATGTTTCGCGTCGCAAAGTAGAGCGTGACCTGCAAGGTGTGGTTGAAGTGCTCGATAATCAGGGCTACGACGTCATTATATTAATGAGTACGGCAAACATTAGTAGTATGACTGCGCGTAATACGATCTTTCTTGAGCCGTCGCGGATATTGCCACCGCTGGTTTCCTCTATTGTTGAAGATCATCAGGTAGGGGTTATCGTACCGGTTGAGGAGTTGCTGACCGTTCAGGCGCAAAAATGGCAAATTTTGCAGAAACCGCCGGTATTTTCATTGGGTAACCCCATTCATGATTCAGAACAAAAAATCATTGATGCCGGGAAAGAATTACTGGCGAAAGGCGCAGATGTCATCATGCTGGATTGTTTGGGATTTAACCAGCGTCATCGCGATTTACTGCAAAAACAGCTCGATGTTCCTGTCTTGCTGTCTAACGTATTGATTGCACGGCTGGCTGCGGAATTACTGGTGTAATTTTGCGTGACAGCCAGCGCCTCTGGCCCCTATAGTGAAGTAGATGTTCAACTACCAGACAGGGCCAGTTTATGCTTCAAAGTAATGAGTACTTTTCCGGCAAAGTGAAATCGATCGGCTTTTCCAGCAGCAGCACTGGTCGCGCCAGCGTGGGGGTTATGGTTGAAGGCGAATACACCTTCAGCACCGCTGAGCCTGAAGAGATGACGGTAATCAGTGGCGCGCTGAATGTGTTACTGCCTGACGCGACCGACTGGCAAGTGTATGAAGCCGGTTCGGTGTTTAATGTTCCCGGTCACAGTGAGTTTCATCTGCAAGTTGCCGAACCCACCTCTTATCTGTGCCGCTATCTGTAATTCCTCGCCTTCCCCTTGAACGGGAGGGCATTTTTCTGAAATGTCCTCTCTTTAACCCATAATAATATTTCCTTTGCTGGGATTTTTTCGATTTCCGATATATTCATAATTCATCAAGGTTGATATAAATATCAGCGAAGATCTCCAGATATTTTTGCGGAACTGGCCACGATAAAAGATAAATCAGATGATGAATGGTGGCGTGCATTGCTGCAAAGTCGCAATGATCATTTGCGCCAAACGGCATTGCGCAACGCACATACCCCGGCGTCTTTGTTAACGACATTGACTGAGCCTCAGGATCGGGCGTTGGTTATTAATAATCCACAGTTGGCTGCCGATGTGAAAACGACGTGGTTAAAAGAGGATCCATCATTACTCTTATTTGTCGATCAACCCGATCTTTCGCTGTTACGTGATTTAGTGAAAACAGGGGCAACGCGGAAAATTCGCAGTGAAGCGCGTCACCGGCTTGAGGAAAAACAAAAAACGCATAATATTGCTGCGCTAAAAATTATTGCCCGCCGTAGCGAATAATTATATGCCTGGTGTAGCTTCGTACGCCGGATAAGACGCGGCAGGCGTCGCATCCGGCATTAAAGGAAAATCAGCAATTAACGTTGTGCTTCGCCACCTAATCCTTCAATCAGGTTTTGAATTAACGCTGCCAGTTCACCAGTCATCAGGATGAAATCGGCATCAAAGCGCTGGGCGAAATCTTCACGGTCGATATCTTCGTTTTGATCGCGCAACTCGTCGCAGAACTTCAGACGCTTGAGCGAACCATCGTCGCACATCACAAACTGAATGCGCTGCTGCCAGTCGAGCGCCAGTTTAGTCACCACTTTTCCGGCTTCGATGTGATTGGTGATCTCTTCGCTGGTCAGATCTTGTTTCTTCGCGCGGATCACTCCACCATCTTCCAGCAGCGATTTCAGCTCGGCTTCATCAAGCAGCTGGAAGCCCTGTGCCGCGCTGCCGGAGCGTACCCATTCGGTCAGCGTCAGTTCAATCGGGTTTTCCATGCTCAATGGTACAACCGGTAACGACCCCAGGCTTTTACGCAGTAATGCCAGCGTATCTTCCGCTTTTTTGGCACTGGCGCAGTCCACCATAATCAAACCATTAACCGTGTCGATCCACATCATTGTCTGGCTAAAACGGCTGAAAGCACGCGGCAGCAGAGAGTGCAGCACTTCGTCTTTCAGCGAATCTTTTTCGGTTTTCTTCAGCTTACGCGCCTGTTCCGCTTCCAGTTTGGCGATTTTCGCTTCCAGCGCCTGTTTAATCACCGGAGACGGGAGGATTTTTTCTTCTTTGCGCGCGCAGATAACAATTTGACCATTGGCAACGTGCGTTAACGCATCGCTGTGCGATCCCATCGGAGGAACCCAGCCCATCTTCGCCATGTCCTGGCTGCCGCATGGGGTAAATGCCATCGAGGCTAGCTGTTTTTCCATCTCTTCTGCACGCAACGAAATCTCGCGGCTAAGACGGTAAACCATTAAATTTTTGAACCACAGCATGATAATTTCCACGGCCTTGTCGTTAAATTTAGCGGGCATGATAACGAATTGTCGGCGGCCTTGCATTGCCAATCCAGTTGTCCGTCTCTACGCTATTGATATTGAAAAAAATAAGGAGAGTACCGTGCGTATAGGTATCGATTTAGGCGGCACCAAAACTGAAGTGATTGCACTGGGCGATGCAGGGGAGCAGTTGTACCGCCATCGTCTGCCCACGCCGCGTGATGATTACCGCCAGACCATTGAAACGATCGCCACGCTGGTTGATATGGCGGAGCAGGCGACAGGGCAGCGCGGAACAGTGGGGATGGGCATTCCTGGCTCAATTTCGCCTTACACCGGCGTGGTGAAGAATGCCAATTCAACCTGGCTCAACGGTCAGCCATTCGATAAAGACTTAAGCGCGCGGTTGCAGCGGGAAGTGCGGCTGGCAAATGACGCCAACTGTCTGGCGGTTTCAGAAGCGGTAGATGGCGCGGCAGCGGGAGCGCAGACGGTATTTGCCGTGATTATCGGCACGGGATGCGGCGCGGGCGTGGCATTCAATGGGCGGGCGCATATCGGCGGCAATGGCACGGCAGGTGAGTGGGGACACAATCCGCTACCGTGGATGGACGAAGACGAACTGCGTTATCGCGAGGAAGTCCCTTGTTATTGCGGTAAACAAGGTTGTATTGAAACCTTTATTTCGGGCACGGGATTCGCGACGGATTATCATCGTTTGAGCGGACATGCGCTGAAAGGCAGTGAAATTATCCGCCTGGTTGAAGAAAGCGATCCGGTAGCGGAACTGGCATTGCGTCGCTACGAGCTGCGGCTGGCAAAATCGCTGGCACATGTCGTGAATATTCTCGATCCGGATGTGATTGTCCTGGGCGGCGGAATGAGCAATGTAGACCGTTTATATCAAACGGTTCCGCAGTTGATTAAACAATTTGTCTTCGGCGGCGAATGTGAAACGCCGGTGCGTAAGGCGAAGCACGGTGATTCCAGCGGCGTACGCGGCGCTGCGTGGTTATGGCCACAAGAGTAAAAAACGTAGGCAATTGGCGCATCATGCCTGATGCGATGCCGCGTCTTATCAGGCCTGCAAAATGTGCCGGAACCGCAGGCCGATAACGCGTTCACGCCTCATCCGGCAATAAGCAACGCGCACCGTGACAGTAATCTACCCCAGTGGTTTCGCCAGCACCGGACTATCCGCCGCTTGCTGGCGTTTATAGCGACCATACAGCAGCAACGACGACATCGCAGCAAACGAAAGCAGGGCGGCAGGCAGCGCCACGTAATTATATGCCAGCCCCAGCGTCAGCATCATACCACCGCAATATGCGCCGACGGCGCTACCGAGGTTAAACGCTATTTGCCCACCTGCGGCACCTAATAACTCTCCGCCTTTGGCATTTTGCAGTAACAATATTTGCAGTGGTGCTGAAAGGGCAAATAATCCCGCGCAACAAATAAATGCAAAAATAAGCGACGTTGTTTTCATGCCGCCGAAGAAAAAGAGCATCAGCAGTGCCAGCACAATAATAAAGTCAGTTACTGCCGCAATGCGCAGTGGTGAATAACGTCCTGAAATCCGGCCACTTAGCACATTCCCCAGCACCATCCCTAGCCCAACTAACATCATAATAAAAGTCATCGCCGTTTCCGAAAAACCGGAAATAAACATCATGTATGGCTTTACGTAGCTGAACCAGGCAAACACACCTGCGTTGCCAAACATGGTGGCGGCGAAAATTAACCACGGGGCCGGGCTGCGCAAAAAGTGAAATTGTTCGCGTAGCTTTCCTTTCGCCTCGTCGCGAATATCCGGCACCCAAAAATAGACCGATGCCATCACCGCAATATTAAAAACAGCGATCAATAAAAAGGTGTAACGCCAGCTAAATTCCTGACTTAAATACGTTCCCAGCGGAATGCCCAGCAAATTGGCGACTGTCATCCCGGAAACCATCCCCGCCACGGCGGCGGTGACTTTGCCGGGTTTGATAATTTTTGATAACACGATCGCTCCGACGCCAAAAAATGCACCATGCGGAAAGCCGGAAACCAGCCGACCAATGGCGAGCATCAGGTAAGACGAAGAGAGCGTGAACATGGCGTTGCCAATGACGCACAACGCCACCAGAAACAACAAGATATGTTTGAGTGAGTAGTGGCTGGAAAAGAGTGCGATGATTGGCGCACCGACCACCACCCCCAGCGCATAATACGAGATCATATGTCCGGCAGCAGGAATCGAAATTCCTACGTTATGCGCCAGCTCCGTGAGCACGCCCATAATGCCAAATTCGGCCATCCCCAAACCAAACGTGCCCAGAGCCAAAGATAAAATGACTTTTTTCATACCACCATCACAACCACCAGAACGGCTACCAATCACCGTAGCCAATAAAGTGATAGCTTGCAGGATAACGACCAGCAAGGCCAAGAGATAATTCGCCCCTCTGTATTCATTATCCTGCTGAATAGTTATTTCACTGCAAACGCACTTTCCAGTTTGCTGTAGCCCAGGCCGTTGATCTTCTTCACTTTGATCTGCACCGGAATACGCTCTTTCATCGCTTCAACGTGGCTAATCACACCGATGGTTTTGCCACTGGCATTCAGGGCATCCAGCGCATCAAGGGCGGTATCCAGCGTTTCGCTATCCAGCGTGCCAAAACCTTCATCGAGGAACAGCGAATCAATACGCGTTTTATGGCTGACCAGATCTGAAAGCGCCAGTGCCAGCGCCAGACTGACGAGGAAACTCTCGCCACCGGAAAGGGTACGGGTATCGCGTACCGCATCTGCCTGCCAGGTATCAACAACCTCGACTTCCAGCGCCTCGCTGGCTTTGCGCTGTAACAGATAGCGCCCGTGCAGCCGGGTAAGTTGCTGATTAGCGAGATGGACTAAATTATCCAGCGTCAGTCCCTGGGCAAACTTGCGGAATTTATCGCCCTCTTTGGAACCTATTAGCGAATTCAGATATCCCCAGTCCTCAACCTGCTGCGTCATTTGAGCAATTTGCTGCATTAAGGTTTGTTGTTGCTGACGGTTGTCTGCATCCTGCTTCAGCTGCTGGCGAATCTCGCCCTGACTGGTGGTGTTTTCACGCAACTTTTGGTGAGTTTGCGCTAACTCTTGCTGAATCTGCTCCACCGTTACAGTGAGAGCCAACCCGTCAGGTCGGTGTTGCTGATGCTGTGCCAGCGTTTCTGCTGTCTGAGTGACCAGTGTTTGCACCTGACGGCGCTGGTTTTCCAGATTCTGCTTGAGCTGTTCCAGTTGCGTTAGTGTTTGTTCATCCATTAGCGCCGCAAGGAACGCCTGCTGATCGTCAAAGATGCTGGCCTGTAGCGCGGTGTCAAACTGCGCCTGGGCTTTTTGCAGACTTTGCGCCGCCAGAACGTCCTGTTGCTGTAACGTCTGCTGCTGGCTGTGTAATGCGAGACATTGTTCATGAACCTGCCGCCAGTTTTCCAGTACCACAGTTTCTTCGCTGTGCGGGAGTTCATCACTTTGCGGCAACGTTTCCAGAATCGGCGTCAGCTGCTGCATACGGTTTTGCAGCGCGGTTAATTCGTTCTGGCGTTGCTGCCACCTCTGCGCTTCTTGCTGACGTGTCGCCAACCAGCTCTCTTCTTCATCTTCCTGTGGCAATGTCAGTGCATAACCCGCCAATGCCGTTAAGAGTTGCTGCTGGCGTTGTTCAATTTGCTGTTGATACTGAATAATTTGCTGATTATGCGCGGCAATCTGCCCTTGTAATTCATGCCGTTGGCTGAGTAACCGCAGCTGGCGTTCGTGCTCATCTTGTGCATCCAGCCACGGTTGAATATCGTCCTGTGGCTGCAAGGTGATATTGAGGCTGGCCGTGACGGCTTGCCATTGTTGAGTAAGTGCTTGCTCATCTTGTCGGAGGCTTTGCGCTTCGTTTTCATCACGCTGAAGTTGCTTTGTTAAGGCGTCCAGTTGCCCACGTAGCGTCGCACCTTCTTCACCGAGCTTTTTAACTTCGTTTTCCAGCGCCAGTAATCGAGACTGATTAACGCCAGGCTCCAGCGCCTGATACGCCTCGACCGCCGGGTGGCTGGTGGAACCACAAAGAGGACAAGGCTGACCCGCCTGTAACTGTGCACGCTGGGCTTCCAGCGTTTTGATGCGCGCTTCCTGCTCGCAAATGGTTTTCACATCGGCAAGTTGCTGCGTCTTTTCTTTATAACGCTGGCGCATTTCGTTAAGTGCGGCGTTACGTTGCGTCTGTTCTTGCGTGACATTCTGGATAGTGACCTGTAATTGCGCCAGGCGTTTTTGTTGGGGAACAATCTGTCCATGCAGCGCGACCAGGCGCTGACGCAGCGTGCGTTGCTCAGCATGTTGCGCCAGGGCGGTAGCAACTTCATCGGCGGTTAACGTCAACGTGATCGCCGCAAGCGCATTAAGTTTTTGCTCAGCATGGGTTAACTGTTGCTGCCATTGCCGCAGATGCTCGCGATCGCTGGTTTGTTGGGAGAACTGCGCACGCCAACCCGCCAGTTCGTTGTTCCACTGACGGAAGCGGTCGTGTTCCTGTAACCAGGCATTCAGGCTTTGTTGCTGCTGCTGTAATTCTGCAGACTGCTTCGCCGCGTGGTGGCGAATGCTCGCCCGAAGCGCCATTGTGCTCTGTAAGCGAGTATTTACTTCTTCAATCTGCTGGCGAGTATGCGCCAGCGCCGCGCTGTGTTCTGCGATGCGTTCCCAGTGTGGACGAAGATTTCGTGCCGGTTGTGCCAGACTGAGCGCCGCCAGTTGAGGTTGCGCTTTTTCTTCTTCGGCTAACGCCTGTTGCAAGGCCTGTTGACGGCGGCTGGCTTCTTGCTGCAATTCGTCCAGACGCGTTAACCAGTTTAGTGATTGTTGTTCTTGCTGCTGCGCGGTAAGTAACTGTTTTTCTTCGTCAGTAAGTACCTGCAAACTCGCTGTCAGCGATTGCACTTGTTCTGGCGTGAGCAACGCGACGCCGCTGGCCTGCGCTTGCAGCTTCTCCAGCTCTGTGCGGGCCGATTTGTGCTGCTCAAAAACCATCGCCGAGATTTGCCCGTAGATTTCAGTGCCGGTTAACTCCTCGAGCAATTCCGCGCGTTCTTTTGGTTTGGCATTCAGGAAGGCAGCAAATTGCCCCTGCGAAAGCAGCATCGAACGGGTGAAGCGCCCGTAATCCAGTCCGGTTAACGTCGCCGTCAGTTCCAGCTTATCTTTCACTTTGTCGGCGAGAATTTTGCCGTCGGCGCAGCGCGCCAGCTCTACGCGTGGCACCTGCAAATTACCGTCGGGCTGGTTACGCGCCCGATTCTGGCTCCAGAACGCGCGATACGCTTCACCTTTGACTTCAAACTCCACTTCCGCCAGACATTCGGCGGTATCGCGGGTCATGAGATCATTTTGCGATTGTGAAACGTTAGAAAGGCGCGGAGTTTCGTGATACAGCGCCAGACAAATGGCGTCCAGCAGGGTGGTTTTCCCCGCACCGGTTGGGCCGGTAATGGCAAACAGCCCGTTGCTGGCGAACGGCTCGCGGGTGAAATCAATCTTCCATTCGCCTTTTAATGAGTTCAGGTTTTTCAGGCGCAGGCTGAGAATTTTCATGCTTCGTGTTCTCCTGCGAGGGTATGCAATGTCGTGGCGAAAAGATGCTGCAGACGTTGCTGCTGCGATTCATCCAGTTCTTCCAGTGCCAGACGGCGATTGAACACCTCTTCGACGCTGAGTTCGCTGAGGGTTTCACGCTGTTGGCTGGCTAACACTCGCTCGCGCTGTTCACGACTCCGGCGTACCAGCAATACTTCGACAGGTAATGATTCGGTTAATGCCTGGATTTTGCGCTGAATATCATGCAGATACTCATCAGTAGTGATTTCGATATCCAGCCAGACAGGTGGCTCCTGTGATACATCGCGCCACTGTTCCAGCTGTTCGGTAATCGACGCCAGATCGCCTTTCAGCACCGCCATGGGTTGCGTTACCGGTACGTTCAGGTTTTCCACGCTCTCTAATTTGCCGTTTGAAAATGTCACTAGATGGACATATTTACTCTTACCGCATTCATCAAAACTCAGTGGAATGGGGGAACCGCAATAGCGAACATGTTCCATGCCGCCAATAATCTGTGCGCGGTGAATATGCCCGAGCGCGATGTAGTCGGCTGGTGGAAAGTTTTGTGCCGGAAACGCGTCCAGCGTGCCAATATAGATGTCACGCACGGCGTCACTTTTACTGGCACCCACGCTCGTTAAGTGTCCCGTGGCGATGATGGGCAGAGGCTGATCGCCGCGCAGTTTGCAGGCATCGGCATAGTGTTGTTGGTAATAATCGGTAATAGCTGCCAGCAAATGCTGCTGTTTTTCAATACTGTTAAGCCCCGCCTGGCTGGTAATAATGTCACGCGGACGTAAAAACGGAATAGGGCACAGCACTGCGCCTGGCGTCCCGTCGCGACGAGGCAAGATTTGCGGCGCATGTCCGGCGCTGGCGACCACGGTCGTATTGAGGAACGCCATGATATCGCGCGATTCATTCAGCGTGGCGACCGAGTCATGGTTTCCTGCCAGTACCACCAGATGACAGCCAGTTTGCTGTAAATTGACAACAAAACGGTTGTATAACGTGCGGGCGTAACTGGGGGGCGAGCCGGTATCGAAAACATCACCGGCAACAATAATCGCATCCACCTGATGGGTTTGTGCTGTCTCCAGCAGCCAGTCAAGAAAAGCCTGATGTTCAGCTTCGCGGCTTTTACTGTAGAAGTTCTGGCCGAGATGCCAGTCTGAGGTGTGAAGGATGCGCATAACGGTTCCCTGGCGAAAAAGCATGGGCGCGATTATACCCAAACAGATGTGCCATTTGCTTTTTTCTGCGCCACGGAAATCAATAACCTGAAGATATGTGCGACGAGCTTTTCATAAATCTGTCATAAATCTGACGCATAATGACGTCGCATTAATGATCGCAACCTATTTATTACAACAGGGCAAATCATGGCGAGACGTATTCTGGTCGTAGAAGATGAAGCACCAATTCGCGAAATGGTCTGCTTCGTGCTCGAACAAAATGGCTTTCAGCCGGTCGAAGCGGAAGATTATGACAGTGCTGTGAATCAACTGAATGAACCCTGGCCGGATTTAATTCTCCTTGACTGGATGTTACCTGGCGGCTCCGGTATCCAGTTCATCAAACACCTCAAGCGCGAGTCGATGACCCGGGATATTCCAGTGGTGATGTTGACCGCCAGAGGGGAAGAAGAAGATCGCGTGCGCGGCCTTGAAACCGGCGCGGATGACTATATCACCAAGCCGTTTTCGCCGAAGGAGCTGGTGGCGCGAATCAAAGCGGTAATGCGCCGTATTTCGCCAATGGCGGTGGAAGAGGTGATCGAGATGCAGGGGCTAAGCCTCGACCCGACATCTCACCGGGTGATGGCGGGCGAAGAGCCACTGGAGATGGGGCCGACAGAATTTAAACTGCTGCACTTTTTTATGACGCATCCTGAGCGCGTGTACAGCCGCGAGCAGCTGTTAAACCACGTCTGGGGAACTAACGTGTATGTGGAAGACCGCACGGTCGATGTCCACATTCGTCGCCTGCGTAAAGCACTGGAGCCCGGCGGGCATGACCGCATGGTGCAGACTGTGCGCGGTACAGGATATCGTTTTTCAACCCGCTTTTAACGCCTTGCTCATCGGACGCAGAGCAGGGCTTATGATTTCTTAACTGGAGTATCTTACGTGCTGGAACGGCTGTCGTGGAAAAGGCTGGTGCTGGAGCTGCTACTTTGCTGCCTCCCGGCTTTCATCCTGGGTGCATTTTTTGGTTACCTGCCCTGGTTTTTGCTGGCATCGGTAACGGGACTGCTTATCTGGCATTTCTGGAATTTGTTGCGCCTTTCATGGTGGCTGTGGGTGGATCGTAGTATGACCCCGCCACCGGGACGTGGTAGCTGGGAACCGCTGCTATACGGATTACACCAGATGCAGTTGCGAAATAAAAAACGCCGCCGCGAACTGGGCAATCTGATTAAACGCTTTCGTAGCGGCGCGGAGTCGCTGCCCGACGCGGTGGTGCTGACCACGGAAGAGGGCGGTATTTTCTGGTGCAACGGTCTGGCGCAACAGATTCTTGGCTTGCGCTGGCCGGAAGATAACGGGCAGAACATCCTTAACTTGCTGCGTTACCCGGAGTTTACGCAATATCTGAAAACGCGTGATTTTTCTCGCCCGCTTAATCTGGTGCTCAACACCGGGCGGCATCTGGAAATTCGCGTCATGCCTTATACCCACAAACAGTTGCTGATGGTGGCGCGTGATGTCACGCAAATGCATCAACTGGAAGGGGCGCGGCGTAACTTTTTTGCCAACGTGAGCCATGAGTTACGTACGCCATTGACCGTGTTACAGGGTTACCTGGAGATGATGGATGAGCAACCGCTGGAAGGCGCGGTACGTGAAAAAGCGTTGCACACCATGCGCGAGCAGACCCAGCGGATGGAAGGGCTGGTGAAGCAGTTGCTGACGCTGTCGAAAATAGAAGCCGCACCGACGCATTTGCTCAATGAAAAGGTTGATGTGCCAATGATGCTGCGCGTTGTTGAGCGCGAGGCTCAGACTCTGAGTCAGAAAAAACAGACATTTACCTTTGAGATAGATAACGGCCTCAAGGTGTCTGGCAACGAAGATCAGCTACGCAGTGCGATTTCGAACCTGGTCTATAACGCCGTAAATCATACGCCGGAAGGCACGCATATCACCGTACGCTGGCAGCGAGTGCCGCACGGTGCCGAATTTAGCGTTGAAGATAACGGACCGGGCATTGCACCGGAGCATATTCCGCGCCTGACCGAGCGTTTTTATCGCGTTGATAAAGCGCGTTCCCGGCAAACCGGCGGTAGCGGATTAGGGTTAGCGATCGTGAAACATGCGGTGAATCATCACGAAAGTCGCCTGAATATTGAGAGTACAGTAGGAAAAGGAACACGTTTCAGTTTTGTTATCCCGGAACGTTTAATTGCCAAAAACAGCGATTAATCCGCCTTTGTCATCTTTTATTGCCATAAGCCAGCCGATGCTGGCTTATTTTCTTTGCAGTCAAAATACGGGCGTTAGATTTTACAACGGTTGGTGATTTTTTGTTCGCATGATTAGCCATGTCTTTTTCACGGAAATAGTGTTTTATACTGGTTGGTGATTTCTTATCGCTATATACCTCTGGTTTTTAGATCCCTTCTTGCTTTAAAACGTTATAAGCGTTTAAATTGCGCTTCAGGTGCTGTCATACTGACTGCATTAACGCGGTAAATCGAAAAACTATTCTTCGCCGCGCCTGGTTGGGAGTATTTCCCGCTAAAATTGTTTAAATATACCGCTGTATCATCCCCAGGGATTGGCACAAAAATTTAACGTTACAACACCACATCCACAGGCAGTATGATTTATGACCCATCAATTAAGATCGCGCGATATCATCGCTCTGGGCTTTATGACATTTGCGTTGTTCGTCGGCGCAGGTAACATTATTTTCCCTCCAATGGTCGGCTTGCAGGCAGGCGAACACGTCTGGACTGCGGCATTCGGCTTCCTCATTACTGCCGTTGGCCTGCCGGTATTAACGGTAGTGGCGCTGGCAAAAGTTGGCGGCGGTGTTGACAGCCTCAGCACGCCAATCGGTAAAGTCGCTGGCGTACTGCTGGCAACGGTTTGTTACCTGGCGGTGGGGCCGCTTTTCGCTACGCCGCGTACAGCTACCGTTTCCTTTGAAGTGGGGATTGCACCGCTGACGGGTGATTCCGCGCTGCCGCTGTTTATCTACAGCCTGGTCTATTTCGCTATCGTTATTCTGGTTTCGCTCTATCCGGGCAAGCTGCTGGATACCGTGGGCAACTTCCTTGCGCCGCTGAAAATTATCGCGCTGGTCATCCTGTCTGTTGCCGCGATTGTCTGGCCGGCGGGTTCTATCAGCACGGCGACTGAGGCTTATCAAAACGCTGCGTTTTCTAACGGCTTCGTTAACGGCTATCTGACCATGGATACGCTGGGCGCAATGGTGTTTGGTATCGTTATTGTTAACGCGGCGCGTTCTCGTGGCGTTACCGAAGCGCGTCTGCTGACCCGTTATACCGTCTGGGCTGGCCTGATGGCGGGTGTTGGTCTGACTCTGCTGTACCTGGCGCTGTTCCGTCTGGGTTCAGACAGCGCGTCACTGGTCGATCAGTCTGCAAACGGCGCTGCTATTCTGCATGCTTACGTTCAGCACACCTTTGGCGGCGGCGGTAGCTTCCTGCTGGCGGCGTTAATCTTCATCGCCTGCCTGGTAACGGCAGTTGGCCTGACCTGTGCTTGTGCAGAATTCTTTGCCCAGTACGTACCGCTCTCTTATCGTACGCTGGTGTTTATCCTCGGCGGCTTCTCGATGGTGGTTTCTAACCTCGGCTTAAGCCAGCTGATCCAGATCTCCGTACCGGTGCTGACCGCTATTTATCCGCCGTGTATCGCACTGGTTGTATTAAGTTTTACACGCTCATGGTGGCATAATTCGTCCCGCGTGATTGCTCCGCCGATGTTTATCAGCCTGCTTTTTGGTATTCTCGACGGGATCAAAGCATCTGCATTCAGCGATATCTTACCGTCCTGGGCGCAGCGTTTACCGCTGGCCGAACAAGGTCTGGCGTGGTTAATGCCAACAGTGGTGATGGTGGTTCTGGCCATTATCTGGGATCGCGCGGCAGGTCGTCAGGTGACCTCCAGCGCTCACTAAATCACTGAACATTTGTTTTAACCACGGGGCTGCGATGCCCCGTGGTTTTTTATTGTGTTGATGGGTTAGGAATTGATGGAAAGTAAGAACAAGCTAAAGCGTGGGCTAAGTACCCGCCACATACGCTTTATGGCACTGGGTTCAGCAATTGGCACCGGGTTGTTTTACGGTTCGGCAGACGCCATCAAAATGGCCGGTCCGAGCGTGTTGTTGGCCTATATTATCGGTGGTATCGCGGCGTATATCATTATGCGTGCGCTGGGGGAAATGTCGGTACATAACCCGGCCGCCAGCTCTTTCTCGCGTTATGCGCAGGAAAACCTCGGCCCGCTGGCAGGTTACATTACCGGCTGGACCTACTGCTTTGAAATCCTTATTGTCGCCATCGCCGATGTGACCGCTTTTGGTATCTATATGGGTGTCTGGTTCCCGACGGTGCCGCACTGGATCTGGGTGCTCAGCGTGGTGCTGATC
>ERZ506993.540-NODE-540-length-18387-cov-5.08542_pt1 | contig 18387 bp, 14 predicted proteins | sample MGYA00513167_ERZ506993 | MGnify/ENA metagenome assembly ERZ506993 | reverse complement strand
GCCGACTTAGCTTCATTACTTGGCTGCTCTTCAACCAATATATATAATAAAATGAAACGTGATAATTTTTCCGAAAAAGAATTAATTGAAATTGGAAATGTTTTGGATTGCGATTTTGTAGGACAATTCAAAATGAGAGATACCGGAGAAACAATATAAAAATAGAGCCAGCGTTACAAGAAAATCACCTTGTAACACTGGCTTTTCAATATCAATCTCTTTTTTATCTCTTTTAAAATCATATCACCTGGAGTCAGCAGCATATTACCGTGGTATCCTGTTTGTTCGTAAAACCTCAAATTCCTAAATCCCTCTATTGCCATAAAATAATCATCTTCACAAATTGAAACGAAAAAGCCTTTTTCAATGTTATATGTATCTATACAGTTTACTTGTTTGGAAGATTACATTTTTTAGTAGTTTCCTTCCTCAGAATGCAAAAATGACACACCACTGATTTCTCAATAGTGTGCCATCAACATTCTTATTATGTGTACCCAGTCACTGACTCTCGCTAACATTTAAACATCAGGCAAAATCCCCTTAAGCAATCGAGACCATTTCCAATCCCAATTTAGTCTCAAATAAGTCCCAATTTTCGGCGATTTCTTATGATATTTTACACTAAGTTACGATAGTTTCCAATTGACCTTACACATCCGATTTTCCTTGAAAACTCAAGGTTTCCGGTATCAAACAGGATACAGCAATTTATATTAGTTGCCACCCATCTGCTTAGCAACTTCCTCAGCAAAATTCTCTTCTTTCTTCTCAATACCTTCTCCGGTCTCGAAACGAACGAAGCCTTTTACTGTAATCTTAGCGTTGTTAGCTTTTGCAACTTCTTCAACGTATTTGGCAACGGTCTGTTTTCCGTCTTCTGCTTTTACATAAACCTGGTCTAACAGGCAGATTTCTTTCAGCTCTTTGTTGATACGGCCCATAACCATACCGCTGATGATCTTGTCGTTAGCGTCCGGTTTCTCGTTCTTAGCTGCTGCTGTCAGGATTTCTTTCTCATGCTCAATGTATTCCTGAGACACTTCACTTCTGTTTGTGTATACAGGTTTCAGAGCTGCTGCCTGCATGGCAATGTTTTTAGCCATTTCTTTTACAGCATCGTTGATGACATCTGTCTCAACATCAACCAGAACACCGATTTTGCCACCCATGTGTGTGTAGGATGCAACAAATCCGTTTTCTTCGGATACCTTTGTAAATCTTCTGATGTTCATGTTCTCACCGATAACAGCAATCTGGCCTGCCAGAGCTTCCTGAACGGTTTTTGTTGTATCGAATTTCCATGCTTCAGCTAAGAAAGCTTCCACATCGGCTGCTTCTGTATCCATAGCCTGCTCTGCAACCTGTGCAACATAGCCCTGGAATTTTTCGTTTTTAGCAACGAAGTCTGTCTCTGCGTTAACCTCTACAACAACTGCTTTCTTCTCGTCAGCAGATACCAGAGTTTTGCACAGACCTTCTGCTGCAACACGGCTTGCTTTTTTCTGTGCAGTAGCAAGTCCTTTTTCTCTCAGGAATTCAACTGCTTTATCCATATCGCCTTCTGTTGCTGCAAGAGCTTTCTTACAGTCCATCATGCCGGCGCCGGTCATCTCTCTTAATTCTTTTACCATTCCTGCTGTAATAGCCATCGTGATATTCCTCCTGAATTCTATTGGTTTTTTCTAAAGAACCGCCTTGGCAGTACAGCCAAGGCGCTTTGAATTATTCCTCTGTTGCTTCCTCTTCTGCTGCTTCCTCGAAGATTTCGCTGTCTTCAGCAACACCCTGGTTAGCTTCAATGACAGCATCTGCCATTTTGGAAACGATTAATTTTACGGCTCTGATGGCATCATCATTGCCCGGGATAACATAATCCAGTTCTTCCGGATCACAGTTTGTATCACAGATACCGATTAACGGAATACCTAATGTATGTGCTTCCTGAACGCAGATTCTTTCTTTTTTCGGGTCTACAATGAAGATGGCATCCGGGAGTTTCTTCATTTCTTTGATACCGCCCAGGTTCTTCTCTAATTTGGCCTGCTCTTTTTTCAGCTCGATAACTTCTTTTTTCGGCAGTACGTCGAAAGTTCCGTCAGCTTCCATAGCTTCGATTTCTTTCAGTCTTGCGATTCTGCTCTGGATGGTCTTGAAGTTTGTCAGCATTCCGCCTAACCATCTTTCGTTTACATAGAACATTCCGCAGCGCTCTGCTTCCACTTTGATAGCATCCTGAGCCTGTTTTTTAGTTCCTACGAACAGGATTGTGCCGCCGTCAGCTGCGATGTCTGCAACTGCTTTGTAAGCATCGTCAACCATTCCTACAGATTTCTGCAGGTCGATGATGTAGATGCCGTTTCTCTCTGTGTAGATGTAGGGAGCCATTTTAGGGTTCCATCTTCTGGTCTGATGTCCGAAATGAACACCTGCTTCCAGTAACTGTTTCATTGAAATAACGCTCATGTTTTTTCTCCTTTTTGGTTGTTTTCTTCCGTCTATTTCCTCTCCGCAGGGACACTGTCGGACGCTTGTCCGCAGGCACCGTCCTTTGGTATTCATAGACGTGGTTATTTTGCAACGTTGGTATTATAGCATAGCTGAGGCGTATGTTGCAAGCTGTTTTTAAGATTTTTTCCTGTTTTTACAAGGTTTATACTACTTATTTTCTTTTGCAGGCATTCTTAAGCCAAATGTTAAGCAGCGGCATCCAGCTCTGGCACTCTTTCTGTACACCGGTGCCGTCTGCACGCATCAGTGTCTCATTTGCCAGGGAGAGGCCATGACTGCCCTTGGGATAGAGATGGTATTCAGCCGGAACGCCCGCTTTTCCCATTGCCTCCACAAATAACAGGGAGTTCTGAAACGGCACGCTCTGGTCCTCAAAGGTATGCCAGAGAAAAGCCTGGGGCACATGGACATCTACCTGGGTTTCCAGTGCCATCTCCGCTTTTTTCTCTTCATAATCACTGCCCAGCAGATTATGGATGCTTTCCAGATGCCCGTAATCCTCCCTGGATGTGATCACCGGATAGCAGAGAATCAGACCTTTTACTTTTAAAATCTCCCTGCTGCATCCCACAGCCTCAGAAAGAAAATCCCTGTTCCAGAAAACACCGTAGCTGGCTGCCAGATGGCCTCCCGCTGAAAATCCCATAACAAAGATATTTTCCGTATCCACATGCCACGCCTCCGCCTTCTCATGTATCATCTGCACAGAGCGGGCCACCTCGGTCAGGGCTGCGGGAAATACACTGGGAGCACAGGAATAGCGCAGAACTGCCGCGTGATATCCCATGCTGTTAAACTGCAGAGCCACCATCTCCGCCTCTCTGTCAGCCGTAAAACGGTATGCGCCTCCGGGACAGATCAGTATCAGAGGCCGCGTTAAGTCTTCTGGCAGCTCCTCATACGCATCCAAAATATAAGTTGTCAAATGTGTCTCTTTGGAAGACCCTGACATTTGAATCGGAATATTTTCATGTATCATGTTTCTGCTCTCCTTTTATTCCTTCTCAATAATCTGGCCGTTTCTGTAGGCCTTCAGAAGTTGTCTCAGCTCATCAATGCTCTCCTGCAGGTGATGTCCGTTATCCGTATCCCCCACTGTTTTCCTAAGAGAGGTGCGTTTTACTAAAATACTGTCAGAGAGAATATCGCTCTCCCTTGTGATGGCATCCTCTGCAGAGGTAAATGGTTCATGGGCTGCCAGGATCATTCCCCAGGAATTATAAATCAACGTATATCCCGCAATCCCGGTCTCCTTCTGATATGCTTTTGAAAATCCACCGTCAATGACCAGCACTTTGCCGCCGCATTTGATGGGACTTTCCCCTGAGGTATGGTGTACCGGGACATGACCGTTTATAATATGGCAGCAGTCCCCTTCGATTCCGAACTCCCGGAAAATATTATCCACTACGCTTTCATCCTCCAAAAGTCTGTAGTAAGGATTCTTATTCTCCACATGGGTTTCCTTCTCGGCAAGGAAATACCGCTCAAAGGTAGCCATCTTATCCTTGCCGAACAGCGGAGACGAGGGACTGCTCCAGATAAACCACAGAATATCCCTGCCGCGCTGTTTTTCTTCCTTGTCCAGAGCAAAGAAAGCTTTCCGCACATAGGCTTCCAGCACGTCATAGAGCTCTCTTCCTTTATAAGTCCTGCCGTACACTTCAACCTCTTTAAAGCTGCCGTCCTCATTCAGAGGGACACAACCGTGATAAAGCAGGTTGTTGTTATATACCTTGTACAAACTTCCCTTCTTCAAAAGAAGCTGCATATGGCGCTGGAGCTTCTCACAGTTGGCAAAGGCGGAGACGAGGCGTTCCATAACCTCCTCCTCCTCTTTTGAAAGCTCATAGGGATTTTCCGGGTCCACGGTCGGGAAGACATGATCCAGAAGGTTGTATTCTTTTCCGTATAAACGGATGGTCCCCTCCTCATAGTTAATATCATCCAGAAGCGCCCGGTCTGCCATATGAAATTCTTTTCTCCTGATCAAAAGCTGCCCTTCCAGTTTGAACTGGATAACGGAAATAGCCTTGTGCATCTTCATGTTCAGCACAGTCTCTGCCGGATTGAGGGTATTTCCCCCTTTTATTTTAAAGCACTCACAGGGGTCATCCTGATAATACGTCAGGGCAAATGTAGCCAATGGCAGCAGATTAATGCCATATCCGTCTTCCAGAAGGTCCAGATTCGCATAGCGGGCACAGATACGGATCACATTGGCAATACAGGAACGCTGGCCTGCTGCCGCACCCATCCAGACAATGTCATGGTTGCCCCACTGGATATCCAGAGAGTGATATTCCTCCAACTTCTCCATGATATGGTGCGGCCCCGGCCCCCTGTCATAAATATCTCCCAGAATATGCAGATGGTCCACAACCAGACGCTGGATCAGCTCCGAAAGAGCGATGATAAACACTTCCGCCCTGCCTATGGCTATAATGGTCTCAATAATCTGCTCATAGTAAGCCTCTTTGTCATTGAGCTCCGGTTTCTCGGTGATAAGCTCCTCGATAACATATGCAAAATCAGGCGGCAGGGCTTTACGGACTTTGGATCGGGTGTATTTGGAGGCAACACGTTTACACACCTCGATCAGACGGTATAAGGTGATCTTGTACCAGTCCTCCATGTTTTCCTCCGTCTTTTTGATCAGCTCCATCTTTTCCTTCGGATAATAGATCAGTGTTGCCAGAAAACGCTTGTCCTGCTCATTGAGTGTATGGCCGAATACTTCGTTGATCTTTCGTCTCACAGAACCGGAACCATTTTTCAGCACATGGGAAAATGCCTCATATTCCCCGTGGATATCTGTCAGGAAATGTTCTGTTCCCTTGGGAAGGTTGAGAATTGACTGCAGGTTGATGATCTCCGTGGACGCCTTGGCGATCGTCGGATATAGTTCGGAAAGGCGTTCCAGATACTTTTGTTCCAGTTTTTCCATTTGGTCTCCCCCAATATTTATAAATTAATTTATGTTGCCATTGTAACACATTTTCCTCTCCCAGAAAACAAGAACACTGCCAATCAATAAAAAAATAATTCCGGCCGGATTTTCTTTCTGCATTTTTACAGCCTCCGGTACGGGCTCTGTGTCCGTTTCGGCATTTTCATTGGCAGGCATGGTAAAATCCCATGGTTCCATATCACTTATGTTTCCTGCTGTATCCTTAACAGACAGGGTTATTCTGTTTTTACCGTTTTTCAGGTATTTACTTGGGATTCTTAGTTTTCCTTCCTTCCACTCATAGAGAACCGGTTCCCCGTTCACCGAACAGGAAACAATTCGGACGGCGTCCACATTGTCCAGGGTTATTTCCGGTGTAAAGCCGCCGCTGTGGGCAATTTCCTCCCTGTCGTATACAAAGCTTGTGCCAGATTGATTGACGGAAAAGAGAAAGTGCTGTTCTGTCCGGTTGCCGTACAGGTCACATGCCTCGCAGATAAGCACATACTCATCATCCTCTGTCACCGGGTCCAGGGTCAGAGTCAGACAATTCCGGTTCTCCTCTTTCCGGAAGGAAATCGTTCTCTCACCTGTACGTTTCCCGGTAAGACGGATTTTTACACTGTCCTTGTCCAGATTCTCATCCTGTACTGTGATACATGGCGATACCTGCGTGTTGCTGGATGAAAGATTTTTCAGATTCACAAGGGCGATAACAGGATACACGCGGTCGGGGATTTCGATTTCTGTCATAGCCGTAGGAGTATCGTCCTCTTTCTCTTTTGAAGGCTGTCGGGCAGATTCGTTTTTTTCTGCCTCCTCTGAAGGCTGCCGGGCGGTTTCAGTTCTCCCTGCCTCCTCTGAAGGCTGCCGGACGGTTTCAATTCTCCCTGCCTCCTCATGTCCGTTACCATTTTCGGTTTCCTCCATATCTTTTATACCGTCTTCTGTGTTCTGCTTCTCATCTGCTGTACCTCCTTGAATTTCTTCTGCATCTTTATCTGTGTATGTATCACCTGTCTGTGTTTTCTCTAAATCCGCAGTATCCTTTCCGTTTTTATCAGATTTCATTTCGTCTGTATTTTCTTTTGAATCAGTCTTTTTCACCCTGATCTTATACCGAACCACCACTTCTGTTTCCCCTTCTTCAAGGGCCTCTATATTTCCGTTTCTTCCCGCGCAGGCAATGCGCTCATCTGCTATCTGTACCATGCCATTGCCGGGCAAAAAAAGCGCTTCTCCCTTCTGCAGTTCTACGATCTGTGTCATTTCCGGCAGAGTCTTGTCCGTATTTCCAAAATCTTCCTCGGCTGAAGCAAATACCGGAACCGCACTGCCTAAACATAAAAATATCACTGTCACTATAAAGAACATCCTTTTACGATTCATTCTGTTTCCTCCGTTTCCAAAGCCTTGATTTTATTTTTGATTTTTTCGCTGTTAAACCCATCCTTTTTTGCTCCTCTTTTTTCCATGAGAGAAAGCAGACTCTCTGCCTTTTTCTGGTTTTCCCGTTCTGCTGCTTCCATAAGGGCATAGGCGCAGTAGGCTTCTGCATCCTGGGGAAAATCGCTCAGATAACGTTCATAGCATTTTTCCGCTTCCATATACTCCTGCATCTGTCGGTACATGGCTGCAATTGACAGACGTGCTTCCTGTTCCAGGTTTACAGGGATTTTTTCTTCCAGAAGCAGTTCATAATACCGGATGCTTTTTACCGGATTATCCAGTTTTTCGTAAATCACGGCGAGCTGATAGTAAATTTCTACACGGTATACCGGTGCATATGTCTCCCGGCTGTTTTCCTTTACATTCTTTTCCGCCTGCAAAAGAAGACCCTGTGCTTTTTCCGCGCTTTCCTGATTGGAGAATCCCAGCTCGCTTTCATATGCCTGTACAATATTTGCCAGAAATATCTGTTCGCCCGCCTTCTCCCAGGAGGTGCCTGCGCTTTTTTCCAATGTTTCTATGGCAGCTCCGGCTTCTACCCAGTTTCTTTTTGACGGCGCCTCTTCTATGGCATCCAGGATTTTTCGGTACAGCTCTCCTTTTTCTGTCCCTTCCTGTTTTTTCAGGAAATACCTGCGTGCCTCCCTGTAATCCGCTGTATCCGCAAGACCGATGTCTTTGCGAAAGCCCAGCAGCCTTCCCGCATCAAGCAGCAGCTCCTGCCGCCTGACCTGCGCGCCTAAAAGGAGCAGAAAACCCACTGCCAGAAAAACGGAACCTGCGTAAACACGCTGCCTGGTGTGCATCCACTCTTCCAGATTCTGCAGTTCTCTCTTGACCGCACGGATGTTCCTGTAGCGTTTTCCCGGAGAGGTTTCCATACATTTGTCTGCAATGTGTCTCCACTTTTTATATATCTTAGATCTGTGTTCATCCGTCTGTTCCATGTAACGCAGGACAGCTCCCAATCCATAGATGTCCGTTCGTTCCTCTGCACTACCGGAAAACTGTTCCGGTGCGGCAAAACCGGGTGTTCCGTACCCGCTGCCGCTCTTATTGGCCAGGGACGCAATGCCGAAATCAAGAATCCGTATATCCCCTGAAATGTGTACCAGCAGATTGGAAGGTTTCATATCCTGGTAGATAATCCCTTTTGCCGGACCATGGAGGTATTCCAGCAGACTGCAGAGCTGTATGGCCCATCGGATCCGTTTGCTCCAGGGTATCTTTTTTCCGCTTTTCTTTATCTCCTCCAAAGTGAATCCTTCCAGATAGTCCATGACAAGATAACAGTATCCATCTGTCCTTAGTGTATCAACGATTCTGGGCAGCGCCGGATGTTCCAGGTACCGCATGATCTCAGCTTCTCTGCTGCTGCCAGCGGGAATCCTTTTGACAGCCCAGTATTTTTCCAGCTTTATGTCAAAGGCCAGATACACCTTCCCCTGTCCGCCTTTTCCCAGGATTTTATCCAGACGGTAGCGTTCTCCAAGAAGACGCTTTTCTCCATACACGAACAGCATCACCTCTTTATGTAATTCTTATATATTGTAGAATGAAAATGGAATGTCAGGCAGAAATGCCGAAATTTCAGATATTTTCAGACGGACTGCCGCATACGGCAGCCCGTCTTTTTATATTAGATCACATTCTCTCAGGTGCTTCAAATCCCAGCAGATCGATGCATGTCTCCAGTACATCTCTTGCCAGAACCAGCAGACGAATCCAGGAAGTCTTCTGTGCTTCGTTCTCCTCACTGAGAATCTTAGTTTCATGATAAAAACTGTTGAACGCATTTGCCAGATCATAGATATAAGAACAGATCTTATGCGGAGCTTTTTCCTCAAAGGCAGGGGCGATCACGGAATTGAATCTGGAGAGTTCCAGCATCAATGCCTTCTCGCTGGCATTTGCCGCCTGCAGTATTGTGCCCATTTCCGGATTACCGCCCTCTTCGCGGTAGCGCTCCAGAATGGATTTGATACGCACAATTGTATACAGGATATAAGGCCCTGTATTGCCCTCAAAGGATGTGAAACGCTCTACGTCAAACACGTAATCTTTGGAAGCCTGATTGGACAGATCCCCGTATTTGATTGCGGAAAGTCCCACCATCTCAGCGGTCTTTTTCGCATCATCGCCTTTTACACTGCGGTTCTCAACGATTTTCTTGTACATTTCCTCATTGATCTCATTGATGAGGCGTTCCAGACGCATAACGCCGCCCTCTCTTGTCTTAAAGGGCTTACCGTCCTTACCGTTCATGGTTCCGAAGCCGACAAATGCAAGTCCGGTGTTCTCCTCCGTGAGTTTTGCCTTCTTGGCACAGCGGAACACCTGGATAAAATGCAGTTCCTGGCGCTTGTCCACCACATAGATCATCTCATCCGGATGGTAATCCTCCATACGCTGTACAATGGTAGCCAGGTCTGTGGTATTGTAAAGGGAAGCTCCGTCGGATTTGAGGATCATACAGGGAGGAATCTCCTTGGCATCACTTTCCTCTTTTACATCCACAACAAGAGCGCCCTGGTCCAGATATGCATACCCATTGTCCTTTAAATATGCCACCATATCCGGAATATAGGGATCTGCATCCGCTTCACCCTTCCAGAGGTCAAAATCCACATGCAGCTTCTCATAGTTCTTTTTCAGGTCCGCTACAGACACTTCCATGATGTGTCTCCAGAGTGCGCGGTATCCTCTTCTGCCCTGCTGAAGTTCCAGAGTAGCCTCCAGAGCTTCATTTCTGTAGTCCTCATCTTCCTTTGATTTTCCGCTGGCTGTGGGGTATATCTCCTCCAGCTCGCTGACGGTAAACGGCGCTTCCGCCGGATACTCCCCTTCATAGGATGCATCAAAATATACCAGTTCCGGAGAACGTTTTTTAAGCTCTGTGATGATCAGACCCATCTGCAGGCCCCAGTCGCCCAGATGCACATCGCCTATTACTTTGTGCCCAAGGAAACGTCCCATTCGTTTTAAGCTCTCACCGATAATGGCGGAACGGAGATGTCCCACATGAAGCGGTTTTGCCACATTTGGTCCGCCGTAGTCGATGATGATCGTCTTTGGTGACTCTGCTTTCTCAACGGAGAGATCAGCATCTGCCTGCATATCGTTCAGATAGGATGCCAGAAATTCAGGATTCAGCTTCAGATTGATAAATCCCGGATTCACAGCGTCTGCCTGGCTGAACATATCACTCTCTTTTATTTTTTCAACCACATCGTTTGCAATCATGATAGGTGCTTTTTTGTATGTCTTGGCTGCCGCCATCGCTCCGTTGCACTGATACTCGCACAGATCCGGGCGGTTGGATACATTCACCCGGGCAAATTTTTCGTCATATCCGGAAGCTGTGAATGCGTCTTTGATGACTGCTTCCATGCATTCGATGATTTTCTTCATAACTGTTCACTACTCCACTTCTACTTTTTTAGAAACTGCCACCGCAAGGGCACCCTGTCCAATGTGACAGGCAACACTCAGGGACAGAGGGTCCATATGCACTTCCATATCGAAATGCTTCTCAAGCTCTGCCTTCCACTCCAGTGCCTCCTCCTCATTGCCGGTGTAAGCCGCCTCCAGGCACATGAGGCCCTTTTTCCTGTTATCTTTAAAACGGTTCTTCAGGTCCTCCTCCATGGCTTTGACCATCACACGCTTTGCCTGTTTCTTTCCTCTGGCTTTTGAAAAGGCATCCAGTTTCTCTCCCTGAATCTGCAGGACCGGTTTCAGATTCAGCACAGTGCCGAGCGCAGCCGCCGCAGGTGTGATCCTGCCGCCTTTTTTCAGATATTTCAGTGTCTCCAGAGTGATATAGATACTGGATTCCCCTTTTTCGGCTTCCAGGATCTCTTTGATCTCCACCGCGTTTTTACCGGCTTTTGCCAGCTCAACTGCATCCAGTACAGATTGTCTCTGCGTGACGGAAATTCTCTGGTTGTCCACCACCTGTACACGCCCCTTATATTCTCTGGCCAGTACAAATGCTGTCTGACAGGAGTTGCTGAGACCGCTTGACATGGGAATATGCACAATCTCATCGTGGTCTGCAAGCAACCGCTCCCAGGTCTCCAGCACATCGGCAGGGGATGGCTGAGATGTGGAAATATCCGCATCCTGGGCCAGGCGTTCATAAAAATCCTCCTGGGTGAGTGTGATTCCCTCCAGGAAAAGCTGTTCATTAATATAAAAAGGCATTGGAAGAACCGTAATTCCCAGCTCCCCGGCACACTGCTGGGTAATGCCGCTGTTACTGTCCGTCACAACTGCAATCTTCTTTTTTTCCATTGCTTCTTTGACTCCTTTTCCCCATTTTGGGTTACTATTTTTAATAATATCATAGACCGGAGTTAAATACAATGTCTCCCCCGGGAAAATTTTGACGAAAAAATCACTGCATGCTATAATAGATTTCAGAAAAAATACTGATAAGGAGGAAAGTCATGTCATTTCAAACAGAATCTTATGCAAACACAGCCAAAACTATCCTGTCAAATCTGGAAAAAAGGAACATGAAGGGATATTACTGTGAAAATGCCGAAGAAGCAAGAAAGCTCATTCAAAGCCTGATCCCTGCCCATGCCACAGTGACCTGGGGCGGCTCGGAAACACTGGTGGAGACAGGAATTATGGACACCTTAAAGCAGGGTGACTACATACTGCTTGACCGAAAGGAAGCCAAAACACCTGAGGAATCCAGGGCCCTCTATGGCAGGATCGTCACTGCAGATTATTTTCTCACCGGCACCAATGCCATTACCCTGGACGGGGAACTGATCAATGTGGACGGCATGGGAAACCGTGTTGCCTGTCTGATCACAGGTCCGCAGCATGTACTGGTGGTGGCCGGCATGAACAAAGTGTCTGTCACAGAGGAGGACGGTATCCGCAGGGTCCGCAACATAGCAGCTCCCCCCAACAGTATCCGCGTCGGGGCCAATACCCCCTGCTCCAAAACAGGCGTCTGCAAAGACTGCCAGAGTCCTGACTGCATCTGCTGTCAGACGGTGATCACAAGACGCTCACGTGTAAAAGACAGGATCACAGTGATCCTAATCGGTGAATCTTACGGTTTCTGAGAAAAAAACGGCAGCTCCCTGGACACAGGAAAGCTGCTGTTTTTTTATTTTATACATTCTTTTTACATTCTCCGCAGAGCTTCGATCGGACTCAGATTCGCTGCCTTTATAGATGGCAGCAGTCCGAATACCAGACCGATGATCATAGAAAATACTACTGCCGCCGCTGCAGCGGGAATGCTGATGACCATAGGCGTCTGGGAAATCTTCGAGATAACCTTTGACAGTATAAAGCCTGCCGCCACACCCAGGACACCGCCTACACTGGTAAGCACTGCCGCTTCGGTCAAAAACTGGCCCAGGATTCTGCGCTTGTTGGCGCCTATGGCTTTTTTCAGGCCGATCTCACCGGTTCGTTCCGTGACAGACACCAGCATAATATTCATAACGCCGATACCGCCTACCAGAAGTGAGATGCTGGCGATCCAGATAAGCTGCCGGTTCGTGTTCTCACTGATCTGCTGAAGGCCCTTTGCCTTCTCCATAATATCCTCTGCCTTGTATTTGATGGAATCGGAGGTGGATGTTATGGACGCGTTGAGTATTTCCGCTGTCTTCTTGCCCGCTTTGCTCATGGCCTCCGGACTGGCAGCCCGGATGACCGCCTGCTGCGGCTCGTCATACTGATAGACAATGGGCCAGGTGGAATCCGGCATAAGGATCATGCCGCTGTCATCGCTGTAGTATGTATAGTAATCCTCCATACTGTTAATGACCGGTTCGTACTCATCTGATTTTTTAATGATTCCCACAACCGTAAAAGGTTCTCCTTTTATCTCGACGGTTTTGCCGATCTCCTTTCCCTTTTCAAAGAAGTTGTTGGAGGCAGTTTCATCCAGCAGGATCACTTTACGGAAATTGTCAAAATCCTTTTTTGAAAATCCGCGCCCCCGTACGATCTGATATCCGCAGGTGTCCAGATAATCTTTATCCACTCCCAGCACTTTGCCGCCTTCCATGCTTTGATTCTGATAGTAAACGCTGTCTGCATACTGGCGCAGCCTGTAGAGTGACGCATTCTCCACATTGTCCAGATCCAGGATCTGCTGTTTCTGCTCCTCTGTGGCAACCGGCACTCCCTGGGGAATCCCCTGATACTCCATTTGATATATGTTGCTGCCCTCGTTTAAGGTGATGTCAACAACATTGTCGCCCTCACCGATCAGGTTCTTTTTTATCTGCTCACTGGTTCCCTTGATCGTAGAGACAATGGAAATCAGGGATGCGATTCCGATGATTATGCCCAGCATTGTGAGAAAAGAACGCATCTTGTGTGCCCAGAGTCCCTGGAAGGACAATCTAATATTTTCTACCATGTTTTATCCTCCCTCCTCTAGTACATGCCATATAGTTCTTCTATGGTTGCATGTCTTACTTTGACGCCTTCTTTTACCTTCTTGCCATATGGGAAAGCAATGTTGTCCTCCTCTGTGAGACCGCTTTTAATTTCCAACATACTGCCGTAGAAATTTTTTCCCACCTGCACCGTCCGCTTTTCAAGCTGATGATCCTTGTTCTCCACGTAGACAAAATCCTTGCCGTCTTTATTCCGTACAAATTGCTTGCTGATGTAAAGACCTGCGGGATTCTCTGACTCTGCGGGAAGTTCCAGGCTGACACCCTCCATATTTTTAAGGCCGTCGCTGTTTTTGATATAGGCAGTAAAGGGGTAATAAGATACCTCTCTGCCGTAACCGTACATATTGTTGGAGGACGGGAAATTGGATATCTCTTTTACTTCCGCCTCCACGGGAAGTCCTGATTCGTATGTGAATCCTGTCAGGACAGAACCCGGCTGAAGCTGCTGAAGCTGATACTCATCTGCCAGACCTTTCACATAGCTGCCCTCTGCGCTTTCCACAACAAGAAATGCCTCGCCGTCCACTTCCCCTTTGCTCGGGTCTCCGACCTTCTTCACAACGCCGTTCAGAATGGATTCTACGGTCTGGTTCTCCAGCTTTTTCTCAACATTTTGAATTTTCAGATTGCTGCCGCGAATGTCCAATTCTGCGGTTTTTATCTCTTTTTTCTTCTCTGTAATCGCTTTGTCCAGTTCATCTTTTGTATAGCCGTTTATGATATCATCCTGGGGAACCTCTTCCATAAAATCCCAGTCATCCGGGAACTCTTCCCCATCCGGATCACCGTCCGGCATCTCTTCATCAGGTGTTTTCGGTTCCTCCTCCGTATACGTTCCAAGGTGGGTGAGGTACCATTTCTGCGGTTCCACTTTCTCTGTTATTTTACTTCCGTCAAGGTACAGAGCTGCGATGAGAAATCCGTCTTTTTCGCCCTTGTCTCTGACTTCCAGGACACAGTATACCGGTTCTTTTTCTTTGGTGTCTGCATTTCCGTATCCTGCGATTTGGTTTAGAAAGGCACCCTGGATCTTCACATCTTTTTTGCAGAGATAGTAGTATGGGTCTTCCTTTGTGCCCGTTCCCTTGTAAGGAATGGCGTTTTCTATTTTCTGGCCCGGTATAGTCTCAAGGGTAATGTCTCCGTAAAGTTTATCATAAACCATGGACGGTACCGGCTTCTCCGGTTTATCCGGGTTGTCCGGTTTATCCGAATTATCTGGATCATCCGGGTTATCTGGATTCTCCGGTTTATCCGGGTTATCTGGATTGTCCGGGTTATCTGGATTATCCGGGTTATCTGGGTTGTCCGGGTTATCTGGGTTGTCCGGGTTGTCCGGGTTGTCTGGGTTGTCCGGGTTATCCGGATTACCTGCGTTATCCGGGTCACCGGATTCGGCGGCAGCTCTTGTATTTTGGGAAACTGCCATTTTACTGAATGCTGCATCCCATCGTCCGCCCATACCTGAGCCTGCATCTTTCATTCCCAGAGGCAGGATGCCTGCTTTGCTGCCTGCTCCCATGATGTTTCCGGTGGAACCTTCTTCATCGTCATCCTCTGATTTCTGGCTGTCAGGAATGATATCGGCATTTTTCAGTTTTTCCAGTTCTTTTTCCAGGCCCTTTTTCTTGACCAGAAGCTGCTCTTTATTGATTTTTTCCATCTCCAGGTCAATGTTGACCAGTGTCATGTCATACGAGAGAAGCGGCGTTCCTTCAACCACTTCCTGTCCTTCCTGTACATAAATCTGGTCCACCATCTGCTTTTCCATCAGATGAACCTCCTGTGTCACACTGGAGGTTATGGTTCCGTCTATACTGGTGCTCATACCCCAGATCTGCTGCTTCAGATCAGCTACGGGATAGACATCTACTTTCGTCTGGTCCATCTTCTTCACACCATACCAGATTCCTGTGCCGGCCAACGCTGCAGCTCCGACACAGATGACGGCAATGATGATTTTTTTATTTCTCGCCTTCATTTGCATCCTCCCCTCTACTGCGCCTCACCTTCCGGACTTGGGACTGCTGCCCCGTCTGCACCTTCCGCACCGGCTTCACCTTCCGGGGCATTTCCTTCCATTTCCGCACTGCCGGCTTCACCTTCCGAAGCATTGCCTTCCATTTCGGCAGCACCTTCTTCCCCTTCAACAGGAAGTGTATCTGCTCCGTCTGCAGGCAGGCCATCCATACCTTCCGGCATTTCACCGTCCGCAGGCATTGATTCCGGATCACTCATGGGAATCTCTTCATGTGTTGTCTTCATTCCCTCTTTTAAGAACTCCTGCGGAAAAGCAATGTAATCACTTACCTTCAGGCCGCTTTTAATCTGATACTGGAAGAGATTTTCATCGTGTTCACCGAGGGTCACATCACGTTTTTCAAGCTTTCCATCCTTGTTTTCCACCCATACACAGGGCTGCTTGTCCGCGTCCATGATAAAGCCTTCGTCCAGCCATATACCCTCTTTTTCTTCCATTCCCGTGTCATTTTCAATATACACATGCTGACCCAGCATCAGGCCGTCAGAGGTGTCCAGGTTAATATAAAAAGGATAGGAGGAGGACATCATTTCACCGCTGTCGCTGCCGCCTCCGTACATCATATTATTGTTGTTTCCCTCTCTGTTTTCCGTATCCACCGCTGTAAACGTACCTGTCCATGTCTTGCTTTCATCAACTCTGGAGCGGATGATTGCCTTTTGACCTTCCTGAACAGCGCCGATATTCTGTTCATTTACTTTTCCTTTTACCCTGTAAACACCGGTTGCAAGAATAGTCATAAATGCCTGTGAACTGCCGCTGTAAGGATCTGTCTCATTGCCCTCATTAATGCTTTTTACAACTCCCTGCATCTCACTGGTGACAGAAGAATTGGCAATCTTTTCATGTATCTGTGATATTTCCACTTCTTTGCTTTTCCGTTCATATTCGCTTTTCTTCAGGTCCATCTGTGCTGTCTGGATCTGGGTCGTGTAGGAAAACTGGTCATCCTCTGAGGCGGATTTCTTTTCTTTTTCCAACTGTGCGATCTGACTGCGCAGGTTCTCCATATCGGTGTCCGCCCGCTCCAGATCCAGCTGGGCCTGCTGCAGATCTGCTTCCAGTGTCTCCGTGTCATAGACAAAAAGGGCGGTTCCCACCTCCACTTCGCTTCCCACTTCCACCAGGATCTCTTTTACTTCCCGCTCTGCATTTTTCTGAATCTCCCATGTCTTCTGTGGTTCCACAACACCGGCCAGTCTCTGAACCTGGGAAGATGGATCCATGGAGGAGACACTGGTCACATAAGCCAGCTCTGTGCTCTTGTCCTCACCTTTTCCCCGCTGCTGCATATAAATTCCCGTACCGATCACGCCTGCCAGCAGCACAATGCCTGCTCCGATTAAAATCTTATTTCTTTTATTCATATATTTCCCCCTGTTTTTAAATTTAAAATTCACATACTATTTGTTTAAGAAGGCACTTTGAAGAAAACAACTTTACACAAAGTATAACAGATTTTAAAGATTCTGTCTTTTAACTTTTTATAACCTTTTGAAATCTTTATGTAATCTTTTGTGTTCTGATTTCGTATATAATATAACAGTCGTCTTTTTGTCGTAATTCGTCGAATTATTGCTTTATTTAACGGATTATGTCTATTTTTATCTAATCAGATATTTTTATGACTTTTTAAGTTATTCTTATTATTAATAAAATAATATATAACGAAGGGGGTATTTTATGAACGTGGAAAGTCTTGTTCACCGTCTTGGTATCTGCTCCATATATCGGGGCTATTCTTTCCTTATCTACGCAGTTGAACTGTCAGTCAGAAATGAAGAATATCTGCTCTACATAACAAAAGAATTGTATCCGGATGTGGCGAAACATTTCCATTCCACCAGCACAAGAATCGAACGGTCACTTCGTACGGTCATCACCACATGCTGGAACGAAGGAAACCGAGCGCTGCTGAATCATATCGCAGGGTATGAGCTGCAGCGAAAGCCTACTACGGGAGAATTTATTTCTATGCTTGCTTATTATGTGAGAAACCATAAAGACGAGGAGTAATCATTTCTCTTTACGCTGAAAGGGCATCTACAACGTATATGTAGGTGCCCTTTCCGTATCCTGTCAGCAGGGGGTATTTCCCAGCAGTTTTTCAGTCAGTTCTGTAAACGAAATTGCATTCGTTCTTTCTAAAAGTTCAATATCCTCCGTTTTAAAGCTTTCTGCTCCCTTATAGGCACCGCAGATACCACACGCCATAGCAGCAATGGTATCTGTATCACCGCCTATATTGGCCGCGTATTCGGCACACACTGCAGGGTCTCCTTCAGACAAGTAAAATAAAGCTGCCGCTGCCGGTATACTCTCGGCAGATGAAATTCCCGTCCCCACATAGTCATAAATATCTTTAAGTGCCTTTTGAGGTTCCTGCTCCGTAAAATGTCTTGCCATTTTCATGCGGCAGGCTACAGACGGTGAACCAATGGAATTTCCATATGCACTGCCCTTTTCTGCCATTTCCGTCATATATTCATAAATTTTTGATAAATCTTTTTCTCCGTGGACAGCCGCCGCTGCTCCTGCTGCGATGGCACATGCTGCGCTTATGGCGCAGGAAGTAAAATGTGTGGGTCTGCACAATTCAATGACCTGGTGGAGTAAATAATCTGAATCCCCCCCTTCTTTGCTGTTATACCCGGCAAGAAGACCTATTGGTACGATTTTCATGGCTGCACCGTTGGTGGTTCCTGTACTTCCCGCTTCCTCCATCGGCGTTCCGGCCTCAATCAGTTCCAGAGCCTTAGCGGTACTGGGGCCTACAACTGCCGAACTTTTATCTGAGTGTTTCATCCAATACCTCAATTTTTTAATAAAAACCTGCGCGTCGACCCTGCCCCCGTTCTCACTGAGCATCTCTGTGACCAAAATACTGTTGATCGTGTCATCCGTCACCTCACCTTTTGCAAATCCGGCGGATATCCTGTTATCCGGATGTCCGGGAAGAAAGGTTTTGATATACCCGAGCTAGATCGGAA
>ERZ506993.513-NODE-513-length-19353-cov-19.5209_pt1 | contig 19353 bp, 17 predicted proteins | sample MGYA00513167_ERZ506993 | MGnify/ENA metagenome assembly ERZ506993 | reverse complement strand
AGAGATACACCGTTAAAAGCGTTAAAAGTATCGCTGCAAGGAAAATCAAAGGATTTGCTGATACTACTGTCTGAGCCGTTTTTCCTGCCTGTGCACTAATTTGGGCATCTGCAGTCAAGGACGGAGCCATACAAAGACCTGCAAGATAACCGAAGATCAATCCGATTGGAATCCCCACTGCTGACAATTTCCATGCCTGCATACGTACAATTTTTTTCAATTGTTTTCCTGTTGTTCCCACGTTCTTCAATAATCCGTAGGCTCTAATATCCGTTTTCACGGATATATTAAAAATATTATAAATAATTAAGTAACCAGCCAATATCACAAACAGTACCATTACAATAAGGGAAGTGAATGAAAATGAATCCTCTTCAAAAAGATTATATGCCGGATTGATCTCCAATCCTGTCCCTGCTTTCGTAAATCCTGCTGTCTTAGATATATTTTCTGTTTTCTTTTCCAGATTCCAAAGATTCTTGTACCAGACAGAATACTCCTTTCCCCCATTATAGATACCATTTTCTAATTCTTTCTGTGTAACAGGATAACAATTCTCCTTCGCATAGGCTTCAGATACCCAGACCATCTGACCTAAAACAGCCTTATCACCCTGCCAAAATCCACATATCTGGAATGTATCTGTTTTGTATTGTTTCAGCATTGGATTTACTTCCCACGTCAGCGTGACTTCTTCCCCAATCTTTGGTGTAACTCCCAGTGCTTCCAGTACCAAGCTGCTGACTGCTACTTCATTTTCCTTCTCTGGCAGTCTTCCTGTAGTTGGCAGACAATTAAAGCTTTCTGCCATATTTTTATCTGCATATCTAACTTCTACTGAAAAGCCAAAATGTTTATCTCTTCCTGCTCCCAGAAAAATGCCTGTTCCATATCGTTCCACCTCATCACTTTGTTCTATTGTTTTTTGCAATCTCTCCGCATCTTCTTCTGACAAATTCTGCGCAATAGCATGGGATGAATCCATAAATTGCTTAATTTCCGTTGCTCTTTTGGAAAGTATCATGGATACGCTCCCCACAAAGAGGCTTGTAAATAACAGTGATGTCAACATGATTGCAATAACGGCAATAATATTTCTTGCTCGGTTCATTTTCATAAAACGTTTCGTCAATAATCGTAACGTTTCTTTATTCTCTACTTTTACCATATAATCGCCCTCACTATACCAAACCACTGTCTGAAACAATTTTTCCGTCTTCAATCTGTAAAATCCTGTCAGCCATCTGGGCAATCTCCTCATTGTGAGTAATCATTACAATTGTTTGATGAAAACACTTACCGGTGACTTTTAAAAGTCCCAATACATCCTGACTCGTTTTTGAGTCCAGATTGCCTGTCGGTTCATCTGCCAGCAAAATAGCAGGTTTTGCCGCTAATGCTCTTGCGATTGCCACTCTTTGCTGCTGACCCCCTGACAGTGCACTTGGAAGATTTTCCAGTTTTGTCCGAATACCCAGTGTATCTATAATTTCATTTACATAACCTTTTTCAATCTTTTTTCCATCCAGTTTTACAGGAAGAACAATATTTTCCCATACATTCAGCATCGGAACCAGATTATACTGTTGAAATACAAATCCAATATTTCTACGCCTAAAAATAGTAAGCTCTTCATCTGGCATATGGCTTAAATTCTGTCCGTCAACAATGACCTGACCGGATGTTGGATTATCCAAACCACCAATGATATGAAGCAATGTAGACTTTCCACTTCCAGAAGTTCCAACAATCGCTACAAACTCCCCTTTTTCTACTTCCAGGTTTATACCATCAAGAGCCCTGACTTCTGTTTCTCCCTGCCCATATATTTTTCGTAAATTTACTGCTTTTAATATATTCATGTCATCCTCCCATCAAAAAAGCCTGTATTGATCTTTACAATACAGACTTTATCATAACAATGTCTCCATCTGGTTTCTGAAATGTCACAGTTTTGATACTATTCCTTCTTTGCTATCGGAAGAAACACAGAAAATGTAGAACCCTTTCCTCTCTTTGATGTCACTTTTATATACCCCTTTTGTGCCTGAATGATCTCTCTTGCAAGGAATAAGCCAATTCCTACTCCTGGCTGGTCTGCCACTGACAGACTCCGATAAAACCTTCCAAATATCTTTGGTATTTCTTCTTTTTCTATTCCAATGCCATCATCAATGATATCAATCTTTACAAAAAAAGAATACTGCTCGACTTTTATCTGAACATTTCCCCCACATGCTGTGTATTTAATCGCATTGTCTACAATATTTCCGAGTGCCTCCACGGTCCATTTTGCATCACACATAGCATGTAAATCCGTGTCAAATAGACTCAGGGAAATATCCTTCTCCATTGCTTTTACATTAAACTGCTGCTGTACGGATGCAAACATCTGTGCAATAGCAGTATCCTCCGGATGTACTGCTATAATTCCGCTCTCCATTCGTGATAATTGGACCAGTGATTGTATCAGAAAATCCAATTTCTCCGTCTGCTCCAAAATGGTAGCTATCTCCTCTTGATTTTCATTACTCACTTCAGAGAGTATTTCTCCATAGACTTTCAGATTTGAAATGGGAGTCAGTGTCTGATGCGCAATATCTGAAATAAGTTTTTGTATCACTTCTTTCTGTTCCTGTTGATTTTTTTTCGCCAGAAAACTACTGTCTATATATTGTTTCATGCTGTTTTCAAGAGCAGAATACTTTTCTTCTGATATTTCTGTCCGTTCCAGTTCTCCATCTATAGCACAATCCAGCATTTGCTGCAGCCGGTTCAAAAGCTTTTTTTCTTTCTGATAAAAAATGCTATGCCAGAAGATTCCACTTAAAACAAATATTCCTACAATCAATATAATTAGTTCTATCATCCATTCACCGCCCAGGTATAACCAATTCCATAGACTGTCTTGATATATTCAGGCTTCTGCGTATCATCTTCTAATTTGTCCCTGAGGCGTTTGACTGCAACAGTCAGAGCATGAGCATCCACAAACTCTGTATCTCCCTGCCATACCTCGTCAATCAGATATTCCCGTTTCAATACTTTTCCTCTGTTTTCACACAGCACTCTAAGGAGCTTTTGATCTGTCTTACTAAGTTCAATAGGTTCTCCATCTTTGAAAAATTCCATTTTATCGAAATAGAACTCAAATCCATCAAGCTCCATAGAATTTTTAGCTGCTGCCTCTTTATTTCTAAGCTGCACAGACACTCTTGCACGCAAAACCATCAAGCTAAACGGTTTCGTAATATAATCATTTGCCCCAGCTTCCAATCCTGTTACAATATCTACTTCCATGTTATTTACTGTAAGCAGAATAATCGACACCTGACTATTTTTCCTTATTTCTCTTACAAAATCAATCCCATTCCCATCCGGCAAGTTCACATCTAATAAAACCAATGTGATATCTTCCTTTTTCAAGATTTCTCTAGCTTCCTGCAAAGTTCTGCACTGATAAAAGAAATAAGCATCATTCTTTAAAGCCAGACGGATTCCATCATTTAATTTTTTGTCATCTTCAACAATCAGTAACTTTTCACTCATATTTTCTCTGCTTTCTTACAAATTACGCTAATTGTATCATTATCAGTTTTATAAATCAAATCATTAAATCAAAATCTCCGGCAGAATTTATCTTATAAACAGCAAAAAACTCCCAAAGGAGCTTTCCACGTTTTAAATGTACACTAATTCTCTTAACCCAACCTCTTCTGCATCATTTCATATTTCCCATGAAGAATGTTGTAAATTAGTACTATCCACAACGATAACAGGTAATTTAATTATTCGTATTTTTTCCCGATAATGTAAATCGAAACTACCATACCGCCTAATATCATAATTAAGAAAATTTTATTCAAAATATCCCATAAAGCTATATTGAAACAATTGATTATTATAATACATGCAAGAGGATATAGAACAACCGTTGCAAGTGTCCATATTTTTAAAGTTGTGCAGATGTATATCCAATTTCCATTGTTAAAAGATAAACCAACTAGATGTATTCTAAAAATTCCTTGTGAAACATAATTTATCTTGTTGGCATCATAATATGTTGGTAATATGTCTTTTGCAAAGAAACAAAACCATGCACCAAATAAAAGCATTCCCCCGGTAACCAGCAATATATCCCCTTTCATCTCAGCTAATGAACTTCCAGATACAACTAACATAATAATTTCTGTAATAGATATAAAAAAACATAACAAATATGCTAATATCCAGTTTTTTCTATGCTGATGAATAGAATTCCTAACAGCCATATCGAGAGAGCCTACTACCAATTTCTCGACTTCTTTTGTATCAATATTTTTCTGTGTATCTATTTTTTCTCCACGTAACAATTCTGTAACGGTAACATCTAATATATCAGCTATTGGTATGAGTAATACGACATTAGGCATACTAAGACCACGTTCCCATTTGCTGACCGTTTTATCTGATACATATAATTTTTCAGCCAAATCCTTTTGAGTTAAATTCTTTTTCTTTCTTAATTCGGTTACAAATAAACCGAATTTTTCATTACTAATTTGATACATACATCCACCTCCTGCACACATATTATAATGGGAGTACGCATAAATCAATCGACTAGCAGTAGAATTGCAGAATATTAGCACAAATATATCAAATAATCTCCCCATTATAATTATTTCTGTGAAGTTATATTCGGATATTTTTTAAGCCATACTATGGAATAATTAAATCTGTGTAACTTATAACCATGGCAGAAAAAAACAACCTTCCGGAACTTAGAAAAGGTCACCTGATATGGAATTGTAATTTGATTCTTCTTTGAACCCTTACAAATGCAGAAGCTGAACAAATAGGATTTTTCTTCCTACCTGTTCAGCTCTTTGTTTACCTGTAAATCAATTCATTTAACACAATCTCTTCCGCCATATTACGAATACCATTTACCGCTCTGACCCATTCCATCTGATCACGAACTTTCAATTCTTCCGTAATGCCCTGCCTATCCATCATCTGACGCACCAGAATATCCATTCTCTCCTGTGCTTCATCGTCCACAGTATTCAGATGTTCTGCCAGTCTGTCTTCCAACATATACAGTGAATACATTGCCGGACGATGCTCTTTAAGATATGTTTTTCGCATCATTCCATATTTCCCATAATGCGGTTCTTCATCTGTACTGACAAGATTCGGATAGTAAATTCCGTCTGCGCCAAGTATGTAGGTTCCACCCATTTTTTCAAATGTGCTTTTCATGTGTTATTCCTCCTTGAAATCAGCGATGTCCTTAGATCATCGCAAAATATTTCAGGGCAGCCTTGATAGCTTCTTCTTTTTCTTTCGGACATTGTGGAACTCTTGCATTTTCTGATTTTGAAAGATTATAGTTTTCTCCCACTTCAATTCCACATTTGCGTTTTACCTGAGAAATATATAAATTTGAAACCTTCAAGCCAAATTCTTTCAGCACATAATCTTTGATTTCCTGATAGGTTGCTTTCAACTCGGCACTGGTGGCATCCAGCTCGTCCAGGTCTAAGTCGATCTCTATCGTGTCACCGGTTTTTTTGGGACAAAAGAGCAACCGTCTCCACATGATAAGTTCCCGGGAACAAATCCACCCCGCTGATCTTCTCCACTTTATATCCACGTCCCTGTATCATCTCCAGATCCCGTGCCAGACTGGTCGGTTTGCATGCGATATACACCAGACGCTCCACTCCGAAATTCAGGATCTTCATAAGTGCCTTCGGATTCACACCGTCTCTCGGCGGATCGAGCATGATCAGATCCGGAACTTCCCCCAGTTCATCAATGACTTTCAATACATCCCCGGCCCAGAATGTACAATTGTCCAGATTATTTAACTTCGCATTTTCTTTTGCTGCTTCTACCGCTTCTTCTACAATCTCCACACCAACCACTTTCTTCGCAACCGGCGCGAGGATCTGTGCGATTGTTCCCGTTCCGCTGTACAGATCAAAGACAACTTTTTCATTCGTATCTCCGATGTATTCTCTGGCTGTCTCATACAAGACTTCCGCTCCCAGCGAATTAGTCTGGAAGAATGAGAATGGTGTGATCTTGAATTTTAATCCAAGTAATTCCTCGTAGAAATAATCCTGTCCGAACAGGACTTCTGTTCCTTCGTCTTTTACGACATCTGCAAGGCTGTCGTTCTTTGTATGCAGGATTCCGACCAATGTTCCATCAAAGTTCATTGCTGTCATCTTTTCCAGCCATGCCTCCTTGAATGTCTGGATTTTTTTCATTGCCTCTGCCGGATCAACTCCGAGTTCTGCCGTATCGGATGCTGTGACCAGATCCACCAGGATTTCTCCTGTCTTTACTGCTTTTCTTACCAGCAGGTGGCGGAAATATCCGACATGACGCATGCGGTGATAATATGGAAGTCCCGATTCTCCCGCACATTCCAGTGTACATGCAAGAACCTTTCTGTAATCTTCATCTACAATCTGACAATCTGTCACATTTACAATATCATGAAAACTTCCGCGTTTATGCATCCCAAGTGCCAGTGGTCCGTCTTTGTATTCATCTCCGAATGAAAATTCCATCTTGTTGCGGTACTCGGTCCTGACAGGACTTGGTTTGATGCCTTCCCAGATATACTCCCCGTCTACCGCTTCATCCATCATTTTTTTCACCTGCTCATTCTTCATGGCAAGCTGCTCTTCATACGGAAGATTCTGATAAGTACAGCCTCCGCACTGTCCGAAATGTGGACAGGCTGACGGAATCTCGCTGGCTGACGGTTCCAGTACTTCCAGAAGACGCCCTTCTGCCTTTCCTTTTCTGATCTTATTGACAGAAAATCTTACCTTCTGTCCCGGCACGCCATTCTTTACGACTACCCATCTGTCTTCTTCCGGCAGATAAATGCGCCCTTTATTTGGAAATTCTACGGATTCTATAATTCCTTCGTATACCTGTCCTTTTTTCATATCTATCCTTTCTGTCATAGCTTTTGTCTATTGCAATTTATTTCATTATTTTTACTATTTCTGTTTCTGTCTCTTGTTCCGCTTTTCTATCCTTTATATACTGCTTTCAGGATTGTCCCTTCCTGTTCCACTTTCACATGTTTCAGACTTTTCACATACTGATTGAACTGGGAATATCCATAATCGCGGATCTTAAAGTCTTTGTATTTTTCATACATTTTATTTCCCAGTGTACTGAGTTCTACTCCGGATCTTCCCGACTTTTTCACAATCTGTACGACGTAGCTGTCGATATTTTCCTTCAGATCCTGATCCTCTCTTAAAGTAACCGACACAATATTTCCATGTTTTACCATCTGGATTCTTGTGAATTCCTCCAGAAACTTGGACAGCATATTATACCCGTAGCTTCGCACATCAAAGTCCGGGTAAAGACTGACCAGACGGCTTCCTACTTCACCGAGTCCGGTTGGCTTATTGATATCCTGATTCTCAATGATCATCTTAATGATCGCATCTTCAATCTTCTCTTTACTTCGTCTGTCATGTGTTGTCTCGCTCTTCGATGTTCCCGGATTCTGCTCACTCATCAGATTTTCCAGAATCGTAAACTTATCACACGCTTTCCTGAATGGCTCCGGAGTCTTATTTTCTCCCATGCCAATAACCATCTTTCCGCTCTCTCTAAGACGGCTGACGAGTCTTGTAAAGTCGCTGTCACTGGATACAATGCAAAATCCATCCACATCATTCGTATACAGGATATCCATCGCATCAATGATCATAGCTGAATCGGTAGAATTCTTTCCTTGTGTATAACTAAACTGCTGGATCGGCGTGATCGAGTTTGTCAGAAGTTCATCTTTCCAGCTTGAATGCTGTGTGCTCGTCCAGTCTCCGTATATTCTTTTATATGTAATGATCCCATATTTTGACAATTCTGTCAGGATCGGCTTAATGTATTTTGCTGATACATTATCTGCATCAATCAGTAGTGCATAACACTGTTCCTGCATACCTTCTCTCTCTTCTTTCTATAAATATTACTGAATTTTCCATGCGGACGCATTTGAGATTGCAAAAGAAAAGCAGGCCAGTCGCCTTTCTTTTACCAGATCGGTTTCTAACCTGCTTCTTTCTTCACTTATTCATCCGCCCGGTTCTTATACCTGATCGTCATCATCGAAAAAGTCATCGTCGAAATCATCGTCATCAAAATCATCCTCGAAGTCTTCTAGGTAATCCGGGGTAAAGAAGCAATATACTGCATAAGCGATTCCTGCAACTGCAGCTACAGCTCCGACTACTGCCAGAATCCAGAGTACGGTCTTGCCGTGTTTGTCCTCTTCTTTTTTATTCATCAGTTCGCTAAGCTTGGATGCTGCAATAATATCTTCTACTTTACTCATGCTCCCACGTCCTTTCCTCTGCTCTTTCGGCAAATCATTCTTTACTTATTATAACACTTTACGTAGTGTATGACTACTTATTTTTCAGATTTTTCTCCTGTATCCCGGATAGATTCCGGATTGTTATACTTTCTGAAGTCTTGCAAATGTGGCAAACATCTTCTTCGTTCCGGGTCCGTCGAAGTGAACTGTTACTTCATAATCACGTCCGCCTTCAATGATTGCAGTTACCGTTCCTTCTCCGAATTTGATATGTCTGACACGGTCTCCCACTCCGTAAGGAAGCTTCCCGCCTTTTGGTGTCCCGAACTGCTGTACCGGCTTTGGTGCGGTAAATGCCTTCGTCTTAAATGTTTCTTTCGCCTGCATGAAAGAGGTCTTCACCCTTACCTGCTCACTTTCTTCTTTCTTCTCTTTTTTTGCTGATGGTCCTGTCTCCAGAAGTTCCAATGGGATTTCTTTTAAGAAACGGGACATCTTCTTATACTGTGTCTCCCCATGTACCATACGTTTTCTTGCACAGGTCAGTGTCAGATCTTTCTCTGCTCTTGTGATTCCTACATAACATAATCGTCTTTCTTCTTCCAGTTCTGCCGGGTCGTCTGCTGTGATCGTCATATAGCTCGGAAACAGTCCGTCTTCCATTCCTGCCAGATATACATGTGGGAATTCCAGACCTTTTGCACTATGTAATGTCATCAATACGACATAATCTGTACTTTCATCCAGACTGTCGATATCTGCTACCAGAGCTACATCCTCAAGAAATCCTCCAAGTGTCGGTGCTTCATTCTGTAGCGCACAGCTTTCTTCATAAGCAGCGATCTTATTGCGGAGTTCGTCTATATTTTCAATTCTTGATGTTGCCTCTTCACTCTCACATTCGTGGATCAGCGCATCGATATAACCAGTTTCTTTGATAACTTCCTCCAACAGTTCCAATACACTCATGTCTTCTGTATCATTCTTAAAATGCTCGATCATTGCAACGAACGATTCCAGTTTTGCCTGTCCTCTTCCGATGTTCGGGATCAGGTCTACGGCACGAAGTGCATCATAGAAGCTGCATTCTCTGGTTGATGCGTATTCCTGCACACGGTTGATGCTGGTCAGTCCGATTCCACGCTTCGGAACATTTACAATACGTCTGACAGCCAGATCATCTCTTCCGTTATCAATCGTCTTCAGATATGCAAGAAGATCCTTGATCTCACGTCTCGCATAGAAGTTCACACCGCCGATGACTTTATATGGAATACTGTCACGGACAAAACGTTCCTCGAACATACGGGACTGTGCATTGGTACGGTAAAGAACTGCATTATCTTTGTAGCTGCAGAGTTCTTTATTGACATGACGTCTGATGTCACCGACTACATATTCTGCCTCTTCATAAGCAGAATCAAACTGACGTAACTGGATCATATCTCCATCTTCATTCTCTGTCCAGAGCGTCTTGTCTTTTCTTCCCTGATTGTTCCGGATCACGGCATTGGCTGCATTCAGGATATTGCCGGTAGAACGGTAATTCTGCTCCAGCTTGATCACTTTAGTATCTTCAAACACATGTTCAAAATCCAGGATATTCTTAATGTTCGCACCGCGGAACTTATATATGGACTGGTCATCGTCTCCAACCACACACAGATTACGGTACTTGGATGCCAGCAGACGGATCAGTTCGAACTGTACTGTATTTGTATCCTGATACTCATCTACCATGATATAACGGAAACGCTCCTGATAATATTCCAGTACATCTTTCTGTGTCTGGAAAAGCTGCACGGTCTTAAACAACAGATCATCAAAATCCAATGCATTATTTGATCGGAGCTGTTTTTCATATTCTTCATATACTTCTGCAATTTTTTTCCGGCTGTAATCCCCTTCCGCACGCATACGGTATTCCTGTGGTGTCACCAGTTCATCCTTTGCTTTGGAAATCTCTGACAACAGTGCTCTTTCCCGGAACATCTTCGTATCTACCTGCAGAAGCTTACAGACCTCACGCATCAGTGTCTTTTGATCGTCACTGTCGTAAATTGTAAAGTTGGTATCATATCCGAGCAGATCGATATGGCGTCTTAAGATACGCACGCACATGGAATGGAAGGTGCTTACCCATATACTCTCTGATCCGTATCCAACCAATTTGTCGACACGTTCCCTCATCTCTCCGGCTGCTTTATTCGTAAATGTAATTGCAAGGATATTCCATGGATTCACCTGCTGCTCTTCAATTAAGTAAGCAATTCTGTGTGTCAGAACCCTTGTCTTTCCGGATCCTGCTCCTGCAAGGATCAGAAGTGGTCCTTCTGTATGGAACACTGCTTCTCTTTGTTGTTCATTTAATGTATCGTATATACTCAATCTTATGGTTTCCTTTCTTTCCAGTTTTTTATTCTTCTTTTTTCTTTCCGGCCTGTTCTGCTTTCGTCATGGATTCATGCTCTCTTTTTATTTCACTATAAAGAGCCGTTGATGTCCAGTTCTGATTCTTTGCGGTAACGATTGCCTTCAGCGGAACCTGTACTTTTTCTTTTTTCATCTGGAATAATAGCTTATCCAATATCCGATTGTCTGCCAGTAGCATGACAAGCATCTCTTCTTCAAAGTCTGTGATTTCTTCATTCTTTTCATTGTCTGTCCCGGAAGTTTCCTCCCTTGATGCCTCTTCCGCCACTTCTTCTTTCAGTCCGGTCAGTACTCCGATTGTCTTTGAATACTCTTCTTTTTCCACATATTTCACACGAAAACCAAGAAAACTTCCCAGCATGCCGATCTTTCTTCCCTTTTTCGTGCCTTTCAGATTATAACATAGCATGATTGATTTCATATGCATTCTACCCCTTTTCGAATGTCTGTTTCCATTATAGTTGCTTTGTCCGGGTTCTGCAAGAAACAATTTGGGACGGAGGATTTTAAAAAATCCTCCGTCCCAAATAAAAAAATGTCCTGTCCCTTTTTCATTTTCATTCATCATCCGATTCATTTACGCGCTGATCGCATTTCCCGTATACAGCTGATAATATCTGCCTTTCTCTTCGATCAGTTCATCATGTGTACCACGCTCAATGATTCTTCCCTGTTCCAGTACCATAATGCAGTCAGAATTGCGGACTGTCGATAATCTGTGGGCAATAACAAATGTTGTCCTTCCACGCATCAGCTTATCCATTCCATCCTGTACGATCCGTTCCGTTCTGGTATCGATGGAACTGGTTGCTTCATCAAGGATCAATACCGGAGGATCAGCAATAGCGGCTCTTGCAATTGCCAGAAGCTGGCGCTGTCCCTGGCTTAAATTTGCTCCGTCTCCGGTCAGCATCGTATCATAGCCTTTCGGAAGTCTTCGGATAAAGCTGTCGGCATTTGCAAGCTTTGCTGCTGCCACGATCTCTTCATCGGTCGCATCCAGTTTGCCAAAGCGGATATTGTCACGCACCGTTCCGGTGAATAAATGTGTATCCTGCAGAACAATCCCAAGTGAATGTCTGAGATCCGCTTTCTTAATCTTGTTAATGTTGATTCCATCATAACGGATCTTGCCGTCCTGGATATCATAGAAACGGTTGATCAGATTGGTGATCGTCGTCTTACCTGCTCCGGTCGATCCGACGAATGCAATCTTCTGTCCCGGTTTGGCATATAATTTGATATCATGCAATACAATCTTCTCATCATTATAACCGAAATCCACACCATTGAATACGACTTCACCTTTCACCTCCACATAATCCACACTGCCATCATTCTGATGTGTATGTTTCCATGCCCAGCGTTCGGTTCTTTCTTCACACTCTGTAAGCTTTCCGTCTTCTTCTTTCGCATTGACCAGTGTTACATATCCTTCATCCAGTTCTTCTTTTTCATCCATCAGCTTAAAAATACGGTCGGCCCCGGCCATCGCCATAACAATTGCATTCATCTGCATACTGATCTGGTTGATCGGCATACTGAAGCTCTTATTAAATGTCAGGAAGCTTGCCAGACCTCCGAGGGTAAAACCTCCGACCTTTCCAAGTGCCAGCACACCCCCGATGATCGCACAGATCACATAACTGATATTTCCGATCTGTGCATTGATTGGTCCTAAAAAGTTGGCAAATGTATTGGCTTTGTCTGCACTGACATATAGTTCATCATTCAGCTTCTTGAAGTTCTGCATGTTCTCCTCTTCATGGCAGAATACCTTTACCACCTTTTGTCCGTTCATCATCTCTTCGATATAACCGTTCACAGTTCCCAGGTCTTTCTGCTGTTTTGCAAAATATGCCCCGCTCTGTCCGGCAGATTTCTTTGAACAGAATACCATGATTCCGACCATGATCATCGTTACGACCGTAAGTGGGATACTTAAGATCAACATACTGACAAATACACTGATGATCGTAATCCCACTGTTCAGAAGCTGCGGCATACTCTGGCTGATCATCTGTCTTAATGTATCAATATCATTCGTATATACCGACATGATATCTCCATGTGCATGCGTATCAAAATACTTGACCGGTAGTTTCTCCATATGAGAGAACAGATCATTTCTTAAGTTGCGTAGTGTCCCTTGCGTCACATTGACCATCAGACGGTTATAACCAAATGTTGCCAGTACACCCAGTGCATAAAATGTTGCTACTCTGGCGATCGCATGTGCAAGCGGTATAAAATTGGGGTTATCTGATAATAAAAATGGTGTGATATATTCGTCGATCAGGTTCTTCATGAACATCGTTCCCTGCACATTGCAAAGAACACTGACAACAATCAATACTACTACACTGATGCAGTGAAACTTATAATCTTTTAATACATATTTCATAAGGCGGAGGAATAATTCACCCGGGTTTTTTACCTGTGCTTTCATTCCTCTCGGCTGTCTTCCCGGTCCCGGCATCTTATTCACCCTCCTTCTCGTCAAAATCGCCGCCACCACTGGTCTGTGATTCATAGACTTCACGGTAGATATCATTCTGTTCCAATAATTCTTCATGTGTACCGAATCCATTGATCTTACCGTCTTCCATAACGATAATACGGTCAGCATCCTGTACGCTTGAGATTCTCTGTGCGATGATCAGTTTCGTTGTATCCGGAATCTCTTCACGAAACGCTCTTCGGATCTTCGCATCTGTTGCGGTATCTACCGCACTGGTACTGTCATCCAGAATCAGTACTTTTGGCTTCTTAAGTAGTGCTCTTGCAATACATAGTCTCTGCTTCTGACCTCCGGATACGTTACTTCCGCCCTGCTCGATGTAGGTCTCATATCCTTTCGGGAAACGGTCGATGAACTCATCCGCACATGCAAGTTCACACGCGTGTCTGCATTCTTCCAAAGTTGCTTCCTTGTCTCCCCAGCGGAGATTATCAAGGATTGTTCCGGAGAACAGCACATTATTCTGCAAGACTACTGATACCTGATCACGAAGCACTTCCATATCATAATCTTTGACATTTCTGCCACCGACCAGTACTTCGCCTTTCGTCACATCGTACAGACGACTGATCAGGTTAACCAGACTCGTCTTGGCACTTCCTGTTCCTCCGATGATTCCGATCGTCTCACCGGAGCGGATCTTCAGATCAATATCTTCCAGTACCGGTTCGTCACTGTCCTTTTTATACGCAAAGTCCACATGACGGAATTCAATACTTCCATCTTCTACTTTCATGGTCGGATGTTCCGGATTCTTAAGATCACTCGTCTCATTTAACACTTCGGAGATACGTCTCGCACTTGCCATACTCATAGCGACCATGACAAATACCATCGACAACATCATCAGACTCATCAGAATATTCATGCAATATGTAAGAAGACTCATCAGTTCTCCTGTCGTCAGGAAATCGCTTGCGATCATCTTTGCTCCAAACCAGCTCACTAACAGAATACAGGTGTATACCGCCGTCTGCATCATCGGTGCATTGAATACCAGATTTGTCTCTGCTTTTACAAAAATGTTATAGATATTCTCACTTGCTCTTCGTAACTTAGATGTCTCCTGTTCCTCTCTTACATATGCCTTCACGACACGGATCGCAGATACATTCTCCTGCACGGATTCATTCAGATCATCGTACTTTGGAAATGCCTGCTGGAAATACTTTGTCGCATGGCTCATGATCAGGAACAATAAAATTCCAAGAATAATTACCGCTACAAGATAGATACATGCCAGTCTCGCATTGATCGTAAATGCCATGACCATCGCACAGATCATACTGGCCGGTGCTCTGGTGAACATACGCAGGATCATCTGATATGCATTCTGTATATTGGTTACATCCGTTGTCATTCGGGTTACAAGTCCTGCTGTGCTGAATTTATCAATATTTGAAAATGAAAATGTCTGAATATTGTTAAACATAGCCTCTCGTAAGTTCCTTGCAAATCCCGCCGATGCTTTTGCACCGAATCTTCCGCCCATCATTCCGGCGAATAATCCGATGACCGCCGCAACAACCATGATTCCGCCGACTTTGTAGATGTGGTGGATATCCCCGGTATTGACCCCTTTATCAATAATTGATGCCATCAGATATGGGATAATCATCTCCATCAATACCTCAAGGATCATAAAGAGCGGAGTTGCAATGGATGCTGCTTTAAATTCTTTAATCTGTTTTGCTAATGTCTTAATCATTCCATTTACGCCCTTTCTGTTTCGTTTCTTGTTTTATAGTTACATTTATAACTCCGATTTTCCGGATTACCTGACTTCATATTTCTTCACATTCTGATTAATCTGGTCTAATACCTTATAAAAAATATGAAGTTCTTCTTCTGATATGCCTTCGGAAAGCTCTTCTTCGATATGCTCCACAATATCCTCAAAAGATTCCTGACTTGCAATTCCTTTTTCTGTCAGGATTACTTTTTTTAACCTGGCATCCTGTTTTACCGATTCTCTTCTTACGAATCCCTTCTTTTCCATCAATTGAAGCAGATTCGTAACTGTAGATCTACCTACTGCAAATCTTTGTTCAATATCCTTCTGAAAAATATCCTGCTCCCGGTTCTCATACAGATACCGTATGATCCAGCCATGCATCATCGTCACTTCATCCACTCCGGACTTTCTCACATGTGCAGACAGATTCCTTGACAATTTCAGATCCGCACAGTGTATCTCCGGTCCGATCTTTCTTCCTTTTCTTTCCACATTACCATCCTTTCCGTTCAATTGTTCGCATTCAAATTGTTTGTTATCAAATTGTTTGTTATCAAATTGTTTGTTGGCGAATTTATTTTATCATATCCAATTAAAATGTCAATAACTTCTCCGATATTCAGCCGTATTTTCCAGACATTTTCTGCAACGTGTATAAAAAAACGCTTGCCATCTAGTTTTCAAAACTATATAATAATTACATTGAGGTGATAAAAAATGACAATAGACACAAAAGATATGCTGAACAGCATTTTATCAAGCATCTCACGGATTGATTACGTGAGACCCGATGATATTCCGAATATAGATTTATACATGGATCAGGTTACTACCTTTATGGAAAAAGAACTGGCATCCAGTAAACGTCATGAAGATGATAAGATCCTTACCAAGACCATGATCAACAACTATGCCAAGAACAATCTTCTCCCTCCACCTGTGAAGAAGAAGTACTCCAAAGAGCATCTGCTGATAATGATCTTTATCTATTATTTTAAAAATTTTCTTTCTATTAAAGATATTGAAACTATGTTAGAACCGATTACGGATAAGTATTTTGACACAGATCAGGATTTTGATATCACTTCTATCTATAAAGAAGTATGCGAACTGGAAAAGTCCAGAATTCCGGAATTTGAAAAAGAAATTATCCGCTCTTATAATTCTTCTAAAAAATGTTTTGATGAAGCACCGGAAGATGACAGGGATTCTCTGCAGTTGTTTGCATTTATCTGTAACCTGAGTTTTGACATCTATGTTAAAAAGCAGATTGTAGAAAAGCTTTTGGATAATTTCCCCGATCTGCTTCACTCTGAAAATACCGGTGTCAAAAAGGATTCGGCCAAAAAAAAGAAATAAGACCGCACGTCTTATTTCTTTTTTTGCTTCTGCATTCTTGCCAAATGCATCTGCACTGTTTTTTCGCACTTTATTCTGCTTTTTCGTCTTTGACTTCCCCAAGTCCGATTCTCTCGAATACCATGTCATATCCGTCATTACCGTAATTCAGCGAACGGTTCACACGACTGATCGTTGCTGTTGAAGCGCCTGTCTTTTCTGCAATCTCAAGATAAGTCTTGTGTTCTCTTAACATCTTTGCAACTTCAAAACGCTGTGATAATGAAAGCAATTCATTAATCGTACAGATATCTTCAAAAAATGTATAACACTCCTCTTTATCTTTGAGGCTTAAAATTCCCTGAAACAGATAATCAACCGCCTCTGTTCTGATTTTCTTACTCATAGCATTATCTCCTTCGTAGCGGATTCATTACTTTTACATTTTAACACACTAAAATTGCGAAGTCTATAGTTTTTTCCCATGTTTTATACATGCTTTTAATTTTTCCAGTGAAACATTGGCAACCAATTTTTCCGGAAAATCTGTTTCTCTCAATATTTCTTCCGCATATGGATACTCTGCAATATCTGCATCCACATGTGAATCACTGCCAAGCACGATCATCACTCCCTGTGCTTTACATTCCTTTACCATCTCCAGACAGTTCTCTTTTGTATTCTCTCGAAATCCTTCCGGACGCAGTGATGAATTATTTACTTCCAGTAATGTTCCGGTTTCTTTTGCTTTTTTTACCAGACGCTTCATATCTACAGGAAATCTCCCGTCGTCCGGATGTCCAATGATGTCCACATACGGATGTTCCATTACTTTCTCATATGCTGCGGTTACATTGTCTATTGTCCGTTCATCTTTAAAACACGGCATATGAATACTGGCGATTGCAATATCAAGTCTTTCAAGAACCGAATCCGGGAGATCGGTCTCCCCCCGCGCATTCATGATATTCAGTTCTGTTCCTAATAACAGCTCAATCCCGTATTTTTTTCTTGGAACAATTCTTAAATTTTGGAAATAGAACAAATGACAAGTTCCGGGCATCTCTGGTGCATGTTCCGTAATTGCAAGTCCCTTCAGTCCTTTATCCGCTGCTGCTTGCGCCATCTCATTCAGCGTATTATATGCATGTCCACTTGCGAGCGTATGCGTATGTGTGTCAATTTCTACTCTCATTTCCTGCTTCTCCTTCCTGTTGTATTTCATCAGATCTTCTTTATCTGTTATTTTTATTTATTATTTTAAATTGTAACTTTTCTTCTTTTCAGCTTTAACGCTCTAATATTTCACAACATGAAGTATTATACCGTATAATTTTCTTTTTTTCTACCCATTCTATACCGGAAAGCAGGTTTTCCTCTTTTTTTACTAAATAACCACCATTTATTCACCCCTCTAATATATCTGAATTATAAAGGAGTTTTTATTATGAAGAAACATGAAAAAAAGACTGTAAATGTAAACCCATTATCCAACCAGGAACTCATTGATTCTTACGATTATCTCGCAACTGCTGCCTCTTCTCATGACTGTACCGGTCTGATTCCTTCTGCACCTCTTAATCCTGCGGAACTGGATTCGTATGAGGAACTTTATCCATTCCTTCCTCCGGTCTCATCCGCAGATGATGCTCCGGAGCAGGCTCCGCCTTCCGGTAAAAATCCATCTGATATTAAGGGTTAATGTCCATCTGAAAATACTCTGCAAAATACCTGTTTTTTCTTGACATGCCTTCCAATCACAGCTAATCTTATAGAAGTATAAAAAATATATTATGTATATTGAGAGGTAACTGATCATGAAAAACATACTAATGATAGCAACCGGTGGTACGATTGCATCCAAAGAGGGGGATCTTGGATTGACACCGGCTGTGACAGGGGAAGAACTTGCAGCCAGCGTACCGGGAATCAAAGACATCTGTCATCTGGAAATACTTCAACTTATGAACATCGACAGCACCAATATGCGTCCACGTCAATGGCTGATGATCCGTGATGCGATCATGGAAAATTATAACAACTACGATGGGTTTGTCGTTCTTCACGGAACAGACACCATGGCATATACTGCTGCCGCCCTGTCTTATCTGATCCAGGACAGTGTAAAGCCAATTGTACTGACCGGTTCCCAGAAACCAATGGCCAATCCTTATACCGATGCAAAGATCAATCTGTTCCAGAGTATTTTGTATGCTGCCGACGATCTTTCCTGCAATGTCTGCATTGTATTTAACGGAAAAGTTGTTGCCGGAACCCGCGGACGTAAGCAGCGCACCAGAAGTTTTGATGCATTTGACAGTATGAACTTCCCTGAACTTGCCATTATCCGTGACAGCCGTATCATCCGTTACTATACGGAAGAACGTCCCGCTCCTCAGGATCTGAAATCTTACGCAAGTCTTAATGACCGTGTCTTTGTGCTGAAACTGACTCCGGAAGTCAAAGCTGAGATTTTCGATCTGTTGAGTGGTCACTATGATGCTATCATCCTGGAAACCTTTGGTATCGGCGGCATCCCGGAATATGATGATTCCTTTGAAAAAGCGATCTTCTCCTGGGTAGATTCCGGCAAAACAATCGCTGTCACCACACAGGTGCCAGAAGAAGGCTGTGATCTTGGCATATATCAGGTTGGAAAAAAATTCAGTAATCATAAAGGAATCCTACAGTCCGATGATATGACAACAGAATCCATTGTTGCAAAACTGATGTGGATTCTTGGTCAGACGGATAAACAGGATGAGATTGCGCGATTATTTTATCGCGAGATCAATCACGACAGAGTCTGAGTTGATTTGGGATTTAATTTATTAACGGGAAAGCGGCCTCTCAGTCCTTGAAGGAAACAATAGATAAGGATTATTGTTCAGGTTCCATACCATAAGAAACACTAAGAGAGTCAGAATCACCTAAAAGCAAAGGAACTACGCTCAAACTCGGCGTTCGCCTCAAACACGTTCG
>ERZ506993.506-NODE-506-length-19562-cov-4.60732_pt1 | contig 19562 bp, 20 predicted proteins | sample MGYA00513167_ERZ506993 | MGnify/ENA metagenome assembly ERZ506993 | reverse complement strand
GGGGAGGGAGGGAGAAGGGATAATAAGCGGGGGGCCGCCGTGGCAGCCTTGGAATTGCGGGCAATTCCAAGGCTGTGGGGCTTCGCCCCATAAAATACAAGGGGAGAGTTCCTTTTTGAGCTAGCTCAAACGGGCCTATCCCCTTGTATTTTGCACGGCTCATTGGATGAGCATGTTTTCAATAAATATCCCAAATCCTCTTGTGGGGTCCTGGACGAGGACGTGGGTTACGGCGCCTATTAGTTTTCCGTCTTGTATGATTGGGCTTCCGCTCATCCCCTGGACGATTCCTCCGGTGGTTTCCAGGAGGGTTTTGTCGGTGATTTGCAGTTCGATTCCTCTGTTTATATTATCATGGTCCAGGTGGACTGATGTAATTTTCACGTCGTAGAGCTGGGGGGCGCCTCCTACGCTGCAGAGGATCTGGGCGGGGCCCAGGTCTACTTCCTGTTTCAGGCCGATGGGCATGGCCTGTGTGGTGATGTGGGAGGCGGCGGATTCGTTTAGTTCCCCGAATATGCCTTCCACGGTGTTGGCCTCGATTGTTCCCATTTTGTTGCTTTCCTTATAGTCTATGACTCCGGTAAGCTCTCCCGGGGTGCCGTTCTCTCCTTTGGTTATGGATACAATCTCGGTGGTGTACAGGCTTCCGTTTTTCAAATTCATAAGCGTGGCTGTGTCCATATCGTTGATTCCATGGCCCAGCGCCCCAAAAGAGTTGTTTTCATCCAGGTAGGTGAGCGTCCCCACGCCCTGGGCGTTGTCCCGTATCCATATGCCCAGCTTGTACTCTCCGTCCTGGTTGCGTTCGGGCCTGACCTTTAAGTCAAATTCCTGGTCTTCCCTGAGGATGGTTAATACCAGCTCCTCTCCATTGCTTTCTTCTATCTGCCGCATAAAGGCGGCTTTCCCTTCTACCTCCCGTCCGTTTACCTTGAGGATATAGTCTCCTTCCTTTAAAAGGTGGCCCACCGGTTCCTTCGCCTGTCCGTCGTCTCCGGTAAAATCCCCTGTGGCAATCACCAGGATTCCTTCGGTTTTTACATAAATTCCGATGGGGATTCCCGCAGGTATCAGTGTCTTGTCGTTGATTACCTGAACGTTTACCGTTTTAAAAGGAATGAGGCCGAACAGCTTCAGATCCATGGTATAGGTCTCAATGTCCTCCGCATAGAGGGTGAGAGGCTCCGCCAGGTCCACGGAGAGGGTTTTCGTCTCCCTGGCATCGACCGCAGCATTCATGCCTGTAACGGGGATGGCTCCATCCTCTGTTTCAGCCGGAGCTTTGTAAAGTTTTCCGGATACCGGAACATTAAGGTCAAGATCCTGCCGGATTCCCGCCCGGATATGAATAGCGCCGGGTATTTTTTCCCATATGAGAATCATCCAGCATATAAATAAAGCTGTGATTGAGCCGATCAGCAGCACATATAAAAACAGTCGGTATTTTTCTCTTCTTTCCAATTTTCCACATCCTTCCTGCCGTATATTCCCGCAGTAAGCCAGCCGGCCTGATGGATCTTTTCATCATCAGAAGGGCCGGTGCAGATACCAGGCAGCCTGCTGCCAGGTATCAGACTTCGCTTAAAGCAGGTACAGTGTCTTTGCGTCACAGTTTTTTTCATCTGTAAAACAAAGAAAAGGACATACACGTTACATGTACGTCCTTTCTAGTATGTGACAAATGGTTCAAGATAATTTAGTATTGTTTTGTATTTGCTGCCATTTCTTTCAATTCCCTGGCATTGGCGAGCGAGCTTTCCGTAATGGTATCTGAGCCAAGCATGCGTGCAAGCTCGTCTAAAATAGCGTCCCCGCGTATTTCGGCAATGGCGGTAACGGTACTTTCTTCCATGGATTTTTTTTCAATTACAAAATGGTTGTCGGCCATGGCGGCGATCTGTGGAAGGTGGGTAATGCAGATAACCTGGCGGGTTTTGCCAAGAAGTGCCAGCTTCTGTGATACCTTCCATGCGGTTTTGCCGCTGATTCCGGTGTCTATTTCATCGAAAATAAAGGTGTCCTTATCTTCCTGGCCTGCCGTAACCGTTTTTAACGCCAGCATAATACGCGACAGCTCGCCGCCGCTGGCTACGCTGGCAAGCGGTCTGCGGGGTTCGCCGGGATTGGTGGAGATCATAAAGGCTGCATCGTCCCAGCCGTCGGGGCCAATGCCCTCCTTTTTCTCCAGAGCCACGCTGAAATCCACCTGGTTGAAATTCAGGTCCAAAAGGGCGTCTATCAGCAGGGCGGACAGCTTCTTGCCCGCGTCTTTTCTGATTTTCGTGGCCCTTGCGCACAGCTTTTCCAGGCCGGCACGGGCCAGCTTTAATTCCTTTTCCAGTTTTTCCCGGTAAGCATCGGCGTCCAGGAGCCGTTCCATCTCTTCCTGCTTCTGCTGTTGGTATTGAAAGATTTCTTCTATTGTGGATCCATATTTATCCTTCAGCCGGTTGATTATGTTCAGCCGTTCCTCAATCTGTAAAAATAAGTTCTGGTCAAACTCCAAATCGGACAGGTAATCGGATACGGTCCTGTTGAAATCATTGAGCAGGCCGTCGATATCCGTCAGCATGCCTGCCATTTCCTCCAGGGAGGTATCGAAGGCGCTTACACTGTTCAGTTCCCGAAGGGCGCGCCCGGCAGCGCCGCCTGCGCCGCAGTCCGACTCATAGCCGGTGAGGGAATGTACGTTATTAAGCACCTCCGCAATTTTGCGGCTGTTGCTCATTTTCCGGTAGCTGTTTTCCAGCTCCTCATCCTCGCCTTCCTTTAAAGAAGCGCTTTCGATTTCTTCCAGTTCAAAGCGGGCCAGGGAAAGCTCCCGTTCCTTTTCCCTTTCATCCAGATTGGTTTCCTTCAGCTGTTCCTGAAGTTTTCTGTAAATATGATATTTCTCTTTTATTTCTTTTTTTATACCGGTAATTTCTTCCCCGGCAAAATCATCCAGAATTTCCAAATGTTTTTTTGACTGCAGCAGCTGCTGGGAATCATGCTGTCCGTGGATATCGATGAGGACGCCGGAAAGCTCCTTCAAAAGCTTGGCATTCACCGTTTCGCCGTTTACCTTGCTGATACTGCGCTGGGGCATGATACGGCGCTGCAGAATGACCAGGCCGTCCTCTTCCACCGGGATGTCCAGCTTCTTCACCCGTTCCAGCTGTCCTTCCTTTTCCAGATGGAAAACCAGCTCAATCAGGGCATAATCGGCTCCTGTCCTGATCAGATCGCGATCGCCCCGGCCTCCCAGCGCGAGCCCCACAGAACCTATGATAATGGATTTTCCTGCGCCGGTTTCACCTGTCAGGATGTTCAGACGGGGCCCGAAATACACCTCGGTCTCCTGAATCAATGCCAGATTTTTAACATGTAGGCTTACTAACATCTTTTCTTCTCCTATTGCTCCTTCCGAACGCTTCCCGGCGGGTTCCCCATTCCTGCCCGGCATTGTCTTGCGGCCGCATTTACTTTTCCAGGATTTCCCTGATTTTATCCATCACGATTCTGGTGTCCTCCACACTGCGCACCGCCATCATGATCGTATCGTCTCCTGCAATGCTTCCCACGATTTCCCTGAATTTCATGGCGTCCACAGCCGCAGCCACCGCCATGGCCATACCGGAAACCGTCTTAATTACGAGAATATTCTGAGCCATATCCATAGAAACGAAGCCGTCCCTGAGCACTCTTACATATTTATCCCAGAGATGGCTGTCGTCCTGACGCAGCACCACGTATTTCTGCCTGCCGTTTCCCGCCGGGACCTTGGATAAATGCAGCTGCCTGATATCCCTGGAAATGGTAGCCTGGGTAACCGTAAAGCCGGCTTCCCGCAGCCTGTCCGCCAGTTCTTCCTGGGTCTCTATTTCACTGTTTTCTATTAATTCCACAATTTTTTCATGTCTGCTTTGTTTCATCGGCCTACTCACTCATCTTTCTATGTAAACGCTCCAGGAAACTCAGTTCGCTCAATTTCATAATGGAGGTGGTCTTATCGCTGCGGGTTACCTTAAGTCGGTCCCCGGATTTGAGGATCAGGCAGCGGCTGCCGTCAAAGTTCACCTCCACCTCCTGCTCCTGCCCGGACTGCCTTTCACCGATTTCCACCACAACCTCGTCCTCCGCCCGCAGAATTATGCTTCTGGTATTCAACGTATGAGGACAGATGGGTGTAAGGAGGATCAGACTTGCTCCCGGTTCCACGATGGGGCCGCCTGCCGACATATTGTAGCCGGTGGAGCCGGTGGGAGTTGCAATGACAATGCCATCCGCACCGTAGCTGTTTAGCACCTGGCCGTTTACCCAGATACGGAACTGTATGATTTGCAGCGGGCCTCTTCTTGTGATGGTCACATCGTTGAGCGCATGCACCTGGGCCGTTTCCCCGCTGCCGTCCTCACGGAGCACCCGCCCCGACAGCATCATGCGTTCTTCAATGGTATATTCCTCCCGCAGAAGCTTTTCCAGCGCCAGATCAAGCGCTAAAGGCTCCACCTCGGCAAGGTATCCCACAGTGCCCAGGTTTACGCCCAGAAGTGGGATTCCACTGGCCGCCGTCTCCCGCGCCGCCTTGAGCATGGTGCCGTCCCCGCCCAGAACGATCATGCAGTCGGAACGGTATGTATCCCCGCCTTCCTTCAGACGGATCTGCTCCTCCGTTTCGTTATCCGCACAAACTATGCAGGCGGCACCTCTTTCCTCCAGATATTTACGGATGTAGTAGGTGACCTTCAGTCCCGGGTCTTTCGGTCTGTTTGTCATGATAATATAATGTTTGCCGCACCCTATACCCATTTCCTGTTACCCCTGTTTTCCATCCTTTTCCAGAGCCTCATGCGCCTGCTCCACGATATTGCGTATGTTTTCCTTCCATTCCTGCTTTGCACACAGATCTGCGCCTTCCGCCTGCACTTCGGCCAGCATGCGTTCCGCTTCATGCTCCGTAAGCGAGATGATTTCTTCCGGCAGCGCCGTCTTTTTTTCCAGGAAAACCAGATACTCGATATTTCCTTCCGGCCCTTTCACCGGAGAATAGGTCAGTCCCTGTACACTGAAGCCGGTAAGGTCTGCAAAATCAATGACCTTGACAATGACCTCCCGGTGTATCTCAGGTTCCCGTACCACTCCCTTTTTTCCCACCTTATCCCTGCCCGCCTCAAACTGGGGCTTGATAAGACATACCATGCGCCCGCTCTCTTTAAGCAGGTTTCTGGCGGGAATCAGTATTTTGGTCAGAGAAATAAAGGAAACGTCCACCGAGGCAAAATCCAGTGCATCCTGAATATCCGAGGGCACCATATAACGGAAATTGGTCTTTTCCATGCATACCACGCGTTCATCATTCCTCAGCTTCCAGGCGAGCTGTCCGTGGCCCACGTCCACGGAGTATACCTTAGCAGCCCCGCTTTGCAGCATGCAGTCGGTAAAGCCGCCGGTGGAAGCGCCGATATCCATACATATGCTGCCGGCCAGGGTGATGGGAAAGCACTGCATGGCTTTCTCCAGCTTCAGACCGCCTCTGCTCACATATTTCAATGGATTTTCTTTTACCGTTATCACTGCCGCCTCATCAAAAACAGAGCCGGCCTTATCCTCCCGCTGTCCGGCAACAAACACATTGCCGGACATGATGATGGCCTTCGCCTTTTCCCGGGAGGGCGCCAGCCCCTGTTTTACCAGAAGCACATCCAATCGTTCCTTCATCAGTTCTCCCCTAACTCTTCATGAATCCTTTTTAATATGGATTCACTGTCTATTCCTATTTCCTGCTTCAAAAGCTCCACATTGCCGTGCTCCACATACTCATCGGGAATGGCAATGGAGAGGACGCGCACCTTAAGGCCGCACTCGTCAACAAAGGTGCGGACACGCTCGCCGAAGCCGCCGCTTTCCACATTTTCCTCCATAGTAACCAACAGGCTGTGGGTATGGGACAGCTTACGGATCATTTCTTCATCAATGGGCTTTACGAACCTGGCGTTAACAAGGGTACAGAACCGGCCCTGCCTTTTCAGGCTGCCATAGACCTCTTCCCCTGTTTTTACCATGCTCCCCACCGCCAGGAGGGCGATATCCTTTTCTTCATATATCAGTTCGCTGCGGCCGTATTCAATGGGCGCCCGGAAACCAGACAGGCCGTCATAGGCCTCTCCTCTGGGATAACGCAGCGCAATCGGCCCCTGGAAGGCCACCGCAAACTTCAGCATATCGGATAGCTCCCATTTATTCTTGGGCGCCATGATATGCATATTGGGAATGGAGGACAGATAGGACAGGTCGAAAATACCCTGATGGGTTTCCCCGTCGCTGCCCACCAGCCCCGCTCTGTCTATGGCAAATACCACCGGCAGATTCTGGATGCAGACGTCGTGGAGAATCTGATCATAGGCCCTTTGCAGGAAAGAGGAATAAACCGCCACCACCGGACGCAGGCCTCCCGCAGCAAGCCCCGCGGCAAAGGTCACCGCATGCTGTTCTGCAATCCCCACATCAAAAAAGCGGTCCGGATAGGCATGGCTGAAGCGTTTCAGCCCGGTTCCGTCCGGCATGGCCGCCGTAATCGCCACTATTTTTTCATTCCGCTGGCCCTGCTTAATCATGACTGTGGAAAAAATATCCGTATAATTGGCCTTCATTTTCTTCTTCAGCGGCACGCCTGTGGCAACGTCAAAGGGCTCCGCTCCATGGAAACGGGCGGGATGGTTCTCCGCCGGCGCATAGCCCTTGCCCTTTTTGGTGAGCACATGGATCATGACCGCATTTTTTCTGCGTTTTGCCTCATTGATTACGCGGATCAGGGAATTGGTGTCATGGCCGTCCACCGGCCCCAGATAGGTAATGCCCATATCCTCAAAAAACATGCCGGGGATTACAAGCTGCTTTAAGCTGTTCTTGGCGCGGCGGATGCCGGCAACCACCGGTTCGCCGTATTTGGTGTTGCGGATGGCGTCGTAGATGCCGTCCTTCACATCCAGATAGGCGTTTGAGGTACGGATATTGTTCAGATATTTGGATACGCCGCCCACATTTTCGGATATGGACATGTTGTTGTCATTTAAAATAATGATAAAATTCGTTTCCAGCCGGGCCGCGTTGTTCAGTGCTTCATAAGCCATGCCCCCCGTGAGGGAGCCGTCGCCGATTACCGAAACAATGGTGTGGTTTTCCCCCTGGAGATCCCTTGCCTTGACAAGCCCCAGGCCCGCAGAGATGGAGGTGGAGCTATGCCCCGTATCAAAGCTGTCACAGTCGCTTTCCTTCCGCTTGGGGAAGCCGCTCATGCCGCCGTACTTGCGCAGGGTTTCAAAACCCTCCCGCCTTCCGGTGAGCAGCTTGTGGGTGTAGGACTGATGTCCCACATCCCAGATGATTTTATCCTCAGGAAGGTTCAGTGCCAGGTGAAGGGCCATGGTAAGCTCCACCGCGCCCAGGTTGGATCCCAGATGGCCTCCCGTCACACTTATTTTATTGACGAGAAACTCCCGGATTTCCGCCGCCAGCGCCTGATAGTCCCTTGGGTTTATATTTTTGATGTCATTTTCTTTTTGTATCTGATCGAGAAGCATAATAGGATGCCCCCTTCTATTTTTTTCTGGTAATGAGATCTTCCACCAGCTTTTCCAGGAAATCATTACGCCGTGTATCTGCCTGCGGCATTCCCTCCTGTGCTGCAACGCAGGCCAGGCCGGCAATGGCTTCCTCGGAAAACCTGCGCACCTGTTCTGCGGATTTCTCCATTCCGTTCAGGGATACATAGGTTACCTTATGGTTTTTCAGATCGCTTCCGGTCTGCTTGCCCAAAACCTCCAGGCTGCTCGTCAGATCCAGAATATCATCCTGTATCTGGAAGGCAAGGCCGATATTGGAGCCTATCCGTTCCAGCGCCTCAAGCTGCCCGTCCGCAGCACCGGCCAGGACAGCGCCGATCATCATGGAGCTTTGGATCAGGGCCGCGGTTTTATTTTCATGGATGTAAAGGAGAAGCTCCTGTGTCACCTGCTCCTCCGGCAGCTCTTCCGCTTCCGTATCCGCTGTCTGTCCGCCGATCATGCCATAAATTCCGGCCTTCCCCGCGAGAATGGCCATGGCTTTGGCGCACCGGTTAAGTCCGTCGATGCTCTGCGCGGCCTCCGGCATGGTAAAGGCTTTACAGGCGGTTTCAAAGGCATAATTCAAAAGGGCGTCTCCGGCTAGGACAGCCATGCCTTCCCCATAAACCGCATGGGTGGTCTTCCTGCCTCTCCGGTATTCATCATTATCCATGCAGGGCAGATCGTCATGCACCAGGGAATAAGTATGAATCATTTCAATTGCAGCCATAAAAGGCTCCACCAGGCGGCCTTTTCCGCCAAACAGCCGGAAGACTTCCTGCATCAGCATGGGGCGCAGACGCTTTCCGCCGGCAAGCACACTGTAGTTCATGGCTTCCAGCACTGTTTTCTGGTACCCTTCCTCTGCCGGAAGGTATTGTCTGAGTATCGCTTCAATCCCCGACACTCTTTCCTGCAGCTCGGCTTCAAAATTCATCCAGTCCGCCCTCCTCGTTCAGCATCATTACCTTCTTTTCCACCTTATCTATCTTATCATTGCATATTTTCAGCAAATCCATTCCTTTTTTATACGCCTGAAAGGAATCCTCCAGCGTTATTTCCTCATCCTCAAGGGTTCGGGTAATATCGTCAAGGAGGATAAAAGCCTCTTCCAAAGAAGGGCCGGCTTCCTGTTTTTCATCCTTCAACTCTTCCGGTTTCATGCTTCCAATACTCCTTTCTCCTGCTTCCATTTTTCCTTGTCTACCACCTGGGCCTCTATCCGGCCATTTTTCACATGAACGGTCAGGCGGTCGCCTACACGGACATGATCCACATCGGATACTGTTTTCCCTTTCTCATCCGACACATAGGAAAAGCCCTGATTCAGCTTGTCCAGAGGGGAAAGGCCCTTCAGCTTTTCCGTATACAGGCCGAGCAGGTAGCGTTTTTCCCTGATATGACGCTGCATCAGCGCCGAGAGCTGTTCCTCCATGCGCATGGCAAGAGTCCGTTTTTCCCTGATCTGGCTGGCCGGGCTTAAGTACTGCAGCTTCGTCTGCGCCTGTTTCACCCTGGACCGTTCCCTGTCCAGGCGGGTTAACATCCTGCGGGTTAAGTCCCCTTTGCAGGAATCCAGCACCGCTTCCAGCTGGCGGACATCATATACGGCCAGCTCCGCTGCCGCCGAAGGCGTGGGAGCGCGTAAATCCGATACAAAATCAATAATTGTCGTATCCGTCTCATGTCCCACTGCGGAAATAATGGGAACGCTGCAGTCAAATACGGCCTGTGCCACGGCTTCTTCATTAAAGGCCCACAGGTCTTCAATGGATCCGCCGCCGCGTCCCACAATCATCACATCCACACCCAGCTGCTCCAGCGCATGGATCCCCTGGATGATGCTGGCCGCCGCCTGTTCTCCCTGTACGATTGCAGGGTAGAGGATAATCCGGACATACGGATTCCTCCGGCGTGTGATATTGATAATATCCTGCACAGCTGCCCCGGTAGGCGCTGTTACCACCCCCAGGGTCCTGATGTATTTGGGCACAGGCTGTTTATACTCCGGGGCAAAAAGCCCCCGCTGGGCCAGTTCTTTTTTCAGCCGCTCAAATTTCTCATATAAATAACCGGCTCCGTCCAGGATAATCTCCCTGGCATAGAGCTGGTATTTTCCATCCCGTTCATAAACCTCGACGCTTCCGCCCACTACCACCTGCTGGCCTTCTTCCATGCGGAATTTAAGGCCGCTGCGGTTTCCCGCAAACATGACGCAGGCAATCGTGCCCCTGGCATCCTTGATTGTAAAATAAATATGCCCGGAAGAATGATACTTGCAGTTGCTCACTTCTCCCTTGACATAAATATTCTGCAGCATGAAATCCTGTGAAAACATGTTCTTGATATAAGAATTCACCTGCGCTACAGTATATACATTTCTCACTTGGTTTCCTCTATACAAACCGGGCAAGCACGCCGTTTACAAATCCGGAGGATTCATCCTGCCCAAATTTCTTGGCCAGCTCCACGGCTTCGTTAATTGCCACGCTGTCCGGCACCTCTTCGTCAAATTTAATCTCATAAACAGCCAGGCGGATGATGGTAAGATCCACCTTCCCCATTCTGGAGGTCGTCCAGCCCCTGGCCGTCGTATTTATCATTTCATCAATTTCAGGAAGCTTTTCCTGGATTTTATCAAATTTCCCCTGGATATAGGCGATATCCTTCTCGGGGATGCCGTTCTCCTCATCTTCAAAGAAAAGCGCGCACTGCTCCGGCATCTCTTCCTTCTGATTGAATTCCACACGGAACAGCAGCTTGAATATCTGTTCCCTCTGTTCTCTTCTGCCCATTGTTTCCTCAATTCCGCCGTTATCCGGCTTTCTCTAGTGCGCGGCCATACCTGTCCGTACGTCCGCATATATATGCAGGCCTTCCTGCCGCCCTGCACTTATGCCGGAAGTGCCTTTCGGATTCCGAAAGGCACCTGCCGTTATTCCCTCTCTTTTCTTCTGCCGGAGCCCGGCATGCGATTGCGGGAAGCATTTATCGAATATCCGCAGCAGTTTGGACATCCAGGCCGCCGCGTCCTCCGGTATCAGTTGCCCGGCTCCATATTCACATTGACAATGCGGATATTTACATCGGTCACTGTAAGCCCTGTCATATTCTCAATGGCATTCTTTACCTTTTCCTGTACCTTTGAACAGGTTTCCGGAATGTTGTAGCCGTATTCCAGAGACAGCGCCAGATCCGCCTTCACCGTATTACCCGTCACCTGTACTTTAACGCCTTTGGTCAGGTTCTTCACGCCGACCTTTCCTATCAGTTCATTGGTAATATTGCCTGCCATGGCGGACACACCTTCCACTTCCGTCGCCGCAAGGGATGTGATCATGGCCACAACCTCGTCCGCTATCTGCACGGAGCCAATGCTGTCATCTCCCTGCAGAACAAATGTATTTCTATTGCTGTCTTTCCTTGTATCTTTTTCCATAAGGCTGCCTCCTTTATTCCTATAACACTGATTATAACAAAATCCTGTATCTTTGCAAAGTCTTTTTATGCGGGGAGCTTGCTTGTAACTGTCCGGTTCCCTCACAGTTACTGTCTAAATCTGTCCCAAATCGTCTTTGGAAATGGATTTTGGCGCTCCTGGATCATTTTCTTACAGTTATTCCAGCCAGAAGCTGAGAGTGTATTGTTCCGGGGTGTCTACGTAGGCGGCGGATGAACCGCCGTTTTTCAGGTAGGTAAAAATTTCCTGGTCATCCAGGAGCTTCTGTTTCATTTGCCGGTAGATATCGGCGTCAGCGCATTTCAGGGTTACCATTCCCTTTTGTTCTTCATAGCCCCGGGCGAAGAGCCGGGCGAGTTTATCTTCGTCCACAGTGTCAAAGTAGGCGTTCTCCCGCACGTAATAGTTATCCTTCATGGCGGTGCAATCGGGCAGCGGGAAAAAGTTGTCTATGGTATGGGTGCGCAGGAGCTGCTGTGTGGTGACGAGGAGGTAGTCGTAGTTGACGCTGGGGCGTTTTTTGCCCTGCCAGGCGGGGTCGTCATCTCCCATGAGGTAGAAGGCATCTCCCCAGGTGGGATCCGCATAATACCATTCACCGTCGGATTGGACCAGATCCCAGGCATGGGCTTCCCCGTTCTTCACTTCGCCGGTAACCAGCACTGCCGGAATACCCACGCGGCTGCAGAGGAGCTGGAATGCCTTTGCATAGCCCTGGCAGACGGATTCTCCATAGAGGAAAACGGAGCAGACGGTCTGGTTTTCCGGGGAATCCAGTCTGTAATCCGTATGTTCTATCATGTAATCGTAGATGTACTTGATTTTCTGATAGTCATCCATTCCGCTATGTATGCCGGAAAGCGCGGTTTCTATGTAGGCTTCTATTCCTTTTTTTCTTTGTTCGGCTTCCGCCTGCGTCAGGGTGTAGCGGGCGGTAAATGTAATTTTATGGATTTCCTCTCCCAGGGTGTGTTTGGTATAAGTATATCCATCCACGTAAAAAATTTCGGGATGATCCGCTAAAACACTGTTGAAAACCGGCTCCAGCAGCTCAGGCTTTAATGTGGTAAGCTCCGTTTCCTGAGAGAAGCCTGTGATGGACTGCAGCATCTGGAGATAGAGGGATTTTTCTTCTTCGTCCAGAAGGCTGTAGGCATAGCCGGTTTCAGCGGGCTGCGCAGGCCGCACCCCCTCGGCAGTCCGGTCGGTTCCGTTTTCCTGCGTTCCCTGGAGCTCAGGTTCTGCGGTTTCCTGCATTGTTCCGGCGTTTTGTCCGGCGGATGCGCCGTCCGGCCGGGATTCCTGAAGGGAAAGGGTTTCCCCGTCCTGTCCGGCTATCTGTGTTTCCTGCTGCGCTTTTCTAAGGGACGCAAGGTCCGGAAGCCGGCCCTCCCATGCCCAATAGGCTGTCAGAAGAATCAGAAGAACCAGAATGACTACTACGGTTTTGGAAAATTTCTTCATACTGCATGACTCCTGTCCATTGTGGCCGTTTTGGCTGTTGTCACTTTCCCGTTCCGCCCTTTTTTGGCGTTTTGTCGTGCCGTAGTCCTTTTTATAGCAGAATTGCCCAGGCTGTCTTAAGCTGTTGCTTTTTTATCAGTTGCGGCCGAATTCGGTTAAAATCAGGCCTTTATTTCTGTCTAATGTCATCCCTACGCTCCATTCATTTACGAAAAGGAGCAGCGGGTTGCCTCTCATATCCTTAACCTTCTTCATGTCGGAGGTTCCGGTCAGCTTGTCCAAATCGATTTCGTCCTTATTTTCTATCCAGCGGATATATTCATAGGGAAGGGGTTCCAGCCTGATTTCCACATTATATTCATTATTGAGCCGGTATTTAAGCACGTCGAACTGCAGGACGCCTACCACGCCTACAATAATCTCTTCCATACCGGTATTGTATTCCTGAAAAATCTGTATGGCGCCTTCCTGGGCGATCTGGTTAATTCCCTTCACGAACTGCTTCCGCTTCATGGTATCCACCTGGCGCACTCTGGCAAAATGCTCCGGCGCAAAGGTAGGAATGCCTTCATAGGCAAAGCTTTCCTTCGGCATGCAGAGGGTATCCCCGATGGAAAAAATACCGGGGTCAAATACGCCGATAATATCGCCGGCATAGGCTTCCTCCAGGATTTTCCGTTCGCTGGCCATGATCTGCTGGGGCTGGGAAAGGCGCATTATCTTGCCTCCCTGCACATGCTTTACTTCCATGCTGGCCTCGAACTTGCCGGAGCATATACGCATGAACGCGATTCTGTCACGGTGGGCTTTATTCATATTGGCCTGGATTTTAAATACAAAGGCGGAAAAATTATTTTCCACAGGATCGATAAGTCCCGTATCCGCCCTTCTGGGGAGAGGGGTGGTGGTCATTTCCAGGAAATGCTGCAAAAAGATTTCCACACCGAAGTTGGTCAGGGCTGATCCGAAAAATACGGGGGTCAGTTCCCCCTTCTGTACTTCTTCCAAATCAAATTCCGCGCTGGCGCCGTCAAGAAGCTCGATTTCCTCTAACAGCTTGTCCATTGCTTCCTGACCGATGCAGTCACGGAGCCTGTCTTCCTCCTCCAGAGGAATTTCCATGGCTTCGCCTTCCTTGGTTCCTTTTTCCGTATCGGAATAGATGATCACACAGCGTTTATCCCGGTCGAAAATTCCTTTGAAGCCTTTTCCTGATCCAATCGGCCAGTTTTTGGGGCAGGTTGCAATGCCCAGCTCTTTTTCGATTTCATCCAGAAGGTCAAAGGTATCATTGGCATCCCGGTCCATTTTGTTGATAAATGTGAAGATGGGGATTTTACGCATGACGCAGACCTTAAAAAGCTTTCTTGTCTGTGCCTCAACACCCTTGGAGCCGTCAATTACCATGACGGCGGAATCCGCAGCCATCAGGGTACGGTAGGTGTCCTCGGAGAAATCCTGGTGTCCGGGAGTATCAAGAATATTGATGCAGTATCCGTCATATTCAAACTGTAATACGGAGGAGGTGACGGAAATACCTCTCTCCTTTTCTATTTCCATCCAGTCGGAAACAGCGTGTCTGGCGGTTGCCTTGCCTTTTACGCTTCCGGCCAGGTTAATGGCTCCTCCGTAGAGCAGGAATTTTTCGGTCAGGGTCGTTTTTCCGGCATCGGGATGGGATATGATTGCAAAAGTCCTTCTTCTGTTGATTTCCTGTGTCAGGTTGCTCACTTTTTTCTTTCCTCCAAAACGTTATGTTAAGCCGGGAATCCCGGCATTATTTATGCGGTATATCATTCCCCCATGGCAAGCCGGAACAGGCATGCTGGCGACGGGAATGAATTTCAGACATGCGCTAGTGGGGAAGCATGCTTTTTGCTTCGAATTCGGGGGTGATTCCGAAATAATCAAGAACCGTGGCGCCGATATCCGCGAAGGTGCTTCTGGTTCCCAGGTTACGGGGCGCAATCCTCTTCCCGTATAAAAGGAAGGGAGTGTATTCCCTGGAATGGTCTGTGGAGACGGTATAGCCGGGGTCGCAGCCGTGGTCGGCCGTGATCATGAGCAGATCGTCCTCCTGCATTTTCCCGAGGATTTCGGGAAGGCGCTCATCAAAATAGGTGAGGGCTCTGGCGTAGCCGTCAATGTCGTTGCGGTGGCCGTAAAGCATGTCATAGTCAACCAGGTTGATAAAGCAGAGGCCTTCGAACTCTTTGTCCATATAGGCAAGGGTTTTGTTGATGCCGTCTTCGTTTCCCTGGGTGTAGGTATATTCGGTAAGGCCTTTTCCTGCAAAAATGTCGTGTATTTTGCCGACGCCGATGACGTCTTTGCCGTTGTCCCTGAGTTGATCCAGCATATCCACGGACGGCGGCTCTATTGAAAAGTCATGGCGGCCTGTGGTTCTGGTATAGCTGCCGCTGTTTCCGGTAAAGGGGCGGGCGATGACACGGCCCACGCCATGTTCCCCGGTGAGGATCTGGCGGGCAATGCGGCAGTATTCGTAGAGGGTCTCGGGAGGGACAATGTCTTCATGGGCCGCTATCTGGAACACGCTGTCGGCTGAGGTGTAGACAATGAGCTTCCCGGTCCTGACGTGTTCGTCTCCGTAATCCCGGATTACGTCGGTTCCTGAGTAGGGCTTATTGCAGAGGATACCGCGGCCGGTACGGCGGGTGAATTCATCAAGTAGCTCTGCGGGAAAACCGTCAGGGTAGGTGGGAAGGGGACGGCCTGAATAGATGCCTGCGATTTCCCAGTGGCCGATGGTGGTGTCTTTGCCTTTGGAGGCTTCCTGCATGCGGGCTACTGTGGCAAGGGGGGCATCTGTGCCTGAATGCCAGTCGATTCCTTCTATATTAAAGAGTCCCAGCTTTTCCATGTTGGGCATATGAAAAAAGGGGCTGGAGGCGGCGCTTTTGAGCGTGTTGGTGCCGGCGTCGCCGTATTCGGGGGCGTCGGGTTCTGCGCCGATGCCTACGCTGTCAAGGACGAAAAGGAAGATTCTTTTCATGGGGGTGGGCTCCTTTCAAAAAAGATGTAAGGGATAAGGGCGGGGGATCGGTGGGCGGACGGGCAGAACCCAGAGAACACGAGTGTTCTCTGGGTCGCTTCGCTCGCCAGATGGATACGAAAGAGGGACCGGGCCTGCAAGCAGCCCGGTCCCTCTTTCGTATCCGTCTGGTTCTGCCCTGTTCGAAGATTATACCACAAATCCCCGCATTGTACACTATTTACTGTCGGAAATCTTTTTCCGGCGGGTGTCCGGGGGCAGCTTTTTTCATAAAGCTATGAATATGGAGGAACTTAACAGCTGCGAAAATTGTCTATTATGCAGCCGGGTTTTTTTTCGTTTTTCTTTATTAGTTCCCGGTAATAGGGCTGATTATTATGTTTTCAGGGGTAATTCCCGTTTTTCTAGTAACTATGTCTTCAATCTGTGCTCTCTGGGCATCTGTAAGGCTGGGTGCATTGACTACCACGTCCACGCCGGAGCCGCTGATGCTCACTACAACATCGTTAAAGCCTTTGGCTTCCAGAAGGATTTCAGCTGCGGTTTCTTTTTCAGCCATGTCGGTAAGGGCTATCATGCCGTTGATGGCGTCCTGCTTCTGTTCTTCACTGATGTTTGTATTGTTTATGATGTCAAGAAGTGTTTCTTTATTTTTTGCTCTGGTCTGTTCCTTCTGCAGCTTGGCTCCGGCAAGGGAGGTAACTCCTGCAGAGCTTGTAAATACGGCTTCTCCGGGTACTTCGCCGTTCTGTACGTCCGCTTCCTCAGCTACCTGTTCCGCGCTCGCTTCATCCATATTTTCCGCCACCACCGCTACCTGTGCGCTGCCCGCTTCCTGGGCCTGTGCATCCGCCGACATCTGGGCATCCAGATAGTCCGCCGCTGCCACACCGTCCAGATCAGAATCCATACTGTCAATATCCGACACCACGTCTTCCTCTGACAAATCCAGCAAAGCAGTCATATCCTCTTCTGCGTTTCCGGCATCCGCGCTTGTAAGCTTCTCTTCTCCTGCCTTGGTTCCTGCAAAATTCAGGTACCCTGCCACTGCAATCATGATTGCCAGCGCCGTAATCATTATTTGGTTGCGTTTCAACACATTCTTCACTCCTGTTCCCTCTGCTTTCTGCTATTTCATCTTAACTACTTTAATCTTATGTGCTTCTATTCCAAATAATGCCTGAATCACTTCCGTAATATTTTTCTGAATTACGGCATTCCCTCCTCCCTGGGCCACAACGGTCACGCCTTCAATGGACGGCTCCCTTATTTTGCTTACATAGGGTGTTTTATTGCCTGCGGAATCGGTCACATAGACTGTGGTTTCCTCCTGTCTGGAGTTAATCACATCCCGGCTTCCGCCCGTGCTGTCCGTCTCCTTTGTGGTGTCCATGGTGGAGGGAATATCTTTTTCCACCACCTGTTCCCTGGAGGAGTCCAGGGTTACCATGACCTTCACATTTCCCACGCCTTCCATGCTGGCTAAAAGGGACTCCAGCCGTTCCTCCAGTTCGCCTGCATAGCCTCCGGTATTGTCCTCTTCCTCAGTTTCCTGTGTTCCGGAAGCGGTGCTTTTATTCTCGGGAGCGGCTGTCTGATCCTTTTGTGTCTCCGTTTTTTTTACAGGAATGGCGATTACCATCAGCAAAATCCCCAAAAGAGCCATTATCGCCATATTTTCCTTAGTCAGCTTCTTTTTCCATGTTTTCAGCCGTTCACCCATTCCAAATCACCTCCAACTCCTCCGGGGCTATTCCAAGCTCCTCCGCAAAGGCCTCCCGCAGCTCCTGCTGTTTCTGCGCCGCCTCTGTATTGTCCGATCCGTTCAAAACGGCCTCCGCTTCCGGCCCCTGCGGGGAAATTTTCACCTTTTCTATCTGTACCCTTTGCTCTCCGTCTCCCGACACCTGCAGCAAAGGCCTGCCGTCCTCTGTCCGGGAAACAGCGGTGACGGTTACGCCGTATTGTGCCGAAACCTCCTCCAGGCTGCTGCGGGCGGTCATGGAAAGCGCCTCCTCCTGATAATCACCGCTTTGAAGCCCCGCCTCTTCCACCTGTCTGGAGATTCGTTCCATCTCCTCTTCATACTGCCGCAATGCGGTTTGAAAATTTTGCTGCGCATCGAATTTTCCCAGAGAAAGGATGGGAAGGGCTATCTGGGACAGGACCATGATGCTTATCATCATTTTTACATATTTTTCATAGCCACCGGACGGGAGGAACTGCACGATAATCTGCCCCGCCAGCATGAAAATCGTGACTTTTTTTAACAAATCCAGAAATTGCGCTCCCATTGGAGTCCTCTCCTTTCTTCGGTTTGCTATCCGATTTTCCCCGCCAGGCAGGTAATGATGGCAAACATGATCAGAAAGCAGGCACAGGCCGTATAGCTGATTTTCAAAAGCAGCAGCAGACCGTCTCCCGCTTTATTGACGCAGCCTGTAATCCGTTTGTCAGCCGTCATGCCCAGAAGGGCCGCGCACAGCTTCAATATACCGGCATACAGCAGCAGCCTGGCAAAAGGGCCGATGCACAGGGCGAGCAGAAGAAGGAAGGCCGCTACGCCCAGGCCGTTTTTTACAAGAACCGCGGATCCTATAAGAAGCTGGGCTGTGCCCTCCGCCAGGCCTCCCAGGCCGGGAATTGCCGACAGAGCCTTGCCCGCCGCATTCAGCTTCAGATGCTCCAGCACGGGAGTAACCATGGACTGGAGAAGGCCGATGCCGGTAATACAGGTAAGGAGGAATTTTAAAAATCCAGCCACGCCCTTCTGCAGCAGCTCTACGAGCATGCCCAGCCGTTCTTCTTCCCAGATACCGTTCATCACAACCAGCATCATGTAGATGTTTACCGCCGGAAGCCCGATGCTTTTGAGCACCTGCTCCACGCCGTAAATCAGAAGCAGAATCAGCTGGTAATACCCTGCCGCGGTGGCCGCTCCCGCCGAAAGCCCCAGCGCCAGCATGAAGGTAGGGACAAACAGGCGGACGAAAAGAAGGATTCTGCCAAGCAGCTCACCTGCAATATCCGCCGCCTGGGTAAAGGTGCGAAGCACCACAAAAAGCATGAGCAGGTAGGAAATAAAATGGGCGATATCCGCTATCTGGTGATTGTCGAAGCTTTGCATGACTACCGTAAAAAGTGCGGAAAGCACGCCGATAATCAAAAGCGTGAGCAGCAGATTCTTCATCCCCGCCATCTCAGCCAGCACCCCGTTTTTCAGGGAAGCGGCGAGGCCGGCAAACGCCGCTTTTGCATTCCCTGATAATATCTGCCCAAGAAGCGAGGAAAAGTCGATGGAGAAATTGGGAAACAGCTGTTCAATCTGTTCCGAAAGCGCCTCAAGATTCAATTCTCCGGTCAATGTGGTCCAGTCCATGTTCCCTCCTTCCCGGGTTGCTGCTTACGCTGTGTGCGGGAATGAATTTTCAATCACGCTTAAGCCATGAAGCCTGTAATGGTATCGATCAGGGATAAAAGCACCGGCATTCCCGCAAGCAGCACAGTCACCTTCCCGAACAGCTCCACCTGGGCGGCAATGGCCTGATATCCGGCATCCCGGCAGAGGCCTGCGCAGAATTCGCACAGATAGGTAATGCCGATCACCTTAAAAAGTATCCCGAAATAAGCGCCGCTTCCTTCCAGAAAGCCTCCCAGAGCCAGCACGGAGTCCTTCATCTGCATCAGGTATTCACAGACATAAAAGAAAATAACCAGCGACACGCCGATACCGATATAAGCGCTGTATTCCTGTTTCCCGGATTTGAACTGAAGCCCTATCAGAACGCCGGTTATGCCCAGCATGGCGATTTTTACCATATCCATTTCCTGTCCTCTCCTTTCCGTCAGAGCTGAAACAGGTTCTGTATTGTAGTAAACAGATCATATATGTAGGGAATGATCCAGGTGAGAACCAGTATCAGGCCGGCCAGCGAAAGGAGGAACGCATGCTCCTCCCGGCCGCTGTGCTTCAGTATCTGGCTGAGGATGGTCACCAGAATCCCTACCGCTGCAATTTTAAAAATCAGACTTACTC
>ERZ506993.503-NODE-503-length-19689-cov-4.51523_pt1 | contig 19689 bp, 16 predicted proteins | sample MGYA00513167_ERZ506993 | MGnify/ENA metagenome assembly ERZ506993 | reverse complement strand
TTTAATTATAATATAGGCAGATGAAAAAAGCAAAGTTATTTTTCATAATTTTTCGTATAATATTTGAGGAATCAGCCATACTAACCGTGTAACAAAAAATCCGACAGGAGGTATCATAAGATGTCTAATAACAACTACAATGATAACTACAACGATTGCAGCAATTCTTCCAAGAACAGCAATCAGAACAACAGCAAGAACAGCAGCAAGAACAACAGCCAGAACAACAGCCAGAACAACAGCCAGAACAGCAGCCGCAACAACAGCCAGAACAACAGCCAGAACAGCAGCCGCAACAACAACCAGAATAACAGCCAGAATAAGTCTGACTATTAATCTGTCTGGTGGTACGAAAATAAGGACTTGCCAATAAGTTCATGATTTCGTCGAAAAGCACAGGGAAACGATGCGAAAGCATATCTCCCTGTGCTTTTTGATTGCAAGGACGCCTTTCCTGCAGCCATGATCAGAAAGATAAACTTTTCACGGGTCGTGAATATAATGGTAATAGAAAGGACAGGTGATTGTATGTTCAAGACAATACCGATTGGTGAAGTCGATTATTATATAGAAAATGAGTACGATATGATGCTGATTGATCTGCGAAACGCCGCATCGTATCAGAGAGCCCATTTAAATGGGGCTGTCAATATTCCGTATGAGGAAATGGAGCAGAGAGTTTCCGAACTTCCAAAGGATAAGCTGCTGGTATTTTACTGTGCGAGAGGCGGACAAAGTATGATGGTTTGCCGCTATCTAGCCCGTATGGGGTATTCTGTGCTGAATGTGGCTAACGGAATCGCCTATTACCGCGGAAAATATCTGGTTCGAGGGTAAATTTATTGACAGATACGCCCTGTAAGACTTAAAATATACCTATTAATGCAAGAAGGAGAATTTACTTATGAAATATATGATTGCGTCCGATATCCACGGTTCCGCGTTCTATTGCAGAAAGTTGCTGGAAGCGTTTGAGGCATCCGGAGCGAATCGCCTTGTTTTACTGGGAGATATTCTTTATCACGGACCGAGAAATGATCTGCCGAAGGAATATGCTCCCAAAGAGGTGCTGGCCATGTTAAACGGCTGTAAAGACAGAATCTACTGTGTCAGGGGAAACTGTGACACGGAGGTGGACCAGATGGTGCTGGAATTTCCTGTGATGGCGGACTATGCACTGCTGGCGATGGATGGAATCACCATCTATGCCACACATGGCCACGTTTATCATGAGAATCACCTTCCACCCATGCAGAAGGGGGATGTGCTGCTTCATGGGCACACCCATGTGCTCCGGGCGGATCAGTGCGGGGATATTACCATCTTAAATCCCGGCTCCGTATCCATACCGAAGGAAGGCAATCCGCCGACATACGCGATTTTGGAGGATGGGGTCTTTCGGATCCTGGATTTCGAGGGCCGCGTGATTAAAGAAAAGAACCTGGGAGAATAAAGTGAAAAAAACATTTGAACTCATTGCACCGTGTCACTTTGGCATGGAGGCTGTTTTAAAAAGAGAGATTACGGATCTGGGCTATGATATCACACTGGTGGAAGACGGCCGTGTGACATTTATCGGAGATGAAGAGACCATCTGCCGCGCGAATATATTTCTGCGCACGGCAGAGCGTGTCCTGTTGAAAGTGGGAAGCTTTCATGCGGAATCATTTGAGGAGTTATTTCAGAATACGCGGAGTATTCCGTGGGAGGAATATATTCCTCAGGACGGAAAGTTCTGGGTTGCGAAGGCGTCCTCTATCAAGAGCAAGCTGTTCAGCCCTTCCGATATCCAGTCGATCATGAAGAAAGCCATGGTGGAACGGCTGAAGAAGGCGTATGGCCTGGAATGGTTTCCGGAGAGCGGAAGCAGCTATCCGCTCCGTGTATTTTTGTATAAAGATGAGGTGACGGTAGGGATCGATACTTCAGGAGATTCGCTCCATAAAAGAGGCTACCGTACCCTTACCAGCAAGGCGCCTATCACGGAGACCCTGGCCGCGGCTCTGATCATGATGACACCGTGGAACCGGGACCGGATTCTGGTGGATCCCTTCTGCGGAAGCGGTACATTTCCGATTGAAGCAGCCATGATAGCGGCCAATATGGCACCCGGCATGAACCGGTCCTTCCTGGCGGAAGACTGGAAGAACATCATACCGCGGAAGTTCTGGTATGAGGTCATGGATGAGGCTTCGGATCTGCTGGAGACAGAGGTGGAGGTCGATATCCAGGGGTACGATATCGACGGCGATATTGTGAAGGCGGCGAGAGCCAATGCGGAGTCTGCAGGTGTGGATCATATGATTCATTTCCAGCAGAGGCCATTAAGCGCGCTCAGCCATCCGAAGAAGTACGGATTTATCATTACGAATCCGCCTTATGGAGAGAGAATTGAGGAGAAGGAGAATCTGCCGGCGCTGTATAAGGAGATCGGTGAACGATACCGCGCGCTGGATTCCTGGTCCCTCTATATGATAACCGCTTATGAGGATGCGGAACGGTACGTCGGGCGAAAAGCGGACAAGAACCGGAAGATTTACAATGGTATGATGAAGACGTATTTCTACCAGTTTATGGGACCGAAACCTCCGAAGCGGAAAACAGGAGATTGATTAGTTGAAAGCAGGAAAATGGCTGGGAACGGCGGCAGTTCTGGTGCTCACCGGAACTGCTGTACTCTGGATTAACGGCCGGTGGCCGACAGGCGGCTTCCGAGTGCCGGAATGGGCATTTACGGGTACCGGGGAGAACAGCAGAGATGCCGGTAAGGGCAGTGCAGATCAAAACGATGTGGCCCAGGGCAATGGAAATGCGGAGATGGGCGGCAGAGAATTTAACAGACCGCTGGAGTCGGAGACGGGGAGAGACGCCGGAACTGATGGGGTGGGAGATGCCGCGAATCCGGTGCCGGAGGTGCTTCCTGTGGCCTATGACGGCCGTACAACAGGCAGGGCGCCTTCGATAAAGAATCAGGGATCTCTGGGAACCTGCTGGGCCTTTGCCTCTCTGATGGCGCTGGAAGCGCGTCTGCTTCCCAATGAGGTATACGACTTTTCGGAGGATCATATGTCCCTGAATAATGGTTTCTGCATTCCGCAGAGCGACGGAGGGGAGTATACGATGTCTATGGCGTATCTCCTGTCCTGGAAGGGGCCGGTCCTGGAAGCGGATGATCCCTATGGAGACGGTGTCTCTCCCGCAGGCCTGAAGGCGGTCAAACATGTCCAGGGAGTCGAACTGGTGCCGGGAAAAGATTATGAAAAGATTAAGAGGGCCATTCTGCAGTACGGAGGCGTACAAAGCTCCCTTTACACTTCCATGACGGACGAGGAAAGCCAGTCCGTTCATTATAATGAGGAGAAATACGCCTACTGCTATATTGGGTCTCAGCCGCCGAACCATGATTCCGTGATCATTGGCTGGGATGACGAGTATCCGCGGGAGAATTTTAACACGGAAGTCAATGGCGATGGAGCGTTTATCTGCATGAACAGCTGGGGAGACGGATTTGGCGATGACGGATATTTTTATGTGTCATATTACGACTCCAATATCGGGCTGAATAATATTATTTACACGGATGTGGAAGATCCGCATCATTACGATCATAACTACCAGACAGATTTAAGGGGCTGGGTGGGGCAGCTGGGGTATGGTTCCGATACGGTATGGTTCTCCAATGTCTATGAGGCGCAGGGGAAGGAGACTCTGGAGGCGGCTGGATTCTATGCCACAGACAGACATTCTTCCTATGAAGTCTATGTTGTGAAAAATATCGGGGACGAGGAGTCCATAAAGGCCGGAGAAGGTTTCAAAAACCGGAAGCTGGCGGTGTCAGGAAGTCTCGACTATGCCGGATTCTATACCATCCCTCTGAACGCAGATACAGGGGCTGGGCTGGATCTTGAACCGGGGGAGCGGTTTGCCGTGCTGGTGAAGCTGACGACTCCGGACAGCGTCCATCCGGCCGCAATCGAATACGATGCAGGGGATGGAAAGACGGTCGTGGACATCAGTGACGGTGAGGGGTACATCAGTCCCGATGGGGTGAATTTTACCAGGGTCGAGGAGGAGCAGAAATGCAACCTCTGCCTGAAGGCCTATACCACGGACAGGAAGTGAATCCGTTTTATGAAGGAGAATATACAGATGAGTAATAACAGGATCGTATTTGCCACTGGCAATGAGGGAAAGATGAAGGAGATCCGGCTGATTCTGGCCGATTTGGGAATGGAGATTTTATCCATGAAAGAGGCCGGGGCCGATCCGGAGATCGTCGAGGATGGGAAAACGTTTGGTGAGAACGCGGAGATCAAGGCGAAAGCGGTGTGGGCTGAGACCGGAGGAATTGTCCTTGCGGACGATTCCGGCCTGGTGGTGGACTGTCTAAATGGAGAGCCGGGTATCTATTCAGCCAGATATATGGGCGAGGATACTTCCTATGAGATCAAGAACCAGACCATTATCTCCAGGGTCAATGAGGCGGCCGGTGACGACAGAAGCGCCCGGTTTGTGTGCAATATTGCGGCCGTGCTGCCGGATGGAAGTGTTGTCCATACGGAAGAGACCATGGAGGGAATCATTGCAGAAAAAGCGGCGGGAAATGGCGGCTTTGGATACGATCCGATCCTCTTCCTGCCGGAGTTCGGAGTGACCAGCGCGGAGATTACCATGGAGCAGAAAAACCGGATCAGCCACCGCGGGAAAGCGCTTGAGGCGATGAAGCGGAAGCTGGAAGAGATCTATAAGGGGGACGTGCGATGAAGATATTGATTGTGAGCGATACACACAGAAAAGACGATAATCTGAAAAAAGTGATTGAGAAGACATCGCCGCTCGATATGCTTATTCATCTTGGCGATGCGGAAGGCAGCGAAACGAAAATCGCCGGCTGGGTTGGAGAAGACTGTGACCTGGAAATGGTGCTGGGAAACAACGACTTTTTTTCCAATTTAGACCGGGAGAAGGAATTAAAGATTGGAGAGTACCGCGTCCTTCTGACTCACGGTCACTATTATAATGTATCTTTGGGCGTGGAGCGCTTAGAGCAGGAAGCGAGAGACCGCCGTCTGGATATCGTCATGTACGGACATACCCACAGACCTTTCTATGAGGTGCGGGGCGGTGTGACTATCTTGAATCCCGGAAGTCTGTCTTATCCCAGACAGGATGGAAGGAAACCGTCGTTTATGATAATGGAACTGGATGATCAGGGGAAGGCGCATTTTACTTTAAACTTTCTGGAGCCGCAGTATAATTAGTGGGTGGAGAATTAAGAAAAAGAGATTGCGGAAGAAGTGCCTGTAGTGAAATTTGTGGGAAGAAATGTGTAAAGGTGTTTAAGTGGATTTGGGATGTTACAGAAAAATGGAAGGTTAGAATACGAAGGTCTGGTAGTCCGTACTACCAGATACCGGTTTGTTTATAAAAACGCTCCCGCAACGATATGCCGGAGCGTTTTTCATTTCAGGGGTTATAGGGGCGATAGGGCAGACTCCAGTCTGCAGACCCGGAAGTCGAGCTTATTCAGATAGGAATAAATGATGCCGAAATCATTGTCTTTCGATCTCAGCGAGGATACGTCCTTCTGGAGCTGCTTCAGCTTTTTGGAGTTTTCCCATACCTGCATGTGGATGCGCTCAATTTCATCGAGAAGCATGGCTTCGCTCCTGGCAATACGGCTGTCTATTTCTGACAGCAGGTATGCGGTGGTTGATTCGAAGCGGAAGTCAAGTTTTGCGTCGTAGTCGTCGAAACGAGAATCAAGTTTGGCGTCGTACTCTACGAAACGTGAATCGAGCTTAGCGTCGTAGTCGGCGAAACGTAAATCAAGTTTGGCGTCGTACTCTACGAAACGTGAATGGAGCTTAGCGTCGTAGTCGGCGAAACGTGAATCAAGTTTTGCGTCGTACTCTACGAAACGTGAATCGAGCTTAGCGTCGTAGTCGGCGAATTGTGAAACGAGTTTAGCGTCGTAGTCAGCAAAGCGAGCGTCCAGTTTCGCATCATATTCAGCAAAGCGAACGTCCAGTTTCGCATCATATTCAGCAAAGCGGGCGTCCAGTTTCGTATCATATTCAGCAAAGCGAGCGTCCAGTTTCGCATCATATTCAGCAAAGCGGGCCTCTAGCTTCGCGTCTAACTTCGCATCATATTCAGCAAAGCGAGTATCCAGCTTCACGTCCAACCTCGCATCATACTCAGCAAAACGAGCATCCAGCTTCGCATCCAACCTCGCTTCATACTCAGTAAAGCAAGTCTCCAATTTTTCGCCAACCATACATCCGATCGCCTGTAATAATTCCTGGTTCTGTGTATTTAACATGATCTTACCTCCTTTCCGTGAGAGTAACTATATTATACTACGGGAAAGAGTAAAAAACCACGCTTATTGTTGTAAAAATTCATTAAAAATTATTATAAAACCGGCTTCTATTATCTCCTGGCCGCTTGTCGCTGTATCCGTTACCTGGCGGCAGTGAAAAGCCTCTGATGCAGCCTTGCCTCCAGCGCCAGCACCTTTTTATAGTCCTCCGGCGTGTCCATATCTATGATGCAGGTCTCATCCTCCGCTGAAAAATACTCCGCTTCGCTGTTAAATGGTGTCAGTGCTCCTTTTAGTCCAGCATCGCCCTGATAAGACAGTATATCCGGAATGCAGGCGGCCGAGATCACAGGAGGATGGCCTTTCCGCATTGAAAAAGAGGGATACAGGACGGGAGTGTCCGAGCGGTGGAATTCATCTATCAGATCTTCTATCAGCGACCGTGTTACCAGCGGGTAGTCTACCGGCAGAATCAAAAATGCCGAAACCTCCTGGTCCAGAGCCAGAATCCCGGCCTTTACCGAGGTAAACATACCCTCCGCAAAGGCCTGATTTCTGACCGTTGTTACGCGGCTCCCGGATAAATGTGCTTCCACTTCATCTCCACGGTAACCGGTCACCACGATGGTCCGGTCGGTCAGGCCGTCAAGTACTTCGGCCTGCCTGCGGATCACCGTGGTCCCTCCTATGGGCAGAAGAGGTTTTAAACGCCCCATCCTGGAAGAATAACCCGCGGCTAAAAGTATTGCTTCAATTCTGCCCATAAGCTTCCCTCCTATATCATTAAATAGTACATCAGGTCATTAACTGCGCGTCAGCGCCACTGTCCTCACTCCGCTGTGGAGTTCTGGCATTTAACAAGGAGTTCCGAACCAGAGTCCTGGCAATCTGTACTTTATAGCCATTTTTGGAAAGCGGAAGCGCTCCCTGAAGGGCGATCTCAGCCGCTTCCGCTGCCAGTTCCCCAGTGACTGCTTTTCCGGTAATATAAGCTTCCGCCTCCTTGGCGCGCAGCGGAATCGGGGCGACGGCACCCAATACAATTCTTGCATCTGTTACGACGCCATCCTGTACCTTGTAGGCGGAGGCGACGCTGACTACGGCGAAATCATGGGAATCCCTGACACGGAATTTGTCATAGCCGATCCGGTAGTCCCTGGCGGAAGCCGGAATTCGGATTTCCGTTACAATTTCATCCTCTTCCACCAGCCGGCAGTGGGATTTCTTCATCATTTCCCCGATCGGTTCTCTGCGTTTGCTGGTTACGATCTCCGCATCCATTGCGGTAAGGACGGTTGCCACATCGGAGGGGTTCACGGCGAGACAGCCGCAGTTAAAGCAGCGTTTTGCCTCTTCCTGCACCTGTTCCCACGTAAGTCCATAGGAATCCTCCAGATGAAGTCCACGCTCCTCCTTCGGGCGTTCCGGCAGCCTGGCGGCTTTTGAGTGACCGGTACAGGAGGCGTCAAAGGTAATCAGCCCGCCTAGCGGGTGTCTCGCGTCCCCTTCCGTCTCGCCGGTCATAAAGCAGTGGACTGCGACAGAAGCTTTTTTGCCGTCTGCAATGGCGTCCACCACCGTTTTCGGTCCGGTCGTGACGTCGCCGACTGCAAAGACTTTATCTACACTGGTTTTCATAGTCGCAGGGTCTACAGATATCAGCCCGCGGCTGACCTCCAGCTCCAGCGCCTCACCCAGGAAGGAGAGGTCGGTTTTCTGGCCTACCGCCATGAGGATGGAACTGCCGTGAAGTGTGGTAGTTTCGTTTTCATCGTAAGATGGGGCAAAATGGCCCAGCTCATTGAAGACGGCGGTACAGCGTTTTAAGACGAGCCCTACGATTTCCCCATTGTCGCGGAGAATCTCCTTTGGCCCCCAGGAGGGGAGGATCGTGATGCCTTCTTCTCTGGCGCGGTTCAATTCCTCTTCGCTTGCAGGCATCTGATTTTCCGGTTCCAGACACGCCATAACCACGTTTGCAGCGCCCAGACGTTTGGCTGTGATTGCTACGTCCACCGCCACGTTTCCGCCGCCGACAACGATGATATCTTTGCCGATCTTGCTTTCCATCCATTTATTGACTTCAATCAGGAAATCCAGGCCGAAGGTGGTGAGCTCTTCCCCATCGAGCCCGATCAGAGGCCGTTTCCAGGCGCCCGTGTTTAGAAAGACGCTGTCATACTGTTCCACCAGATCATTCACCGGGATGTCTTTTCCGATCTCAACGCCTGTCAGGAATTCGATTCCCATGTGTTCCAGAGCGGAGATTAAGTTTCTGACGATCTCCTTTGGCAGACGGTATTCCGGAATTGCATAGCGGAGAAGTCCGCCGGCTTCCTCCATTTTATCGTACACCCGGACGCTGTGTCCGCGGCTCCTTAAATAGAATGCCGCAGTCAAACCGGCGGGGCCGGAGCCTACGATGGCAACGCGCTTGCCGCTGTCGGTCTTTGGGGGTACCATAAACCGGTCGCTGTGTTCCAGGATATAGTCACCCACGTACCGCTCCATGCCTCCAATGTTGACATTGTCATCGTACTCCTTCCGCTTGCAGTTCATCTGGCAGAAATGGGTACAGACACGGGAGGTGACGGCCGGAATCGGGTTAGCCTCCAGCAGGATCGATGCCGCGCCGTCCATATCGCCGGCGCGCAGCTTTGCAAGGTATTCCGGGATGTCCACATGGGCGGGACAGTTGGAAGAACAGCCGCTTAAGTTAACCTTCCTGGCTCCGAAAATGGAGTGGTTCTTATTTTCTCCGGTCATGGCGTTGCAGGTGTCGCCCCCCTTGCGGAGGCACTGGATTCTGCCGCCGATTTCATCGGGATAGCGGTAGTACCAGCAACGGACTTCCTGGCAGAGATTGCCGCCGATGGTGGCAAGGTTGCGGATTAAGGGAGTCGCCACACTTCTCGCGGCGTCGGCCAGCGCACCGTATTCCTGCTGAATCAGAGGTGAGGACGCAATATCACAGAGTTTGGCGGTCGCACCAATCTTCAGGCCGTCTTCGTCCTCCACGATGTGGTCCAGTCCTTCAATGGATTTGATATTCACAATTGTTTCCGGGTAATCCGGTTCTAATTTATGCTTTAAAACACTGAGCAGATCCGTTCCGCCTGCAATAATTCGGGCATTTTGCTGTTCTTCCTTTAAAATGCCGGCGGCCTGGCTTAAGCTCTCTGCATCCGTATGGTTAAAATTTTTCATTTGGTGTTCACCTCGCCTTTCCTAACGCCTTAAGGATCTGATCCGGTGTCAGTGGATAATCCATAAGCTGAATGCCGATTGCATTGGAAACCGCCATTATGATAGCGCCCGGTAACGGAGCACCGGATATCTCACCGACTCCGATTCCTCCAAATGCGCTTAAATCGTTGGGGGTCTCTTCAATATGGGTTTCAAAGGTCGGAAGATCCGGGAAGACTCTCCACTTAAAATCAACCAGATTGTTAGTCAGGAATTTTCCGGTCTTTTCGTCCAGAATCATCTCCTCGTTAATGGCGCTGTCGCTTCCGCAGCTTCCCAGGCCGCCCTCCAACTGCATCTTTAAGGAATATGGATCAATAACCTGACCGACGTCGGTTCCCTCTACTATGCGCACAATTCTTACGTCTCCGGTATCGGTATCCACTTCCACCTCGACGAATGCGATCATGAAGCATGGCTTGGAGTGATCCATTTCGAAGACGCCATGGCCTGTAATGGTGTTCATGGGCCCTAACACGGCAATCCATGGAAGCGCGACTTCCGGGTTGTCTTTCATGAAAATGATTCCGTCACGCGTATCCAGCATTTCGGCAGGGCAGTGAAGAATAGCGGCTGCGCCCTCCAGCAGCTGTGTTCTGGCGTTTCGGGCCGCGTCGCCTACCATGCGCCCGTATACAAGGGTTCCTCTCGATCCGGCCAGTCCCCAGTCCCATGGGTTATCCTGGCTGTCAGGCGTCGAGATCGTTACTTTATCCAACGGCAGGTTTAGAATTTCGGCAGCCATCTTTACAACGGAGGATCGCTGTCCCATGCCGGATTCGGCAATACAGACGTTGATATTGGCTGTCCCCCAACCGTCCAGTTTGACGAAGGCCTCGCCGTGAAGCATACCGCAGTCTGCGCTTCCGTGGACACAGCAGCCTACGCCGTACTGCTTGCTTCCTTCGGTCTTATACGGTGTCAGCCAGCCCTGGAACTTATCTTTCCAGCCGAAGTGTTCTGCCGCGTGATCCATGACATCATTGTAGCTTAAGAAATGGTTTTCCCACCAGTGCCCCTCAACCCAGTAATAGCCGCCGTTGATGTCGCACATATTTTTCTTGAAAAATTCAACCGGATCTAAATTCATTTTTGCCATAGCCATGGACAGGACCGGAACGAGTGATGCATAGGATTCCTGCCCGCCGAATCCGCGGATACCGCCGGAACGGCAGCGGTTGGTGGCGACCAGATGGGGCTGGTAATTCCAGTGTTTGCATTTGTTGAGCAGCAGCATGGCGCGTCCTAAGCCGTTGGCGATCTGGCCCTGGCCAAAGTCGGAGTGAACGCCTGAGCCGACCAGCCAGGTTCCCTCGTAGGCGTGAACCGTACCGTCGGGGAGGAGTCCCACCTTTGCGGTCAGACGGCTGCCTAAACGGAGCATATAGGTGGCTAAATGAGCTTCCTTGGAGATAATCAGCTTCACCGGTTTTCCCGTTGCTTTCGCCAGTGCGGCACAGTAGAGACCTTCCATGGGAACCGTATTCTTGCTTCCGAAGCTTCCGCCTACATTGGCGGAAATAACACGGACGTTGACATTTGGCATGGCGAGCTGCATAATCATTTTCTGAATGTTGGGGCTCTGGAAACTTCCCTTCATGTTGCACTGGTTCGGCCCATCCCACCAGGCGACGAGGCCCGGGCTCTCAGCGGGCAGCGGATTGGAGATCGTCTCATACCTGGAGGTTCCCTCTACGACGACAGCACATTCCTCAAAGCCTTTTTCGATATCACCGATGACCAGCTCCTGCAGGTCCTTGGGGCCGAAGGGCGGGCAGCCGCGCTCAATGATATTGTTAGGAAACTGCTCGTATAACTGCGGGGCTCCGTCGGCAATGGCTTCGTCCAAATCGTGGACAGCCGGGAGAACCTCATATTCCACCTCGATTAAATCGGCCGCCTCCTCGGCAATGCGGTTTGACGTGGCCGCAATCAGCGCTACCGGGTCACCGACAAAACGTACATGGCGGTCCAGAAGCCGCTTCTGTGCAGGCATTCCGGTAATCCAGTCAAATGCATTTTCATAGGTCATTATCGTTCTGACTCCGGGGAGTTCCATGGCCCTGCTCACATCTATTTTTTTAATCATCGCGTGAGGATGGGGACTCATTTTAATACGGCCGTACAGCATTCCATGCATATGTATATCGTTTGCGTACTCGGCTGACCCTGTTACAATGGCCTTGCCGTCTATTCGGGGAGTCGGCTTACCCACATATCTGAATTCCTTACCCATATCATTCACTCCCTTCTTTGGCGGCCTGCTTCACGGCCTCCAGCACCTGGTAATGGCTGATGCATCTGCAGTAATTTCCGGCCAGAGCTTCCTTGATTTCTTCCTCATCCGGATGCGGATTTTCCGCCAGCAGTGCCTCGGTCGTCATGATGATTCCCGGTGTGCAGTATCCGCACTGAAATGCGGAGTGGTCGACAAATGCCTGCTGTACCTTATCCAGTTCGCCTGTATTCGGGTCCTGGAGTCCCTCGATGGTACGGATGTCGGCGCCGTCGCACTCGATGGTCAGCACCGTACAGGACGGTATGGCCTTCCCGTTCATGATGACGGTACAGCAGCCACAGGCGCCGTCATCGCAGGAAATCTTGGTTCCTGTCAGCAGAAGGCGCTCACGCAGCGTTTCTGCCAGTGTGTCCGCAGGAGCAATTTCACCCACTACATTCCCCACACCCAGCTGGTACACATCACCGTTTACGGTGATTGTGACCGATTTTTTGTTTTCGCCCATAATTTTTGTAACCTCCTTACAATGGCATTTATCAAACGGATCATCGAATCTCCGTCTTGCTGCCTCTTGAACGTGTCTGATAATCATTTTCGGCAATTGACTAAAAAGTGAAACGTTATTGACAAAAATATATCATTATGCCTAAAATAACTATAACACAGGTGTGAGACAGGTAATCTACAAAAAGTGAGCCATGTTTTTGTAGGGAAAGGAGCTTCGCCGGAAATGAAATTAAAATTGGAGTATCTGGCTGGATGCGGGACTTTTTCAGAGTGCCGCTTCCGGACACCGTTTTATGAGAAAGAGGTTAGCAGCCTGGTGTTTATTTGCAGCTCCGGGCCGGCAGTGTGGGAGCCGCAGAGTCTGCTTCTGGTATGCGCCGGCATGATTCCCGGTGGGGGAGAGCAGCTGGCCTTGTGGCTGGATGAGCGAAAAGGCCGTGGGGCGGCCGGATTTCTCGCGGATTTATCCGGGGAGGAAGAGGAGCGGATTGATGCGCTGGCAAAGGCATGCCGCGAGCGGGAACTGGTCTTCGGGACTGTGGCAGCGGAACGTTTTGCATCGCTGATAAATGAGTATTCTCATCTGATCGCGTCCAGGACGGATGGAACCGTAAGAGCGTATGACAGGGTATTGGAAGATCTTCAGCACCGGTTTTACACCAGTGGAACGGATTCTCTCTTAGACGGCCTGAGTTACTGGACAGGCTGCCAGGCCGCGCTGATCGTGGGGCAGGATACCTTTGTGAAACCGCCGGTTCCCGTGCTGAATGAGGCTGTTTTCTATCCGGCCTACTGGCGGAAGGAGCCGCAGAAGTCCCCGTTATCCCATGTAAGCCTCTATTCCTCATCGTATTCGGAGAAAATGCTGCTGCAGGCGGAGCTGTTTAAAAACCGCCTGCCATTTGGTGTGCTCTGCCTGATTGGAGAAGAGGGCAGATTCGAGCCATCGGATTACATACTTTTAAACTACGCCTCCATTCTCTGTACCGGTATCGACGATTACAAACGGCGTTCCCGCCGGATTGAGGCCGCGATGGAAATGATCTGCGGCGGACAGATGCCGGATTCCTCAGTGACAAACCTGTTTCCGGAATCCGGATATGCGCTGGTGCTTCGGGAGCAGGAGACAGACGGTGCGGCGGATGGAAAAAAGGAGTATTTGTCCTATCTGATCCATCATTATTTTCCGCAGCAGCTCTGTTACAGCTTTTCGGCGGAAGGGAGTCTGCGGCTGTTTGTATCGACGGAAGATGTGGACCATTTTGGCCGCCGTCTGCTGGATATTTTAGACGGCGCCGGCAAACGGTGCAGGGCGGGAGTGAGCCGGTATTACACCATTTCCCAGGCGGTTACCGCGTTCTTTGAGGCGGAAAGCGCGGCCCATATCGCCGGACTTCTGGAGTACGGCGAGCGGATCTGCTATTACCATGATTTAGGTATCTACCGGCTGCTCAACTACCCGGAGAATTCATGGCCCATTAACCAGATGCTGGGGGAAATGGACGAGCTTCTGAATCAGATGGATGAGGAAAAACGGGATGTCCTGGCGATGACTGTAAGGGTCTTTGTCAAATGTAAGTTCAATTACCAGAAGACGGCGGATAAATTGTATACACACGTTAATACTGTCCGCTACCGGATTAAGTTGATTGAGGATTTGTGGGATGCGGACCTCTCCAGCGATGAGGGGCGGCTTCTGTTCAGCGTGCTGGCGAAGCTGCTTCCGCTGTGGATGAAGAGCGGGTGTTATAGTGGGACGTTGCCAAGGGAAGGGGAGTGAGTACGCCTCAGAGCTTGTGGAGAGCGGGAGGGAGGCAGGGACGAAGGGGGGCTTGTTTCCTCGGTGGCAGGAACTAAAGCGGAAAGGTGGGAAAAAGGGGAGGATCGCGGAAACTCCGCCGAACTCCTGAAGGACTTCGCCTCCGTGTCCACTTGAAATCTGGCTTGGAGGCCAAATTTCACCTCCCCTTTTTCCCACCTTTCCACTTAAGTTCCTGCGAACCTCGGAAAAGGCCCCCCTTCGTCCCTGCCTCCCTCCCGCTCTCCACAAGCTCTGAGGCTGGGGACTGGCTTTGTAAGGAGGTAAAACGTAGGTTTTTGGCATGTGGGGGGGAATTAGATTAGCTTAGATTAGATTAGATTAGCCTGGAATAAATGGTGGATGGAAAAAGGGTGCTCCGGCCTGAAGGTGACAAGGCGGGGTACCCTTTTTATAAAAAAGTGTTTGGTTTTAGTTTTCTTTCCAGCCGTCTGGCAGGTAGTTTAGGGTGTTGGCGATCATATCGTTTACCAGAGTTTGTACTTCTTCCTCTGATGCGCGTCCTTTGACAAGCGGGTCGGCCAGGAAGGCTTCGCAGACGAGGGCACGGTCGTATGTAAGTGCAGCTTTTAAAATTCTTTCATGATTTTCTACATGAGGAGCGATTAAGGTCTTTACCTGCTCCGGTATGGTGCCGGCGACGATGGGCTGGATGCTGTCTAAGCTGAATACGGCGTTGGTTTCTACCACGGCGTCTGCCGGGAGATTGGCAATCTGAAGGGCGGTATTCGGGATGTTGACGTTGCTGATGGAGCGTTCCAGGCCGCATAAGGACTTGATTAACAGGATTCCTTCCTCTCCTGACGGTTCAAGCTTTATCTCTTCCTCACCGGATACGAGGCGGTGGCTGCGGTCGAGGCGCTTCTGCAAATCAGCCTTTCTCCAGTCTACTGTGGTCAGGCTGAATTTCCAGGAAGATACGGTCTCGGGATCCTTTAAATACTCACCGCCTGGCATGAACTCTGCCAGATGACGGTCGCCTGCGGCGGCGATGAGGCCATAGCGGCGGAATAAATCAAATTTAACACGGTGGGCGCAGTCAAAGGTGCTGTTGGCCCAGTTTTTGTCTGGCTCGTTGTAGCCTTCTTCGTAGTGGCTGTCGATGTAATCACGGTAAACAGGGAACAGATCGATTCCTTTATAGGAAGCCTTGTCAAGCCATGTAAAATGGTTGATTCCCAGCACGTTGATGTTGATGTCACGGCGGTCAATCCCGGTCAGACCAAGGGTTTCCTCGCAGATGCCCTTTAATACCTTCTGCGTGCCAAATACTTCATGGCAGCATCCAAATGCCTTGATCTGCGGGAACACATGGTACAGAGTCTTCACACATAAGGTCATGGGGTTGGTGTAGTTGATGACCCATGCTTCCGGAGCGTACTCTTTGATGGCCTCCGCGATTTCTACAAACATGGGAATGGTGCGCAGGGCGCGGATCATTCCGCCAGGGCCTGCGGTGTCGCCGACAGACTGGTAGATTCCGAGGCGTTCCGGCAGATGAACGTCACTTGCCATTTCATCAAAAGTGCCGGGCAGTATGGAGATTACGACGAAGTCACAGCCGGTCAGCGCTTCTCCGATGGTGCTGCAGGTAACGTAATCCCATTTTCCAGTGGTATCCTCTCTGGCAGTCAGCTTATTTCCGATGATTTCATTATTTTTGGCCGCAGCCTCATCGATGTCGTAAAGACGGATGGTTCCGCTTAAGGAATCGTCCATGGATAAGTCGGTCATGAAGGTCCAGGCCCAGCCTCTGGAGCCGCCGCCGATATAAGCGATGTTCAAATCACGGACTTTGTTGTTTTCGTATTTCATGGTAAAATCCTCCTTCTATGCATTTCCTGCTTTCGTGTCTCATTTCTTTCTATTGCTAATTATACAGCAGTATAGTATTATAAAGCTTATAGAATCGATGCTTTTTCTGGTATTTTCGTACTTTTGGCTACTGATTTTTAAAATGCAGAAAGCGTGAGGCAGAGGATGGAACAAACGGTATTTTCAGAGAAAATGGCGGGGCTCACCATTGATGAGGTGATCCGCGACTACGAATTTACGATGCAGACCAAACATTTTCATGACAGCTTTGAACTGTATTTTCTGCTGGAGGGAGAGAGGTACTACTTTATTGACCGGGAGACCTACCATGTAAAAAAGGGAATGGTGGTTCTGGTCAACCGTCAGCAGATTCATAAGACCAGTTTGGCGGGGAAATCGTATCACGACAGGATCCTTCTGCAGATCAGCCAGGAAGGCTTCAGCCCATTGCTGGAGCAGGCGGGTCTGGTTCCATTAACCAGGATGTTTGAGGAGAACTATGGCGTAACCGAGCTTCCGGAAAAGGTGTGGGAGCAGGTGAAGCTCCTGCTGTTTGAGATTCGGGATGAGTTAAGGGAAAAACAGGGGAAATACGATGGGATGGTAAAGCTGAAGCTGGCGGAGATTCTTCTGCTTATTTACCGCTGCCGCAGGAACCGGGTATTTTATAAGCAGGGCGGGGAGATTTCCACAGTGCAGACAGCCAGACACCAGAAGGTCCATGAGGTGGCCGACTATCTGCTCCACCATTATGACACGGATGAATCGCTGGAGGACCTGGCGGAACGGTTCTTCATCAGCAAGTCGTATTTGAGCCGGATTTTTCGGGAGGTGACTGGTTTCTCCGTCAATGAGTACCGGAATATTACCCGGATCCGGAAGGCCAAGGAGCTGCTGGCGGGCAGTGAGTATTCGGTGACGGAGATTTCGGAGCTGTTGGGATTTGAGAGTGTGACGTATTTTGAACGGGTGTTTAAGAAATTGACGGATAAGACTCCGCTTAAATATAGAAGGATTTGCAGCGGGGATATGGAGGAGTAGCAGTAAGAATCATTGGCGTAAGGCAGGCAGGGGGGGATTTCATTTCCCCACCTCCCTGCCGTGATCCTGTAACCTCAGTTATTCATGATCTCCAGTCTTATAATCATCTCTGGCCCAGTTAGGTGCATGGATAGGGCCGGCTTTTGCATTGCCGTTTTTAGCAGCGCCCTGAATTTCGGGTACCTGGGCCTGCTTATTCTCAGGACGATTCATTTTATGATGATTTTCGGTTCCGTGATTATCCGCATCATAAGGATTGGGCCTTCTCATTCCTGCTTTTGCCATGATCATACCTCCTGTCTGCAGTAGTTTCTGTATCATTGGAAGAAAATATGCAGGGAACTTTTGCTGACAGAGGAATGGACCGGGAAAAACTGTTTGAAAAGACGGGGAGAAAAATAGAAAGCACCGGGAATCCCAGTAAATATAAGGAATCCCGGTGCTTTTTAACATCTTTTAATACTGCGGGTAACAGGACTTGAACCTGCACGGTCTCCCACCAGAACCTAAATCTGGCGCGTCTGCCAATTCCGCCATACCCGCTGACACCAATGGATGATACCATCTGAGGGCGGAAATGTCAAGAATTTATAATTAAGCTTTGTGAGCATATAAACCAAATATGATAATGTCCTAAGTAACCACAAATGAAAATGTCCTCAAATTGTATTATAATAACCTCACAGCTTATAGCGCAGGAGGTTCAGGACAATTAAGGAGATTAAACTTCGGATGAAGGAACAGGAAAAATACGAGATTATTAAGAAACTTGTGGAAACCAGCGGGAATAAGGATAACGCCGCTCTGAAACTGTCTGTTTCCAGACGGCAGATTAACCGTATGATGAAAGGATATAAAGAACAGGGAAAAGCTTTCTTTGTTCACGGCAACAGGGGGCGCAAACCAGCCACAGCTCTCTCTGAGGATATCAGAAAACGTATCGTCTCTCTTTATCAGGAACAATACTTTGATGCCAATTTTACTCATTTTACGCAGCTGCTTGCGGAGCGGGAAGGCATTCTTGTTTCTACAACCACAATTCAATCGATATTGGAAGAACATTACATCTTATCCCCTATGGTTACAAAAGCAAAGCAGAAACGTATTTCTGCTCATTTAAAGGCGGTACAAAAGACGGCTTCCCACAAAGAAGCCGTCGAAATCCAAAAAAATCTCGTTGCTGTGGAAGATGCACATACACGAAAACCACGGAAGGCTTTCTTTGGAGAACAGGAACAGATGGATGCTTCTCCTCATGAATGGTTCGGTGGTTCTGTCACACATCTCCACATCGCTGTAGATGACTGCACCGGCCGGATTACAGCTGCGTATTTTGATACACAGGAAACCCTGAATGCCTACTACCACCTGTTTCATCAGATACTCACTGCGTATGGCATTCCTTATGGCTTTTTCACGGACCGCAGAACCGTTTTTGAATACAGGCAGAAGAACCGTACCGAACTGGCAGAGGATACCTACACGCAGTTTGCTTATTCCTGTAAGCAATTCGGTGTAGAGCTGGAATGCAGCAGTATTCCACAGGCAAAATCGCGTGTGGAGCGTATGTTTAAGACCTTACAATCAAGACTGCCAGTCGAGTTACGACTGGCAGGCATTACAGAGATCAACGCAGCTAACGAATTTCTTCGTTCCTATATCGCCAAATATAACGCTGAGTTTGCTCTTCCCCTTAATGATATCAAATCTGTCTTTGAAAGGCAACCCGATCAGGAAAAAATCAACCTGACCCTTGCCATTCTCACCGAACGGGTGGTGGATGCCGGCCATTGCATTCAAAAGGATAAAACCCATTATCGTATGTTAGATAAAAGTGGAAGGCAGGTACATTACCTGAAAGGGACAAAGGTTATGGTAATCCAGGCATTTGATGGGCAGCTGTTCTGCATTGTCAACGAGAATACCGTGCTGGTGCTGGAAGAAGTCCCCGAGTACGAGAAAACCTCCCGGGCATTTGCACCTGAAATCCCCAGGGAAAAACCAAAGAAACGCTATATTCCCCCTATGAGCCATCCATGGAGACGCAACACGTTTATAAGGTTTGCTCAAAAACAGCCACATCGGATCGAAATGGAGCTCTCTGCCAATCGCTATTAAAACAGAAAAAAGCACCGGCGGCGCCGGTGCTAATAATGCACTTTTTTCAGGACATTTTCATTTTTGCTTTACAGAATTTATAATTAAGCTTTGTGAGCACCTTTGCGGATAATCGGATAGATTTCCAATGCCAGCAGTGAGAATACTACGATATATGCCAAATATGTCATATGTAACACCTCTCTTTCTTTGATACCATTATTATATACACGAGGAGGGAAAAGGGCAATCCGCATAGTATCTAAAAAATATTTAGGAAAATACCAGATTGAATACAGAATATACAAAAACTTTTAGGAGACCTAAAAGTTTTTTAGATGCCGCATATTGCGTTACACAGAGTGATAAAATAATGTCAATTAAGGACGTAAAAAGTGGAAGCTTTACCCCACAAAAAAAAAGTCGTACTCGACGACTTTTTTGATGGTCTTTACATACCATATCATTACTGAGACACCGGGGACTCGAACCCCGGACAACTTGATTAAAAGTCAAGTGCTCTACCACCTGAGCTAGTATCCCATAATGCCCAAAGTCGGAATCGAACCAACGACACGAGGATTTTCAGTCCTCTGCTCT
>ERZ506993.457-NODE-457-length-21537-cov-4.10995_pt1 | contig 21537 bp, 16 predicted proteins | sample MGYA00513167_ERZ506993 | MGnify/ENA metagenome assembly ERZ506993 | reverse complement strand
GGAGTTCAGACGTGTGCTCTTCCGATCTCGCCAGATAACGCGGATCTGCCGGGTTTTCGAGAAAACGCGCCAGCTCCGCCCGCACGTGCTCGGCCTGGGACTCATCCGCCAGCCAGACATCGCTTTGGTTATGTTGTTGAATCGTGAGGATAACACCCTGCGTCGCCATGTAATCAACAAACGCCTGCGCCACGCGGGGGTTAGCAAAAGAGGTAATCATCAACATCGTTGCTGTCGCTTATTCCACACAAAAGGGGACAGTATAAAGCGTTACGCGCCGTACGCCACCTCTGCAGGAAACTGACGCTGCCAGGCTTCAAAGCCGCCGTCAATGCTATAGACCACATCGTAGCCCTGTTGCAGCAGATACTGCGCCGCGCCTTTGCTGCTATTGCCGTGGTAACACATCACCATCACCGGAGTGTCAAAGTCGTTATCACGCATAAACGCGCCCAGTGTGTCGTTGGTTAAATGGAAAGCCTGCACCGCATGCCCCATTGCGAAACTCTGTGGATCGCGAATATCGACCAGCACCGCCTCTTTTTCCTGCAACTTCTGGTGCGCGTCGGCAACGTTAATACATTCGAACTGATCCATGCGTCTCTCTTTATTTACAAACAAGTGGGCAAATTTACCGCACAGTTTACGTCGAAGCGGAAGATAAACGCCATAATGTTATACATATCACTCTAAAATGTTTTTTCAATGTTACCTAAAGCGCGATTCTTTGCTAATATGTTCGATAACGAACATTTGTGAGCTTTAACGAAAGTGAATGAGGGCAGCATGGAAACCAAAGATCTGATTGTGATAGGTGGCGGCATCAATGGTGCTGGTATCGCGGCAGACGCCGCTGGACGCGGTTTATCCGTGCTGATGCTGGAGGCGCAGGATCTCGCTTGCGCGACCTCTTCCGCCAGTTCAAAACTCATTCACGGTGGCCTGCGCTACCTTGAGCACTATGAATTCCGCCTGGTCAGCGAGGCGCTGGCTGAACGTGAAGTGCTACTGAAAATGGCCCCGCATATCGCCTTCCCGATGCGTTTTCGCCTGCCGCATCGTCCGCATCTGCGCCCGGCGTGGATGATTCGGATTGGTCTGTTTATGTACGATCATCTGGGTAAACGCACCAGCCTACCGGGATCAACCGGTTTGCGTTTTGGCGCAAATTCAGTGTTAAAACCGGAAATTAAGCGCGGATTCGAATATTCCGACTGTTGGGTAGACGACGCCCGTCTGGTACTCGCCAACGCCCAGATGGTGGTGCGTAAAGGCGGTGAAGTGCTTACCCGTACTCGTGCCACTTCTGCTCGCCGCGAAAACGGCCTGTGGATTGTGGAAGCGGAAGATATCGATACCGGCAAAAAATATAGCTGGCAAGCGCGCGGCCTCGTGAACGCCACCGGCCCGTGGGTGAAGCAGTTCTTCGACGACGGGATGCATCTACCCTCACCTTATGGCATTCGCCTGATCAAAGGCAGCCATATTGTGGTGCCGCGTGTGCATACACAAAAGCAGGCCTACATTCTGCAAAACGAAGATAAACGTATTGTCTTCGTGATCCCGTGGATGGACGAGTTTTCCATCATCGGCACCACCGATGTGGAATACAAAGGTGATCCAAAAGCAGTGAAGATTGAAGAGAGTGAAATCAATTACCTGCTGAAAGTGTATAACACGCACTTTAAAAAGCAGTTAAGCCGGGACGATATCGTCTGGACATACTCCGGCGTGCGTCCGCTATGTGATGATGAGTCCGATTCGCCGCAGGCTATCACTCGTGATTACACCCTTGATATCCATGATGAAAACGGCAAAGCGCCGCTGCTGTCGGTATTCGGCGGTAAGCTGACCACCTACCGCAAACTGGCGGAGCACGCGCTGGAAAAACTGACGCCATATTATCAGGGCATTGGTCCGGCGTGGACGAAAGAGAGCGTGCTACCGGGCGGAGCCATTGAAGGCGACCGTGACGATTACGCCGCGCGTCTGCGCCGCCGTTACCCATTCCTGACCGAATCGCTGGCACGTCATTACGCACGCACTTACGGCAGCAACAGCGAACTGCTGCTCGGCAATGCGGGGGCGATAGGCGATCTCGGGGAAGATTTCGGTCATGAGTTCTACGAAGCGGAGCTGAAATATCTGGTGGATCACGAATGGGTCCGTCGCGCCGACGATGCCCTGTGGCGTCGCACAAAACAAGGCATGTGGCTGAATGCGGATCAACAATCTCGTGTGAGTCAGTGGCTGGTGGAGTATACGCAGCAGAAGTTGTCGCTGGCTTCGTGATTTAACGTAAGGTGGTCAGGTCAGATTTCGATCTGGTCTGAGACTGATGACAAATACAAAATTGCCTGATGCGCTACGCTTATCAGGCCTACGTGGCTTATGCAATGTATTGAATTTGCATGATTTTGTAGGCCAATAAGACGTTCACGTCGCATCCGGCATGAACAAAGCGCACTTTGTCAAAAATCTAACCTACTTTTTAATTCAGGGAATTACCGCAAAGCCCACGCCATTATTCCCAACGTAACAAAACTCAGACACATTACCCACTCGCCCAGAGAAAAATAGCAGTAATGCGCCCAGCGTCAGCATAAAGACGTTGAGTAGAAGATAAATTGTTGGCGTAAAGAGTAAATTGCAAAACTCAAGAATAGCGGCAAGCCCGGCCCCCAGCATGGCAATAACCGCCGCCAAAAACTGCGCCAGAATGGGGATGCCGAAAAAAGTCATTACCAGCGAGGTCAAAATCCATTTTCTGTTTTGCATTATTCTTTCCATTCTTTCTGAATGGCAAAATTATACTCCCCGAGTCCCCTTGCCCCTTCTGGACACTTTTCCGAAATGATGGCGAAAAAAACGGGACCCTTTGGCCCCGTTCTATTTATTAGTGAAATTACAATCTCACCGGATCGATATGCCAGATATGATCGGCGTACTCTTTGATAGTACGGTCAGAAGAGAAGTAGCCCATATTGGCAATGTTCAGCATCGCTTTTGCGGTCCACTCTTCCTGAAGCTCGTAGAGTTCGTCGACTTTATCCTGACAATCGACATAGCTGCGATAATCCGCCAGTACCTGGTAGTGATCGCCGAAGTTGATCAGCGAATCAACCAGATCGCGATAGCGACCCGGATCTTCCGGACTGAATACACCGCTGCCGATTTGCGTCAGCACCTGATGCAGCTCCTCATCTTTCTCGTAGTATTCACGCGGTTTGTAGCCCTGACGACGCAGTTCTTCCACTTCTTCCGCTGTGTTACCAAAAATAAAGATATTGTCAGCACCGACATGATCCAGCATCTCGACATTCGCACCGTCCAGCGTACCGATGGTCAGCGCGCCGTTAAGCGCAAACTTCATGTTACTGGTGCCGGAAGCTTCCGTCCCCGCCAGCGAAATCTGTTCAGACAGATCGGCCGCCGGAATGATCAACTGCGCCAGGCTAACGCTGTAGTTCGGGATGAACACGACTTTCAGCTTGTCGCCAATCTGCGGATCGTTGTTGATCACTTTCGCTACGTCATTGATCAAATGAATAATGTGCTTCGCCATGTAATAGGCCGAAGCCGCCTTACCGCCAAAAATATTCACGCGCGGTACCCATTTCGCATCCGGGTCGGCCTTGATGCGGTTATAGCGGGTAATCACATGCAACACATTCATCAATTGACGTTTGTATTCGTGAATACGTTTAATTTGCACATCGAACAGCGCTTTCGGATTTACCACCACATTCAGCTGCTGGGCGATATACTCCGCCAGACGCTTTTTGTTCTCCAGCTTCGCCTGATGCACAGCGTGATTAACCATTGGGAAATCACAGTGTTGTTGCAGCTCATTAAGCAGGCTAAGGTCGGTGCGCCAGTTACGGCCCAGGTGTTCGTCCAGCACGGCTGAAAGCGATGGGTTCGCAACCGCCAGCCAGCGACGCGGCGTCACACCGTTGGTGACGTTGGTGAAACGACCCGGGAAGATTTTCGCAAAGTCGGCAAACAACGATTGCACCATCAGGTTAGAGTGCAGTTCCGATACACCGTTAACTTTGTGGCTCACCACAACCGCCAGCCAGGCCATACGCACACGACGACCGTTGGATTCATCAATGATCGACGCCCGTCCCAGCAGATCGGTATCGTTCGGATACTGTTCCTGCAAGGTTTTAAGGAAATAGTCGTTGATTTCAAAGATGATCTGCAAGTGACGCGGCAGAATTTTACCCAGCATATCGACCGGCCAGGTTTCCAACGCCTCGCTCATCAGCGTGTGGTTGGTGTAAGAGAAAACCTCGCAACAGACCCCAAACGCGTCGTCCCAACTAAATTGGTGCTCATCAATCAGCAGACGCATCAACTCAGGAATCGACAGCACCGGATGGGTATCGTTGAGATGAATCGCGATTTTATCCGCCAGGTTATCGTAGGTTTTATGCAACTGATAATGGCGGCTTAAAATGTCCTGAATGGTCGAGGAAACCAGGAAGTATTCCTGACGCAGGCGCAGCTCACGCCCGGAGTAGGTGGAGTCGTCCGGATACAGTACGCGAGATACGTTCTCGGAGTGGTTTTTATCTTCCACTGCCGCGAAGTAGTCACCCTGGTTGAATTTACCGAGGTTAATTTCGCTACTGGCTTGCGCACTCCACAAACGCAGCGTGTTGGTCGCGTCGGTGTCGTAACCAGGGATTATCTGATCGTAAGCCACTCCCAGAATCTCTTCGGTTTCAATCCAGCGCGTTTTTTTACCTTCCTGCTGAATACGACCACCAAAACGGACTTTATAGCGCGTATTGTGGCGTTTGAATTCCCACGGGTTACCGTATTCCAGCCAGTAGTCAGGTGACTCTTTCTGGCTACCGTTAACGATGTTCTGCTTGAACATACCGTAGTCATAGCGGATGCCGTAACCGCGCCCCGGCAACCCTAACGTCGCCAGAGAATCAAGGAAGCAAGCCGCCAGACGTCCCAGGCCACCGTTACCGAGGCCCGGGTCATTTTCTTCATCAATCAGCTCTTCGAGATTTAACCCCATCGCTTCCAGTGCGCCCTGTACATCTTCGTAAATTCCTAGCGACAACATGGCATTGGAAAGCGTACGGCCAATCAAAAACTCCATCGACAGGTAGTAAACCTGACGAGTTTCTTGCGACAACTGGGCACGGTTTGAACGTAACCAGCGCTCCACGAGACGATCGCGCACAGCAAATAACGTTGCGTTCAGCCATTCATGTTTATTGGCGACGACCGGGTCCTTTCCAATCGTAAACATCAGCTTGTAAGCGATAGAGTGCTTAAGAGCTTCTACGCTAAGCGTGGGCGATGAATATGTAAACGGAGCATTCATATAGGCGTTTCCTGAAAACTATTTCAAGCGATAGTAAAGCTCACGGTACGACTTCGCCGCGACCTGCCAGCTAAAATCCATTGCCATAGCCTGACGTTGCACAAACCGCCACAGTGAAGGACGGGACCACAGTACAAAAGCACGTCGAATAGCCCGTAACAGCGACCAGGCATTACTATCTTCAAAGACAAACCCACTGGCGACGCCATCTGCAAGGTTCTCAAGAGAACAATCAGAAACCGTATCAGCAAGCCCACCGGTGCGCCGCACTAACGGCAGCGTACCGTACTTCAATCCATAAAGTTGCGTTAAGCCGCACGGTTCAAAACGACTGGGCACCAGAATGACGTCCGCGCCGCCCATAATGCGATGCGAAAATGCTTCGTGATAGCCAATCTGAACGCCCACCTGGCCGGGGTATTCCGCTGCCGCCGCAAGGAAACCTTCCTGCAGCACCGGATCGCCCGCGCCGAGTAGCGCCAGTTGCCCGCCCTGCTCCAGAAGACCCGGTAAGGCCTCCAGCACCAGGTCGAGACCTTTCTGGCTGGTCAGACGGCTCACCACTGCAAAAAGCGGCACTTTATCGTCAACCTTAAGCCCCATTGCGATTTGTAACTGGCGCTTATTTTCCGCTTTATCTTCCAACGTATCGCGGGTGTAACGCGAGGCCAACAGTAAGTCCGTCTCTGGACTCCAGATTTTCTCGTCCACGCCGTTCAGTACGCCGGAAAGACGCCCTTCACGGTGACGCTGTTGCAACAGACCTTCCATACCGTAGGCAAACTGCGGTTCGGTGATCTCGCGAGCGTAGGTCGGACTGACCGCCGTAATGTGATCGGCATAGTACAGACCGGCCTTCAGAAAAGAGATTTGTCCGTTGAATTCCAGCCCATGAATATTAAAGAATGACCATGGCAATTGGATGTCATTCATGTGATGTGCATAAAACATGCCTTGATAGGCCAGGTTGTGCACAGTAAACACCGACTTCGCCGGACGCCCGCGCGCCGCCAGATACGCAGGCGCAAGGCCTGCATGCCAGTCGTGCGCATGCACCACATCAGGACGCCAGAATGGGTCAAGCCCGCTGGCCATTTCTGCCCCAACCCACCCCAGCAGCGCAAAACGCAATACGTTGTCGGTATAGGCAAATAAGTTGGTATCGTGATACGGGCTTCCCGGACGATCATAGAGATGCGGCGCGTCAATCAGGTAAATGCCAACCCCGTTGTAATGACCGAACAACAGCGTGATATGTCCGGCGAAGGTATCACGACGGGATACTACCTGCGCATCGGTCACGCCACGGCGAATATCGGGAAATGCAGGCAACAGTACGCGAGCGTCAACGCCGTCTGCGATTTGTGCTGCGGGTAATGCCCCAATAACATCAGCCAGACCGCCGGTTTTAAGCAGCGGGAACATCTCTGAACATACATGTAAAACCTGCATTATCGCTCCTGTTTATGCCCTAACTTCCGTAGCATTTCGCGCGTTACCAGCACGATGCCTTCTTCTGAACGATAGAAACGACGTGCATCTTCCTCTGCGTTTTCACCAATCACCATGCCTTCCGGAATAACACAAGCACGATCGATGACGCAGCGGCGCAGACGGCACGAGCGACCTACCCATACTTCCGGTAACAATACGGCGGAATCAATGTTGCAGAATGAATTCACGCGAACGCGCGAGAACAGAACGGACTGCACCACCACCGAACCGGAGATCACACAACCGCCGGATACCAGTGAGTTAAGGGTCATCCCGTGGCTACCGGAGCGATCCTGCACGAATTTCGCTGGCGGTAATGATTCATTGTAGGTGCGAATTGGCCAATTGCGATCGTACATATCCAGTTCCGGCACCACAGAGGCCAGATCGAGGTTCGCTTTCCAGTAAGCTTCCAGCGTACCCACATCGCGCCAGTACGGTTCGGCATCCGGGTCGGATTGTACGCAAGAGAGCGGGAACGGGTGCGCATAGGCCAGACCGGCTTCGGTGATCTTGGGAATCAAATCTTTGCCAAAGTCGTGGCTGGAGTTCTCATCGCGATCGTCTTCTTCCAGCAGTTCATACAGATAGTCGGCGTCAAAGACGTAAATACCCATACTCGCCAGAGATTTGCTCGGATCGTTCGGCATTGACGGCGGGTTAGCTGGTTTTTCAACGAATTCGATAATTTTATCGTTCTCATCAACCGCCATAACGCCAAACGCGGAGGCTTCTTCAATCGGTACTGGCATACAAGCAACGGTGCAACGTGCGCCTTTTTCGACGTGGTCGATAAGCATACGCGAGTAGTCTTGCTTGTAGATATGGTCGCCCGCCAGGATCACCACGTATTCCGCTTTATAACGGCGGATAATGTCGAGGTTTTGGGTGACCGCATCTGCGGTGCCGCGATACCAGTTTTCCCCTTTCATTCTCTGCTGTGCTGGCAGCAGATCGACAAACTCGTTCATTTCTTCATTGAAGAATGACCAGCCGCGCTGGATGTGCTGCACCAGAGTGTGGGACTGGTACTGGGTGATCACGCCCATACGACGGATCCCGGAGTTGATGCAGTTAGACAGCGCAAAGTCGATAATGCGGAACTTACCGCCGAAGTGTACGGCCGGTTTTGCTCGCTTATTGGTTAAATCCTTCAGGCGGGTACCACGTCCTCCCGCCAGTATCAGGGCAACAGATTTCAATGGCAGCTGGCGCGCCAACATTAAGTGATCGTTCTTCTCTAAACTAACCATGACTAACTCCTTTTTTATCATCTCTGGAACACACACAATCCGTGTGCAGGTCCCTGCCAGACAGCCGTAATCACTGGGTTATCCTCTCCAGCGAATGGGGGAATGGCGTGCCACTCCCCAGCAGGTAAAACAATCTCTGTTACCTCAAGCGTGGCGTTAATTGCGATCAAAAAGCGATCCGAGAGCAGAATTTGCAGCTGTTTCGGCCCGTTTTGCCACTCATCCGTGCTTAAAGGTTGAGCATATCGATTTAGCCAACGGACATTGCCGTCGCCTTCTTCCCACCAGCGATTCTCCACCAAAGCGGGAATGCGCTTGCGCAGATGGATTAACGCGGCGGTAAATGCGGTTAAACCACTGCTTGCCTGCGACCAGTCCAACCAGGTTAATTGGTTATCCTGACAGTAGGCATTGTTATTGCCATGCTGGCTGTGACCATGTTCGTCACCGGCCAGTAACATCGGCGTACCCTGGGAGAGTAACAACGTTGTTAACAGGGCGTGAATGCTGTCGCGACGCCGTTCAACCAGGTCAAGAGTACCGCCTAACCCTTCTTTACCATGATTGTTACTGTAATTGTTGTTGGTCCCGTCGCGATTTTCTTCTCCGTTTGCTTCATTATGTTTATGGTTGAAGCAAACGCAGTCGCGAAGCGTAAAACCGTCATGCGCGGTGACGAGATTAATCGCGGCACTCGGCAGACGACCATTACGTTTAAAAACATCGCTGGAGGCAGCAAAACGCCCGGCAAACGCCCCCAGAGGCAAATCATAATGAAGCCAGAAACGACGGGCAGCATCGCGGAAATGATCGTTCCACTCGGCAAACAGCGGCGGGAAATTTCCCACCTGATAACCACCAGGAGCAATATCCCACGGTTCAGCAATTAACTTCACCTGCGAGAGCACCGGGCAGTTCTGGATAGCGGTAAACAACGGCGCATCCTGACGAAACTCTGGCGTACGGCCCATGACTGCCGCCAGATCAAAGCGGAAACCATCGATGTGGCAGGTTTCTACCCAATAACGCAGGCAGGCGCTGGCATAATCCACCACCGCCGGATGACTCAAATTGAGCGTGTTGCCACAACCGGTCCAGTTGTGATAATCGCCGTCTTCTCTTATCCAATAATAGCTACGGTTGTCGATCCCACGCAGAGAGAATAACGGGCCGTCGAGGTCCAGTTCCGCACTATGGTTGAGCACGATATCAAGAATGACTTCGATACCCGCTTTATGCAGTGCTTTGATTGCATCGCGAAACTCATCCAGCGCCGTTTCTGGGGAGCAGGCATACGCCGGATGCAGCGCAAACATCGCCACCGGGTTATAACCCCAGTAGTTACTTAGACCCATACGTTGCAGGCGTGGTTCGCTGGCAAACTGCGCCACCGGCAGCAGTTCCAGCGCGGTAATGCCCAACTGTTTCAAATAGTTGATCATCACCGGATGCCCCAGGGCTTTATAAGTGCCACGGATCTCGACCGGGATCTCCGGGTGCAGGTACGTTAATCCTTTGACATGGGCTTCATAAATGATGGTACTGCCCCACGGCGTGCGCGGCGGAGCATCATCCTCCCAGTCATAGTGATCAACCACCACTACGCATTTCGGCGCAATGGCGGCGTTGTCGCGATAGTCAGGTTCATTATGACCGGCGTGCAGCAGCGGGTTATCTTTAAATTCCCCGTCAATTTGCCGCGCGCAAGGATCAATCAACAACTTCGCCGGGTTAAAGCGATGCCCCTCGGCGGGTTGCCAGGGGCCATGAACGCGATAACCATAACGCAAACCCGGGCGCGCATCCGGCAGATAACCGTGCCAAATGTCGCCACTGTGCCCTGGCAAGTCATAGCGATGTTCCTGGCCATTGGCGTCAAAGACACACAGTTCTACCCGCTCGGCATGAGCGGAGAAAAGTGTGAAGTTGACGCCCTGACCGTCGTAATGCGCGCCGAGGGGTGCGGGTTTGCCAATGGCGAGTTGTGTCATTCTGCCTCCCGAACCAGCCAGATAGTGGCCAGCGGTGGTAGTGTCAGGCTTAATGAATGCTGACGACCGTGGCTGGCAATCTCATCGCTGTGTACCGTGCCGCCATTGCCGACATTACTGCCGTGATAGTGCATGGAATCGGTATTGAGGATTTCACGCCATTTGCCCGGCTGGTTAATGCCGAAGCGATAATCATGACGCGGCACCGGAGTAAAGTTACTGGCAACGATGATTTCGTTACCCTCTTTATCGCGACGCACAAAGATCAGCACCGAGCGTTCTTTGTCATCCACCACCAGCCATTCAAAACCGTACGGGTCAAAATCCAGTTCATGCATCGCTTTATGGTGGCGGTAGGTGAGGTTCAGATCGCGCACCAGACGCTGGACACCGTGGTGCCAGTTATCGCCGCCTTCCAACAGATGCCAGTCGAGGCTGGCGTCATGGTTCCACTCGCGGCCCTGGGCAAATTCGTTCCCCATGAACAGCAGTTTCTTGCCCGGGAATGCCCACATCCAGCCGTAGTAGGCGCGCAGGTTAGCGAATTTCTGCCATGCGTCGCCCGGCATCCGGTCGAGAATCGATTTTTTACCGTGGACCACTTCATCATGCGACAACGGCAGGACGAAGTTTTCAGTGTAGTTGTAGAGCATCCCGAAGGTCAGTTTATCGTGATGATACTGACGATAAACCGGGTCGAGCTTCATGTAGTCCAGGGTGTCATGCATCCAGCCGAGGTTCCACTTGTACCAGAAGCCCAGACCGCCCATGTCCTGCGGACGAGAAACGCCAGGGAAATCGGTAGACTCCTCCGCCATTGTCACCGCACCGGAAACCTGCTCACCAAGAATACGGTTGGTATTACGCAAGAATTCAATCGCTTCAAGATTCTCGCGCCCGCCAAATTCGTTCGGGATCCACTCCCCCTCTTTACGGCTGTAGTCACGATAAATCATTGACGCCACCGCATCGACGCGCAGCGCATCAATACCAAAACGTTCGATCCAGTAAAGCGCGTTACCGACAAGGAAGTTACTGACTTCACGGCGACCATAGTTGTAGATCAGCGTATTCCAGTCCTGATGATAGCCTTCGCGCGGATCGCTGTGTTCATATAAGTTCGTGCCATCAAATTCGGCAAGCGCAAAGTCATCGGTCGGGAAGTGGCCTGGCACCCAGTCGAGAATCACGTTCAGACCAGCTGCGTGTGCGGCATCAATGAAATAACGGAAGTCGTCGCGGGTACCAAAACGGCGGGTCGGTGCATACAGGCCGGTTGGCTGATAACCCCAACTGCCATCGAACGGATGCTCGTTAATGGGCAGTAGCTCGAGATGGGTAAAGCCCATCCATTTAGCATAAGGCACAAGTTGATCGGCCAGCTCGCGGTAGCTTAACCAGAAATTGTTGTCGGTGTGGCGACGCCAGGAGCCCAGGTGAACTTCATAAATAGAGATTGGCGCATCAAACTGATTCGCTTTTTTGCGCTCTTCAGTCTGCACAACCTTTTCCGGCAGCCCGCAAATAAGAGACGCGGTTTCCGGGCGCATTTGCGCTTCGAAGGCATAAGGGTCGGACTTCAGACGCAAGTTGCCATTGGCATCAATCATCTCGTATTTATAGAGCTGACCGTTATGCGCCCCAGGGATAAACAGTTCCCAGATGCCGCTCTCTTTACGCAGGCGCATCGGATGACGGCGACCGTCCCAGTAGTTGAATTGCCCAACCACCGAGACCCGACGGGCGTTTGGAGCCCAGACAGAAAAACGCGTACCTGTGACGCCATCCATAGTATCTGCATGCGCGCCTAAGGTTTCATACGGGCGCAGGTGAGTACCTTCAGATAATAGCCAGGCATCCATTTCCTGGATTAGCGGACCAAAACGGTAAGGATCATCTATCAGGTTTTGCTGACCATGCCAGACAACAGCCAGTTGATAGCGGAAAAAATTCTTACGTCGCGGAATGACACCGCTAAAGAATCCACGGGAGTCGAGACACTCCAGTTTTGCGAGTTTGCGCCCGGTTTTCGGTTCAATCACCCACACATCGGTAGCGTCGGGTAAAAGGGCACGGACTTCCAGTCCCGCGGTGGTTTTATGCATTCCCAGTACGGAAAAAGGATCCGCAAAATGGCCTGCAATTAGCGCGTTAATCACGTCTCTATCGATACGATCGGACATGCTTGTCTTCCTGTTTTATTGTGTCACCCCATCCAACTGGATTTTTGACTTCTGGTTGTGACATTTTTTTGACCTGAACGGCGCAGCACTCTGTGCATCCTCTCTGCGTCGTCCTCACTTCAGGTAAGGCTGTGAATACTCATGTATTCAGCCACCCTTAAAGAATAGCCAATGCTCTATTTAACTCCCGGTAAATCATGAAACATCTGCGCTTACTCCTGTATTACGCACTAACAGGGGCGGCATCGCGCCCCAGATTTAATGAATAAAGATTACGCCAGTTGACGAAGCATCCGACGTAGCGGCTCCGCGGCCCCCCACAGCAGCTGGTCGCCCACGGTAAAGGCTGACAGGAACTCCGGTCCCATATTCAGCTTACGCAGACGGCCTACCGGCGTGGTCAGCGTGCCGGTAACGGCAGCTGGGGTTAGCTCACGCATAGTGATTTCCCGATCGTTCGGAACGACTTTCGCCCACGGATTGTGCGCAGCCAGCAGTTCTTCCACGGTCGGAATAGACACATCTTTTTTCAATTTAATAGTGAATGCCTGGCTATGGCAGCGCAATGCCCCGACACGCACACATAAACCATCTACCGGAATTACGGAAGATGTGTTGAGGATCTTGTTGGTTTCCGCCTGCCCTTTCCACTCTTCGCGGCTCTGACCGTTATCGAGCTGTTTGTCGATCCACGGAATCAGGCTACCCGCCAGCGGCACGCCAAAGTTATCCACCGGCAGCTCACCGCTACGGGTTAAGGTTGTGACTTTGCGTTCGATATCGAGAATAGCAGAGGATGGGGTCGCGAGTTCATCTGCCACATGGCCATACAGATGGCCCATCTGGGTTAATAACTCACGCATATGTCGCGCACCACCGCCGGAAGCGGCCTGGTAGGTTGCAACGGACACCCAATCAACAAGATCATTGACGAATAAACCACCCAACGACATCAACATCAGGCTTACGGTACAGTTACCGCCAACAAAAGTCCTGATGCCATTATTTAATCCGTCGGTAATGACGTCCTGATTGACGGGGTCAAGAATGATGATGGCGTCATCTTTCATGCGCAGAGATGATGCTGCGTCAATCCAGTAACCTTGCCATCCGCTTTCACGAAGCTTTGGATAGATTTCGTTGGTATAATCGCCGCCCTGACAGGTCACAATGATATCGAGGGCCTTTAGCGCCTCCAGATCAAAGGCATCCTGAAGTGTGCCAGTGGTTCCGCCAAAAGACGGCGCAGCCTGACCAAGCTGAGAAGTAGAAAAGAAGACAGGGCGAATGGCGTCGAAGTCGCGCTCTTCAACCATGCGTTGCATGAGAACGGAGCCGACCATACCGCGCCAGCCGATAAAACCAACATTTTTCATAAGCGTTTTTTCCTGCAAAGATGTGTGCTGTATAAATGTGCCGGTCTCCTCTTGGCACATCTTTCACCATACAAAAAGCAGCCAAAGTCGCAAGTGAAATTAATCAATGATAGCGAAGCCATCAGTAATGCGACTTATCCTGCTTTGTTAGCACGCAGAAAGTCCGCGGCAATTATCAGGGAATTTGAGTTATGAATGAAATCATTTCTGCAGCAGTTTTATTGATCCTGATTATGGATCCGCTCGGAAACCTACCTATTTTCATGTCCGTACTGAAACATACTGAACCGAAAAGACGGCGGGCAATCATGGTGCGAGAGTTGCTTATTGCTCTCCTGGTGATGCTGGTGTTCCTGTTTGCGGGTGAGAAAATTCTGGCATTTCTTAGCCTGCGGGCAGAAACCGTCTCCATTTCTGGCGGCATCATTCTGTTTCTGATCGCCATTAAGATGATTTTCCCCAGTGCTTCAGGAAATAGCAGCGGGCTTCCGGCAGGTGAAGAGCCGTTTATCGTGCCGTTGGCAATTCCGTTAGTCGCCGGGCCGACTATTCTCGCCACGCTGATGTTGTTGTCTCATCAGTACCCGAATCAGATGGGACATCTGGTAATTGCTCTGCTGCTGGCCTGGGGTGGCACCTTTGTCATCCTGCTACAGTCTTCGCTATTTTTACGTCTGCTGGGCGAGAAAGGGGTGAATGCACTTGAACGCCTGATGGGATTGATTCTGGTGATGATGGCAACCCAGATGTTCCTCGACGGCATTCGAATGTGGATGAAGGGGTAACGAGGAGAGTTTTTCGAAAAGAGCCCGGTAGCGTCACAACTACCGGGCGAACAAACTTAACTCAACAGCTGGAACGCAATCATCCCAACGATGGCACCGACAGTGCCGAGGATGGTTTCCATCATGGTCCAGGTTTTCAGCGTTTCGGCTTCGGTCGCGCCGGTAAATTTACCGAACAACCAGAAACCGGCGTCGTTAACGTGGCTGACAACAATCGAACCACCGGCGATACAAATCGACAGCGCCGCCATTTGCGCTCCGGAATAGTTCAGTTGTTCAATAACCGGCATCACCAGTCCCACCGCCGTTAAACAGGCAACGGTGGCAGAACCCTGAATGATGCGCACTGCAGCTGCCAGCACGAAGCAGGTGATGGCAATCGGCAGGCCCATGCCGGTTAACGCTTCGCCCAGTGCCGGACCTACGCCAGAGTCAACCAGCACCTGTTTGAACACGCCGCCTGCACCAATCACCAGCAGAATGATCCCCGCCGGTTGCAGCGCGTGACCGCAAATCTCCATCACTTTGTCTTTTGGCATGCCCTGACGCATTGCCAGGCCATAAATCGCTACCAGACAAGCAACCAGAATCGCGGTAAACGGATGACCAATAAACTCGAACCATTCGTAAGCGGTAGAGCCTTCTGGCACAAAACGCGCGGCAATGGTTTTCAGCCCTACCAGCACCAGCGGCAACAGGATCAGCGACAGGCTGAATCCGAAAGATGGCATTTTGCCTTCGCCGAGATGCGGTTCGCTGATGTCGTCAGGAATATGCAACTCCACGTAGCGGCTGATGAAATTACCCCACAGCGGCCCGGCAATAATCATTCCCGGAATTGCCGCACACAGGCCAATCAGGATCATCCAGCCAAAGTCGGCGTTCATCTGCGATGCCAGCAGCATTGGCGCTGGTCCAGGCACCAGGAATGCCGCCGCTGCCGCCACGCCTGCGAATAATGGGATTACAAGCTTCACCAGGTTCGTACCGGTGTGGCGCGCCATTGAGAAAGCAACGCTAATCAGCAGAACAATCGCCACTTCAAAGAACAGCGGTAGTGCACAAACCAGCCCCGCAAGGCCGATGGCATAATGTGCGCGGCTGTGACCGAAGGATTTGAGCATTTTGACGGCAATCTGATCGACTGCGCCGGTTTCATGTAAGATCTTGCCAAACATAGCTCCCAGGGCGACAACCACCGCCAGGAAGCCGAGGGTGCCTCCCATCCCTTTTTCCATCGTCGCTGCGATTTTATCGAGCGGCATACCGGAAAAAAGGCCAGCCCCCATGGACACCACCATCAAAGCCAGGAAAGCGTGCATACGCGCCTTCATGACTAAAAACAGCAGCAGTAAAACAGACCCTACTGCTGTTAAAACAAGCGTTAATGTAGTCACTACTTATTTGCCTTTTTTAATAACCTCAATGGTGCTTGCCACAACACCTTCCAGCGGTTGATCGATATCTACCACCAGCACATCGGTTTCGTCCGCACCCGGCTCCTGCAGCGTTTCAAACTGCGTCACCAACATTTGGGTTTTAAAGAAATGGCCTTTGCGCGCTTTCAGGCGGTTTTCAATCACATCAAAATCGCCTTTCAGGTAGATGAAAGAGAGATTCGGATTACCCGCGCGTAGCAGGTCGCGATAGTGTTTTTTCAGTGCAGAACAGACAATCAGCGACACTTTATTAGTGCGCTGCATAGCAAACGCGGCGTCGTTCAGCGCCTGCAACCACGGTTTGCGATCGTCGTCATTCAGCGGTTCGCCAGACGCCATTTTTTCGATATTGCAGCGCGGATGGAGGAAATCGCCATCAAGAAACGCGGCATGAAGTTGATGCGCCACTTCACTGGCGACCGCAGATTTGCCGCTGCCCGATACGCCCATCAAGACGTAAATGTGGTGATCATGGTTAGTCGTGCTCAAAGTGGTGCCCCCACAATACAATAATTAAAAATGTTACGGGTAACTGTTATCGGTAACATTGTCCGGCCGGACAATATCAGAAGCAATATCCATCCGTGCCTTAAGTGTATAAGTGTGAGCTACTTCAAATTTGTGGGCTTAAATAGATCCGCCCGGTGACAAGGTGAAACCTAAATCTAACATTTTCGGTGTCACAGATTCGCCACGAATACGCGCCAGCAGGCGTTCAGCGCCAATACTGCCCATCCGCTCACGCGGCGTCAGTACGCTCGCCAACCGTGGTTCCATCACCTGACCAATGTCATGACCATGGAAACCGGCAATCGCCATATCGTCAGGAACTTTCAACCCCAGACGCTGGCATTCAAACGCCGCGCCGACCGCCAGGTCATCATTAGTACAGAACACGCCATCCAGCTGCGGATATTCCCGCCTCGCCTGGCGAATCAGTTCAATACCGGAAGAGTAAGAAGAAGATTGCTCAACCATCACGCTATATGGCACCAGGCCTGCATCCAGCATCGCCTGTTCGTATCCCTTCTGTTTGATGATAGTACGTTCATCGAGACGTGCGCCGAGATAGGCAATGTGGCGATGCCCGCGAGCAATAATGGCAGTGGTCATCTGGCGTGCCGCTTCAAAGTTATCAAAACCGACGGCGATATCGAGGCATGGCGACTTGCTGTCCATCAGTTCCACCACTGGAATCCCCGCCACTTCAATCATCTTTAAGGTGCGCGGCGTGTGCGTACGTTCAGTGAGGATCAGGCCGTCGATATTCCAGGAGAGCATGGATTCGAGGCGTTCTTGCTCCATTTCCGGTTTATAACCGTAGTGGGCCAGCATGGTCTGATAACCGTGCGCGTCGGTGACGCTTTCGATTCCACGTAATACTTCCGCAAAAACCTGGTTGGTGAGAGAAGGTAACAGGACGCCAATCGCCCGGCTGGTGGCGTTAGAGAGGATATCGGGTGCGCGATTGGGAATATAACCCAGTTCATCAAGAGCGGCGGCAATCTTGCCGCGTAGAGCGACGGAAACCTGCTCCGGGTTACGCAAAAAGCGGCTGACCGTCATTTTGGTCACGCCTACACGGTCAGCCACATCCTGAAGTACGGGTCTTTTCTTTTTCATCGTCCTGAAGGTACAAAAGAGATAGATTCTCTTAGTTTAACACGGACGCATCAGAACCTTCCCGGGGAAAACAGTGCTTGTTTACAATTATTAGATATACACTAAATCAATTGCATCGCATTGTGCTAACGACACGGCAAAACCCCGGAAGCGTACATCAGCACGCGACCGGAGCGAGCGAGGAAGCCTGCAAAAAGGCAGGCTTCAAAGATGCCGTTGAGTTTTAAACCGGCGGCAGATCGAACAGTAACACTTCGCTGTCGCTATCCGCATGGATGGAGATTGCCTGCTCATCCCAGATTGCCAGACCATCGCTGGTCGAGGCTTTCACGCCGTTAATGGTGACATTGCCTTTCACCACCTGGATCCAGACGCGGCGTTCAGCGGCAATCTGATGCACCGACTGCTCATCTTTCAGCAATGCCCAACGATACAGTTCCATATCCTGATGCACTTTCAGCGAACCATCTCGCGCATCCGGCGAGAGCACCAGCTGTTTGCCCTGTACGGCATCGAAGCGACGCTGTTCATAACGCGGCGTAATACCGTTTTCTTCAGGCATGATCCAGATCTGATACAGATGCAGACGCTCGGTGCTGCTTGGGTTGTACTCTGAGTGACGAATACCCGTACCCGCACTCATAATCTGGAACTCACCCGCCGGAACCTGCTCTTTATTGCCCATGCTGTCCTGATGCTCAACAGTACCTTCCAGCACGTAGGTCAAAATTTCCATATCTTTATGCGGGTGAGTGCCGAAGCCCTGCCCTGCTTCAATCACGTCGTCGTTAATCACGCGCAGCGCGGAGAAGCCCATAAAGTTCGGATCGTAATAGTTGGCAAAAGAGAAAGTATGCCAGGAGTCCAGCCAGCCATGATTTGCATGACCACGTTCATTTGCTTTGCGTAAGTAGATCATTTTTATTCGCCCCCTGAATGATTTCGATGGGCTTAGTGTGGACCCGATCCGCCTGGGATGATAGAGGGTGAAAATTGACCCCTCTGTTCAAAAAAATTGAACTATTCGAGGGGCCATCAAACTTACTTCGCGAGAGTCACTGTGGAGGGAGAAGCTTGCTCAAAACCGCGTTCAAGGATTTCCAGATTGGTAAGAACTTCAGATTCCTTGACGTAATTTGGCGCACCGTTGGTGATGGTTTGGTACAACGCATCATAAACGCGCCCATAATCGCCCATTTCTGGCTTCATCTCTTCTCTGACCGTCACGCCCTCGTCATTGACATACTCCAGCACACCGACCGAATCATCCGCCGCGAATCCCGGTTCGCCCGGCATAATATTAGCCTTGAGGCTGGTTTCCTGCTGGTCGATACCGTATTTAATAAACGAACCTTTCTTACCGTGAACGATAAATTTCGGATAATCGATTTTCACCAGATGGCTGGTTTTGACGATGGCTTTCAGGTCGCCATAAAACAGCTGCGCTTCAAAGGTGTCGTCAGGATTGGCTTTATTACGCAGGCTGCGGATGTCATAAGCGACGTGATCCGGGCGACCGAACAGAGAAATAATCTGGTCCATCGTATGCACACCAAGGCCATAAAACGCGCCATCCTGCGGCAGTCCAGGTTTGGTTTCTGCCACCGGGCGGTAATAGTCAAAATGGCTTTCCACTTCGACAATCTCTCCCAACTTGCCGCTTTCAATCGCTTTTTTCGCTGTCAGGAAGCAGGAATCAAAGCGACGATTCTGATACGGCGTGACGGTCAGCCCTTTGCTTTTCGCCAGTGCAAAAAGCTCTTTCGCCTGCGCAATTGTCGGAGTGAACGGTTTTTCGACCAGCACATTTTTCCCGGCTTCCAGCGCGCGCTTCGCGTACTCGAAGTGGCTGTCCGCGTGGGTGCAGACAACAACCAGCTTAACATCGGGATCGTTTAGCACTTCGTCGAGATCGCTGGTGAAATGGATATGGGAATAAATGGGAGCCTGTTCTTCCGGCTTCGCATGGCGACGAAAAATATGCGCGACATGCCAGCTATCCTTGCGGTTAAGTACATACGGCAGATGGTAACGGGTGGTGCTTTTGCCGAAGCCAATAAAGGCGCAGTTGATGACCATGATTTCGTCCTTTTTAAGGTGATTATTTACACCTTAGCGCAAAGCGGACGTGGTTCCTACTGGAGTGCGCATAACGAACACAAGCACTTCCCGTGGATAAATTGAAAACGAAAGATCAAAAAAAAAGCCAGCACCCGGCTGGCTAAGTAATACTGGAAGCAATGTGAGCAATGTCGTGCTTTCAGGTTCTCCGCGAGGGTCTTCCTGATCGCAAGACAATAATAATCATTCTCATTCGCACTTGTCCAACACTTTTTGCAAAAAAAATGCATTTGACTCGCATTTGAAAGTCAATGATGTTGAAAGGGACATTTACCCCAAAGAGGACAAAGGAATGAGTGAGATAGTGATACGCCATGCTGAAACGCGCGATTACGAGGCCATCAGGCAGATTCACGCCCAGCCGGAGGTGTATTGCAACACACTACAACTACCTCATCCTTCGGAAGGCTGGTGGCCAGAAAGATTGAAAGATCGCCAGGGGTTTAAACAACTGGTTGCCTGCATTGATGGCATCGTGGTGGGTCATCTTTTCATTGAGGCTTATCAAGGCCCACGCCGCAGTCATGTTGCAACTTTTGGTATCTGTGTTGACTCCCGCTGGCACAACCGCGGCGTCGCCAGCGCCCTGATCCGCGAATTGATTGAAATGTGCGATAACTGGCTACGGATAGATCGTATTGAGTTGACGGTGTTTGCGGATAACGCCCCGGCAATCGCCGTCTATAAAAAATTCGGATTTCACATAGAAGGCACCGGCAAAAATTACGCTTTTCGTAATGGTGAATATGTCGATGCGTATTATATGGCGCGGGTGAAATAGAGAATTTGTAATCTCAGTTTGTCATTTAAGCCCTCGCCTATCGGGAGAGGGCTTAAGATATTAATACCCCGCCGTTAAATCATCCACCGAGCGCGGATCGGATGCACCGTACAGCTCACCGTCCGGCCCAACCATAATGCTTTGTGTGCTGCCCATCGCCTCTTTCAGCGCCACTTTCTGACCTTTTTCTTCCAGCAGCTTGAGCGTATCCGGGCTAAACCCTTTTTCGACACGCAGCTCGTCCGGCAACCACTGATGGTGGAAACGCGGCGCATTGGTCGCTTCGGCGACGTTCATGCCATAATCGATACTATTCACTACCATTTGCAGCACGGTGGTGATAATCCGGCTCCCGCCAGGGCTACCGGTAACCAGCCAGGTTTTACCGTCTTTCACCACAATGGTTGGTGACATCGACGACAGCGGGCGTTTGTTCGGCCCGACCGCGTTGGCATCACCGCCCACCAGCCCGTAAACGTTCGGTACGCCCGGTTTGGCGGAGAAATCATCCATCTGGTTATTAAGCAGAATACCGCTCTCGCCCGCGACAATGCCCGTCCCGAAGGTGGTGTTCAGCGTATAGGTCACCGCCACCGCGTTGCCGTCTTTATCCACCACTGAGTAATGGGTAGTTTGATTACTCTCATAAGGCGCAAGCTTGCCAGGACGAATTTCGCTGGATGGCTTCGCTTTATTGATATCTATTTGATCGGCAATAGATTTGGCATAGGCTTTATTGGTCAACGCCTGCCACGGAACTTTGACAAAATCCGGGTCGCCAAGATATTCCGAGCGGTCGGCGTAGGCATATTTCTCCGCTTCTGCCATGATTTGCATCGCATCGGCGCTGCCAAAGCCGTATTTCTGCATATCGAAGTTTTCCAGGATATTGAGGATCTGCACGATATGAATCCCACCGGAAGATGGCGGTGGCATCGAGTAAACCTGATACCCGCGATATTCGCCGCTAATCGGTGTACGTTCGACCGCTTTATACGCCGCTAAATCTTCTTTAGTGATCAAGCCACCGTTTTTCTGCATCTCCTGAGCGATCTGCTCCGCTATTGTGCCTTTGTAGAATTCGTCCGGGCCGTTTTCGGCAATCATCTCCAGGCTCTTCGCCAGGTTCGTTTGCACC
>ERZ506993.444-NODE-444-length-22120-cov-4.26807_pt1 | contig 22120 bp, 24 predicted proteins | sample MGYA00513167_ERZ506993 | MGnify/ENA metagenome assembly ERZ506993 | reverse complement strand
GAAGTATACGGTCAGACTAACATTGGCGGCAAAGGCGGCACGCGTATTCCAATCTCCGGGATCGCCGGTGACCAGCAGGCGGCGCTGTTTGGTCAGTTGTGCGTGAAAGAAGGGATGGCGAAAAATACCTACGGCACTGGCTGCTTTATGCTGATGAACACTGGCGAGAAAGCGGTGAAATCAGAAAACGGCCTGCTGACCACCATCGCCTGCGGCCCGACTGGCGAAGTGAACTATGCGCTGGAAGGTGCGGTGTTTATGGCGGGCGCATCCATTCAGTGGCTGCGCGATGAGATGAAGTTGATTAACGACGCGTACGATTCCGAATATTTCGCCACCAAAGTGCAAAACACCAATGGTGTATATGTGGTTCCGGCATTTACCGGGCTGGGTGCGCCATACTGGGATCCGTATGCGCGCGGGGCGATTTTCGGCTTAACGCGTGGAGTGAACGCTAACCACATTATCCGCGCGACGCTGGAGTCTATTGCTTATCAGACGCGTGACGTACTGGAAGCAATGCAGGCCGACTCCGGTATTCGTCTGCACGCGCTGCGCGTGGATGGCGGCGCAGTAGCGAACAATTTCCTGATGCAGTTCCAGTCCGATATTCTCGGTACGCGCGTTGAGCGCCCGGAAGTGCGCGAAGTCACCGCATTGGGTGCGGCCTATCTTGCTGGTCTGGCGGTTGGCTTCTGGCAGAACCTCGACGAGCTGCAAGAGAAAGCGGTGATTGAGCGCGAGTTCCGTCCAGGCATCGAAACCACTGAGCGTAATTACCGTTACGCAGGCTGGAAAAAAGCGGTCAAACGCGCGATGGCGTGGGAAGAACACGACGAGTAATGTAAATGCCGGATGAAGCGTTTATGCCGCATCCGGTAGTCCTGAATCGTGCGGGGGCAACCCCGCACACATCAATAATCCCGCCCTTCCCCTGTGCTACACTTCGCGCCATTCCTTACTGCTTAGAGTTTGCTATGAGACGAGAACTTGCCATCGAATTTTCCCGCGTCACCGAATCTGCGGCGCTGGCTGGCTACAAATGGTTAGGACGCGGCGATAAAAACACCGCGGACGGCGCGGCGGTAAACGCCATGCGTATTATGCTCAACCAGGTCAACATTGACGGCACCATCGTCATTGGTGAAGGTGAAATCGACGAAGCACCGATGCTCTACATTGGTGAAAAAGTCGGTACTGGTCGCGGCGACGCGGTAGATATTGCTGTTGATCCGATTGAAGGCACGCGCATGACGGCGATGGGCCAGGCTAACGCGCTGGCGGTGCTGGCAGTAGGCGATAAAGGCTGTTTCCTCAACGCGCCAGATATGTATATGGAGAAGCTGATCGTCGGACCGGGAGCCAAAGGCACCATTGATCTGAACCTGCCGCTGGCGGATAACCTGCGCAATGTAGCGGCGGCGCTCGGCAAACCGTTGAGCGAACTGACGGTAACGATTCTGGCTAAACCACGCCACGATGCCGTTATCGCTGAAATGCAGCAACTCGGCGTACGCGTATTTGCTATTCCGGATGGCGACGTTGCGGCCTCAATTCTCACCTGTATGCCAGACAGCGAAGTTGACGTGCTGTACGGTATTGGTGGCGCGCCGGAAGGCGTGGTTTCTGCGGCGGTGATCCGCGCATTAGATGGTGACATGAACGGTCGTCTGCTGGCGCGTCATGACGTCAAAGGCGACAACGAAGAGAATCGTCGCATTGGCGAGCAGGAGCTGGCACGCTGCAAAGCAATGGGCATCGAAGCCGGTAAAGTATTACGTCTGGGCGATATGGCACGCAGCGATAACGTCATCTTTTCTGCCACCGGTATTACCAAAGGCGATCTGCTGGAAGGCATTAGCCGCAAAGGCAATATCGCGACTACCGAAACGCTGCTGATCCGCGGCAAGTCACGCACTATTCGCCGCATTCAGTCCATCCACTATCTGGATCGCAAAGACCCGGAAATGCAGGTGCACATTCTCTGAGTGATTTGATCGATTGAGCCTTCCAGTCCTTCGGGACTGGAATTTTTTTGTTCGGAGAACGAAGATAAGGCAAGTCAATCAAAACAGGAGAAAAACATGGCTGATTGGGTAACAGGCAAAGTCACTAAAGTGCAGAACTGGACCGACGCCCTGTTTAGTCTCACCGTTCACGCCCCCGTGCTTCCGTTTACCGCCGGGCAATTTACCAAGCTTGGCCTTGAAATCGACGGTGAACGCGTCCAGCGCGCCTACTCCTATGTTAACTCGCCCGATAATCCCGATCTGGAGTTTTACCTGGTCACCGTCCCCGATGGCAAATTAAGCCCACGATTGGCGGCACTGAAACCGGGCGATGAAGTGCAGGTGGTTAGCGAAGCAGCTGGCTTCTTTGTTCTGGATGAAGTACCAGATTGCGAAACGCTATGGATGCTGGCAACCGGTACAGCGATTGGCCCTTATTTATCGATTCTGCAACTGGGCAAAGATTTAGATCGCTTCAAAAATCTGGTCCTGGTTCACGCCGCACGTTATGCCGCCGACTTAAGCTATTTGCCACTGATGCAAGAACTGGAAAAACGCTACGAAGGCAAACTGCGCATTCAGACGGTGGTCAGTCGGGAAACGGCAGCGGGGTCGCTCACCGGACGGATACCAGCGTTAATTGAAAGTGGTGAACTGGAAAGCGCGGTTGGCCTGCCGATGAATAAAGAAACCAGCCATGTGATGCTGTGCGGCAATCCACAGATGGTGCGCGATACGCAACAGTTACTGAAAGAGACCCGGCAGATGACGAAACATTTACGTCGCCGACCGGGCCATATGACAGCGGAGCATTACTGGTAAGCGGTTACTTATCGATAAACGGCACGATGAGCAAATCCGCACTCAACTTATTGATCATCCCGCGATATGCCGGCATCAAACGGTTGATAAATGAGTGGTGATGACCACAGACAAGGAGGTCGCACTGCTCTTTTTGCATAATTTCCAGCAGTGTTTCCGGCATTTCTCCGCGTTCAATACGCAGTTTTGTCTTCGGCCATTGAATATTTTTCGTCAGTTTATACAGCTTGTTATCCGACTTATTCTTCAACAATTGAAGAATATCTTCTGTTGCAGGGAAGTAGATACCCGGATACAACTCGCTTAAGCCATCATCAATATGAATTAACGTCAGATGAGCGTCATTATGTCTGGCGAGCTCCAGGGCTTTATTCACCAGTAAGGCATCTTCTTCATTCCCGGAAATTGCCACGCCAATGTGTTTATAAGCCATGTTTAACTCCTTCTAAAGCAACTCCATCAAGCTAACGAACGCAGTGATAACTCAAAAATAATCATCTCGGCCTGGCATGAGAAGGTGAAGGCCGCATCAAGCTCAACTTGCCCTTCCAGATCCTTAATCTTATAGGCCACGCTGGCCCCTTCATCTGCAGAGGATGCAGCGGCGGCAAGCTCTTTCAGTTTGGTCATAAAGGACTCTGCTTCTTCGCGGGTGGCAAAAAAGCGCGAAAACTTACTGGTACAGTTGTCGTTATCAATCACCGTACCGATATCAATCGCACATCCTTTAGTACTGCATTTATCTACGACATCTTTCATAGGGCACCTCTGTATATTCGCCTCTCTGTCGATTACGACTTAAGAATAATGCGCCGTTAAGGGAAGAACAAACAAGTAATGATCTTATGGATTACCATTTTTTTTGATATTGCTTAAGGTGAAGAGCTCAGAAGGATTTTCCGGGCATTGTCATTTGCATCGTGGAAATAACAATCCCGGAAAAAAATAGCAGTAAGAGATATATTAAAGGTTAATTACTTGATTTATTGTCGGCTTTATACTTCACATCCTGGGTATCTTTACCATATTTATTTTCGCCTTGTGTGCCAACAAACGCACCAAGATCGATAAGCATCATCACCAGAATCAACGTCGGGACAAAACGCCCCACCGCCCATTGCCAGACACCCGGTAAAATCGCCCAGTTACCCGCCAGCAGCATCCACGCCACAATCATCAGAAATGCCCATGCGCCGGAACGCCCGCGATCATGCAAGCGCTTAACGGTTACTGCCGCTGTTGGCCAAAACAAGCACACAAGGCAAAACGCCGCGGTCTGAATATCGAGTAAATTTTTACCCGCCAGTGAGAAAAGCACCAGCATGCCTGCGAACCACAGGCCTATCCAAATCCAGAAATCACGGCGTCCAATACGCCCTTTAAATGAGAATAACCATTGCTGTATGGTCATGTAAGTTCCTTGATGGTTGTCTTTTCCAGGATTCTACCCTTTTGACAAGGGCGACAGATATCGTTTTAATCGGAGCCAGTCATAACAAAAGGTACTGTCAATGAAGCCAGGGTGTACGCTGTTTTTTCTCTTATGTTCTGCATTAACCGTTACAACAACGGCGCATGCACAAACACCAGATACGGCAACGACCGCGCCTTATCTGCTGGCTGGAGCCCCTACTTTCGATCTCTCCATCAGCCAGTTTCGAGAAGACTTTAACAGCCAGAATCCCAGCCTGCCACTGAACGAATTTCGTGCCATCGACAGCAGTCCCGACAAAGCCAATCTCACTCGTGCTGCCAGTAAAATTAACGAGAACTTGTATGCTTCTACAGCGCTGGAGCGCGGTACCTTAAAAATCAAAAGCATTCAAATGACCTGGCTACCCATCCAGGGGCCAGAGCAAAAAGCCGCGAAAGCGAAAGCTCAGGAATACATGGCAGCGGTGATCCGCACACTCACCCCATTAATGACCAAAACACAAAGCCAGAAAAAACTGCAGTCGCTACTAACGGCCGGGAAAAACAAACGTTATTACACCGAGACAGAAGGTGCACTGCGTTATGTTGTCGCGGACAACGGCGAAAAGGGGCTGACCTTCGCTGTTGAACCGATTAAGCTGGCGCTATCTGAATCGCTTGAAGGTTTGAATAAATGACAAAAAGCAAAGCCTTTGTGCCGATGAATCTCTATACTGTTTCACAGACCTGCTGCCCTGCGGGGCGGCCATCTTCCTTTATTCGCTTATAAGCGTGGAGAATTAAAATGCGACATCCTTTAGTGATGGGTAACTGGAAACTGAACGGCAGCCGCCACATGGTTCACGAGCTGGTTTCTAACCTGCGTAAAGAGCTGGCAGGTGTTGCTGGCTGTGCGGTTGCAATCGCACCACCGGAAATGTACATCGATATGGCGAAGCGCGAAGCTGAAGGCAGCCACATCATGCTGGGTGCGCAAAACGTGGACCTGAACCTGTCCGGCGCATTCACCGGTGAAACCTCTGCTGCTATGCTGAAAGACATCGGCGCACAGTACATCATCATCGGCCACTCTGAACGTCGTACTTACCACAAAGAGTCTGACGAACTGATCGCGAAAAAATTCGCGGTGCTGAAAGAGCAGGGTCTGACTCCGGTTCTGTGCATCGGTGAAACCGAAGCTGAAAACGAAGCGGGCAAAACTGAAGAAGTTTGTGCACGTCAGATCGACGCGGTACTGAAAACTCAGGGTGCTGCAGCATTCGAAGGTGCGGTAATCGCTTACGAACCAGTATGGGCAATCGGTACTGGCAAATCTGCAACTCCGGCGCAGGCACAGGCTGTTCACAAATTCATCCGTGACCACATCGCTAAAGTTGACGCTAACATCGCTGAACAAGTGATCATCCAGTACGGCGGCTCTGTAAACGCGTCTAACGCTGCAGAACTGTTTGCTCAGCCAGACATCGACGGCGCGCTGGTTGGCGGTGCTTCTCTGAAAGCTGACGCTTTCGCAGTGATCGTTAAAGCTGCAGAAGCGGCTAAACAGGCTTAAGTCTGACAGGTGCCGGATTTCATATCCGGCACTTACTTTCCTTAACTCCTCGCCTTAACGCAAAATCTCACACTGATGATCCTGGATTTCCTCGGCTGAAGCACGGTTCAGCGTCAGTAGATTTCGTTGTGTCGCCAGCAAAACAAACGAATTATCACTCTGCCGCACCATCGCCAGCCCGTAGCTTCCCATATGTTCCCGCGCCTCAGGTACTTCTTCTGCCAGCATCATAAATGGGCTGCGTTGTACCAGTTCGCTTTCCGTTACCCGACGCGCCAGGTATTCATGCCCGCGCAAACCACCTGGCAGTGGCAACCAGCGGCTGCTGATGTTCGCCAGATTTTTATCCAGTTGTTCGCGCACATCAGGACGAATACAAGAGATATGAATATGAAAATGGTTTTGCGTACGCCCGGTGCGGGAGTTGATCGCCAAAGAAACCGCGCGATCGGGAACCGACTGACCGTATTTTTTGCTCATAAAATCACGCGCCTGCCAGGCCAACCAAAAGAAGTTCGGCGTTGAAGGATCGGTCAACAAAGGACTTTCAGTTCCGTTAATACGATACGTTGGCATCAACAGATATTGCAGTGGGCCATTAAGATCTTTTAAAACAACGTATCCGGCATTGGGTTTGACTTCCGCACATGGCGAAGGATTTTGATTTTGCTGCTGATTGGGCAAACATTCCTCAAGGACAATCTTACGTAATGTATCCGACTCTTCACCGGTTAATTTCCAGTAACCAATACCGGCAGCCACAACGGCGATAACTATCATCACCAAAAAAAGAAGACCCGCTTTTTTCATCTTTTTTTCCCTGTACCTCAAAGAGATGCAAGGGTAACGCAAAATCGTGACAAATAAAAAACCCGGTCGCGAGAAACCACCGGGTTTGATAATTATCCTGGAGAAATCAGCGTTTGCTGATCTGATCGAACGTACCGCCGTTAGCAAAATGCTCTTTTTGCGCTTTCGTCCAGCCGCCGAACTCTTCATCAATGGTGAATAACTTCAGCTTTGGAAACGCATTTTCGTACTTTTTCGCTACCTCAGCGTCGCGCGGACGGTAGTAGTTTTTCGCGGCAATTTCCTGACCTTCTGGCGAGTAGAGATATTTCAGGTAGGCTTCCGCCACCTCTTTAGTACCTTTTTTCTCAACCACTTTATCGACCACCGACACGGTTGGCTCTGCGAGGATAGACTCACTCGGCGTGACAATTTCGAATTTATCTTTCCCCAGTTCATTCGCTGCCAGCAGAGCTTCGTTTTCCCAGGCAATCAGTACATCGCCAATCCCGCGCTCGACAAAGGTGTTAGTGGAGCCGCGCGCGCCAGAATCCAGAACTTCGACGTTTTTATACAGTGCCCGAACAAAATCCTGTGCTTTTGCCTGATCGTTGTTGTTGTGATGCAGCGCGTAGCCCCAGGCTGCCAGGTAGTTCCAGCGCGCGCCACCAGAGCTTTTCGGATTAGGCGTGATCACCGAAACACCCGGTTTAATCAGATCGTTCCAGTCATGGATCTGCTTCGGATTGCCCTTACGCACCAGGAAAACAATGGTGGAAGTGTACGGTGCGGAGTTATCCGGCAGACGTTTGATCCACTCTTTATCAATCCGCCCGCGTTCCGCAATCGCGTCCACGTCATAGGCCAGAGCCAGAGTGACAACATCAGCTTCAATACCATTGATTACCGACGTCGCTTGTTTGCCTGAACCACCGTGTGACTGACGAATCACCACGTTATCGCCAGTTTGCTGTTTCCAGTGGGCGCTGAATGCCTTGTTGTACTGTTCGTACAATTCGCGCGTTGGATCATATGAAACGTTAAGAAGCTGAATATCCTTTGCCATAACGCTGGTTGCCGCCAGCAAAAATGTTAACCCTACGCCCCACTTGTTCATCGCCCGACTCTCTTATGTTGTGTTGTGATGAGCAAAGCGTGCCAGAAGGTTAACCAAACATTAAAGAATAAAAAAAGATTGGCTATAACTTGCGGGTATATGTTGGGGGATTAAAAAGGCGGAAGAAATCCGCCTCATATTGCTGACAAAGTGCGCTTTGTCCATGCCGGATGCGGCGCGAACGCCTTATCCGGCCTACAAAAGTTTGCAAATTCAATAAATTGCAGAATTCACGTAGGCCTGATAAGCGAAGCGCATCAGGCCTTTTTGCTTCTGTCATCGGTTTCAGGCTAAAGGAATCTGCCTTTTTCCGAAATCATTAATACAGTTTTTTCGCGCAGTCCAGCCAGTCGCCTTTGAACGGACGCTTCATGTTTTCGATAGCGTCGATGATGTCGTGGTGAACCAGCTGTTCGTTCTGGATACCTACGCAACGACCGCCGTAACCTGCCAGCAGCAGATCGATAGCGTAAGCGCCCATACGGGAAGCCAGAATACGGTCGTAAGGCACCGGAGAACCACCGCGCTGGATGTGGCCCAGCACTGTTGCGCGGGTTTCACGACCGGTTTCTTTCTCGATGAAATGTGCCAGTTCGTCAACATCACACATATGTTCGGTAATCGCCACGATCGCGTGTTTTTTACCTTTCGCGATACCCGCTTTGATTTCGTTTACCAGGTCTTCACGGCTGAATTCAACTTCCGGAACCACAACGAATTCACAGCCACCGGCAATGGCCGCAGCCAACGTCAGATCGCCACAATAACGGCCCATCACTTCCACCACGGAAATACGCTGGTGAGAAGAAGAGGTGTCACGCAGACGGTCGATCGCTTCTACAACGGTGCTCAGCGCAGTGAAGAAACCGATAGTGTAGTCAGTGCCTTTGATGTCGTTGTCGATAGTGCCAGGCAGACCGATGCACGGGAAGCCCATTTCGGTCAGACGCATTGCACCCATGTAGGAACCGTCACCGCCGATAACCACCAGCGCGTCGATACCACGTTTTTTCAGGTTTTCGATAGCCACGGCGCGGATGTTCTCGTCGCGGAATTCCGGGAAACGCGCAGAACCGAGGAACGTACCACCACGGTTGATCATGTCAGAAACGCTGTAACGGTCTAGCTGTACCATACGGTCTTCATACAGACCCAGATAGCCGTCATAAATGCCCATTACTTCCAGACCTTCTGTCAGCGCAGAACGAACAACCCCGCGAATTGCGGCGTTCATGCCTGGCGCATCACCGCCGCTTGTCAACACACCGATTTTCTTAATCATGACTACCTCTGAACTTTGGAATGCAAAATGAAATCTGTTGCCGGAAGTCTTCTTGCACATCGAAGTGATCCAACGAATGTGCAAATAGTATAACAATCACTTCCTGCTGAATTGATTCAGGTCAGGCCAAATGGCGGTATTTTATACACAAAATGCGGGTCTGGCTCTCTTTTATACTGATTATGAAAGCATAGACCGTTTACCCTCCCTGGGTACGACGGAACAGGGGTCCTGATGGATAATCACATCCGATCCCGGAAAACGCCGTAAAATAGCCTGCTCTACCTGATCCGCCACCATATGTGCCTGAACCAAAGGCAGAGAGTCTTCCATTTCCAAATGAATCTGAATAAAGCGGGTCGGCCCTGACTGCCGCGTGCGAAGATCGTGAGCGCCGCTAACACCCGGCCAGGAAGTCACGATATCAATAATTTCTTGCCGTTCTTCATCAGGCAATGCGCGATCCAGTAATGACTGTACCGCCTCATATCCCATGCGTAACGCGCTATATAAAATATAGATGCCGATTCCCAATGCAAACAGAGCATCGGCGCGATGCCAGCCGTACCAGGACAACCCCAGCGCCAGCAGAATTGCGCCGTTCATCATAACATCAGACTGGTAATGTAGCATATCAGCCCGCACCGCCTGGCTTTGCGTCCGGCGCACCACCCACCGCTGAAACGAGACAAGGATAATCGTACAAATTAGCGCCACAATTGTCACGATAACCCCGACGCCTGGATCTGTCATCGGTGTTGGAGATATCAGATGTTGAATACCCGTCAAAAACAGGAATAGTGCTGAACCGGAGATAAACATACTTTGCGCCAGCGCCGCGAGGGACTCAGCTTTACCGTGACCAAACGAGTGATTATCGTCGGCAGGTTGCAGGGAATATCGCACCACCAGTAAATTCGTCAACGACGCGCCGATATCCACCAGCGAATCCACCAGCGCGGCGAGAATACTCACCGACCCGGTATACCACCATGCAAAAATTTTAATCAGCAATAGCAGTGAAGCCATCGCCGTTGCAGCAATCGCCGCCCGACTGACCAGCCGTCCATAAGATTGATTCATAAATACTCCCGCTATCAACTGACGCTAGTATAACGGAAGCAAATCATCTGCAATGCATTAAGCAGCAAGCAAATTGAGGATAAAAAAAACCCCCACATCATGTGGGGGAAGACAGGGATGGTGTCAAAAAAAAGCACCTAACCTGATGATATAAATGGATTTATGTCAACCGCTGTCCACATAGCGTCCACATCGACCATAAATAAAGCCCCTCAACTGAGGGGCTATTTTTGTGATCACATCCACATAATTTGCTGCCCTGACGGCAACGGGTGCGGCCTTACGGCGTGGACTTCTCCCGGCTTCACGATGTATCTCTGTACCGACTCATAGGTGATGAACGTGGCGCTGCAATTCACGTTCTGACACTGGTGATAACGCTCTTTTGTCGTGTCAGTGATATAGCGGCTTGTACGCGCATGTGCGGCATGCTGGCATAAAGGACAATGAAACATCGCGAGCACCTCTTCCGGTTTTGTTGATAGTGCCATTTTAGTTAATTTATCCTTATAAAACAAACAGATAAACAAAAGACATCACTCATAACCTTCTGTTTCGTACTCCACATCAGAAAGCCTGACCTCAAGCTCTAAGGACGTCGTGAAGCCGCTATTATTCAGAAAATGTGTCACCTTAGTGATTGTCCAGTCCTGCTCGTCTATGACGCGCTTAAAGCCTGACACTCTGACCGGCGTTTCCGTGTAAATATCAGCCCGACCAGTGGCAAGGCTGATGGAGAACTCCGCAACGCCCCGTTGCAGTTTGTCCCACTTCGCCTGAGCTGCGCGCATGGCCTGTGCTTTCGTGGCATATACCGTGGTCAGGGCAAAAACGTTATCAGCCTCACCGGCCATGTATTCACCTTCGCGCGCTTCCGGTACTTTTGGTGCTTTCTTCTGCGTGACCGGTTTCGCTTTCGGGTGCTCCAGTGCGCGCAGGTGTTTCTCTTTCTTTTTGCGTTTCAGTTTTACCTTCTGCTTTTGCGGCTTCGGGTCTTTGGTGTGAAGCCACTTTGCCGTTACGCCGGTATAGGCTCCACGGTCAGCAATCGCAAAATGATGACGGTCGCCGTCGCTGCGGGTGATGGTAATCTGCGGGATTTTTTTACCGCTGGCCGTCACCCCCTGCCCCGCTTTGAGAAACAACAGTTTTCCCATTTTTACCGACACCTCACCGCCGTTGCGTTCAGCAAGACGGGTCAGGAATTTCGCATCGGACTCCTGCGACTGGTCGATGTGCGGGATTTTAATTCCGGCCAGTGGCGGAGCGACACTGGCTTCCAGCCTGTTACGGGAGGCTATTGCCTCAACAATCGCACCGAGCGTGGTGTCATGCCAGGAGCCTTCACGGCGGGAATTGAGCGTCCCGCGAAAATCTGCACTCCGGGCGCGGATGGTGACCACATCCGGCGCGCCCCGGTGTTCAACCTCATCAACGGTAAATTTCCCTTTGCATACAAGGGCAAAACCTTTCCAGCCGATATACACCGTCAGGACAGCGCCACGAACCGGCAGCCCGACCTGCCCGTCGGCATCGTTCAGTTCAATATCAAGCTGATCAGCCTCAAAGCCCCGGTTATCCGTCAGGGTCATGCTCATCAGACGGTCGCTGATATTGCCGGTAATATCCCTGCTGTCGAGCATCAGCATGTAATCCGGCGTCAGCGTACTGCCTGCATCAAATGTCAGTGCATCCAGCATTATCCCGCCCCCGTCATACCCGTGAATCTGGTCGCCATACTGCCAGCCTTACCGATGAGCGATTCCGCCTGTTTACCGATATCGCCATAAAGCGCGGCCAGTGATTCATCAACGCGGGTGAGCGACAACGTAAAATCAATTTTCCGAGGTGTGCCGTCTGCAAAGAAAATACTCCCTGTTTCACTCACCTTGCTGATGACATACATGCCGTAAATCATGCCGGTGCCATCCAGCAACGGCCACGCCCGGCCTTCCTCAGCCATCATCCTGAGCGTGGTCATCGTCAGCTTGCCGCCGGTCAGTTCGGGATAAAGCACACCGGCAAGCGTCATGTTTTCCTCGCCAACACCGAGAAACTGGTAGGCATCCCGTTTACCGATACGGGAATTTGACGGCCAGCGATAATCTGATTCACGCTGCATGGTCTGGTGTGGCAGCGTCTGGCGCATAAAAACAAACATACCTAACGCGAGCATCATTTTTCGTCACCTCCTTAACCGTCATGCATCATGCTGGCACGGGCGCGCGCACGTTTATCCCGCTCGTATTTTTCGAGCGCATCCTGTAACTGGCGGTCAAGCTGTGTTCCCGGCGCAGAACCACCCGTCAGGTTAATGTGATATTCGTTTTTACTCTGGTCTACATAAGAGCGGCCAGCCGGTGCCGTAACCGGCTGATAAGCCTGATAGCCTGCATAAGAGCTGGTCGCCGGAATATAACCACCGGTGCCATACGTGGCGGCATGAGTTCTGGCGGCGGTCTGGTCAAGTGTGTCTGACTCTTTGTTGATGACCCCGAGCTTTTCCAGTACCCAGTCAATACCGCTGCGCAGTTTGTTGAACGCATTAAGCGGCAGCATCAACGCGTCAGCCAGTGCCTGCCCGAACATGACGCCCGTGTCACGGCAACGGTTCAGGGTGTCCTGGGTGGCTTTGACCGGGGCAATCAGGTTTTTAAACCACTGCCACGCGGCCTGTAACTTTTCACCCAGCCAGTCAAACACCGGCTTAAGTGGCGTGAACAGTTCCCCCACCGGCGTAAATGCTGCTTTCAGCCCTTTAACCACACCGCCAAAGAATGCGCTGACAGGCTCCCAGTATTTACGGATAAGCAACGCCCCGGCGACAATGGCGGCCACCACGGCCACAACCGGCCAGCTAATCGCCCCGATGGCCGTCATAACGGCACTGCCAACCGTCGTGAAGATTGCCCCCATTGCGCCTGCTGCCGCGATAATGGCATTGATGCCGGTGATAACCGGCCAGGCTACAAGACCAATGGCACCGATGATGCCAGTAAGCGCCAGTGCGCCACCGGCAATGAGGCCAATGGTTGACGCCAGTGATTTATTTTTCTGTATCCAGCCGTCGAGTTTTAACACATACTTTGTGGCCGTCTGCGTGAGCTTACGCAATGCGCCTTCCTGCTGGTCAAACAGGTCAGTCCCCACCGCCTCATAAGCGGACTGAAACTCCTTAAAGTCACCGCCGAGGTTATCCTGCATGATTTTAACCAGCTCTTCCGTTTTACCGTCCGAGGCTTTCAGCGTGGCGGTCAGCGTATCCAGTTTTCCGCTTGCTGCCGCTGCCAGTAAAACGTTCGCTGATTTCAGGGCTTCCTCACCAAAAATGGTTTTAAGGTATTCCCCCGTCTGAGACGTTCCCAGCTTGTGTTTATCAAAGCTGGCCTGAATCTCTTTCAGAATGGTGAACAACGGACGCATATTTCCCTTTTTGTCCGAGGTTTTAACGCCAAGCTCTTTGAGTGCATCCCATGCTTTTCCAGTCGGTGCCTGTAATCGGGTGACAACGGCACTGCTACCCGTCCCCGCCATTGACCCCCTGATGTTATTGTCATGCAGCACACCTGTCATGGCCGCTGCCTGTTCAAGACTTACACCTGCCGTCCTCGCAACCGGACCGAGGTAAGTCAGTGCATCACTGAGTCCCTGAAAATCAGCCGCCGACTTATTCATCGTTGCCGACAACACGTCGCCCACATGGCTGACATCATCATTTGACAGTTGAAAGGATGCCTTAGTCCCCAGTAACAGTTGCGCGTTTTCTTCCATCGACCGCTGATTCGCCAGTGCCATATTCAGCGTGACCGGCGTTGCCGCCTGAATAGCCGCAGCATCTCCACCCGCTTTCGCAATGATAATCTGCGCACCGGCCGCATCATCCGCCGAGGCGGCGGTATTATCGCCGAGCTGGCGCGCCTGCTTGCGGAGCGCGGCCATTTCGGCGGAGTCTTTTGCCACTCCGAGCACGGCCTGTAATTCTGAGTTTTTCTGCGCAAACTCATAACCGGGCATCAGCAGCTTAACTCCGGCCATCGTTCCCGCCGCCGCAATACCCACACCGGCAGCGCCCACCGAGGCCATATTTCCGGCCAGTTCCTTTCCGGCCTGATAACGCTGTTTTACTGCATTAAGTTTTGCCTGTTGCGCACTGACACGCGCCAGCGCATCACGCTGACGGTTAAGCTGTGTGGTGGTTTCGCTGATACGATTTTTCAGCCCTCGTTCATCATGCGCCAGATTACGGGTATTAATACCCGCCTGACTCAATTCCTGACGCTGGCGCTGTACCGACAATCTCAGGCTGTTATATTTCGCCTGTAACTCAGACGCGTTTTTACGCGCGGCTTCCATTGCCTTTGCCTGTGCATTTGTCGGTCGTTCAGTATTTTTAAACTGGACAGCCAGAGCTGCGGCTTCCTGTCTGGCTTTTTTCAGTTCCTGACCAGTCACGGCGAGCTGTGCACTGGTCTTGCGGAATCCCTCAATACGGGATGCGTGACCGTTCAGCTCGCGTAGTGATTTTTGTGTTTCCCGGATATCCCCCGACAGCGACTTACTCGCTGTGCGGATGGATTTAAACGGGCGGGATGCCTGGTCAACAGCCCTGAGCAATACCTGTAATTTTACATTGTTACTCATTCGTGTTTCCGCTTCGCCGGAGCGCCTTTTCGCGCCATGTGATGAGTTCGGTCAGGCTCATGGGATACAGTTCTGATGGCGGCCAGTGAAATATCACTGCCACATCCGCCATCAGGTCATCGACCGAGAGATTTTTCGGAAACGTCACTGCACCGAGTTCGGCGACAAAAAACCGACCACCTTACCGGCCAGCGCCACAAGGTCAGGCAGTTCCAGCGCGGCGACTTCCTGCTCGGTCAGCATCGGTGCCGTCATGCGCGGCAGCACTTTAATCAGTGCATCGACTTCGGAGTTTGCAACCGCAGCCAGACTGACACCGCGCAGCGTCCCGGCATTGGGTTTCATCAGCGTGACCTGTTCGATAACCTGCTCACCACGTTTAACCGGATTGTCCAGGATAATGACATTTTCTTTGTTCATGGTTTTCTCACTTCTGAATCGGGGTTAACCGGTCAGCCTGACTGACCGGATGAAAATTACAGGCCGATATTGCGGCGGTGTTGCTCCAGCCGGTCGACGCCGTTCACCTTCTCAATCATGTTGATGGTGTCAATTTCGACCAGCTCCTTACCGTCCATCGTCAGCCGGAAATAGGTGCAGACCACGGAGATTTTCGACTCAGTGTCTTCTCCCTGTTTACCCTCGCCGGTGTCGATTTCTTTCTGACGTCCACGCATGACCACTTCGACGGCCACCGTTTCGCCGGTATCGTCGCGCTGGTAAGAGCCTGCAAAACGAATCGGCACGGCATCCACACCGGTTGCGGCGTAAAGCTCCCAGATAACCGAATCCGGGAAGCCACCGAGCGACCACTCCATTGACAGCGCATCGTCATCAAGGCCGAGGTCTACCGGTGCGCTGCCGTTCATCCCCGCACCGCGATAGTTTTCGAGTTTACGGGTCAGTTTTGGCAGCGTGACGGACTTTGCAACGCCCTGATAGCTGTAGCCGTTCAGAAAGACGTTCATTAACTTGAGTTTGCGCGGCATTGCCATCGGTCAGGCTCCTTAATTGCTGTTAACCGAGGTGACCAGATTTGCCAGGTATTTATCGGTAATACGCTGGCGCAGGGTCAGGTTTTCGAGAGGAGGCACCGGTGTATAGTCGTAGTCGATATACAGTTTTCCGGCCTTGAGGGTTTCCGCATCGTTGGATTCTTCGCTGAACCAGCAGGTCGCATCCACGATATAACCGTTTGTTTTCAGCTCACGGAATTTGGCATTGATGCCGTCAACGATGTCGCGAATCAGCGTTGCGGTGATGGGCTTGTCCACCGCCCACATGTGCGCCTCAGCCATCGTGTCGGCCAGTACCTGCGCGGTGCGGGTGTAGTTTTCAAAGAGGAACAGCGGGTCATCAGAGCAGGTACGGTTACCCCAGAAGCGGAAACCGTCACGGCGAATCAGCGTTGTGACGCCTGACTCATTCAGCAGGTCAGCATCGGTGCCGGACTCCTGCAAATCCCAGAATACAGATGCGCTGATGCCGGTAACACCATTTACCCCGACGTTGGACAACGTTTTATGCCAGCCCTGCTCCTGGTCGATTTTAGCACGCAGCCCCAGCGCACGGGCGGTGGCATACGCGGTGGCGGTGGTGCTGCTGACCGTATCCCATGCGAGGAAATCCGGCCAGATGACCATCAGCTCACGCTGGCTGAAATTCTGGCGGTAGGCTTTCACCTCGGAAATGGTTTTACAGCCCCATGCGCTGATATACCCGAAAGCGCGCAGCTTCTGACAGACTGATGCCAGTGCAACAGCCACCTCTTTGGTGTCCAGTCCCGGCACGCCGAGAATACGCGGTTTAACACCGGTTACTGACTCCGCCGCCAGCAGGGCTTTCAGTCCGGTGTACTGACCGTTTTCGTCGGTGGTGCCGATGATATTGGAAACGGTCTGCGCAAGTTTCGTTTCCTCGTCGTCGCCGGTGCCGTCTTCCACGCGCACAACAACGGTGACCGGTTTTGACTGGTCGGCGATGGCCTGCAGCGACGCCGCCAGCGTGCCTTTTTTACCGGCCTTTGCAATTGCGCTCTGCACATTGGTAATCAGCACAGGTTTATTGAGGGGAAAGGTTTCCGCATCCGCATCGCTGGCCGTGCAGACCATGCCGACAATGGCAGTGGATACGGTGGAAATGACGCGGGTGCCGTCGTTAATCTCCAGCACCTGCACGCCGTGATGATAGTCACTCATCCGTTTAACTCCGTGGTTAATGGGTGAGTGGTATTTTCAGTTGTGCCGGAGATGTCAGGCTATTTGTCCCGGTTGGCTAAGGGATGACACAATTTATTCTTTGTCGCTGATGAGGGAAATTTTTTATAGAGCGTGGACAGACCAATATCAAAAATCAGTGCCACGCGTTGACGAGATTCCCCCGCAGCCAGCAACCGCCCGGCCTGCTCCCACTCACTCGCGGTGAGTTTCGGACGTCTGCCACCAATACGACCTTTGGCTCTGGCCGCTTCCAGTCCGGCGCGTGTCCGCTCGACAATGAGTTCTCGCTCCATTTCAGCCAGGGCACCCATCACATGAAAGAAAAAACGCCCCATCGGCGTGCTGGTATCAATGGCATCCGTCAGGCTGCGAAAATTAACACCGCGTTCGCGCAGTTCCTCAACCAGAATGACCAGATGCCGCATACTACGCCCCAGCCTGTCCAGCTTCCAGACTACCAGAGTGTCACCTGCTGATAATGTTCTGAGCAGTTTTTTTAGTCCCGGTCGATCGGACTTAGTGCCGCTGATTTTATCCTCAAAAATCAGCTCACATCCTGCACACTCCAGCGCATTACGCTGCAATTCCGTGTTCTGGTCATTTGTTGATACGCGGACATAGCCAATAAGCATGATGGATCCCCTGAATAAAAACCGGAGATGATGCCAGTTAGCCGTTATCTCTGCATTTTCATAAACGTTGGTTTGGGAGAAGCGGCTAAAAGGAATGTAGGGACAGGGGCGAATCAGATACCTGATATGGGTAGCTTCACGCTTTCTGTTTCAGGTACTGGATATCAAAAATTACCATCAGGTTTTATTCTTCAGTGGGGCTCAATCGGCGCACCAGGCATTGCACAGGATGTAGTAACCCATTTCCCGATTGCATTTCCAAACAGATGTCTGCGTGTTTTGGTCTCACAAGACTACACACCAGATAGCGGGGATGTTGGTTATATTGCCTGTGCAGGTTTTAGTCCCGACCCGGTTAAATTTATATCCAGAGCCAGTACTCCTGGCCTCGGCGCTTCATTTTTAGCGTTAGGCTGTTAATTTAGCTATATGGAGTGAAAAATGAATTACATATATTCCGCGACTACAAACTCTTTCTATCCGCTGGAGATGAAAGAGGATTACACTCAAGCTGACTCATGGCCAGATGATGCTGTTGAAGTTGATGAGCAAGTGTATATTGAGTTTTCCGGATTACCGCCGAAAGGAAAAATCCGTATCGCTGGAGAAAACGGTTTTCCTGCATGGTCTGAAATTCCACCACCAACACATGAGGAACAGATTGCTGCAGCCGAACTGGAAAAGCAGCAACTGATTAATCAGGCCAACGATTATATGAACAGTAAACAATGGCCTGGTAAAGCGGCTATTGGTCGTCTGAAAGGTGAGGAACTGGCGCAATATAATTTGTGGCTGGATTATCTGGACGCACTGGAACTGGTTGATACCTCCAGTGCTCCAGATATTGAATGGCCTACGCCTCCGGCAGTTCAGGCCAGATGACATTCGGCGCGGTGCTGGTATCTGTTGCCGTCACTGCGTCAATGTAATCCAGCACAGCGTTAAGTCGGGCGGTTTCTGCCTGCGTCAGCTTCCGTCCGGCCTGTAGTTTCAGTTGAATCAGACTAATGGAAGCCATTGCAGTATCAATCAGTGACTGACGCTGTGCTTCTGCCGCGCCTACTGCGGCGCTATGCTGTGCCACAGTATCTGTTACCCATTTCTCACCATCCCATTCATCGTATGGCGTTAACGGGGCGATAGTGGTTGTATTTTCAGGATAATCACCCGGACCTGTGATTTCTTTCGATTCTCCTGTTTCGGTGCTATAAACGATTTCACCGCGATGGTCTGGCACATATTCCCATGAGTTTAAATCTGCCGAACGGCAGATTGCATAACCAGCCTTATGTGTGCCAGGAGCATCTAAACAGGAATATGCAGGGATACCGACACCCACAGCAAGATATTCAGTTGATGCAGAAATATACTCCCGTGTCTCACTGTCATAGTTATAAACGGTAATCTCTCCTGCCTTTGTGGCAATAAATTTACTATTCAAGATGGCGTTATACATCATGCAGCCCTCACAATGTAATTAAATGAAATATTACGTGGGCGTGTCTCTGCTGCACCGACAATACTGGTACTCAACCCCGTCGCTGTTCGTTTGTTATTTTTATTTCCTTCAATCAGACAGTTGTAATCATCATTACCAATTAACGAATTAGTGGCATCAATACCGTCCGGGGACAAGGCATTAGTTGTAGAACTTAAAGTCAGCATCTCGTCTGAACTTGGAAGATTTTTTAATGGTATTTCATTGCGAGAAATACCCGCGTAAAAAAAGGACTCATGCCTGTGCGCTTCAAAAGAGTCATCCTGAAGACTTAGCAAGGCACGTCCCGCATCCACACCACGCCCGTCATCCCAGCCACGAATAAACTCACCACGTAAATCAGGCAATTTATTTGTCGGATAAGCCTTTGCCAGTTCCGGGTATTCTTCAGCAGAAAAAGCGGCACCGTTGCATTTCAGCCAGCCTGTTGGCGGAGTGGCGGAAGGCCACGGAACAGGCACGCCAACGGGTAATGCCGAACCTTCTCCCAAACCAAGGTATGCAAGAAGACCGGCAACATCCTTCCCACTCAAATGAGTCAGCGTCTCATCCAGTGGCTGCTTACCTGACAGCGCATTGTTAATGGTGGTACTGAATTTCGGGTCATTGTTAATGGCTGCGGCAATTTCTTTCAGTGTGTCCAGCGTGGCTGGCGCACCGTTAATCAGAGCGGTAATAGCGGCCTGAACAAACGCAGTAGTCGCAATCCGCGTGGTGTTATTTCCTGCGGCAGGCGTCGGCGCTTTTGGTTCTCCGGTAAATGTCGGATTATGTTTCTGCGCATACTGGGTATGAGGATCCTGTGCGGCAATGTGGTTTCTCATCTGGTCATCCACATACAGCCTTAATTCCAGGACTTCATCATCCACGTATTTACGGGTCGCCAGTACCACCGACGGGTCGATTTTCAGCGTGATAGCTTCGGTATTCGTGACAACCAGAATCATGCGGATAGTCTGGGTACGACCACTGCCTTCCTGCAACTGCGGTTTGTACGTTTCCGGGCAGTTCGCCACCGCAATGAGTACGCCTTCATCATCATAAAGCCCAATCTCACGGATCCAGAATCCGCCCTCGTTCTCAGGGATGATTTGCTCCGCAATAATCTGGCTCTGGTTGTTCGGGTCAACACTCAGAAGATTCAGCGGCGCGATGCGTTTCTGGTTAATCAGTTTTGTCTGTGCCGGGTCTGGTGTCGGCAAGACACCATTCGCATCACCAACGGCCATTTGCGTCAGATTCAGCTTACTGCCGAGCATTGTCGCGTTAGCCAGCCGTGCTGCGCCCTGATTAGTCAGAATGGCGTAGTATTTCACTGTCATGCGTTTACTCTCAGGTTATCAATTAAATGAATGGCCGAGGCCGGGAAATAATCCCCTCCGACAATAATGGCCTCCGGGGTGTAGGGATAAACCGTCATGGCGTCGCCGTGATAGCATCCCGCACCGGCAAAAATGTTGCCGTTTGTACTTAAACTGATAGCCAGTCCCGTCAGATGGCGGCTTGCCGGTTTTGCATCAGCAACGAGGCGCTCCAGCTCCTGATACATTTCTTCGGTAATACCCTGCTCAAGCACGCCAACAACGATACGGAACGTCCCCGGCTCCTCGTTGAGCTGCCACCACTCCCTTACCTCAATCAGATAGCCGAGCGGCTCCACCACACGCCGGATTGCGCCTATAGTGCCCTTATGGCAGTGAATGAAATACGCATCGCGGATAACAGCGCGTTTTGTCGCTTCCGGCCACTTATCATCCCAGCGCTCAACCGAAAATGACCACGCCAGCCACGGCAGCAGATTTGCCGGACAGGTATCCGGGTTCCACAGCTCACGAATACTGACCGGCGTTTTTTCAATTTCCGCACAGGCTTTTGCGGCGGCGACTTCAAGCGGCGATGAGCCGGTCGGCAGCAGTCGCGAATCACTCATCCGAGCCTCCGGTCACGACGCTGTATTCGGTACAGAAAGACGCCTGCGTACTGTTGAGCACGATGTCGGCCAGCGGTGCAGCCAGTTCGACACGCTGCACGCCTTCCACATGCAAAGCGGCATAAATGGCAGACAGACGGATGTCGCGCCCCAGCCGGTGCTGTGCCGTGATATACGCTTCCAGTTTTTTCACGGCGGCAGCGCGAATGGGTTCGCTTTCGGGACCAGGGTAAAGATACAGCGTGGCGTTTATCTGGCATTCAACGATGGCGGCAGACTGCACGGTCACGCGGTCGGCCACCGGCCTGACGTCCTCGCCATTAAGGGCGTTACGCACCACGGCCAGCAGGTCTTCGGATGCGACGCCGTTATTTTCACGTGACAGCACGGAGATGGTGACGCAGGCCGGAGACGGACTGGTGACAGAGATATCCGCGACACGCCCGTCAGCACTGCGACCATGATACTGATAGGCCCCCACCGACCCGGCGACGCTTAAGCCCTCAAACGCCTGCTGAATACGCAGACGATAATCGGTGTCAGATTCCATCACTGCCGGTGTCGGCGGGATAGTCGAATCATCTGCCGGAGTGATAATCAGGCGCGTGGTGTTGTAATTGGCACCAATCACATCAAGGTCATTACCGGCGGCACAGGCCAGCATCACCGCCCGTGCGGCCTCATTCACACGCTGACGCCAGATAAGCTCACGATAAGCATTTTCCTCCAGCAGTTTGACGAGAGGCTCGGATTCCAGCGTCAGGGTACGGGCGACCGCCTCCTGCTGGTCTTCCGGGTAAAGGGAAATCAGTGTCGCCTTGCGTTCGGCAAGAATGGTTTCAAAGTCCAGCTCCTCGACCACATCCGGTGCGGGTAGCTGGTTCAGGTCGATAATCGGCATGGTTTCAACTCACAGGGATGGTTAACGAAAGTGGCTGGCCGGTGTCGTTGTGCTGACCGGTTAACGTGACCGTCATTCGCCCGTCAAAACTGCGCGCCGTGGTGACGGATGACAGGGTGACGCGGGGTTCCCATTTCAGCACTGCCATGTAACAGGCGACCTTAATCTGCAACTCAAGCGCCGAGATCGGAAGAGCGTCGTGTAGGGAAAG